>Ga0182229_1000100_pt1 | contig 21700 bp, 19 predicted proteins | sample G6R1MG_32_FD_129663 | JGI IMG/M metagenome (GOLD analysis project Ga0182229, IMG submission 129663) | Miscanthus phyllosphere microbial communities from Michigan, USA - G6R4_MAIN_07NOV2016_LD1 MG | ecosystem: Host-associated > Plants > Phyllosphere > Phylloplane/Leaf | place: USA: Michigan...
ACCCCGGGCTCTTCGTCGGGTCGCTCGTCCGGGTCGGTGCGCGCCTCGCGACGGTGATGCGTCCGATCGCGGGCGGCGTCGCCGTCCAGTTCGTCCAGCCCTTCGCCCCCGACGTCTTCGACGAGCGGATACGGCTATGATTGCGTCTCGGCTACGGATCCCCGCGTTCTCGAAGCGCCGCTCCCCGCGCGTGATCGGCCTCGCCCGCTGCCTGCGCCTGTCGGCCCTGGCGGTCGGCATCGCTATCCCCGCATTCTTCACGCACACCTTGCTGGCGCACCGCGCCCTCGAATTCATCGACGCCGAGCGGGAGGTCGCGAATACCGCCCTCACCCTGAAGCACTACGCCGCCCGTACCGTCGAGGTCGCGGACGAACGCCTCTGCGTCGTGGCCACCCTTGCCGCGCTCCACGCCAGCGACTTGAGGTCCGCAGCGATGCACGCCGTCCTGCGGGAGCAGCTCGACCGGTCGCGCGACCTGGGCAACATCGTCGTCATCGACCGCGACGGACGCGCGCTGGCCGAGGCTGCCGCCTTTCCGGCCCGGCCCCTCGACATACACGAGCGAGACTACTTCCAGGCCCTGCGCGATGGGGCTGGTGACGGCCTGATCGTCGGGCGGCCGCTCGTCGGCAGCTTGAGCGGCAAGCCGATGCTGCCGATCGCCCGCCGCCTGGTCGGGCCGGACGGCGCCTTCGCCGGAGTGGTCCAGGCTTCGCTCGACATCGCCACGTTCCAGGCCGTCTACGATGCCGTCGAGAACGAACCAGGCGCGATCCTCAGCCTGTGGCGCGCCGACGGAACCCTCCTGGTGCGCTCGCCGCATGCGCCCGAGGCCGTCGGCCGGAACTTCGCCGACACCGACAACTACCGCCACCACGCCGCGACGGGCTACACGAAGCCGTTCTGGTCAACCGGCATTACGAGCAGGAACGAGCGCGTCATTACCTACGGCTTCGTGGAGGGCTACCCACTCTACGTCGGGGTCTCGCTGTCGAAGGACGAGGTGCTCGCCCCCTGGCGCAGCCTGAGCCTGACCCACGGGGCGCTCGGCGGCGGGCTGACGCTGGTCCTCGTCAGCGCCTTGCTCCTGCTGGCGCGCGAAACCGAACGGCGCCAGGCCGCGGATGCTCAACGCCAAGTCGCTGACACGCGGACCCGCCTACTCGCCGAGAACGCCACGGACGTCTTCGTCCTGGGCGACCTGGACATGCGCCCGATCTACGTCTCGCCCGCCTCCCGCGCCGTACTCGGCCGTGAGCCGGAGGAACTGGTCGGCCGCGACCCTGCGGAGCACATCCACCCCGAGGATCGCGCTACCATAGCCGATCATTGGGGGAAGCTCATGGGCGGTGGGACTCCCGGGGTATGCCGCGTGCGCCATCGCCACAGAGAGGGGCACTACATCTGGCTGGAGGCGTCAGTGAACCTTATGCTCGACCCGCAGAGCGGCGAGGCGACAGGTTACGTCGCGGCGCTGCGCGACGTCACCGCACGGCGCGAGACCGAGGAGCAGATGCGACACATGGCGCTGCACGACGCGCTGACCGGCCTACCCAACCGTACGCTGCTGCACGACCGCCTCGACCAGGCCATCGTCTACGCCGCCCGCACCCACAGCCCGTTCGCCGTGCTGGCCTGCGACCTCGACCGCTTCAAGGCCGTCAACGACAGCCTCGGCCACCCCGCCGGCGACGCCTTGCTGCGCGTCGTGGCCCAGCGCATGCGGGCGGTGCTGCGCCCCTACGACATCGTCGCCCGCCTCGGCGGCGACGAGTTCGCCGTCGTTGTCGGCCACCTCGACGAGCCAGGCGCAGCGGCTTGCATTGCCGAACGGCTGATCGCAGCAGTGGGCGAGCCCGTCGACCTCGACGGGCAGGTCGTCGAAGTTGGTGTCAGTATCGGCTACACGATCGCCACCGAGCGCGACCGGGACGCCGACGAGCTGTTCAAGCGCGCCGACATGGCGCTGTACGAGGCCAAGGCCGCCGGGCGGAACACGGCCTGCGAGTTCGAGTATCAGGTTGGCGCCCGCGTCGCGACCCGTGGGCAGCTCGGCCTCGATATGAAGGAGGCGATGCGGCGGGGGGAGTTCCGCTTAGTCTACCAGCCGGTGGTCGACGCGGCGACCGGCATGGCCGTCGGCTTCGAGGCGCTGATGCGCTGGCGCCACCCGCTGCGTGGGGAGGTCTCGCCAGCGGAGTTCATCCCGCTGGCTGAGGAGACCGGGCTGATCCTGCCGCTGGGCGCTTGGGCGCTGCGCGAGGCCTGCCGCGAGGCAATGACGTGGCCCGCGCCCGTCCAGGTCGCGGTCAACGTCTCGGCGGTGCAACTGCGCCGCGCGGGCCTGGAAGCGGCGGTGCTGAGCGCGTTGGCAGCGAGCGGACTGGCGCCGGGCCAGCTAAAGCTGGAGGTGACGGAGAGTGTGCTGATCCAGGACGCGGAGGCGTGCCTCGCCTGCTTGCACCGCCTGCGCGGGCTTGGGGTGTCGATCGCGCTGGATGATTTCGGCACCGGCTACTCCAGTCTGAGCTACCTACGGCGCTTCCCCTTCGACCAGATCAAGATCGACCGTTCGTTCATACGCGACATCGCTGACCCGGACGCGGCAGCGATCGTGCGGGCGGTGGCGGGTATCAGCGAGCGGCTGGGGATGAGCGTCGTGGCCGAGGGGGTGGAGACGGCTGACCAGCTCGACCATGTGCAACGGGAGGGCTGCACTCAGGTGCAGGGCTTCTACTTCAGTCGGCCGCTGCCCGCGGAGGATGCCCGCGCCTACATCACGACCGCACGGACGAGGGCCGCCTGACCACACATTGCGGCGATCGACCTCGATATTTGTCGCCCCTACCAGCTCATCCAGTGGCGGTGCAGAACTGGTCGCAGGAGCGGATTGAGCTGCAACTCTGGCTTGCCTCGTTCAGGTATGCCCAAGCGAGGCAGCCTCGTAGGACGGTTCCCCCGTCCCGTATGGGTCGGTTTCCCGGTTTCGCTACACGGGCATGGCTTGGCTTAAATCCATCCGAGACGTTTTGGATGCGATCTAGCTAGCGATCGGCGCGAACCCTGCCGTAGCTTGGACATGCAATTGATTGCCCGGCAGGCGCCGGATCGGCGGGTCTGGTGTAGGCCCTCCCACTAAGGGCTGTTTTGTGAAGGCGCGGCTCAGCCGACGCACTCGACGAGCGCACCGCTGGCCATCATCGACACCCTGTCGCGCCCGCCGGCCTTGGCCGCGTACAGCCGTTCGGCTCGCCGCAGGAACGCGCCGCGGTTGAGCAGCTGTGACAGGTGGTCGGTGTCCGCCTGGCGGATCAGCTCGCGCTGCAGGCCGAGCAAACGCTCGGTGGCCCGTAGCCGGGCCAGCAGTTCGTCCCGCCCTGGGGGCTTGGACATGAAGTCGTCCGCCCCGCAGTCGAGCACCTCGCCTAGACTGCGGCTGCCGTGGGCGGCCGACATCACCAGGATGGCCAGCGGCCTCGGCGTATTGGCCAGCAGGCGCAGCTTCCAGCACAGCTCGAACCCGTCGATCGGCTGGGTCTCCAGGCTGGTCAGGACGCACGCGACGGTCTCGTCGCCCGCGACGCGGGCCAGGGCCTCGCGCGCGTCGGCGAAGCACACGGCTTCGTGCCCGCTCGCGGCCAGGATGGCAGCGATGGAGCGATGCACCACCCGGCTCGGGTCGACGACGACTATGCGCACGGTTGTCCCCGTCGATGGGTCGATCTCTGGCGGCGGTCGGGAGATCCACTCGATCGGCGGGCGGCTTTCCCATGGGAGCGCTAACGTGGCGTCAACAGCCGCCGTCTTTGCCGCGGGACACGGATCACGATCGTCTGCCGTGGCCTCGGCTCCGCGCGGCGATGGCCCTCCTAATCGACAGGATGTTCTTCATCGGGTGGCTGAGTTCCCAGTCGAGGATCCCCTGCGGCAGGCACGCTTCACGCTGGCCGTAGAGATAGCGAAGTGCGCAGCCGTTGCAGCGATGCTGGCCGAGTACTCCTTGCGCCATGCGGCTACGGAGCCATCGTCGATGACCTTCTCCCGGCCGAGCGCCCTGCCCTCGGCTTTAGCCCGCTGAATGCCCACCATTTGCCGGGCCTTGATGTTCGCGCGCTCAAGCTCGGCCACGGCCGCCAGCATGGTCAGCATCGCCTTGCCGATCGGGGTCGACAGATCGAAGCCTTCGCGCAGGCTGATGATGGCCACAGCCTTCGCCCGTAGGGTTTCGACGGTCGCCAGCACATCGAGGGTGTCACGCCCCAGGCGATCGACAGCCCCGACGATCAGGGTGTCGCCCTTGCGAGCGTATTTGAGCAGGGCGGAGAAGCCGGGACGGTCCATCGCCCGTACGATCCCGGACACGCCCTCGTCGGAAAACCACTCCTCGACCTTGTGCACCTGCTCGATGCTGTGTCGCTGGGCCTCGACGCTCTGGTCGCCGGTGCTGACCCTGACATACCCGATCGTCGACATCCCGCCTCACCCTAGCTCACAATGCGTGGCTCAAAAAATAGGGTGTGGCTCAATCCCCATCAACACGTTTGATCCAAATTCGTGGGCCTACCTCGGTCTTGGCTCACAGGGTGTCAGTTTAGAGCTAACTGTGACCTGACCGATATTTTGGACCGAGTCGAGTGAGAGGCTACTGCATGCCCATTGCCATGGGTAGCCTGCAGGCCTGATCCGGAATTGTGACTGGCGCGGGCGGCCGATAGCCCAGCGACGAATGCGGCCGGACGCGGTTGTAGGAGTTTTGCCAAAGCCCGATCACGATCTACGCTTCATTCAGTGCGTAGAAGATCTCCTGAATCAGGTACTAATTGCGAAGCTTGCCGTTGAAGCTTCCGCGATAACCGTTCTCCCACCTCGAGCCCGGCGCGATATACTGGAGCTGCAGGACGGTCTTGGCGACCCAATTGCGCAAAGCCTTCGCGATCGTCTCTGGGCCGTTGTCGCAACGGATGTGCTCCGGGATGCCATGCAGGCATATCGCGTCGGCCAGCGCCTCGATCACGCCGAGTCTGTTGATGCGCCGGGCCACCTTCAGCGCCAAGCACGCCCGGCTGCCGGGCAGGCGCGATGGACCTCGTCGGAGGTGACGACCCGCATCGTCGGATGGGGCGCGAAGGGAGCGCGGCAGGCGCGGTCCCGGTCGGGCGCAGGCGGGGTCGAGGGGCGGTCGGGGCGATGCACTGGGGAGGCCTGGGCAGGGCCGCCACGACGCGGCCGGGTAGGCCTCAGATTGTTTCCGCCCCCGTCACGCGTTCCACGTCACGGCAGGCCGACGGGCCCACGAGGGGCCACGCGGGGGTCGCCGTCGCGGCGCCCCCGGGCGACCAGCTGCCGGATGGCGCCGTCGGACCGGCCGGTCAGCAGGGAGGGGTCGTACTGCGACAGCCCGTCAGCCCACGCGTCCAGGATGTTGTTGTTGCGACCGACACAACGCGGACGGCTCCTCTCGATCGCGGCCCGCCGCGACGCCTCGGCACGGTGCCAGACGAACTCCGCCTTGCGGGCCGCGACGGCGCCGGGGTTGGTGCGCGGCACGATCTGCCAGGGGATGGCGTAGACGGTTGCGGTGGACCGGCCGACCCGGCGGGCGACCTCCGTCGGCCGCAAGCCCTGGTCGCGCAACCGGACGATCTCGGCCGTAAGCTCGACGCGGGCCCGGCGGATGCCCGGCCGCCTGGCGACGCGCCCTTCCCCAGCGTAGCGCAACACGGTCCGTTCGGAGACGCCGACGCGGGCCGCGACCTCGGCCGATGGCACCCCATCGGCGTACAGGCGGACGATCTCGGCCTGAGCCGCGACGGGGATCGGGGGCCGGCCTCTCACCGGCGGCGCTCCGCCCGGCGGGACACCACGGTGACCACCGCGCCGCCCTTGAGCACGAGGCCGATCCCGTCGCGGCAGACGCCGATCGCGCCGTGCCGGACGCCCCTGCCTCCGTAGAACGCACACCAGGTCTGGATCGCCGGGACCTCGATGCCGAGGCCGGTCATCGCCTCCACGGCCTCCAGGTCATCGAGGCCTTCGAGGACCTCCACGAGCCCGAGGATCCGCTCGCCGTACCGGCGGAGGGCGTGGAGCGTCACGCGGGCGCGGTGGCCCCCGGAGCGGTCGTGGCCGGCGCAGGGCGGGGGCGGTGTGGCAGGGGCAGAGACGGGGGCAAGGGCACGCACGGGGGGCCTCCTCCGATCTTAGGAGGCCAGCGTCCGCGCGCTATCCGATTCGTGCGAGCGATTGATGAGTCATCGTTCCCCTCCCGATCGGGATCGCCCGGTCCCAGCCGCAATCCCAAAAAAATCTCGCACCCCTCAGGACGGCATTAGCGCCTCACCTGGGCCACCCACATCGCGATTGGCAGATTCCTCCGACTGACTTGGGCACGGGTATCAGGCGGGGCGAAATCCAGTGCTCTCGGGCCTGAAGTGGACGCCATGCAAGGCTCCGGTGTTCGCGCCTACAGCCAGAGCTTTCGCCTAGTCTAGCCGGCCTGGACAACAGCATCCCCGAGGCGGACCCTGCCCTCGCGACCGCCGGTGTGGTGCCCGGTGACGCGATCCTCTCGGCCAGGGACAGATGCAGCACGACGAACCGGCGCGGGACCGCGCCTTGGACTTCCGCTGGGGCATCCCTGACGGGATCTTCTTCGCGTCCGGAATGCCGGACACCCCCGACAAGAAGTATGACCATGCGCGACGATCGATCGTCGCCGCCGCATGCATCGCCGCCGTGGAACAGCCCGGCGCCTGGGTGAGCTATTCCCGCCGCAAGGCCTTCTACGCCGGCCAGGGCCGGTACGAGGGCACCGCCTACACCTACGACCGCGTGCTTGCCGCCGTCGGCGAACTCGTCGGCCTCGGCCTGCTGGAGGAGGAGCGCGCCCGTCCCGGCGACCACCTCACGACGGGACGGCAGTCCCGGATCCGCGCGACGCCGGACCTGCAGGCTGCCTACCGCGACGCCCCCTTCGTCTACCGTCCGCGCCCCTGCGGGATCCTGCTCAAGGACACGGCGGGCGACCTCATCCCCTACACCGATACCCGGCAGACCCGACGCCTTGCGGCCGAGCTCGATCGGATCAACCACCACCTCGGACAAGTTCGGGTCACGATGCCGACCGGGGATGGCTGGGAGCACGCCGGGTGCATCGTCCGAGCCCGGAGCGACAAAACGGGTAAGTGGACCGGCGTGACGCCCCCACCGACGCCGGAGGTGTACCGCGTGTTCGGCCGCGGACGCTGGGACCGACACGGCCGGCTCTACGGCTGGTGGCAGAACCTGCCCAAGGGTCGGCGCAGGGAGCTCCTCATCAACGGCGAGGTCTGCATCGAGCCGGACTTCGCCACCCTCCACCCGAGGATCCTCTACGCAGCCCGGGGGCACCGGCTGACGCACGACCCCTACGAGACCGGGACCCACCCCCGGGACGAGGGGAAGCTCGCGCTGAACGTGGCGCTCAACGCCAAGACGATGTCAGCGGCCGCCTCGGCCCTCATGCACAGGGACAAATGGAGCCACAGCTGGGGGTACACCCACGGCCTGCTCAAGGCGGTAGTGAAGCGGAACGCCCCTATCGCGGCCGACATCGGCGCCGACCGCGGCATCCGCTGCATGGCCGTCGATAGCAGTATGGCTATCACGGTGCTTAAGGCCTGCCAGATCACCGGAGTGCCCGTCCTGCCCGTCCACGACTCCTTTATCGTCCCGTCGTCCCAGGGGGCGTGGATGGAGGCCACGATGGACGAAATCCTCGGCAACGTTCTCGGCGCTGTAACCCGTTCTCCTGCCTGCATAATCGGGTGATTGGTTCCACATATGGGGGCCCTGGGCCCCGGCGGGGGGGCTCGCCCCGCGCCTCCTTCCCTCTCTCTGGCTCTACCTTCGGCCTTGGAGCGCGACCCCTCGACCGGGCGCCTGGGACGGGACGGGGCTCTACCTCCGGCCGTGGAGCGCGACCCCTCGACCGGGCGCCTGGGGACGGGACGGGGCTCTACCTTCGGCCGTCGAGCGCGACCCCTCGACCGGGCGCTTCTCTCTACGGTTCACCCCTTGTCGGGGTGGTATCGCGCATCCCGACGCGGTACAGTTTGAGGGTTCCGCCCGGGACCGATGCACCACATCGTGAGCCCCTCGCCACCTGACGGTCGGCGGGGGGTTCTGCTGTCCGTGGGTAGGCTATCTCCACCCGCGCCGTGACGTGGACCCCGGCACGCCTCCGGGTCGATCCTGCGGCCATGCCCGGCATCGACGTCTCCGTTCAGAGCGACATCTGCGACGCGGTCGCGGCGTGGCAGGAGGCGTTCCTCTCCGAGGCGTCCCTGACGCGCTACCGCAGGGCCTGTGCCTTCACGGCCTCGGAAGGTCGCCAAGGCCCTCGGAAGGTCGCCAAGGCGGCCTGCCAGGGCGCCACGCGGGCGCTCGACCGAGCGTTCGAGGATCCCACGCCGTGGATGCGGCGCGCCTTCTCGTACAAGCGCGCCCTGACCAAGACCGGGGACGTGGTCGAGGCCGAGGTCAACGTGCTGCCGAGCCAGTCCATCGTCATGAAGTACGCCATGGGGTCCGGCCCCCAGGTCCGCCGCCCCGGCGATGTCGGCCTAGCCAAGAACCGGATCCTCGTCCCGAACTGGCGCAACCTGCAGCTGACCCAGGGGATCTCGCGCAACAGTTACGGCAACCTCCCCGGGGGCGTCGCCGCGCGCCTCGCCCGGCAGGTCGCGGGCCGGGGGTCCAAGAGGAAGTTCGCCGGCCGGTGGGGCGTCTACCAGGGGGAGCTCGACATCGGGGACAGCCGGGTCATGGGCTACATCGCCCGCCCGCCCCGTGGGGAGGCGCCCCTGGGCAAGGGCGGGCGCATGATCGTGGTCAACGTCGGCAGGCCGCGCATCCTCCTGGCGGCCATCCATCAGGATACGTACAGGCCCGTCATGCAGAAGCCCTACGACGACGCGGTCTCGGCCGCGGTCGCGCGCATCCCGGCCATCATGGAGGCCGAGCTCCAGGACGCGATCGAGTACCGGGCTGCGAACGGGCGCCCACGCGGCGAGCGCCGCCTGGGCTGACGCCGCCCCCTCGCGCGTGACGTGGAAGGCGTGACGGGGCCGCGCCGATCCTGACCCTGCAGCGACGCGACCGACGAGGCCTGAGGGGCCCGACGGGATCGGCAAGCCGGTAGCAGGAGTACGACCATGTAAGCTGGCACGGGGGACACAGGCGGGCGCTGCCCGATCCCGCCCACGCCGCCGCCCCATCAGTGGGGGGCGGGGCCATCCCCGACCACCAAGGCCCGCGCCTACCCATCGTCCCCCTGCCTGCCCCTAGCGCGCACGACCCCATGGGCGCGCTCGCATCGTCGATGGGGGGCATGCCCGTCCCGTACCTGCGAGCCAGCCCACGGCCGTCCCCGTGCGACGGCGAGGGCATCGCGCTCGATGGTGGCGGCCCGCGCGCGAGCCGGGTCGGCCGACGCGTCGAGGGGGGCCGGGATGGGGTCCCCTGGCCGCCCCCGAACCTGCGGGGAGGCATTCGCCCCAGGCTCTCGCGACCTGCGAAATTTCTTCCGAGGGCCCCGCATTCCGCATTCGCCGCAACGAGAACGTGAACCGAATAAGGGGGATGGGCTCGCGGGGAAAGCCGAATTCGACCCGTCCCTGACCCCCCCGGATCCCGCAATGCCCCCCGCCCGCCTCGACCCGATCGCCGCCGCCGCCTCCGGCATGCCCGCCGGGGCCAGCGTGTCCGCAAATGCGGGCAAGGCGCCCGGCCGGCTGGTGAGCCTGATTGAGCTCACCGGCTACGACCGGGACACGATCGCCGGCTGGATCGACACCCGGAGCCAGCCCATCGAGCAGAGCGGGTCGGCCGGGGTGGGCTACGCCATCTCGGTCCGCCGGCTCGTCGAGTGGCGGGAGGCGCAAGTCCGCGAGGAGGAGCGGGTGAAGGCGCCCGCGGCTGGGACGTTCGAGGGGTGGATGGGCCTGACCGATCCGGGCAAGGCGGCGGACGCCCATTTTTAGGTGATGCGCGTCGCGGAGAAGGCCGGGGAGCTCGTCCCGCGCGCCTACGTGCAGGACGTGTTCGCCCGGGTGATGAACCTGGTTCGGGTCGCGGTCATGTCGATCCCCGACCGCATGTACCGCGAACAGGGAGGCTTTCCGGAGGCGCAGCGCCGGGCGTGGCTGGGGGAGGCCCGGGACCACGCAGAGAACGCCCTGAAGGCCGCCCGCGCCGAGATCGACCGGGCGATGGAAGCCATGGATGCTGCACGGGACGCTTGACCCGCTCTTCCTCGCAGCTGCCTACGACTTAACCGAGGGCGGTTGGGGGAACCTCCGCCGGGCCATCGTCCGCGGGGCGCGCAACCTCGTGCCGAACCCACGGGTCCGGACGGCCGCATGGCTCCAGGCTGCGAGCGGCAGTGGCCGGTCGTCCAGCTGACGCAGCTGACCTAGGAGCTCGGCGTCATGATGACGGCGATCGAGAAGGACGTCATAGAACGGGACACCGTCATCTCGACCTACTTCGGGATGCGCGCCGAGGTCCGCGACCGCCGGATCGCCAAGTCGAAGGTCCGCGCGACCGTGCTCGGCAACACGGCCGGCGCGGCCGGTTGGAGCGGCGACGGCGAGGTCACGTCCCGGATCCAGGCCGAGGCCACGGCGGAGGAGAGCCACGAGCGCGACCTCGTGGACGGGGCTTCGTGCTAGGACGCCGCTGTCGATCCCGACCTCGGCTGACGGTTACCTGCCGTCACTGCCCGGCCCGGCGGCGCCCTGGCGCGCGTCGAGCTTCGTGCGGGCCCAGTCGTCCTGGCGTAGCCCGTCCTGCAGTTTGCGCAAGTCCTTCTTGCCCATCGTCCCGATCCGCTGGCGCGTTCCGGTGTCGTAGATCCCGCCGTCGTAGGCGTCGACCTTCGTACGCGGCCGGTCCAGCACATGGCCGTGGAGGTCGGACGGCCAGTGGTCAGCATCCGACTTGTGCACGCGGATCCGCTCGCCGCCAGCCTTCACCGTGCGCTCGTCGAGGCGCTGCACCCCGGGCCACTCGGTGTCGCCCTGCTCGTCCAGATCGACTGCGAGCCGTTCCGCGGGCGGGTGGATCGCCTCGTAGGCCGCACCCACCGCCTGAAGGAATTTCACGACGTCGGCGACGTCGCCCGTGGCCGTGAGCTCGATCGTCGCCCGACCGCCCACGAACCGGCCGACCTCTCGCCCGTCTGCCGTGCGGATCACGCTGCCGTTGATCTGGAAGCCCATCGTCACCTCCTCCGCCGCAGGCGGGCTACCTCCGGGGCGGGCTGAGGGCAAGCGGGCGCCCCCCCGGTCGCCCGTGACGTGGAACGCGTGACGGGGGGCGGTGGAGGATGCGGGCAGTCGAAGAGACCCCCGCGTGCCGCAGGCCGCCACCCAGACCTGGTAGACCGACGAGGCGCCCCTGGCGCCCCGTGTCTCGCTTAGCCTAAGCGACGGCGGCCTATCGCTCTCGACACGCTCGAACGCCGGACCGGCCGGCCGCCGGCCGCCGTGTTGGCATGCGCCCGCGCCAGCAGCATGCGCCGCCAGTGACCGAGCCGCGTGTCGCTCTGCCGGAGCGTCGGCATCGCGGCCCGGGCCCCTTAGATCAGCGTCTTGCGCAGGTACTTGCTGCCGCGCTTGGTGATGCCGACGAGCCTTGGGCTTCCCGCCCGTCGTCACCTGTCGGGGCACGAGGCCGAGCCAAGCCGACAGATCGCGCCCGCAGGCGAAGGTGGCCACGTCGCCGATGACTGCCACCAGCGCGGTCGCGTTGAGCGCGCCGATGCCCGAAATGGTGGTCCGCCGGCGCGTGTCAGCGTCCGTACGCGCCAGCTCGGCGAACTCGGCATCGAGCGCGGCGATGCGCCGGTCGAGGTCCTGCCAGCGCTCGTACACCTCGGCCACGAGGGTGCGCATGCGCGGTGTCAGTGATGTGCCGGCGTCCGTGTCGAGCAGCGCGGCGAGGCAAGCGGCGAGCTTGGCACGACCTTGCGGGGTGACATGGCCGCGCTCCAGCAGGACGGCACAGATCTGGTTGGTCAGCGCCGTGCGTTCGCCCAAGAGTTGGCCGCGGACCCGGTGCAGGGTCTGCACGTCGAGCTGGGCTTCCTTCCGCCCTACTCGCCCGACTTCAACCCGATCGAGATGGCGTTCTCGAAGCTGAAAGCGCTGCTGCGCCAAGCGGCAAAGCGTATCGTCGAGGGATTGTGGTCCGCCATCGGGCGCTTCATCGACACCGTCACACCCGACGAGTGCGCCAACTTCTTCGCAACCGCTGGGTACGAACCAGTTTAAACCAAAAATGCAATAGGACAGGGTTCAGATTAAGCATTCAGATCAATTGCTTGAACATTGAAATCAATTGATCGACTTGCTCTTGGTCAGTGAAACGCCCCAATCCAATTCGGATGGAGGACTCTGCGTCTTCCGTACTCAGGCCCATCGCCCGCAGGACGTGGGAGGGTTGAGGGATGCCGGTCGTGCAGGCGGAGCCTGTCGACGCGGCAAGCTGTGGCTGTAGGCGACCGAGGAGATCCCGCCCATCATGCCCAGGGAAGCGCACGTTGACGTTTCCCGGATGCCTCGCAGCTCCTGTAGGACCGTTCAGGCGAATGCCCTTATCGAGCGCGAGTAGGCCGGCAATCAGGCGGTCCCGGAGTTCCGCAAGGCGTGCACGTTCACCGGTAGCGGCCTCTACCATCATCAGCTCTGCAGCCGCACCAAAAGCGGCGCAGAGTGGTGCAGGCACGGTGCCGGAGCGCAGGCCGCCCTGCTGACCTCCGCCGTGGATCAGCGCCGTGAGCTCAGAGCGGCGATCGCGTCGTACATAGAGCGCACCAATGCCTTTGGGGCCGTAGATCTTGTGCGCGGAGAGGCTCAAGAAATCGACGTCCAAGGTCGACACATCAATGTCGCGCGCGCCGAGCGCCTGCGCGGCATCCGTATGCACACGGGCCCCCGCTGCTGCTGCGAGCCGAACCACGTCTTCCAGCGGCTGCAGTGTCCCCACCTCATTGTTCACGGTCATGATCGACACGAGCAGCACGTCGTCCCGCAGGCGCTGCGTCAGATCCTCCAGGTCGACGGTTCCGGTTGCGTCGACCCTCACATGCTCGATTAAGAAGCCGCGCGATGTCGCTTCGGCCGCGGCTGCGAGCACGCATTTGTGTTCCGCTGCCCCAACAAGCAGGCGTCTCCGCCCCTGTGGAGCCTTGGGGAGAAGTCCAAGAATGGCGAGATTGTTGGCCTCTGTGGCGCCAGATGCAAAAACGATCTCATCGCAGTCTGCGCCAATCGTTTCTGCGATCCGATCGGCGGCGGCAGCGACTACTGCCTGCGCCTGCCATCCTAAGGCATGATCTGCCGAGTGCGGATTTGCGAACTCGTGTGAGAAATGTGTTGCTAAAACGGGCAGGACCCGCGGATCGATCGGCGTGGACGCCTGATAATCAAAATAGACGGTCGCGCCAGTTCTCATTACCTATCAGCTTCTAAAGTCCACATATCCGACCCGCACGCCATGCCGGAGACCGCCTGCAGGCTGTCCCTGGAGGAGTCCTCCAGGTTCGTTGACCCTACCCCAAGCGCTGCGGTACTGTCGACCTGGAAGAAAGCTCCAGGTCGTGGATATGGTTCGTGGTCCCCTTTATCAAGCTGAGTACCGGCCTCAGTTCTCTGGCCATGAAACCTTCCCTCTAAGATATGGATGGTTAAAGAAGGCTTACGACGCCATCAGTGCAACCAAGCACAATACAGCAAATAAACAGGTCTTTCTCAGTGATGACTCCATCGCCCGCTTTGGTGTGGGTAAGAATATGGTCTCGTCGATCCGCCATTGGGCCACGGTTTGTGGCATCATCGACGAAGACCGTGCGACCGGACAGCTTATCACAACGCCTCTGGGTGATTTACTGTTTGGTCCTAGTGCGGTTGATCCTTATCTTGAGTCATCAGCAAGTCTCTGGCTCATCCATTGGTGCCTGTGCACGAATGCCAGCAAAGCAACCACGTGGTTTTGGAGTTTCAGCCATTACAACAACACGACTTTCAAGCGTGATGACCTCGCGGACGGCCTAATGAAGGTTGTCGAGAGCCGTGGGTGGCAGCGCGTCTCACGCTCAACCGTGCAGCGGGACGTGGAGTGCTTCGTCCGCACCTACGAAAGCCGCCCGGCCGGCGCGCAGGGCGCCGTGGAGGACAGCCTGGAGAGCCCCTTGGCCGAGCTTGGCCTAGTGCGTGGTCTCAAGGGGCATTTTCAGATCGTGCGGTCACTGCGGTCGTCGCTGCCAGACAGCGTGTTCGCCTACGCCTTGAACCAGTTCTGGAACGCCCAGCAGGTGACCACCACCCTTTCCTATGAGCGCATCGCGCACGAGCCAGGGTCGCCGGGACGGATCTTCGTCCTCGATGAAACCGAGCTCGCGACCCGCCTTGGCGCTCTTGAGGACGTCACACGCGGCCTCTTCCAGTGGTCGGAGACCGCTGGGCTCAAGCAGGTCATCCGGGAACGCGCGCTGTCGGCCGAGGAGGCTATTGATCTGCTTCGGGCTGGCTACCCGCGGAAGGCTCAGAAGGACGCCGCCTGATGAGCCTCATCCATCGCGTCAACGTCACACGCCGCTTCCAGCGCTCTGTCCGCATCGATACGGACGTGCGCGATCCGCAGGCCCTGGAAGGCTACATCTGCCCGCGTTCAGCGGCGGACGTGCTGACCACCATGGCGCGGCACGTCAGCGAGACGGGCCAGGGAGCGTTCACCTGGACCGGACCCTACGGGAGCGGCAAATCGAGCCTGGTGGTGGCGCTGAGCGCCCTCCTGAGCGGCAACGCGCAACGCCGGGCCTTGGCGGCCAGGGTGCTCGGCCCTGAGCTCAGCAAGGCTCTTGAAGCCGCCCTGCCCCCGAAGTCCCAAGGCTGGCGCGTGCTGCCGGTGGTCGGGCGCCGTGATGATCCGGTGCAGGTGATCGGCGAGGCGCTGACGGCTCATGGCTACGTCCGGCTCCCGGACCATCAGGCGGCCTGGACGGAAACCGGGGTGCTCAAAGCGGTGTCCGCCGCAGCGGCAGAGAGTCCCCGGACCAGCGGCGGCCTCATCATCTTCCTGGACGAGATGGGCAAGTTCCTCGAAGGGGCGGCCCAGGAAGGGGTCGATATCTACCTCTTCCAACAGCTAGCTGAGATCGCAGCCCGCAGCGGACGGCGGCTGATCATCGTCGGCATCCTGCACCAGGCGTTTCAGGAGTACGCCTCCCGCCTGTCGCGCGATCTGCGTGACGAGTGGACAAAGGTGCAGGGGCGCTTTGTCGATCTGCCTGTGAACGTGGCCGGCGACGAGCAGCTTGAACTGCTGTCCCGTGCCATCAGCACCGACCGCTGGCCAGTCGAACCCGAGGCCCTGTCCGTTCAGGTGGCCGAGCACATCCGGAGCAACCGCCCGGGTGCCTCCCGCGACCTGGCCAAGACCCTCGATGCCACCTGGCCGCTCCACCCCGTGGTCGCTGCCCTCCTCGGGCCGATCTCCCGACGCCGGTTCGGCCAAAACCAGCGCAGCCTGTTCGGCTTCCTGAACTCGGCCGAGCCTTATGGCTTCCAGGACTTCTTGCGCGACGCGGGTGACACGGACCGCTACGGCCCAGACCGGCTGTTCGACTATCTCCGGATCAACCTGGAGTCCTCCATTTTGGCCTCTCCGGATGGCCACCGCTGGTCAACGGCGGTCGAGGCCATTGAGCGCTGTGAAGCTATCGGCGGCAGTGGCCTGCACCTGCAGCTGCTGAAGACGATTGCGCTGATCGACCTATTTCGCGAGCGCTCCGGTCTCAACGCGACGGATGCCCTGCTGGCGGATTGCGTCGCCCAGGGCACGCAGGCCGAGCTGGCGGCTGCGCTGGAGCAGCTGCGCCAGTGGTCGTTTATCATCTTCCGCCGCCACCTCGGCGCGTTCGCCATCTTCGCCGGCAGCGACTTCGACATTGAGCAGGCCCTGACGGAGACGCTCGAAACGGTCCGGGAGGTCAGCTTTAAGGAGCTGCGCGCCCTTGCAGGCCTGCAGCCGGTGGTCGCCAAGCGGCACTACCACGAAACCGGTAGCCTCCGATGGTTTGACGTGGACCTCGTGCCGCTGAACGAGCTCGGGCATCATGTGCAGGCCCCTGCCCCAGCGAACGGCGCCATCGGCCGGTTCTTGCTAGTGATCCCGATCAGCGGTGAAACCCCTGCCAAGGCGCGCAAGGCCTGTCGCGAGCGCGCGGCTGCCGCCACCTACGATGTAGTCATTGGCCTGTCGCGCCAGGAATGGAACGTGCTCGAGCTTGCGCGTGAGTTCCTGGCCATGAACCGCATTCTGGAGGAGCGGCCGGAGCTGAGCGGTGACCAAGTGGCCCGCCGCGAGGTGCAAGCACGCCTAGGCGCCGCGCGCACCCGCTTGGAGCAGTCCCTGCAGCGTGCCTTCGACAGCGCTGAGTGGTGCCGCAAGGGCGTCGAGCCGACCCGCTATTCCTACGCCGAGCTCAACAGCCTGGCCTCCGATCTGGCCGGCCTGCGCTACCCTGACACGCCCTTGCTGCCGAACGAGCTGGTTAACCGGATCAAACCCTCGTCTAACGCGGTGGCCGCCCAGAAGGCGCTGCTCAAGCGCATGGTTAGCTACGAGGGACAGCCACGCCTTGGGATCGAGCAGTTCCCGGCCGAAGGCGGGCTGTTCGAGAGCCTGTTGGCCCGCAGCGGCCTGTATCGGGAGACCGAGCAGGGCTGGCGCTTTGTGGCGCCGGAGCCGGACCACGATCCGGCACGCCTGGCGCCTCTCTGGGAGGCCGGAGTGGCCTTCCTGCGCGAGAACCAGCGCCACACGGTCTCTATGGCGGAGCTTTACACGGTCTGGCGCGGTCAGCCCTTTGGCGTGCGTGACGGCTTGCTGCCAATCATCGGGGTGGCGTTCCTGCTCTCGCGCCGCGACCAGCTCGCGTTCTACCGCGAGGGCATCTTCCAAGCCCGCTTCACCGACGTTGAGGTCGACTATCTGACTATTGATCCGGGCCTCATCCACCTGCGCTGGATGGACCTCTCTACCCTCTCCCGGCGCATCCTGTCGGGTTTGGCTGAGGTGGTCCGCGACCTCGATGACGGTAACCGCCTGGTCAACCTCGAACCCATCGACGTGGCACGGGGCCTGGTAGCTATCCATGACGCGCTGCGCCCGTGGGCCAAGCGGACCACGCGCCTGTCCGCCAACGCCCTGCGCATCCGCGATTTGTTCAAGCACGCCCAGGACCCGAACAAGTTCCTCTTTGACGACATCCCGGCCCTGTTCCGGGATGCAGTCGGCGCCAACGGCGATGTGGATCTTGACCAGGTGGTCAGCCGCGTGCGGGACGGTCTGCTGGAGTTGACCCAGGCCTATTCCGAAATGCTGAGCCGGTTGCGGCAGCTGATGCTCAGTGAGCTCCAGGTCCACAACACCTCCGCCCACGCGCTGGCCGAGCTGCGGGCGCGGGCCGAGAACATCCACCAGCTCGGTGGCGACTTCCGCCTCAATGCCTTCATCAGCCGGCTGACCCAGTTCACCGGGCAAGAAACCGACGTGGAAGGGATCGCCAGCCTAGCGGCGAACAAGCCGCCGCGGGACTGGGTGGACGTGGATCTGGATCAGGCCGCCCTAGAACTCACCGACCTGGCGCAGAAGTTCGTGCGCGTGGAAGCCTTCGCCCGCGTCAAAGGCCGCCCCGACAAGCGCCAGGCCCTCGCCGTGATTGTCGGCCTCAATGGGCGGCCGACTCCGATGGCCGAGGATTTCCATGTCACTGACGCCGAGCGCGCCGAGGTGCAGGTGATCGTGGATCGCGTCGCCGCGACCCTCGGCAAGAGCGACACCAAGCGGCGCCACCTGATCCTTGCCGCGCTGGCCGAACTCAGCAGCCAGTACATGATTAACGAGCCGGCCAAGGTCGAGCCAATCAAGAAGAAGCGGGCCGCGCGCGCATGAGCGATCCAGTGAAGCACGTTCTAGGCCTATCCGGCGGCAAGGACAGCGCGGCGCTGGCCGTCTATATGCGCCAGCACCACCCGGACATCGATATCACGTACTTCTTCACGGATACCGGCAAAGAGCTGCCGGAGGTCTATGAATTCCTGGGTAGGCTTGAAGGATTTCTGGGCAAACCAATTATTCGCCTTAATCCGGATCGGGATTTTGATTTCTGGCTGAAAAAATACAACAATTTTCTGCCGTCCGCGCAGACCCGCTGGTGCACCCGTCAACTTAAGCTAAAGCCGTTTGAAGGCTGGCTGAAGCCGATGCTTGATGGAGGACAGAAAATTATCAGCTACGTCGCCATCCGCGGCGATGAGGACTACCGCGATGGCTACAGCTCCACCCATAAGAACCTGACCATTCGCCTGCCCTTCAAAGAAGCTGGGATCGACAAGGCTGGCGTGCTGGAGATGCTTGAGGCGGCAGGCCTCGGCCTCCCGAAATATTATGCTTGGCGCACTCGCAGCGGCTGCACATTCTGTTTCTTTCAGCAGAAAATCGAATGGGCGCGTCTACTGGAACACCACCCCGAGGATTTCGAGGAGGCAAAGCGGTACGAGAAGACTGCCGTGGCGAACGGTTCTCCGTTCACCTGGAGCCATGGCGAGTCCCTGGAAGAGCTCGCACAGCCAGATCGGCTTGCCGAAATCAAAGCAGACCATGAGCGGCGCCTCACACGCCTCAAGGCGCGGGCGCAGCCCAATCCCTTGCGCGTTCAGTTTGAACCGCTCGATATCGATGAGCTATACGGTCAATCGAAGGTCTGCCTTGCTTGTCATAAATGAGAATACGTGACGATGAGTGGCCCTGAGATCGTTCGCCGTACCCTCGCGAAATATCGCGAGAACCCTGCTGTTGGTCTCAATTTTACCTTTCCTATTTCTTGGCAAATGGATGAAGATGCCTGTCGGGCCATCACCGATGAGCTGAAAAGCCATGGAACAAAGTGGGAGTGCCGGAAGGCTGTGCCCAGCCTTCACAATTCCATCCCGGCAAAAACCGGTATCTATATGTTTTCCTTTCACTCGAAGCTGTCCCTCGATCTGGCCAGCGAAGACCAATTCATACCATCGTGGGTGCTGTACATCGGTCGCGCGGGTAGCAAATCCAGCGAGAGAACCCTTAAGGAGCGCTATCGCAGCGAGTACGCCAAGTACGTCGGCGGCGACCTCGAAGAGCTTTGGAGTGATGCCCATCCAAGCTGCCGCGCCGATCTCATGAAGCGCTATTTATGCATATATCCATTGCAGTATTGGTACTCTGTGGTCGAAGATCGTACTAAGATCGAATACCTTGAAGAACGAATGATCAGGTATCTCTCACCGCCGCTCAACCGTGTTGGACGCCCTCGCGTGCGCGTCCTTGAACCTAAGCCCGCCTTCCGGAGCTACTAAGCTATGACTAACAAGACTTTTATCCCAGCCTTTAAAGCTAAAGTGGGCGACTGGGAGTATTACATCTGCATCATGAAGTACGCCGAAGTGGCGCGTCAGGTGCAGTTCGCGCACGAGCTCGGCGGAAATTCTGAGCTGAACACCATGATCCAGCGGGGTTTGAGCACGCGCACGGTGGCTATCCGCGACTATCTCCTCGAGTCTGAGCACCGCTTCCTGGGCGCCCTCATCATTGCGGCCTGGGGCGGCGCTCCGGAGTACCGGGCGATCGGCATGGAAGATCCAGATGGCATGCTCACCGGGATCGACCGCCAGTTCGGCGTCCTCACGTTCAACGGCACCCAGAGCTACTTCGCGCTCGATGGGCAGCACCGGCTTAAGGCCATCAAGGAAGCCCTGAAACAGAAACCCGAGCTCGGTCACGAAGACGTTTGCGTGATCATGGTCTCCCACTTCGACAGTGATGAAGGCAAGGTTCGCACGCGGCGCCTGTTCACCAACATCAACCGCAACGCCAAAGCGACCACGGGTTCGGAGAACATCATCCTTGACGAGGATGACGGCCCGGCGATCATCACCCGCCGCCTGATCACCGAGCATCCGTTCCTCGCCAAGGAGGGGGTCATCAAGGTGTTCACCCGTCAGGGCGAAGAAGGGGATATCAAGCTGGCCGCCGGTAACGTGGGCCAAGGCGAGAAGAAGGCTTTCACCACCATCGGCAACCTCTACGATCTAGTCCGCAACCTCTGCTTCGATCAGGACCCGGCCATGCGGCAGCAGGCTGCCCGACCGAGCGATGAAGTTCTCGAAGCCTCCTACACGGTCATCGCCAAGCGCCTGGATTACATCATAAAGGCCGCTGGCAACGTGCGCACACCGCTGGAAGCAGGCGCCAATGCGCGCGATCTTCGCGCGCCCAAGGGCAACGAGGGCGAGGGCAACCCGTTCATGCGTCCCGTGGTGCAGAAGGCCGTCGTGCGCACGGTTAGCCAGATCGCCAATCAGGGCGTCCTGAGCTGGGATGAGCTTATGGCGCGCTTGGCCAAATTGGATTGGAAGATTGGTAAGGCGCCTTGGCTAGCGGTATTCAACCCAGCCAACGGCAAGATGGTTGGTGCGAAGGAAAATACAGAGCTGCTGGACAAACTAATTTACGCTCACCTCGCCGCGTCCAGCAAGCAGGCGATCAAGGACGCACGAAAGGAGTTCAAGGACTTGCGCGGCAGTCAGTATCCTATCAGTGAGGAGGAGCTGCAAAAAAACCTGACGCCGCATACCGAAAAGCGCGTCGCCGTGCCGGAGCTCGTGAGTCCCCAAGCCGCCGCTGCCGAGGAACCAGTCGAGGCATAGAACTTCGCCATTTCAAGAAGCGTGAACGGCTCTGTTTCGGAAGAAGGCAGGGCCGTCAGTTTGTTGGGAATGGATTAGAGCGTTTTCGGTTTAATCTGGTTCGTATCCTGCTGCGGCGAAGAAGTTGGCGCACTCGTCTGGCGTGACGGTGTCGACGAGGCGCCCGATGGCCGCCCACAAACCCTCGACGGTCCGCTCTGCGGCCTTGCGCAGCCCTGTCTTGAGCTTCGAGAAGGCCATCTCGATCGGGTTGAAGTCGGGACTGTAGGGCGGGAGGAACAGGAGGCGTGCGCCCGCCGCCTCGATCGCCCCCCGCACGCCCGGCCCCTTGTGGCTGCCGAGGTTGTCCATGACGACGATGTCGCCGGGGGTGAGTTCGGGCACCAGAACCCGATCGACGTAGGCCTGGAAGGCGTCGCGGTTGATCGGCCCGTCGAGCACGAATGGCGCGGCGATGCCCGACAGGCGCAGGCCCGCCACGAAGGTCGTGGTCTTCCAGTGGCCATGCGGCACGGGCGAGCGCAGCCGCTCGCCGCGCGGAGAGCGACCGCGGGGACGGGCCATGTTGGTCGAGGTCCAGGTCTCGTCGAGGAACACGAGGCGGGCGGGGTCGAGATCGGGCTGGCCCTCGAACCACGCCTCGCGCGCCGCCTTCACGTCCGGGCGCTCCTGCTCGGTGGCATGGGCTGTCTTTTTTTGTACGTGAGGTCGCGTGCGTCGAGGAAGCTCCACAGCGTACCGACCCCGACCGTGAGAGCGTGCTCGTCCCGCAACCGGGCGCGCATCTCCTCCAGGGTGATGTCGGCCTTTTCGTCGATCAGCGCGCGCAGGAAAGCCTCGTGCGGATCGAGCTTGGAGCGGCGTGCCCGCCCTTGCGGGCGGGCGGCCACCGTCCCGGTCGTCGC
>Ga0182229_1000101_pt1 | contig 21683 bp, 23 predicted proteins | sample G6R1MG_32_FD_129663 | JGI IMG/M metagenome (GOLD analysis project Ga0182229, IMG submission 129663) | Miscanthus phyllosphere microbial communities from Michigan, USA - G6R4_MAIN_07NOV2016_LD1 MG | ecosystem: Host-associated > Plants > Phyllosphere > Phylloplane/Leaf | place: USA: Michigan...
GGCCGCGTCGATCGTCAGCGAGTGGGTGTGCGCGGCGACGCTCGGAACGCTGTGGGTGTGGTTCGGCGCGTTCGAGATGCTGTGGCCGTGATCGCCGACGCTTACGACCGTGACATCGTGGGTGTGAGCGCCGGCCGTGTTCGTGTCGAAGGAATGGGCGTGCGAGCCCGAAGACTTGTTGATGCCGATGCCGTTCTCGGTGCCAGTCGGCTGCAGATCGGTCATCACGCGGTTCGTGGCCCCCGAACCCGCAGTTCCGACTTGATAACCCTGGTCGTGGGTGTGCGACCCAGCCGTATTGGTGTTGCCCGAGTGCGAGTGGGCCCCTGCCGAGGAGGTGGAGGCCGTATGCGAGTGACCTCCCGCGTTGCCCGTCGAGCCGCCGTGATCGTGCCCGCCGGCCTCGCCTGTCGTCGTCGCGGCGGACCCGCCGCCGCTCCCGGTCGAACCGCCGTGGCTGTGGCTCGGCATCTGCTCGGCGGATAGCGTGACGGCCTCGGAGCCGCCCTGCGAGGCGATCGTGCCGGCGAGCCCGCCGGCGCCCGTCAGTCGGCCAGCCGCGCCCCGCACGCCCATCGCGTCGTCCCCGAACAGCGTGCGGCCGCGCAGGTCGGGGAGGTTGAAGGTGGTCGAGCCGTTGCCGTTACCCCAGACCGCGCCGACCAGCGACAGCAGCGCGTCGTAGTCGGTGCGGGACACCTCGTGACCGTCGGCGACGACCCACCCCGGCGGTACGGATTGCTGCGTCATGAACGCGGCGATCGTGCCGGGGGCGTTCGCGTCGGAGCCGATCAGCACGAAGTACGGCAGATCGAACGTCCAGCGGGCGCGATAGACTCGGCCCGGCACGATGTCGGACGGTGCAAGCGAGAAGCCACCCGGGCGCCGCAGCGGGCGCGCGCCCGTACCGTCGATGTTGAGCGTGCAGGGTCCGGGGTTGGCCTCGCCGGAGCGGAACGCGACCTCGAACGCGGAGGCGAAGTGGGCTGTCGTGAAGATCTGGTTTGTGCCGAGGGTGATCGCGCCGGCCGCTACCCCACCGACCGCCAGAACGCCGGAGTTGTCGTCGCGCCAGCGCGCCAGCGCGGCCATCAGCTGTCGAGCCGAATCGTTGACGGTGTTCGCGGGCTGTCCCTCCTGCCAGAGGATCGGAGGTGCAGCGGCGCCGTTCGACGCGGCGTCGGTCGAGAAGTCGATCAGGCCTGTCATGGGCGGGTCCGGGCGAGGCGCAGCCGTCCGGGCCCGGGGAACGCGTCAGCGTCCGGGTCGGCAGACCAGCAAGATAAGGATCAGTCGATCAGCGCCGCCGCAGCGTCGCGAGGTAGGCGCTCGTGTCGAAGGCCGGTGCGGCGGGCCGCGGCGGTGCGGCGAGGGCGGGCGCCGGCGCAGGCGCTGCCGCGGCCTGCGCGACCGCTCCGCCACCGCCCGCCATCAGCGTCTTCAAGATTGACGCGACGTCCGGCCCGTCGTCGGACTTGGGCGAGGGTGTTGCGACGGCCGGGGCGGCCTCGATCCCGGAGAAGCCGAAACGGGCTGGGGCGGCGGGGCCACCGGCAGCTGCCGGCATGGTCATCGCAGCGTCGCCGCCGACCTTCCGGGCAGCCCAGCCGACAAGATCGCCGGCACTCATCGGGCGCAGGAACGGGTTGGCCGCAATCGACGAGGCCGGCAGTACCGCCGACACGGGCACGCTCGGATCGGCGCCCAACACCGCCTTCGCGCCGCCCGGCCCGGCGAAGTGGGCCAGATAGGTGTTGCCCGGCGTCGCCTCGAACCCGGCCGAGCGCAAGATCGCGCCGTTGTCGTCCGCGTAGGCCTGCGTCATCTCCCGCGAGAGCGTCGGGTCGTTGCGCAGCGCCAGCACGTCAGCGCGCGGCAGGCCGGCGAGATCGGGCCGGTGCTTCGCGATGGTCGCGAGCCATGTCCCGTCGATGAACTGCCCCGCCCCCGTCGCCGAGGATCGCGGGTTACGAGCCGTAGCGTTACCGCCCGACTCGGCGCCGATGATGCGGTCCGCAAGAGCCATGGCCGGGTTCCAGAATACAAAAAGCCGCCCAACGAGGAGCGGCCTTCGAGCCCGGCGCGTACGGCGCGGGACAGTGGTCAAATCGCGGGTTTTGCCCGTCGGGTCAAGGGGCGAGCCGGGCGCTTGTCGAAGCGACCCGGCTCAGGTCATCCTCGGAGGCGCAACCCAACCGAAGGATGAAGCACTATGGTAGACAAAGTACCGACCGGCGCAGGCGAAGATTCATCACCTGAGCAAGTTGCTTATCGGCTGATGCTGCTCATCGCAACTGCCGAGAAGAAGCACTTCAACCCTATATTCAAGATGGATAGTGGTTTTACGCAAGTCGATCGAAAGTGGCTTTTGGATACATACGCAGAGTGTATTGACGCCGTGACGCGACGCCGAACAGGTTAGTCCGCGTCGGACCCTGAGCCGGCAAGATCGGGATCCTTGCCGGTCTCGACGTACTGCCGCATGCGCTCGGCGGCGCTGATGGCGTTCCCCACGTCCGCCGAGCAATCCAGCGCCTTCAGAAGAAATGCCAGTCGCTTGCTCTCCTCCAGGGAGAGACCAAGTTTATCTGCGTCGAGCATTTATCTGCCCTCTGACTTCGATAGGCCCAGCCTATCACACCACGGTCCACTTTCCGAGCGCTGGCGACGTGCTGTGGTCGTCCCCGCCTCGCCGTTACGCGGCGTCTCGGAATGGGGTGGCAGGGGCGACGTAGTTCTCTTGGTGATCACCGTCCCGATGGTCGCCCCCGCCTTTCCTCCAGGCCGACCAGAGGTCGCGGAGGAATCTCTTCTCAACGAAGCGCTGCGCCCGATTGTGGGCGTGCATCTTCGTCTCGACGCGGTCGGTCTCGTAGACCTTCCGGGCGTCGTAAATCTGCTTGAGGGGTCCGCCCGCTTTCACGATGCAGGCCCCCACGTTCCAGACGACAGATCGCCGAGCAGGCGAGTACCCGTGGTCCAGAGCTTCAACGCCGCCAATTCGGCGTTGGCGTGTACCGTCCGGCATCACGGCTAGGCCAAGACGCTTCCACAGCTTCGCAGGATTCGAATAGGCGGAGAGATCTCCGGCCTCGCCCACGATCGCTGCGAGCGAGAGCAGGCCGACGCCGCGCGTACCCTCGACCCACGGCGCGACTGGCAGGGCCTTCACGAGCTTGATCAATCGCTTCTCGACTGCCGCTCGGTGCTTGGCGATGCCGTCCCGAGCCTCCGTCAGGGGGAAGATCGCCGCGAGGGCGATCTCCGCGAGGGGGTGGGTGCCATTGCCGAGGGCAGAACGGTAGATCGTATCCGCCTCCTTCTTATCGCCACCCTCGGCGAGTCGGCGGCAGAGGGCCTTCGCCTGGAGCGTCAGCGCTTTCTCGGCCCGGTGCCAGGCCTGTCGTCTGCGCCATTGCTCACGGATTTCGGCGATGGGGGCGGCGAGGTCGACGTCCGTATTCTGGGTGACGCCGCGACTATGGTCGACCTCGGCCTCGCCGGCCCGGAGGTCGGCGATCTCAGGAATGGGTGCGGGGGCGGCACTCGTCGAATGGCGACCAGAGCAGAACTGGCCGCTCCCGCGCTCGGACACACCGAGCATCTCGAAATTCTCAGCCGACACGAGCAGCCTCCTGCAGCTCGCGCAGGCGATCGTCACTCAGCACATCGCAGGCCTTGGCGGTTGTCGGCATTGATTGCGCCACAAGCCGGAGCCAGCGCGCCTTCGTCGCCATGTCGCCGGCTTGGGCCTCGTAGAAGGAGGCGGCCTCGCTGATCTCTTCTCGCGTCGCCTCGCCGAGCTTCTTCCCGCCCGGCAAGGGGAACATCAGCAGCGTCCCGGCGGCGAGCTGCGTCACACGGAACGCACCGGACACCTTCGAGGGCGTGAACCGTTCGGTGCGGGCCGGCGGTGTCCAGACCCGCTTCCGCTCGGACCGGCACTGGGCTGACACCGCGGTGTAGCAGGCGTTCGAGATCAACGGTTCGGTCAGTGCATCGCGAAGGTGACGGTTGCCGCGCACGGCCTGCTCCATCTTCGCGGTGGCAACGCGGATGTCGCCGTCGGCGGCATCGAAAGCGGCACGAGCCGCCTCGGCGACGAGGTCGCGGGTGTCGAGCTTCTTCGCGGCGGCGGCCATCAGACCCGCCCTCCCATCGCCAGCAGGTCGCGCATGACGCCGGCCGCGAGGCTCACGTCCGTAGTGCCCTGCTCGTCGAACGTCGTATCGGTGAACGGCTCCCCGTCCCGGCACCAGGAACAGGCGCGGGCCTTCACCATCAACCCCGCCAGGGTCGTGGCAGTCGCCTCCGCGATCTTGCCGGCGATGTCCGAGGTCCGGCCAAGGGCGGCCTCCCATGCCTCGTCGGCCTCCACGGTGTCGAGCGCTTCCATCCTCTCGGCGAACGGGGCTTCGGCGGCCCACGCTGCGTCGAGTTCGGCGCCGAGGCGGATCAGTTCGGCGTCTGGGGATGGGGCGACGGTCGCCGCCAGAGCCGCGACCGGCAGGGCGAGGGGCAGCGCGACGGCCCCGGTGAGCATGGCGCGGCGGGTCGGAGCCGGCGCGGCGTTGCGAATGGCCGCGATGGCCTGAGTAACGGGGCCGCCCGCGCCGAACCGCGGTGAGCTTGAATTCGTGTGACGAATTTCGCTTTCGGCGTTTGCGTGCAAACGGCGCGCAAATAACTTGGTTTTCGTGCTACTCGTAGCGCAGGTCATCGCTCGCTCCATCTCAGCGATCTGTGGCCAGGGCCTCGGAGGAAGTTACCGCTTCCCCTTGGCCCGCTTTTTCGTTATACGAGTAGAATGCATATGGCGTCAATTGCTGTAGAACGAAAAAAGAAAGGCCGGCCGGCGGGCAGCTCGTTCGCTGATCCAATGCCTATGCGCCTGACCACCGATCAGGTCGCCGCGATCGACGAGTGGCGGCGCGGCCAGGACGATCCTCCGACGCGCACCGAGGCCATCCGCTACATCCTGGCAGACTGGCTCACCGGCCAAGGGTTGCTCCGCCACCGGGAAGACCCTGAGGGGGCGAACTGATGCCTGCAGTGGTCAAGTCTGTTGGAGGCCGCCAAGTTATCGCATCTGGGGCGTTTATTGCGGTGCATGGCGAGGAGATAATAATAGAACTGAAAGGATTTATTGGATACGAATTGTCATTCAAAGTATTAATTGACGATAGTCATAACGATGAGACCGTTGTAGACGTTGCGGTTACCGATGATAGCGAGTCTTTAACAGTTACAAATAAGCGGGCATGGAATGATGGGTCTAGCAGTGCAAATATGAATCAGCTTATTATTGGTTTCAAACAAGAAAAAGAAATTCAACTTAACTACGGAATATCTTTCTATGGAAATAAAGAAGCTTACGCGTTTTCTGTAATATTCACCGTTGTTATGGATAGCTAATAGGCTCGTCGGTGGGGAACAAGCTTCAGAGACCAGGGTGGGAGCGGCAAGTTTTGTCGAACTTGGGATCTCCCCGTTCGACAGGGCGTCGCTCGTCCTCTGGTACCAATACGTATACCGCTCCGAGATCTACTCCTCCGCCTCCGCCCCCACCCATTCTACCGCCCCCCTTCAATCGAAACTCTCGTAAATTCCGTAATAAGCGATTCAATGAACAGCTGAAGTTGATCTACGGCTTTTGCAATTCTCTCGCGGTAGCAATCCTTCTTACCGCTTACATCGGTCCGAAGATCCGTGGGGAGCCGCTTCCGTTCGGTCTCGACAACCCCATATTGGCTCTTGGCGGCGTCCTTCCGTTCGCGTTAGGACTGATGCTGCTACGATTTTTCATGCGGCCGGAGGAGTGATCGGGATGCCCACGTATCAAATCATTCTAAGTGTCGTAGGCATCGCTGGGGCCATCTTCGGTTATGTCACTTATGAGGCGAGCCGGCTTAACAAGCTCGATCTAGACGAACGGACTGCCGAGGAACAAAAATCGGCGCACGGCTAGCTCAACCCGCCATGCGCCTCGGCCGCCAGAGCATCTACGCCATCGTAGCGATGCTGCTCATCGGCGCACCCGCAGAAGCGGCAACGATCCTGGCACGCTGTGGCCCGTCGACTGGCCAGAGCTACTACTTCGAAGCTGGTATCGTTGGCCCTGGCCAAGGTGGCTGGAAGCAAGACGGTTTTGCTGGAGGTCGTATCACCGTCTACATCAACAATCAGAACCAGTTAGACCTTTTACAGAAAGATTCAACAGGTCTGAAGAGCTATCTGAAGGAAGGCTACAAGGTGAACCTTGTGGAGCTAAGTCAGCAAGACAGAGCATTTTTGATATCGGCCGCCGGCGCAAATTTCATCGAGACGTACTTGTTTAAGGTGAACGACTACGGCGTCGGCACGCTGGCCTGGAGTGCGAGCAAGGTCACGCCGGTGGTGATACGCACGAGCATCATGACCGCCGAGTGCGGGCCGAGCTTCGCAATCGAGCGATGATGCCCCGCTGGCTCGAAATCCTCCTGACCTGGACCCTGTTCACCGCTGTCATGCCCGCAGCGGCCCAGCAAGGTGGTTTCCCACCCGCTCTACGCGGTCTGTGGGCTGAGTCGCCGATCACCTGCGATCTGCTGAAGCGATCCCCGGCGAACGCCCCGTCGAACCGATCGTGGGTGCGCATCACCCCGGAAACCGTTAGCGGAACGACTAGCGGCCGGTTCGTTAGGGCGCTCGGCCCCCGCTCTGCTCAAACGACGGACGACAAGCTCTCGACGATCACGATTGATTTCGAGCTTCGGCGCAATGGCATCCTGTTCGAAACTGTCACCGGCGCCAGAGCGTCGATGCAGTACGCTCGCTGTCGGTAGTCGCCCGTGCAGCAAGTCATCGAAACAGCTGGCATCGTCGTGATGCTGATCTTTATCTGGATCGTGGTCCCGGCCTACGTGATCTGGAAGCTGTGGCGCCGGCGCTACCCGTCAAGGCGCGCTCACATCGAGCCCGTCGGGAGCAACCTTCCGCGCGTCAGACGCGAACGCGTGACCGAGATCGACGGCGAGTACGGTGCGGATTACCGCGGGCCGGGGCGGGAGGGGGAGCCGTTCTTCTCGCCGGGCGGGATCGCGTTCCTGGCGACGCTGGTGGCGGGCTTTCTGTTTTCGCTGTGGTTCAGCGACTTGATCCGACCTTTGGTGGAGTGGCTCGTTCCAAGGTCGCCGCGTTGAGGGCCGGCACGCCGCCGGACAGCAATCCGCGGTGCAACCCGGCCCCGATCTCGCTGCGCCGTCCGCTCTGCTGCCCGAGCCGCAGCAGCATCGTCAGGATTCGGTCGCGGTCGCCCTCCATCAGCAGCTTCGCCATCTGGGCGCGCACGGCTTCGGTGTTGCCGTTGAGCGCCGCCGCGCCGCGCATCAGGGCGTCCTTCGTCGCCCCCACGAAGTTGCCCGTGATCAGCTTGGCGAACACGCCAGGATCGATGCCGGTGTCGGCGTTGTCGGCTAGGTTCTCGGCCGTCTTCGAGTTGCCCAGCGCTTCGGCCCGGTTGGCGAACATCTCGTTCTCGCGTCCGAGTTGGCTCATCATCGTGTCGCCGCGGCCTTCGGCGGCGAAGGCCGGTAGCTCGGTCTGCATCGCCTGAGACGTGAAGGGCCGGGCCTTGTTCGCGCCCTCGGCCGCACCTTGGACGCGGGCGATGAGCGGGTCGGCGTAGCCGGTGCGGAACGCGGCCTGCTCGCCCGGCGACAGGGCGGCGAAGGTGTCGATCTTGTCTTCGGTGCGACCGCGGCCAGCGGCGGCGCGCCCCGTCTCGACAGCCTCGATCTCGCGCGAGCCTTGGCGGTAGGCGTTGCGTGCGCCGGCGTAGCTCGGCGAGGCCGCCTCTAGCGCGTCATCGAGTTCGCGGGTCACCCGCCCGAGCAGGCGGGCCTTGTTGTTCTCGCCTGCGCGCACCGCCTTACCGACTGCGTCGTCGAGGTCGCCCTTCACCCGCTGCACGGCCTCGAAGCCCACCTTGCGGGTGTCGGCGCTGGCCAGCAGCGAGCGGGCGCGGCCCAGGATCGCCTCGACGCTGTCGGGAGCGATGTGCCCGACCTCCTCGCCGACCTGCACGATGCCGCGAGCTCGCGGACTCAGGGTCTCGCGGATCCGCGCCAGCGCGCCGGAGGTGTCCACGAAGTCGGCGTCGGCGCGGGCCTGCCCGTAGGCGCTGTCGGCCGCCGCGTTCCGGGCGGCGGTCATGTCGGCGGTCGCGCGCTGGGCGGTGACCGGCGCGTCGAGCCCCTCGGACAGGGCGTTGCCGATCCGGTAGCTCTGCCCCTCCTGCCGCTGGTTCAGGAACTCGCGCAGTTCCGTGCGGCCCTCGCCGGGGTTCTTCGCCACGACGGCGCCGAGGCGGGCGCCGGGATAGTCGAGCCCGTCGAGCAGGCGGTACTCGCCCTGGCCCTCGACCGCGGCCTGTCCGACGCGATCCGCGATCTCCTCCGGGGTCTGGCCCGAGCGGGTGGCGGCGCGCGCGACCTGGCGCTCGGCGTAGCCCTCGGGGTTCACGCGGGCCATGACATTGGAAACGACCGGGGCGGCGACGGGCTTGGCGGCGGCGAGGGCGAGGGGAAATCCAGCGCCAGCAGCACCACCATAGAGTGCGCCGCGCTTGGCCTCCTCCAACCGATGCCCCTCCTCACCATCCGCGAATCCGCTCGCAGCCCCGAGCACGGTCCCGTCGATCGCGCCGCCGGCCGCCGTGCCCGCGACACCGCCGAGGCGCGCCGTCATCGCGGGGATCGCCGTCAAGCCAGCCTTCGCCAGGGCGCCGCCCGTGACCATGCCGCCCGCGACCTCGCCCAGGACGCCGGGGACGCCGCCCGCGCTGCGGGCATCCTCGAGGCGCATGTCCTCCTTCGCCTTCGCGTAGGCGTATCCCTCGCGCGGATCGAAAGTACCGCGCTTGATCATGTTCGGGATGGTCATGGCTGCGGCCATGATCTCGTCGTCGGCGCCGAAGCTGGCCCCGTGCAGGAACTGGCGTCCGAGGCCGTCCTGCGGCAGGCCGGCCGCCTTCTCGGCGTCGAGTTCTTTCCGTACCTGGACACGGATTGGATCGACGGGCGCTGCGGGCTTGGCCGGGATCAGGTCGCTGAAGTCCAACGCCAGCGTCGCGCGGCGCCCGGCCGGGATCAGATCGGAGAAATCGACTTCGGCCACGTCAGAGCCCCTTCGGATCGATGCCCATCTTGAGCAGGCGCGTCTTCACCTTGGCGGGATCGGCGCCCTGCGAGATAGCGGCGCGGGCCGCGGTCATCGGGTCCGTCGGGGCGGGCTCGGCGCCCGCGCGGGACTGGGGCTGCGTGGCGTCTCCGGTGCGGGGCTTGTAGTAGGTCCCGCCCCTGAGATCGCCGACTCGTTGTTCCTCAAAGCCGAGACGGCTCTCGACCTTCGCGATGGTGTTGCGGATCACCTTCTCGCGCAGCTCCTGCGGCATCGAGGAGATGCCCTGAATATCCTTCAGCGCGGCCCGCTCGCCCTCGGTGGGATTGCCGCCGAAGATCGCCTTTAGGCTGTCGAGCATCTGAGTCGACATCAGGTTGTCGAACTCACGGGTGGCCATGGCGGCCTCGCTGCCGCCGCCAAGCATCGCGGGCAGGTTCGTCATGATGGTGGCGCGAGGGCCAGCCGTGACGCCCTCATAGGCCTTCGGGCTGAGATCGAGCGCGCGGCGTAGCTGCCCCACCGCATTCCGGTGCGAGAGAATGCTGTCCTCGCCCTCACGGATCGCCTGCTTGTCCGCCGCCGTGAGCTGCTGCTGGTTCTCTTTCGGCAGCGAGCCGGACACGATGAAGTCGGCGTAGCGGGGGTCCTTCGGGTCGTGCCCCTGCGTGATCACCGCCTGCCGACGCTCCTCGACCTCATGGGCGAGCTTGCTGGTGCCCGGCATGACGGTCGTGGCGGCTGGCGCGGCTCCGGCTTCACCGAGACGGCTCTTGTTCACGGCGACGATCGATCCATTGGGCTGCGTGACAAGCTGCACGTCATCCTTCGCGCCCGCCGCCGCACCTTCGGCCGCCGCCTGGGCTCGGCCCCGGATCGTGGCCGGATCCTTTTCTCCGCCCGAGATGGGCGAGAGCGAGCCGTCGGCGTTGCGGGTGTAGCCCTCCGGCATGCCGTAGCTGTTGCGCAGGAAGCTGTTCACGAAGTCTGTGTTGCCGGCGAAGGCCGCGGCCTGCTCCAGAGGGATGCCGAGCTTGGTGGCGATCACCTTCGCGGTCTGGTTCTCTCGCGCCGTCTCCTGCCGGAGCTTGTTGGCCTTCAGGCCGTACTCGGCCCGCGCGAGATCGGTTGCCGCGCGCTGCACCTCCCCCTTCTGGGCGAGCTGCGTACCTGCCGCGAGGCCGCCGGCCCAGGTCGGCGAGGCGAGCAATCCCGCTCCGATGTTCCCGAGGTAGTCGAACCCGCCACTCGCCCGGAACTCGCGGGCGCCGGACAGAAAGCGATCGCCGAATGAGGGCTCCGCCGCGCTCGCGGGCGCCGCTGGGGCAGCTGCCCCGGACCCGGCCGCTGGGGAAGCGCCCAGGGCGCCAGCGGCCAGAGCGGGCGCCGCGAGCCCCGCCGACGGCGCTTGCCCCATGACCGGAACCGCTCCCGGCGCGGGGCGATCCGCCTGCGGGACGACCGGTGTGGAACGATCGGCCCCGGCAGGTGCCGCCGCGGCCGACAACGCGGCGTCATCGGGACGGGTCGGCGGCAACGGCGCGATGCCGGACGCGAGCCCGGCCAGCTCCGGCTCGCTCCGTCCCGGAGCGGCGCGCACAGGTTCCGGCGCGGGCTCCTCCGGCGAGACGATCGTCCCGGAGGTTCCCGAGAAGCCTTGCGGCGCGCCGAGCGGCGCTTTGCCGAACAGCCGCAGCAGATCGGCGGGATCGATGGCGGCGAGGCCTGCGGACATGGGGGGATCCTTAGGTACGAGCGGTCAGGGCAAAATGCCTAGCGATGCCATCAGCCGCCTCCCCATCCACCCCCGCCGAACAGGCTTCCGCTCGGCACGACGTTGGCGCCGGGGATGAACCTCGAGGCGATACTGGCGCCCGCGAGGCCGGTGCCGAGCAGCGTTTGCAGCAGGCCGGGCTGCGGAATCTTCTGGATGGTCGTCCCCGACGAGGTGCCGCCCATGCCTGCCGCCGGGAAGGCCAAGCCCGCATATTTGCCAAGCTGCGCCCAGGCCGCGTTGTTCTCCTCGTCGAACCGCCCCATGTCGGCCGTGATGTCGTCCTGGCGGGCCGCGTCCTGGATCGCGCCGACCTGCGCGCCGATCTGGCCGGGCTGGACGAGCGCGGACTGGACGGTGGGCAGCGCGGCGATGCCGCCGAGCCCCGCCGCGCGGTCGGACTGCGCGCCGGACAGGAGCGCGGAGGCCTGCGAGATCTCGCGGTTGGCGTTGTCGCCCTTCAGCGAGGCGAGGACCTGTTCGCCCGCGAGCCCGGAGGTGAGCGCGCCCTGCGCGAGATTCGCGCCCGTCGCCGCGACGCTGGCGTTCTGGCCACGGATGCCAGAGGCGGTCGAGAGCAGGCTGGAGGCGAGCCCGGCCCGCGCGTTGCCCGCCGCGTCGATCGCGGTGGCGGCGTTGGCCTGACGCCCGCGCTCGGCCTCATAGTCGTCGTAGCGCAGCTTCGTCCCGATGCCGGAGACGGCGTCCGCCACGGCGCCCGAGAACCGGCCTGAGCCGTAACGGCCCGACGCGGCGAACTTCTGCCCGACCGTCGAGGCTGCCTCGTTCGCCGAGCGCGAGATGATGTCGTCGAGGTAAGGGTTGGCGCCGCCGAGGAACTTGCCGTCGGCAACGTCCTGCAGGCTCCGCTCGGTCTGGCTCGTGCCACCGAGCATGCCCGAGGCGAGGCCGGCCAGCGGCGCGGTATCGACATCGTAGCTGCCGTCGGCGAGCCGGCGCCCGGTGGCCGTCGCGACGTTGCCCGGGTCGGTCAGGCGGGACACCGCCGAGGAGACGCCGGAGGTGGCGACACTTGGGTTGATGCGGGCAAGCCCGGCCGTGGCGGCGGACGTTCCCGCGGTGGCGCCCCCGTTGCCGAGGAGGCCGCCGACGAAGCCGTTGCCGGCGGAGGCGGTGCCGGCACCGGAGGCGGCGCCGTCCTTCATCGCGTTGAGGCCCACAAGCGTGTCCGAGCCGAGGCCGGCGGTGCGGTCGCCCTGGTAGACCTTCGCCGTCGGGTTGGCGGAGTAGGCCGCGCCCGCGCCGGAGAGGATCTGCTGGAGCGCGGGCTGTGCCGGGGCCCAGGGGTCCGTCTTCGTGTTCTGCGTAGTGGTCTGCGTCTTCGTTCCGCCGCCGGACATATCAGACCCCCAGGTGCTTCACGAAATACGCATCGACGGAATAGTCGGGCAGCAGCGCGGCCCAGCCGGCGCGGCCTACGAACTCGACACGGGCGCAGCCGAGGCGCGCCGCACCGGCCTCGATCTCCCGCAACGTGTCGCGCCATGCCCGCGCGCCGGTGCCGCCGACGGCGAGGATGCAGCAGGAGCGCGCCCCACTCTCTGTCTCGCGGGTCTGCGTGACTCCGGCCGCGACGGGGCGGTCCCCGTCCATGATCAGCACGAGCAGCGCCCTCTCGGCGTCGACGAGCGTGCGCAGGTCGGACAAGTCGAGATCGCAGCCGGGGCGTGCGCAGGCCTGCGCGAGCCACGGCTGCGCGATCGCCCATCCTGCATCGAGGTCGGCGTGAGGTACGGGATGGAGCTGGATCACGGGCGACGGACCTCGTAGCGGAAGGTGCGGTCGGTCGCGTCCGAGGCGTCGTGCCCCCAGGTGAAGCCGCCGCGCCGGGTCTCCTTCAGCCAAACCGTGGCGGCGGCGGCCGAGGCGCTGGTGGGGACGGGCGCGATCAGCGCGCCGGTCGAGCAGCGCGAATCCTCGACGCGGGTCTCGGTGGTGCCGGGCGTCAGCGTGACGGTCGAGGCGCCGAGCGCGTTCGATCCACCCTGCGCCAGTTCGGAGATCGCCTGCGCGAACTTGGCGAGGTCGCGCTCGCCCTTGCCCGGCGTGATCATCGATCACCCTCCGGCGCGGCATCGGGCTCGATCACCGTCGCGTAGGACCACGCGGTCCCGGCCGGGATCCGGATGCGGGCGCGGTGGTAGCGTCCCGAGGCCCGGCACGGGGCCCGGCGCTCGACCGTGGGCCGGGTCTCCGGCAGATAGCGGGCCGGGACCGACTGCGCCGCCGCCTCGCGGACGCCGACAGAGGCCCGCCAGTCGTCGGCATCGGAGTCGAGGCGCAGCGACCGGACGAAGGCACGCCGCGGCCGCGCCAGCATGGCCTCGGCAGTCTCCATCACGGCCTCGACGGGCGCGCCGTTCAACAGCGAGAGACGGTTGTCACCCGTGATCAACCCGAGGTTCGGCGCGCCGCCCGCGTAGGACGGATCGTCGAGGGACTTCTGCCCCGCATCGTCGAGCGAACCGGGAATGGCGTCGATCGACACGGCCGGCGTCGCCGCCACCAGACCGAACCGCACCGGCAGGTCGAGGTAGGACCAGCGATCGAGCAGCCAGTCGAACAGCAGCACCTGGTCGAGCAGCGTCGGGTCGGCGGCCGAGGCGGCCCTGCTGCGGTAGGCGAACAGCACGCGCGGCCCGGTCGGGTCGCGGATCGCCACGACCGAGGACAGGGCGTTCGGATCCACGCGGGAGGCGAAGAAGCGGTTGACGCGCTCGGCCCCGATCGGCGTGGAGGCGCCGCCCGCCAGCACGTAGAAGCCGTCGCGGTCGAGGAAGAACACCCGGGGGCCAACCTTGGCCAGCGACCAGGGCGCGACGGCGCCGCGGTTCTCCTCGAACACCGAGAAGTCGAACACGGTGGCCGAGCCCGCCACGAACACCATGCGCCGGATCGCGCGCTCTTGGAACACGATGCCGAACTCGCCGCCGGCGAACCCGGTGACCGCGCCAGCATCGGGGAAGATCTGGATGTCGCCCTCGTGCCCGTCACGGATGCCGAGCGGCCAGGACTCGGGGTTGCCGAGGTCCGACCACTGCACCGCGTTCGGGTCGTTGGCGAGGCCGGCCAGCACCAGGAACTCGCCGACGACGCCACAGTGTCGGGCGCGCGGCGGGCCGCCGCCGAGGTCGCGGAACGATCGGCCGGCGTCGATGTCGATGACCTGCGCCACGGTGCCGAGGCAGACCGCGACGAGCCGGGTGCCGTAGATCGCGAACGACCAGTAGTCGCCCGGTGGCACCGAGTAGGTCGCGCCGGGCTTGGTGACGTCGTCCCAGGCCGCCGTGCCGAGGTTGAACCTGTAGAGCTTGGTGCCCGTGCCTGCGAAGTAGACCGGGAAGCCGAAGCCGGGGCTGTTCACCTGGATTGCGCCACGGCAGTTATCCGGCAGCGCCGCGGAGATCGGGGAGGGTGAGGCGACTGGCCCGTAACCGTCGGCGCGCGGTACGACGTTCGTCGCCACCCCCGAAACCGTCGCGTCGATCGAGGCGACGTCGGGGGCGAAGGGCGCCAGCGGAACGACGGCCACGGCCTTAGTTCATACCCTTGGCGGCGGTCATCTCCGCCGCCTCGTTGGCAGCGCGGGTTGTGCGCTGGCCGACCTTCTGCGTGTCGCCCTGGCCGAAAATCGCGGCCAGACGGGCGCCGACGAGGGTGGCCCACTGCGTGGAGCGCTCTTCGTCCTTCTGGAAGAGCATGGCCTCCCAGAGCGACCCGTACAGGTAGACCTCGGGCGCCCTCTCGATCAGCCAGTTGGTCGGAGCCGTAGCGGTGAGCGGCGGGATGCGAGCGTAGTAGTACATCTCGATCCGGCCCGGAATGACGGGAACGATGCGGACCTGACCCGCGATCACAGTGTAGAACTGCGGCACCCCGTTGGGTCGGTGCCGGTGCCGGAACTCGGGAGAGTCGGGCTCTTTGTAGTTCAGGAAGAGCGGCCTCTGCCCGAAGTCCGGCTCGGCGGTCCACTGGAGTCCGACCCAATCGAGAAAGTCGGTAGGCAGGCTGCCGATGCCCTCTCCGATTTCCGTCAGCAGAACGGACTTCTGCATCTCGGGCACGCGCAGATCGGTGTTGAACCGGCCCTCGGCCTGCTGAACGAAGATCGGTGCGAAGGCCTGCAGGTCGTCCCGAGCGAGGTAGGCTTCAAGCGCCGCGAGCAGCGTCGAATAATTCGTGATCCTGGCGAGGTCGGCCATGTCGGACTCCGGGTCAGAGGTTGTAGGCCGCGACCTGTCCGGACGAGGCGATCACATTGGAGCGCCCGCGCAGCGCACGCTCTTCCTCGTCCACGACGGGGGTCTGCGCGACAGCGAGCGAGGGAGACCGCAGGACGTTGCGGGCGAGATGCCGCTTGGCGTGGGCCGCGATCAGGCTCGACGCCTCGTCGGTCCAGGCGTTGGCATCGGCGCGCGTGACCGGGACCGGCAGGCGGACATGCGCCGCGATCCGCACCGTCAAGGCGTCCGATGGGATCGGCCAGAGCCGGATGCTGCGGTCGAAGTACGAGTAGGCGCAGGGCCGCGACGCGCTCGCCTGATCGTCCCAGGCCTCGACGCTGGTCTCGGGCATGCGCGTCAGGACGGTGCTTCGACCGTCCTCGATCAGCACCACGCTGTCGATCGCCATCAGGTCCGGCAAGTCGCCGGTATCGCCCCGGCTGTAGACGTCCGATCCCGCGAGCGTCTGGAACGTCAGGATCGCCTCGTTGAAGAAGAAGCGCTCCGGCTGGTAGTGCCGGATCGCCCGCTCAACCGCGGTGCGGATCTGCGGGTCGAGGTCGGCCCGCTCGATGTCGTCCGCGATCTCGTCGATCAGGTCGCCGAGCGTCGGCTGGCCCAGGGCGTTCGGCATCCGGTCCAGCCTTCGGTTCGGTGGGAGGCGACGGCGGGGCGCTGGGCTCCGCCGCCAGGGTGCCGGCCGCGAGGTGCAGCCAGAGCAGGGCCGACATCAGCCGTCGTTGTTCGGGGCGTACTCGAACAGGATGTGGGCGACGCCCGCGGCGGGGCCGCCGGTGATGGTGCCGTACAGCGGGGTATCGGCAGCGAGCGGACCCTTCGCCGTGGCGGTATCGGGGCGCTTCACGCCGGCCGTGGTGACGGCGGAATCGCTCGCGGCCACGATGTCGTTGCCGCCGGGGGCGGAGCCGATGGTAAGCGCGGCGCCGGCCGAGAACGCGGTCGCGACCAGGATCACGGTGCGGGTGATCAGGGCACCCTCGGGGAGCGAGGCCGGCATCACGAAGGCGCCGTTGGCGAAGGTGACGGTGCGGCGGACGGTGTGGGAGACCTGCTCGCGCAGTTCGCGCGCGGGCGGGAACACCGGGGGGGTGTTGGTGGCCATGTCGGGCCCTCTCAGGGATCAGGATGGACGGGGACGCGCGGAGCCGGAGCCCCGCGCGCGTGGATCGGGGAGGGCCGTTACGCGGCGTCGGCCGGCTTGGCGTAGGTCGGGATCACGATCGTGCCGAAGTCGTCGCCGTTGTAGGTCGTCTTCTTCAGGCCCCAGATCGCCCAGGCCGACACTTCGAGGTTGCGCTTGTGGTCGAGCAGTTCCTCGTTCCAGCGGTAGCGGGTCTCGCCGCCGGCCTTGCCGTAGGCGATGGTCGCCGCCTGCGCGCCGAGCAGCACCGCGCGGCGGGTGTTCGGCACGGCGGCGGTACCGTCGGCCGAGACGCCGGCGGTGACGTTCTGCGCCTCGCGCAGCACCACGCCATTGTACTTGCCGAGCGCACCCGAGAAGATCGGGGACTTGCTCGACTCCGCGCCGGCCATGGCGGCCTTCTGGATGTCGATCCACTGGCCGGTCGAGGTGTTGGTGCGCAGCGAGGTTACCTGCTCGGTGGCGAGGTACAGGACGTAGACCTTCTCGCCGCTGACGACGATGGGCCGGATCATGACCTTGCCGGCCGCGCCGCCGGTCTTGGCGAGCTCCACCGCCCTGTCGATCAGATCGAGGGTGAAGATGTCGGCCGGGACCAGCGCGGCGTCGTTGGCGCGGTTGTTCGGGCGGAAGATGCGACCGGCCGAGGCAGCGGTCACTGGGTTGTTGGCGGTGAACTTCTTGGCGCCGCGCAGCTGGTTCGCGGGGGTGAAGCCGCAGACGTGGGTGAAGAACGAGGCCGTCTTGCGGGTCTGGAACCAGTCGGCGAGGCCCATGCGAGCCTGCTCGCGCAGGTCGAACGGCACGCGCTGCTGATCGATGGTGTTCTCGGACTTCACGCCGACGACGTGGCCGAGCTCGTCGATGGTGACCTTGTCCGAGTTGGTGCCGAGCTGCTCGCCGTTGCCCTCGGCCACGTCGGACGAGGAGAAGCCGTCGCCCTTGAGCTGCATGCGCAGGCCGAAGGTGACCTGATCGCCGTTGCCCTTCTTGAGCTCGGTCTTCTCCTGGATGATCGAGCCGTCGGACGTGCCGACGAGCGGATCGATGTCGATGGACTTGTTGGCCTCGACGGCCAGCTTCTTCGACCACGCCTTCATGGCCAGCGGGTCGTTCAGACCGAAATTGGTGAACATGGGGGAGCCTCTGGGGCTTGGGATTCCGTGGGGAGGGTGCGTGCGGGCGTGCGTCGCGCCGCGGACGGAAGCCGGGCCCCATGTGCCGTTGGGGACGGTGGTCGGACGGGATCCGTGCGGGGATCAGGCGGAGGCTCTGACGCGGCTGTGCGGATCGCGTGCGTGCGATCAGGCCGTAGCGGCATGCGACGGCGCGCCTCCGGGATGCGGATGCGTGTCGGGCAGGCCAGAAGGTCGGTGAGCCGAGAGACGGGGCCGGCGCCCGCACGTCTCGCGACGGGTAGTGCTTTGGATCAGGTCGCCCGACGGGTCAAGCGCAGAAGCCCGCGAACGACACCGCGACCGTCACGGCGGACGACAGCAGGCCGGAGAGGCCCATGATCGAGACGCCGAGCGTGCCGCCGGGCGGGACGGCCATCGGCACGGTGATGTTCTGCTCCTCCTTCGCCACGATCGGCGAGGAGACTCCAGCGGTGCCGCCCATACTGCCGTTCACGCGCGTGGCGAAGCCGAGCGTCATGCCGGTGTTGGCCGGCGCCCCGAGCATCCTGTTGCCCGGCGTCCTCGTTACCGCGGTGATCGGAGCGGGGTTGCTGTAGGTTGTGAAACTCAGGTCCGACCCGCTCGCATTGCTGAACCGACGCAGTGTGAGGAGCGCAGTGCAGCCCGAGCCCGACGGGTTGGTGAGCGTCACGTCGAGCTGCTGGTTCGCCGGAATCGAGATCGGCCCCGTGCCGGTGGACCACGCCTTGCCCGCAAGCACGGCGGCCGTGTCGACGTCCATCGCAGGCGGCATCGGCCCGCCGGACGAGAAGCTGTCTGCGTTGACCGCGCCGCTCAGCGCGACGGAGAGGGCTGCGGCCAACAGAACGGGCCGCAGCATCACTGGACCTCGACGGAGACGTCCGTGATCGCGCCGGCCGCGACCGCCGTGGCGTCGTTGTCCGCCGCGCCCGTGACGAGGGCGAAGCTGATCCCGGTCGAGAATGACCAGCCGATGTCGGCCATGTCGAAGGTGGAGCAGTTCAGGCCGCCGGCAGCGGGCGCAGCCGGCAGGGGCCGCGTCAGGAACGGTGCCGTCGTGCCCACCGTCACGTTGGCCGACAGCGCGTTGTAGAACTTGATCCTGGCGTGGGTCGTGGTCGTGTTGCAGGCCACGACCTTGTAGAGGCGCCCGATGCCCGACTTGACCTGCGTCAGGTTGGCGGAGTTCGCCGAGGACGGCAGGCGGGCGATGGTGGCGACGCCGCCGGTCGCGGCCGAGGTCGCGCCGAACGTACCGCCGACCGTGTTGGTGCCGGCGTTCAGTCCGATCGCGCCGCCGCCGACGAACACGCCCTGCGTCGGGTTCGGGGCTGAGCGCAGGACCGGCGTCGCGGTGACGGCGCCGGACGTGTAGGCCGAGATGCGGGCGCGGAAAAAGCGTCCGGTGACCGGGAAAACGCGGGTCACTGCCGTGCTGTCGATGCCAGCGGGCGACGACGCGCCAGCGCTGCCGATGATGTTGCCGACCTGGATCGCCCAATTCGTTCCGTCGTTCGATGACTCGTAGGTCACCGACGCCGAGAATGTGCCGGTTAGCGCGTTCGCGATCGACTGGTAGCCCGTCGTGTCGAGCGTATAGAGCGTGCCCACCGCCGAGCCCGAGAACGGTGAGCCGACCGGGATCAACGCGTCCTGGACGGCGACGTTCTGCGGAGTGCCGCCCAAGACGCCCTGGATCGACACGACGTCGGACGCCGGGCTGCCCGCGGCGCCGAACGCCGGTTGCTTGGCCGCCGTCGCGGCACCGGTCGGCAGGACGGACGACGATACCCCGACCGTGAGGCCGCTGCCCCAGGTCACCGGCCAGGGAGCTGAGCCGGCCGTGCCCTGGTTCGCGGTGACAGTTCCGCCACTGCCTCCTCCGACGACGTTCAGGGGGTTCTCGGCCGTCCCCATGGGGACGCCGTTGCCGTCGACGATCTGGTTGGTCTCCATCGGCGGGCGTGCCGAGGCGAGATCGGGGGCGAGCAGCAGCGGCAGCAGGACCGCCGCGAGAAGGGCGCCGACGCGCCCGCGATGACCGAGATTCATCGGATCAGCCTCCCATCAGGGCGCGTACACGGGACGGGTTCTTGGCCGCGTAGGCCTCGAAGTCGGCCTCGGACATGCTGGCGAGCATCTCCATGGTGACCTCGCCCGCAGGCGATCCGCCGGCGCCGGAGAGCGAGAGGCCGGGGCCCGCCTGACCGGCGGCGGTGCGCGCGGCGCGCTCGCCCGGGGTCTCGGCCGGGGCGGCAGGCGCAGCCGGTGAAGCGGGCTTCGGTGCGAACCCGCGCAGCTTCGCCATCGCGTAGACGTGCTCGGCCGGCGACACGCCCTTGGCGCGGGCGGCCTGGATCAGGGCGAGCTCGTCGGCCTGGACCGCCTGGACGGCCTCGGCATCGGTGGCGCCGAAGTGCTTCAGTTCGGCGATCCGGCCCTGGATCAGGAACTGGTAGCCCTCGGCGAACGCGGGCTCGGCCTGTGCGAAGCGGGCGACGTCCTGCTGGTAGGACGAGACGACGGCTTGGTGCTCGCGCTCGGCCTGGGCCTCCTCGGCCTGCTGTTTCTGGGCCTGCGTCATCTGCTCGTGGCCGCTGGCGACCTTGGCGAGCTGCGCCTCCAGGTGCTTCACGTACCCGAAGATGTCCTCGTTCGGGTCCGGCACCTTCTCGGGCTCGGCCACCTGCGCGGGCTGGGCCGCCGCCGGGGCCGGACGCTGCATCGCCTCGCTCAGCAGGCGCAAGCGCTCGTCGCCGCGGGCGAAGCGCTCCTGCAGATCCTGGAACTGTCGCTCGACGGCCTTGCGGCGCTCGCGCTCCTTGTGGAACGCGCCGTGGCGCACGAACCGGCCCTTATTGGCTTCCGGGTCGTCGGCATCGTCGGCATCGGGATCGACCACCTCGCCCGGCGCCGCAGCAGGCTCGCCGGCAGGCGCGGTAGCGGCAGGAGCGGCCTCCGGAGCGCCAGGAGCCGCAGCGCCCGTCTCGGCGCCACCAGCGGTCGCGCCAGGGCCATCCTCGCCGCGCTCGTACGCGTCGAAGGCGGCCTGCTCTTCGGCCGTGAAGGCGTCATCGCCCCCGCCGGTGGCGAGATCGGTATCGGTCATGCTGTCCTCGTGACGTGAAGGAGACGGAGGCCGGGCTGCGCGCCGGCCGGTCGGAAAGGGTCAGACGCTGACGAAGGCCGGCTGCTGCGGGGGCGCGGCCATCGCCGCGATCTGCGCGAAGCCCGAGAGTTGATCCTGCTCGGCGCCGACGCGCTCGCGCTCGGCCTTGGCCTGCTTGAGGTTGGCGCCCGCCGTCATGTCCTGGATCTTGGCGAGCACCTGCTCACGGGCCATCGCCTGCTGCTCCTGCTGCTGGGGGCTCGGCTGCGCGGGCTGGGCCAGCAGGTCGCGCATCTTGGCGACGAACGAGTCCGGGAACGGCGAGTAGGGCAGGATCTCCAGCAGCACCTGCGGGGTGATCATGTCCTTGATGATCGGCAGCACCGACGTGAAGGTCTGCCAGACGACCTGCTGCTGGTTCGGCGAGGACGGCGCCTCGTCGATCACCACGTCGTAATCGCCCGCGGTCTGGTCGCGCACCAGCGGCACCACGCGCGCGCCCTTGTCGCCGGTGATCCGGATCAGGCGCCCGTCCGACAGGTAGGTCTGGATGAAGTAGAGCCGGACCCGGCCGATGTGTTTGCGGGCCCGGCGCAGGCTGTCGAACAGGCTCGCCAGGATCGTCATCGCGGCCTGCTTGCGCTGGTACTCCAGGACGCCGGCCTGCTCCTGCTGCTTGGCCCCGAGCAGTTCGAGGTTCACGCCGGACGAGTCGCGGATCGAGCCGATGGCGAACTCCATCAACTGCCAGTGCCCATTCGGCATCACCGGCAGGGCCTTCTCCTTCATGCGGCCGCCGGTGAGCGCGCCATCGGCGACGAAGGTGACGCCGCCCGGCTTCGCGATTGATCGCTCGAAAGCGGCCTGATCCTCGACTGCCGTCTCTTCCATGAGCCAACCACCCTTCGACTGGCGGTTCAGCATGTCCAGGGTCTGGCTCAGCCACTTGTTGGCGAAACGCTGCGGATCGATCATCGGCCGCACGATGCCGAACCACGAGTTCCGGTTCTGGTCGCGGTCGCCCGTCAGGCAGGCGTAGGAGAAGCGGTCGCCGGCCGGCGCATCGCCGGACGAC
>Ga0182229_1000102_pt1 | contig 21595 bp, 22 predicted proteins | sample G6R1MG_32_FD_129663 | JGI IMG/M metagenome (GOLD analysis project Ga0182229, IMG submission 129663) | Miscanthus phyllosphere microbial communities from Michigan, USA - G6R4_MAIN_07NOV2016_LD1 MG | ecosystem: Host-associated > Plants > Phyllosphere > Phylloplane/Leaf | place: USA: Michigan...
CCGGACGAGGGCGTCGGCGACCAACGTCTCGGCGTCCGGGATCGTGAGGATGTCGGCCATGGCGCTCCGGGGGTTGGAGTGTCCTCCCCCTCTCCCCGCTGGCGGGGAGAGGGGCGATGGGATCACGCGCTCCGGTAGAGCTTCGTCATCACGAACTCCCGGTGGCCGAGGGATTCGGCCGCCGTGAGCCGGCCGTTGGCCGTGCGGACCACCATGTCGATCAGCGCGTCGCCCGCCGCGTCGAGCGTCATGTCCCGGCGCAGCACGCCGGTCACGTCCACGTCGATGTGCTCGCCCATGGTGCGCAGCGTCTTCGGGTTGCCGCTGATCTTGATCACCGGCACGATCGGGTTGCCGATCACGTTGCCCTGGCCCGTCGGGAAGGTGTGGATCACGTAGCCCGCCGCCGCCATCAGGGTCACGCATTCGGCCGCCGCCGAGGACGTGTCCATGTAGTAGAGGCCCGGACCCTTGGCCGGGGCTTCCGCCGGCTGCAGGGCGTCGATGTAGCGGCACTCCCGGCCGATCTTCTCCAGGTTGCCGAGCGCCTTCTCCTCGATCGTGGTCAGGCCCCCCGCGATGTTGCCCTTGGTCGGCTGCGAATCCGACAGGTCGTCGGTCTTGTGCGCCTCGATCACGTCTTCCTGGTACGCTTTCCACATCGCGTACCACTTCTCGGCGATTTCCGGGCTCGCCGCGCGCTCGCGGCACAGGTGCTCGGCCCCGGTGATCTCGGAGGTCTCGCCGAACACGCCGTAGATCCCGTGGGGGATCAGCTTGTCATACATGTTGCCGACGGTCGGGCAGGAGGCGAGGCCCGTCGTGGTGTCGGACTCGCCGCATTTGGTCGAGACCCACAGGTCGGTGATCGGGCATTCCTCCTTGGGCAATTCGCTCGCCCATTGCAGGAGGCGCTTGGCGGCGTAGCTCGCCTTGGCGATGGTGGCGATGTCGCCGTGGCCCTCGATGCCGAAGCCGACCACCGGCTTGCCGGTCTTGGCGATGCCTTCCACGACGCGGGCGGTCCAGCCGTCCTCGATGCCGATCACCACCACGGCGGCGACGTTCGGGTTCGAGCCGATGCCGATCAGGGTGCGGAAGTGGATCTCCAGATCCTCGCCGAACTGCAACCGGCCATAGGCGTGCGGCAGGGCCATCGTGCCCTTTATCGTGTTGGCCACCGCCTCGCAGGAGGCGTTCGACAGATCATCGAGGGGCAGGAGGACGACGTGGTTGCGCACGCCGACCCGCCCGTTCTCCCGCCGCCAGCCCATGAAGGTGGCGCCGGCATGATCCGCCGAGGCGCGCGTCGTCGGCAGCGCCTGGGTGGTGAACTGGTCGGGGGCCCCGCCGGCATAGGCGGCGGGCATGGAATGCTCGAAGGCGGCCTGCAAGCTCATGGGACCCTCACCAACGCTTCGTCTTGAGATTGTGGGTGTGGACGTGTTCGCCCTTGGCGATGTCGGCGACGGCCTTGCCGATGTCCTGGCCGTACTTCCACACCGTGTCCCCGGAGCGGATGTCCTGCAGGGCCACCTTGTGGCCGATGGGGATCTCTTGCTTGGCCGTCAGCCGGAAGTCCGAATTGTCGTGCGTGACCACGCACAGCATCTCCGTCCCGGCCATGAGGTTCTCGACCACGACGACGCCCACCGAATCCTTGGGGTCATGGACGAGGAGTTGGGGAACTCCCATTGCGCGCCTCCCGCTGCTTGGTCCGCCGGTCTTGTATAAGACCTAAGAATGGGCGGTCAAGGGCGGCTTCAGGCCGGGGCGCCGTCCGTGTCGACGATATCGGCCGAGTAGCGGTTCTCCCGGGTGTCGCAGCGGCTGATGCGCAGTTCCACCGGGCGCCCGCTGACGTCGAAGGCGACGCGGACGATCTCCAACAGGGGCAGCCCCTCCGGCACGCCCAGCGCCCGCGCCTCCTCCGGCCCGGCGGCGATGGCCTGCAGCCGCTCCTGCACCCGGGTGATCAGGATGCCGTGGCGCTCCTGGTAGATCACGTACATCTCCTCGCTCATCTCCTCCGTCGCCGGCAGGTCGAGGACGGGGATGATCGCGGCCGGCACGACCACGAACTCGTAGATCGAGGGGGCGTCGCGGAGGGTCCGCACCCGGGTGACGGCGTGCAGGGGCGCGCCCTCGGGCAGGGCCAGCTGCCGCGCCTCCTCCGCCGTGGCGGGGCGGATCGCCTGCGCGATCAGCCGGCTCTTGGGGGAGAGCCGCGCCCCCTCCGGGGTGACGATGCGGAAGAACCGGAACAGCACCGTGTCCCGCGCGTGCCGGGCGACGTAGGTGCCGACCCCCTGGCGCCGCACGATCAGCTTCTCGCCCTCCAGCGCGATCAGCGCCTTGCGCACGGTGCCCTGGCTCACCCCGTATTCGGCGGCGAGTTCGTGCTCCGTCGGCAGGAGGTCGCCGGGCTTCCAGGCCCCGTCCGCGATCCGCTTCGTGATGAGGCCCTGGATCTGGACGTAGAGCGGCCTCAGCTCCGGCTTGAAGGTCGCGGTGGGGTGGTCGTTCATCGCGGGCTCGGGGGGCGTCGGAAGGGCGGCATGCGCTGCCTTGACTGCGTCAGATATCTTATATAAGACTTCCCGACCAGTTGAGTGGCAGACCCTCGCAAAGGGGGCAGGCGAACCAGCTCGGCCGGTTCTATCACAAGCGTTCCTGGGAGGGAGCGATGAGGCGAGAAGCCGGCACCGGCGGGGCCCCCCGTCCCGCGCGCACGCGCCGTCATTCCAAAGACCGACATCGCTGACATACGCTCCGCAGCAGCGGGGCCTTCCGACATGCGCCTCCGGCCCCTTCCGGTAAGGATGGGCGGGGCCGGGGCTCCTCGCGGCCGAGACCGCCAGCCCGGAGATGTCGAGCCAATGACCACGCGCCAGCCCGCACCGCCCGTACCGGAGGCGACGGACCGCAAGACCATCGCCCTCCTCGCCTTCTCGGCGACATCGGGGGTTCTGGTCGAATTCTACGACTTCTTCATCTTCGGCTATGCGGCGGCGAGCGCCTTCCCGCACATCTTCTTCCCGAACATCTCGCCGACCTGGGCGCTGATCTTCTCCTACCTGACCTTCGGCGCCGGCTTCCCGGCCCGCCTCCTCGGGGCCTACCTGTTCGGCCATTTCGGGGACCGCGCCGGCCGGAAGACCTCGTTCCTCATCAACATCCTGATCGTCGGCGCCACGACCTTCGCGGTCGGGTTGCTGCCGGGCTACGACACGATCGGCATCGCCGCGCCGATCCTGCTTGTCACCCTGCGCATCGTCCAGGGGATCGGCCTCGGCGGCGAGTTCGGCGGGGCGGCCTCGCTGCTCGCGGAGTTCGGCGCCACGCGCAAGCACCGGGCCTTCTGGGTGTCGCTGGCCAATCTCGGCATCCCCGGCGGGGCGATGGCGGCGAGCGCGGTGCTCTACATCCTGGCCGACAGCTTCTCGACCTATGGCTGGCGCGTCGCGATGCTGCTCTCGGTGGTCGTGGTGGTGCCCGGCCTGCTCGCCCGGTTCAAGCTCGCGGATTCGCCCCTCTTCGAGCAGCTGAAGGCCAAGGACGAATTGTCCAAGATGCCGAGCCTCGACGTCACGCGGAAGCACTGGCGGCCGATCCTCCTGCTCGCCCTGTTCTGCGCCTTCCAGCAGATGGACGGCTATGTCAGCGGCACCTACGCCATCTCGTTCATGAAGTCGGCGGGCATCCCGCTCGCGACGACGGCGGTGATCATCTTCGTGGCGCGGATCGGCGACGTCCTCGGCGTGGTGATCAGCGGCCCGGCCGCGGATTTCATGACCCGGAAGAAGCTCGGCTACATCGCGGTGATCCTCACGGCCGTGCTGTCCGTGCCCTACGCGCTCGCCATCCTGCACCAGCAGGTCTGGCTGGTGCTCGGCCTGCAATTCGTCATCACCCTCACGGGCGTCGGCATCCTGCACGGGCTCGCGCCGATCCTGACCTCGGAGAGCTTCCCGACCAAGTACCGCTATTCCGGCGCGGGCATCTCCTACAGCCTGTCGGCGATCCTCGGCGGCGGCATCGCGCCGCCGCTGCTCGCCGGGCTCATCGGGCAGGACGTGGCGGGGAATTGGTTTTATATTCCTGTCGTCTACGGCATCTACGCCGTCATCGCGGTGGCGGCCCTGGCCCTCACCCCCGAGACGCGGAATCGCCGCCTCGACGAATTCGCCGAGGCCCAGGACGGCCAGGCCGGTGCCGGGAGCAAGGTCGCCTGCGGGGCGCCCACTTGAGTGGCGGAAGGGAGCGGGCGATGATCGACAGGCGGGACCTCCTGAGAGGCATGGCCATCGGGCTCGGCGGGGCGGGCCTCTCGGCCCGCGCCCTGCACGCCGAGGAGGCGATGCTGCCCTTCGGCAACGGCGAGCGACCGCTGGTCGCCTTTCCCGGCAAGCGCCCGCTCCTGCAGATGACGGCGCGTCCGCCGCAGCTGGAGACGCCGTTCTCGGTCTTCGACCACGGGGCGATCACCCCGAACGACGCGTTCTTCGTGCGCTACCACCTCGCCGACATCCCCACCCGCATCGACCCGGATGCCTTCCGCCTCGACGTGAAGGGCCATGTGGAGCGCCCGCTCTCCCTCTCGCTCGCCGACCTCAAGGGGATGCCGGGGGCGGAGGTGGTCGCGGTCAACCAGTGCTCCGGCAATTCGCGCGGCTTCTTCGAACCGCGCATGGCCGGCGGGCAATTGGCCAACGGCGCCATGGGCTGCGCCCGCTTCACCGGGGTGCCGCTGAAGGCGGTGCTCGACAAGGCCGGCGTGAAGGGCGGGGCGGTGCAGGTCGCCTTCGAGGGCCTCGACGGGCCGGTCCTGCCGGAGACGCCGGACTTCGCCAAGGCACTCACCCTCGACCACGCCCGCGACGGCGAGGTGATGCTGGCCTGGGGCATGAACGGGCAGGATCTGCCCTGGCTCAACGGCTTCCCCCTGCGCCTCGTCGTGCCGGGTTATTACGGCACCTACTGGGTCAAGCACCTCAACGCGGTGAGCGTCCTCGACAAGCCCTTCGAGGGCTTCTGGATGAAGAGCGCCTACCGCATCCCGGACAACGAGTGCGCCTGCACCGAGCCCGGCAAGGCGGCGGACAGGACGGTGCCGATCGGCCGGCTCAACGTCCGCTCCTTCGTGACGAACCTGACGGACGGGCAGGAGGTGAGGGCGGGTCAGGTGCCCCTGCGCGGCATCGCCTTCGACGGCGGCTCCGGCATCCGCGCGGTCGAGGTCTCCACCGACGACGGCAGGAGCTGGGCGGGGGCGAGCCTCGGCCAGGATCTCGGCCGCTACGCCTTCCGCACCTGGACCAGCGAGGTCGCGCTGGCCCCCGGCGCGCATGCCCTGCGGGTGCGGGCGACGGGCAACGACGGCGGCACGCAGCCGATGGAGCCGCGCTGGAACCCGGCCGGGTACATGCGCAACGTGGTCGAGACGACCCGGGTGAGGGCGGCCTGATGAGACTGACCGGATCCGTCGCCCTCCTGCTCGCGCTGGGCGGCCCCCTCGCCGCCGCGCCGCAGGATTACGCCCTGCCCGAACCCACGGCGCAGCTGCGGGCGCCCGCCGACCCGGCGCACCGGCCGGGCTTCGAGGCGGCGCAGGGCAATTGCATGGTCTGCCACTCGGTGGACTACATCGCGATGCAGCCGCCGAGGAAGGGGGCGGGGTTCTGGGAGTCCGAGGTGACCAAGATGGTCAAGGTCTACCACGCCCCCGTCGGCGAGGCGGACGCCAAGGCCATCGCCGCCTACCTCGCCGCCACCTATTGAGGGCGGCGCGCCCTCACTGGGTGCGCATGATCTGGATGACCGCCGGGGTGATGATCACCACGAACAGCACCGGCAGGAAGAATAGGATCATCGGCACGGTGAGCTTCGGCGGCAGCGCGGCGGCCTTCTTCTCGGCCTCGATCATGCGCATGTCGCGGCTCTCCTGGCTGAGCACCCGCAGGGCCTGGCCGACCGGGGTGCCGTATCGCTCGGCCTGGCTGAGCGCTACGGCCACCGCCTTCACCGGCTCCAGGGCCGTGCGCATCACGAGGTTCTCGTAGGCCATGCGCCGGTCCGGCAGGAACGACATCTCGGCCACCATCACCGCCAGTTCCTCCGCGAGGACCACGGACGACACCGCGATCTCGGTGCTCACCTTGCGGAAGGCGTTCTCGATGGCCATGCCGGATTCGACGCAGATCAGCGTCAGGTCGAGGGCGTCGGGCCACGCCTTGCGGATCTCGGTCTGGCGCTTCTTGGCGGCGTTCACGAGGAACACCTCCGGCGCCTTGATGCCGAGGAAGGCCGCGCCGATCGTCATGGCCACGCGCATCAGGTAGGAGACGTCGAACGCCTCCAGGATGAACAGGTAGAAGACCGCCGCGATGAACGCGCCGACCGGCGCCACGAGGCGGAAGAACAGGAAGGCGGTCTCGGCGCCCTGGCCCCGGTAGCCCGCCATCAGGAGCTTGCGCTTGGCGGTGTCCGTGCCGAGCCAGCGGCGCAGGTTGTACCGGTCCACGACCTCCTTCATGTACGCCTTGGGCTCGGTGCGCAGGCTGCCCTTGGTCGTCAGCTTCTCGCGCTCGCGCCGCCGGATGATCTCGCGCTCGTCGCTCACGAGCTTCATCCGCTTGCCGAGCTTGTCGGGTTCGAGGAAGGGCTGCGCCACGGCGAAGGCGGTCGCCGCCGCCGCGAGGGCGGCCAGCGCCGTGCCCACGAAGCGGGCGTCGAACAGCTTTGCGGCGATCTCCTCGACCATCCCGTCCCCGTCAGATCTCGAAGGCGATCATCTTCTTGATGACCAAGATGCCGAGGCTCATCCAGATCGCCGAGCCCACCAGGGCGATCTTGCCCGCGTCGGTGGTCCAGAGCAGCGAGATGTAGTCGGGGCTGGTGAGGGTGGTGATGCCCGCCACGCCGAAGGGCAGGGCGGCGATGATCGAGGCGGAGGCCTTGGCCTCCATGCTCATCGCCTGGATCTTGCCGCGCATCTTGGCGCGGTCGCGCAGCACCCGCGAGAGGTTGTTCAGCGCCTCGGAGAGGTTGCCGCCCGATTGCTGCTGGATGTTGATGACGATCGAGAAGAAGTTCACCTCGGCGGTGGGCACGCGCTCGTGCAGCCGGGCCACGGCCTCGCCGAGGGAGAGGCCGAGCGCCTGCGTCTCCACGATGGTGCGGAACTCGCCGCGCAGGGGCTCCTCCGCCTCGCGGGAGACCATGCGGAAGCAATCGCCCACGGGGATGCCGGTCTTAATGCCGCGCACGACCACGTCGACGGCGTTGGGCAGTTCCTTGTTGAACTTCGCCACCCGGCGCAGGCGCAGCCAGCGCAGCAGGAAGGGCGGCAGGCCGCAGGCGCCGAAGAAGGCGCCGCCGAGGGCCGCGAACACGCTGTCGGTGAGGAGGAACAGGAAGAACGCCGAGACGAAGCCGGCGATGCCGGCGAAGGTCCAGTAAGTCTTCTTGGTCCAGTCGAGGCCGGCGCGGGCGATCTTCAGTTCCAGCGTGACCTTGGCCGCGCCCTTGGCCTTGGCCTCGATCTCGCTCAGCGTCTTGGCGACCTGATCGCGCCGGTTGACGCCGCCGCCCCGTCCGGTCGCGGCGACGTTGGTCACGGCGATGGACTTCAGGCGCTTGGTCGCGCGGCGCTCGCCCGGCATCAGGGCGACGATGCCGGCATAGGTGATCAGCGCGACGGCGACGCCCATGAGACCCGTGGCGATGGGCAGGCCGGGCAGGAGCGCGCCGAGATCGGGCCAGAGGTCGGGCATGGCCTCAGGCCCCCTCGACGACTTCGGCGGCGTCGAGGGCCGCGCCCAGGCGGCCTTCCAGCCCGTAATAGCGGGCGCGTTCCCAGAAGCGCGGGCGGCCCACACCGGTCGCCCGGTGGCGGCCAATGATCTTGCTGTTCGCGTCCTCGCCGAGGATGTCGTAGAGGAAGATGTCCTGCGTGGTGATGACCTCGCCCTCCATCCCCAGCACCTCGGTGATGTGGGTGATGCGGCGCGAGCCGTCGCGCAGGCGGGTCGCCTGGATGATCACGTCGATCGACCCGCAGATCATCTCGCGCAGCGTCCGCGAGGGCAGGGTGAACCCGCCCATGGAGATCATCGATTCGATACGCGACAGGCACTCGCGCGGGCTGTTGGCGTGCAGCGTGCCCATCGAGCCGTCGTGGCCGGTGTTCATGGCCTGCAGGAGGTCGAACGCCTCCGGGCCGCGCACCTCGCCGACGATGATCCGCTCGGGGCGCATGCGCAGGCAGTTCTTCACGAGGTCGCGCATCGTCACCTGCCCCTGGCCCTCCATGTTGGGGGGACGGGTTTCCAGGCGCACCACATGCGGCTGCTGGAGCTGAAGCTCCGCCGCGTCCTCGCAGGTGATGACGCGCTCGTCGTGCTCGATGAAGGCGGTCAGGCAGTTCAGGAGCGTCGTCTTGCCGGAGCCGGTGCCGCCGGAGATGACGACGTTGCAGCGCGACTGGCCGATGATCTTCAGCACCTCCGCGCCCTCGGGTGAGATGGCGCCGAAGCGGACGAGCTGGTCGAGGGTCAGCTTGTCCTTCTTGAACTTACGGATCGTCAGGGCCGGGCCGTCGATGGCCAGCGGCGGGGCGATGACGTTGACGCGGGAGCCGTCCGGCAGGCGCGCGTCGCAGATCGGCGAGGCGTCGTCCACGCGGCGGCCGACCTGGCTCACGATGCGCTGGCAGATGTTCATCAGCTGCTGGTTGTCGCGGAACCGCACGCTGGTGAGCTGGATCTTGCCGGAGACCTCGATGAAGGTCCGCCCGGCGCCGTTGACCATGATGTCGGCGATGTCGTCGCGGGCGAGCAGCGGTTCGAGCGGGCCGTAGCCCAGCACGTCGTTGCAGATGTCGTCGAGCAGTTCCTCCTGCTCGGAGATCGACAGGACGATGTTCTTGAGCCCGATGATCTCCGTGACGATGTCGCGGATTTCCTCGCGCGCCGTCTCGGCGTCGAGATGGGCGAGCTGCGTCAGGTCGATCGCCTCGATGAGGGCGCCGAAGATCAGGCTCTTGGTGCGGTAATATTCGTCCGAGCGCGCGGCCTCGACCACCACCGGCGCCTGGCGCGCGGGTGGGGGCGCCTCGCGCGCGGGGGCGTGAGCGGGGGCGGGCTGCTGCATCGCCCGCGCCTGGACGACGGGGGGAGGCGCGGAGGCCGAACCGGATTGCCGTCTACCGAACATGATCGTTGCGGACTCGCATCACGAAGCCTTGCGGCGGGCGGCGAGCTTGGCGAGCAGCGGCTCGAGCAGGCTGGCGCCCCCGCCCTTGCGCCGCGTCTCGACCCGGCCGATGGCGGTGGCGGCGAGGTCGTTGAACAGCTCGGCCACCTTGGAGCCGGGCTGCACCTCGGCGATCATCTGGCCGTTGTTGGCGGCGGTGCCGAACAGGGCCGGATCGAAGGGAATGGTCGCCGCCAGGGGCACGTCGAGGGCCTTGGCGAACTCGGCCGCCGCGATCTCCGGCCGCTTGGCCATGCCGCTGCCGTTGAGCAGGATGCGCGGGGGCGCGTCGTTGGGGCGGCCGTGCTTCAGGGCGCCCATCAGGTTCTTGGCGTTGCGCAGGCTCGCGAGGTCGGGGCCGGCGACGACGAGGATCTCGTCCGAGGCCGCGAGCACGCGCTTCGTCCAGGCGTTCCACTGGTGCGGCACGTCGAGGACGAGGCAGGGCACGTTGGCCCGCAGGTGCTCGATCAGCGTGTCGAAGGCGGGCTCCGACAGGTCGATGGTCCGGTCGAGGCTCGCGGGCGCCGAGAGCAGGCTGAGGTTGTCGCTGCACTTCGAGAGCAGGCGCTCCACCAGGGCGGCGTCCAGGCGCTCGGGGGCGAACACCGCCTCCGCGATGCCCTGCGGCGGGTCCTGGTTGAAGTTCAGCGAGGCGGTGCCGAAGGCGATGTCGAGGTCGGCGATCACCGTCGGCACGCCCTGGCCGCGGGCGATGGACCACGCGAGGTTGTGCGCCACGGTCGAGGCGCCGATGCCGCCGCGCACGCCGAAGACCGAGATGGTGCGCCCGATCGGCTTCACCCCGGCGGCGGTGAACATCTCGGAGATGGCGGCGATCAGCCCCAGGGGCTCGACCGGGGCCATCAGGTAGTCGGAGACGCCGCGCTGGAGGAGCTGGCGGTAGAGCGTCACGTCGTTCAGGTGGCCGATCACCACGACGCGGGTGCCTTCGTCGCAGACCTCGGCCAGGGCGTCGAGGCATTCCAGCGGCTTCGAGCGGGCGCCCTGCACCTCGATGACGATGACGTTCGGCGTCGGGGCGTGTCGGAACGCCTCGATGGCAGCCGCGCCGCCGCCCATGCGGACCTTGACCCTGGCCCGCTGCAGACGCCTGTCCTCGGCGGCGGCCTCGATCATGGCCGCCGTCTCGGACAATTCGCAGAAGGCCTGAATCGTGATCCGGGGCACCGGGGAGATCACGCGCTCGCCCGAATCGCTCTGCTCCGACATCAACGGACTCTCGGGGTTGAAACTCACTATTCGGCGCCGGGGGCCACCCAGGCCCCGGCGTGACACATCAGTTGCCGACCTGAGCCTTCACGGATGTCTGGCCATCCTGACGCCACTGGGTTGACGGATCCTTGCCTTCGCGCAGCTGACCGACGTCGCGGATGCGCTTGACCGAGTCGATCCGGCCTTCCGGGCGCCCGCGCACGAGATCGACCGGGTCGGCGACCTGGGCGGCCACCATCGATTGGGTCGAGCAGCCGAAGTTCCAGAAGGGCTTGTTGCTGTTGTCCCGCGCGAAGTCGCTGGCGCCGAGATCCTCGGGCCAGGTTCCGCAGGCATCGGCAACCTTGGCCTGCATCCGCTGGAAGCTGAGGCGGATCGGCGACGCGAGCCCGGGGGCGGCCACCGCGTAGGGGTTGGCGACGATGTCGCGCCGGGCGACGCCGTCCTGGCCCGCCCGCTGCAGGATGTGGCCCGCCGTCCGCTCGGTGGCCGCCGCCTGGGCCGGGGGCAGGCCGCGCGGCACCTCCATCAGCATCCCGCCGCGCCCGAAGCGGCGGTATTCGAGCATGAAGGCGTCCACGTCGTCCCCCTGGCGGGGGTCGAGATGGCCGGGGCCGGTGGGGAACACGTCGAGGCTGCGGGTGCCGTCCGCCAGCACGATCGGGTGACGGGCGCGGTAGTCGGAGGGGCTGATCGCCCCCGTCACGGGCGGCTCGGCCTTGCAGGCGCCGGCCAGGGCCGCCAGCGCGCAGGCACAGGCGAGCTGCAGCCGCAGCCTGGTTACAATCGGCGAGGGGGCGGGCGTCGTGCGTCCGGTCATCTCGGTCCTCGGCGGTCGGGCCGCGCTCGGTGGGGGGCTACTCGACGATGAAGCCGACGCGGCCGCGATAGGTGGTCGCCAGCGGCGGGGCGCCGGCCTTGCCGTAGAGGCGGTTGAACTGGCCGAGCAGCACGGCCTGGGTGTCGGGCGTGTCGACGAGGTTGTCGTCCGGCCGGGCGACCTGGCGCGGCTCCACCGGCTTGGCGATGTACGGCGTCACCATGATCATCAGCTCCGTCTCCTGGCGCTGGTAGTCGCGGGAGCGGAACAGGGCGCCGAGGATCGGCAGGTTGATCAGGCCCGGCAGGCCGGTGAGCGCTTGCTTGTTGACCTGCTGGATAAGGCCCGCGGTCATCATCACGCCGCCGGAGGGCAGTTCCACCGTCGTCTCGGAGCGGCGGACCCGCGTGCCCGGCACGGCGACCGACGCGGTGCCGAACGTGTAGTTGAAGCTCTGCTGCGGATCGATCTCGGTCACGTCGGTGGCGACGCGGATCGAGATGCGGTTGTCGGCGAGCACGACCGGCGTGAACGAGAGCGCCACGCCGTATTGCTTGAACTCGATGCCCGGCGTGCAGGAGCCGGTGGTGCAGGAGGCCGAGGAGGGAACCGGGAACTCGCCGCCGGCCAGGAACTTCGCCGCCTCGCCGGAGATCGCGGTCAGCGTCGGCTCGGCGAGGATGCGCGAGACGCCGGCTTGTTCCAGGGCCTTGACGGTCGCCGTGAGCGAGAAGCCCGCCCCCTGCGCCGAGGCCTGGAACTGGCCGCTGCCCGTGCTGCCGCCGGTGATCGGGAAGGCGGTCGGGTTGCTGAGGGCGGGCGAGGTCGCCAGCGACCCGAGCGGGTTGATGGCCGACCAGTTGCCGTTCAGGTTCACGCCGAACTGCTTGATGGCGTTGCGCGAGACCTCCATCACGGTGACGCGCAGCATCACCTGATCCTTGTTGCGGATCGTGAGGTTGTTGATCACCGCGCCGCGCGCGCCGGAGGCGACGCCGCCCGTGGAGCCGCCGCCCGTCGCCCCGCCGGCGCCGATGCCGACGAAGGCGTTGGAGATGTCGATGGCCTGCTGCGCCTCGGCTGAGGAGTTCACCGAGCCGGAGAGCAGCACCGAGGCGCCGGAGGAGCGCACGTCGAACCGCCCGCCGGGGATGCTCTGCTGCAGCAGGTCGCGCAGGGTGCTGAGGTTGAGGTCGCGGGCGACGGTGACGTCGAGGGCGGCGATCTGCCGCCCCTCCGCATCCATGATAAAGATGGTGGTGGCGCCGTCGGCCATGCCGATCACGAACACCTTTCGGGTCGAGCGCACCACGGCGTTCGCCACGGCCGGGTTGGCGACGAACACTTCCTTGGCGTCGCGCGGCAGGTCGACGATGACCGAGCGGCCGGCGGTCAACTCGACCCGGCGGCTGGTGTTGGCTTCCGCCACGCCCACGGTGACGACCGGCGCCGGCCCGAGGGCGCCGCGCTCCTGCGAGCCGCGCAACTGGGCCGTGGCCGGACCCGGCAGGGCGGTGAGGGCGGCGAGCGCCAGCGCGCCGAGGCGGCGCGGGGCGGCGGGTCGGGTGATCATGGCGCGAGCCTTCCTGTCGCGAACCGTCATGGCGCTCACGGCGTGTGCTGGCGGGTGATGCCGAAGCGCACCACGGTCAGCCCCTGTTCGGGACCGGCCGCCTCGGCGACCGGCGTTTCGGCTTCGGCCGTGTGGCCGGCATCGGCGAGGCTGCGCAGGGCGAGCGAGAGCGACCCGATCTTCTGGGCCAGCGTCACCGTCTCGGCCTGGGGCGGCGTGAGGGCCAGCGTCGCGGTCTCGCCCGTGACGACGTTGGTGCCGTTCTTTTCCTGGATGAGCTGGCCCACGGCCAGCACCCGGATGTCGCGCAGGATCGTCTGGGAGACCTGCACGTCCGACCCCGCGTTCTTCGAGGCGGCGTCGTCGCGGAAGGTGCGGATCACGTCGACCCGGTCGTTCGGCAGGATGAAGCCGCCGGCCGAGTTGGTGCCCCGGCTGTCGGTGACGATGGCCACCGCCCGCATGCCGGCCGGTAGGATCGCGGCCATGAAGCCGCTTTCGGGCCGCACGAGCTTCTGCGCGCGGATCGGCTCTCCGGCGAGGAAGGGGGAGCGCACCGTGGCGCCCACCGTCGTCTCCAGGGCGTCGGGCTTGTCCTTCCGCGTCACGAAGCCGGGGGAGACGGCCGATTCCGGCCAGGGCTGCCAGCGCAGGTCGGCGGCCTGGAGCACCTGCCCCATCGCCTCGTCGGCGGCGGCGACCAGCACGTCGGTCGTGGGCGGCGGGGGCGCCTGCACGACCTTCTCCGGCGGGGGAGGCGGGGGCGGCGGGCTGCCCCCCATGAGGTAGGCCGCCCCGCTGCCCGCGAGGAGGGCGATGCCGAGGACGGCGAGGCGGGCGGGTTTCATCGGGCTTCCGGTCGGGCCTGGGGTCAGCGGAGCGCCGGATCGGCGGACATGACCGGAAGTTGCGCTCGATTGGTGTAAACATGGTTAAGTGTTGCTGACCGATGCGCAGGCGGGCCTGTCTCGCCGTGCGAAAGGAGGCGGGAACCGTCACGTCCCCGTGCCCGCCGCCGTGGCGCGGCTCCGGCGCTTGTCCTAGGCTCGCGCCCGACCCGGCCCGTCAGAGGCCGGGGATACCAGCACGACGGGATGAAACGCATGGTCAAGGGTATCGGCGGCGCGGCGCTCGCGGCCGCCCTCGCGGGTTCGGTGCTCGGTTCGGGCCCCGCCGCGGCACAGGCCCCGGCGCAGGGGGCCTATTCGGGCAACGCGGTGAAGATCGGCATCCTCAACGATCAGTCCGGCCTCTACGCCGAGTTCGGCGGCGCCGGCTCCGTCGAGGCGGCGAAGATGGCCGTCGAGGACATGGGTGGCAAGGTCGGGGGCGTGCCGATCGAGATCGTCTCGGCCGACCACCAGAACAAGCCCGACATCGCCTCGGGCATCGCGCGCCAATGGTACGACCGCGACGGCGTCGACGCGATCATGGAGCTCACGACCTCCTCGGTGGCGCTCGCGGTGCAGGGCCTGTCGAAGGAGAAGAAGAAGATCACCATCACGACGGGCGCGGCCTCCAGCGACCTCACCGGCAAGGCCTGCACGCCCTACGGCTATCACTGGGCCTACGACACCCATGCGCTGGCCGTCGGCACGGGCGGGGCCCTGACGCGGGCGGGGGGCAAGACGTGGTTCTTCCTCACCGCCGACTACGCCTTCGGCACGGCGCTGGAGAACGACACCTCGGCGGTCGTGAAGGCCAATGGCGGCTCGGTGGTGGGCTCGGTGCGCCATCCCCTGTCCGGCCAGGACTTCTCCTCGTTCCTGCTCCAGGCCCAGGGGTTGAAGGCGCAGGTGATCGGGCTCGCCAATGCCGGCCTCGACACCTCGAACTCGAGCAAGCAGGCGGCGGAATACGGCATCACCGATGGCGGCCAGAAGCTCGCGGCGCTGCTCTTCACCCTGTCGGAGGTCCACGGGCTCGGCATCAAGGCGGCGCAGGGCCTGACCCTCACCGAGGGCTGGTACTGGGACCTCAACGACGAGACCCGCGCCTTCGGCCAGCGATTCATGAAGCGCACCGGCCGGATGCCGAACATGATCCAGACCGGCACCTATTCGGCGGTTCTGTCCTACCTCAAGGCGGTGAAGGCGGCGGGGACGGACGAGACCGACGCGGTCAACGCCAAGCTGAAGGCGCTGCCGGTGGACGACGTGTTCACCCATAACGGCCACGTCCAGCAGACGGGCCTGATGGTGCACGACATGTACCTGTTCGAGATCAAGAAGCCCGCCGATTCGAAGGGCGAGTGGGATCTCTACAAGCTGGTCTCCACCATCCCCGGCAAGGAGGCCTACGCCACCGAGGCCGAAAGCGGCTGCCCGCTGGTGGCGGGGAAGTAGGGGGGCTCGAACCCCCGGCGTCATTGCGAGCCAAGCGAAGCAATGATGCCGGGGGCGTCCCGCTACCCGTACCCGGCTTCCCGCTGGTGCCTGACCGCGAGCACCACGATCCGCTCCCCGTCCGCCCGATAGAGGGCGACGTAGCCGCTCGATCCGAAGGGGATCAGCCATTCGCGGAATTCGGGCGCGAGATGGGCCACGGGGCGCCCCGCCGCCGGGTGGGCCTGGATGGTCCGCATCCCGTCACGGATGGCGCGCACCGCCTGCGTCGCGGCGGCGGGATTCTTGTCGGCCAGGAAGCGGTAGCAGCGCTGGACGCCCTTGAGCGCCTCAGGCGACCAGATCAGTCGTGACATTCCGGCGGCTCGACGTCCTGTCCGCCCTCGAGCCGCGCCATCCAGGCATCGGCTTCGCGGTCGGTCAGGTGCAACCCCGTCGCCTCATAGTTCGCCCAGGCGGCAACGCCCTCCTGCCGGAAGGCCTCGCGCTTCTCCTCGCGGGCGACGTATTCGGTGATGGCCTCGCGCATCAGGTAATGCGCGGAACGGTTCTGAGCCTTGGCGAGCTCACGCACCCGCGCATGGACCTCGACGTCCAGCTTCACGGCGACGGGGCGCGTGGCGGGCATCGACTCGCTCCTCGGTATCGAAAGGTAATACCGAGGATAGCGCGCCGCCGCGGCCCCCGCTACCCCGCCCACACCTCCCGGTACAGGGCGGCGATCTCCTCCGCGTTCGGCACGCGCGGGTTGTTGCCCGGCGAGCCGGAGGCCAGGGCCTGCTCGGCCATGGTGGGGATCAGCGCGTCCCATTTCGCGGCGTCGAGGCCGTATTCCTGCGGGCTCGGCACGTCGAGGTCGTCGTTGAGGGCGCGCAGCTCGTTGACCAGCGCCGAGGCCGCCGCCTCGTCGCCGGGGCCGGACTTCACCCCCATCGCCCGCGCGCAGGCGGCGTAGCGGTCGATCGCGCCGGGGGCCGAGAAGGCCGTCACCGCGGGCAGCAGCATCGCGTTCGACAGGCCGTGCGCCACGTGGAAATGCGCGCCGATCGGCCGGCTCATCCCGTGGACCAGCGCCACGGAGCTGTTCGAGAAGGCGATGCCGGCCTGGGTCGCGCCGAGCATCATCGCCTCGCGGGCGGCGCGGTCGCCGGGATCGGTCCAGACCCGGCGCAGGTTCGGGGCGATCAGCCCCATCGCCTGCAGGGCGAGCCCGTCCGAGAAGAGGTTCGACCGCCGCGAGACGTAGGCCTCGATGGCGTGGGTGAGGGCGTCGATGCCCGTGTCGGCCGTGAGGCGCTTGGGCTTCGTCAGCGTCAGCTCGTAATCGACCAGCGCCGCCACCGGCAGGTAGGCGAGGCCGATGCAGAGCATCTTCTCGTCGTTGGCCTCGTCGGTGACGATGGTGAAGCGCGTCGCCTCCGATCCGGTGCCGGCGGTGGTCGGGATCGCCACGATGGGCAGGCCCGCCTCCTCCTGCAGGTGGGGCGCCTTGTAGCGCCGCATCGGGCCGCCGTGCCGGGCCAGCACCGCCACCGCCTTGGCCGTGTCCATGGGCGAGCCGCCGCCGAAGCCGACGACGCAATCGTAATCGCCCTGCTGGAGCGCGGCCAGCGCCGCATCGACCGAGGCCACCGTCGGGTCGGGCACCGTCTCGGAGAAGATCCGCGCCTTCACCCCGCCGGCCGCGAGCCGCTCCGTCAGGGTCTCCACCGCGCCGCTGCCGGCCAGGAACGGGTCGGTGACGACGAAGGGACGGGACAGGCCGAGCTGGCCGAGCACCTCCGGCAGGAGCCGGGAGGCCCCGGCGCCGACGCGCATGAGACGCGGCAGGGCGATCGAGGCGACCATTGTTTCCTCCATGCGGCCCGCCGGCGCGGGGCCTTTCCCCTGTTTCCATAAGCCTCGGGAGGGCCGGGCGAAACCGGCGATCCTGACAAGCGCGGGCGCTTCACCCGTGCCCTGGCGCACCTTCCGGCGTGAACCGCGCCCGCCGCCGCGCGTTCGGTGCCGGATTGCTGCATTGCAAAAACGCCCGTTGCGGCCGGCGCGCGTCCCCCCGATCTTCCCAGGCCAGGAAAGGAGGCCAACATGAGCGAGCACCCCCACGGCGCCGAGCCGACCAACCCCGTCACCGCCGTCCCCGAACATTCGCCGGACATGGTGGCCCCCGAGACCGCGCGCTTCGCGGGCCACGTCCTCGCCGGCCCGAAGGCCGAGAAGACGGTCGCCCTCGCCCTGCAGGGGGGCGGCGCGCACGGCTCCTTCACCTGGGGCGTCCTCGACGCCCTGATCGAGGACGGGCGGCTCGGCTTCGAGGCCCTGACCGGCGCGAGCGCGGGGGCGATGAACGCCGTCGTGATGGTCGACGGCTGGGTCAAGGGCGGCCCGGACGGCGCCCGCGAGGCGCTGGAGCAGTTCTGGCGGGAAGTGAGCCTCGACGGCGACCTCGGCCCGACCCAGCGCAACATGGTCTCGGGCCTGCTCAACCTGTGGAAGGGCAACCCCGTCGCCGAGTTCTGGCTCAAGGCGCTGACGCCGAGCCCCTACGTGTCGAACCCGCTCAACATCAACCCGCTGCGTAAGGCCCTGGCGAAGCAGGTGGATTTCGAGCGCCTGCGCGATGCGCCGACGGCGGGGGTGTACGTGTCGGCCACCAATGTCTGGACCGGCAAGCTCGCGGTGTTCGAGCGCGATACCCTCACCGTCGATCACCTGATGGCCTCGGCCTGCCTGCCCACGGTGTTCCAGGCGGTGGAGATCGAGGGCGTGCCCTATTGGGATGGCGGCTATCTCGGCAACCCGCCCCTCTACCCCCTCTACCGGGGGGCGCGGACCCGCGACATCCTGCTGGTGCAGATCAACCCCGTCGAGCGGCGGGAGACCCCGCGCACCGAGGCCGAGATCCGCGACCGGCTGAACGAGATCACCTTCAACGCCAACCTGATGCGCGAATTGCGGGCCATCGACTTCGTGGACGGGCTGATCGAGGAGGGGACGCTGGCGCGCAACGGCTACGAGCGCGTGCTGATCCACCGGATCGACGGCACCGACGCCCTGGAGGATTATAACGCCGCCTCGAAGCTCGACGCCCGCTGGAAGGTGTTCCTGCGCCTGCGCGACAAGGGGCGGGCGGCGGCCCGGGCCTGGCTCGGCCAGCATTTCGATCAGGTCGGCCAGACCTGCACCATCAACCTGCGCGAGGCCTATCAGTAGCGCCGGGATTAATTCCGGACCCTGCGGCGTTCACCTGTCATGCCCGATAAGAACGCCCTACCGGACATCGTCGACCTCCTGGTGCCGCTTCGGCGCTATGCCCGTGCATTGACACGGGATTCCCTGAAGGCCGACGACCTCGTGCACGACACCCTGGTGCGCGCCCTGGAGGCGAAGGGGACGCTGCGCCCCAACACCAACCTGCGCACCTGGATGATGACGGTGCTGCACAACGTCTTCATCGACGAGCAGCGCCGCCGCCAGGTCGAGGTGCGTCACGCCGACGCCCTCGTGCGGATGCACGACGAGACGAGCCCGCCCGCCCAGGAGGGTCAGGTGCGGCTCGCGCAGATCCGCGAAGCCTTCGCCACCCTGCCGGAAGAGCAGCGCGCCGCGCTCCACCTCGTGACCATCGAGGGCATGGCCTATGCCGACGCGGCGGCCGTGCTCGGCATCCCCATCGGCACGCTGATGTCCCGCCTCGGGCGCGGGCGCGCCGCCCTGCGCGCCTTCGAGGAGGGCACGCGCCTCGGCCGCGAGGCGGACGATCCACCGGGCCCGGCCCGGCCGGCCCGTCCGCCGCTGCGGCTCGTCACCGGCAACGGCACCCCACGGCGGGCCGTGGGTGATTCGTGATTCGGGGCGCTGCGCCCGCCCCCTTTCCGGGAGCCCGTCACGCCGGACGGGAGACCGGCAGACTTTAGGATGTCACCGATGATGGATCCGATCACAGACAGCGATCTCATCGCCTTCGTCGATGGGCAGATCGACCCGATGCGCCGCCTCGAGGTCGAGGCCCATCTGGCCGCCCATCCCGACGCGGCAGCCCGCGTCATGGCGGATTTCCACGACCGCGACGCCCTGCGCGCCAGCTTCCGTGAGCGCCTCGGCCCGGGGCCGGACCGCAACTTCGCCCTCGCCCGGCGTCTCGACCGCTCCCTCCGCTGGGGCCGCGTCGCCTCTCGGATGAAGCGGGCGGCGGCCATCGCCGTGCTGGTCGGCGCGGGCTGGCTCGCCCATGACGAGATCGGCCGCTTCGGCGTGCCGGATACGCTGGCCTCCCCCATCGATGCGAGCCTCGTGGAGGATGCGCGCCAAGCCCGCACCGTGGCCCATCTGCGCCTCGTGACGGCGGCGGACGCGGCCTCCTACGACCGGGACCGCCTGCGCCGGGCCACCGGGGTCGAACTGCCGCCCCTGCCGGAGGGCTGGCGGGTCCGCGACCTGCAGGTCTTCCCGTCCCGGCACGGCACCGGCATCGAGGTCGCCTTCGAGGCGGAATCCATCGGCGAGGTGTCCCTCTTCGCCACCCGCGCCGACGGCCGCTCCGGCCCGGCCATGCTGGGCGACACCGCGGAAGGCCGCGTCCTCGCCTGGACCTCCGGCGGCAACGCCTATGCGGTCAGCGGGCCCCTGCGGGATGCGGTGCTGCAGCGCGCGGCGAGCCTGCTCGGGGGCTGAGCGCCCTCGACAGAGCGGCCCGCTTGGTGCGAAACACGGCCCATGCGGGCGGGATCGGAAGACGAAGGGCTCGGCGCCCTGTTCGAGGCGGCCCTGGCCGCCCGCCGACGGGCCTACGCGCCCTATTCCCGGTTCACCGTCGGCGCGGCCCTGCGTGACGAGACCGGGGCCCTCCATGCCGGCTGCAACGTCGAGAACGCGGCCTATCCGGTCGGCACCTGCGCCGAGGCGGGGGCCATCGCCGCCATGATCGCCGCCGGGGGCAGGCGGATCGCCGCGATCCTCGTCTGCGCGGACGGGGCCGTGCCGGTGACGCCCTGCGGCGCCTGCCGCCAGCGCATCCGCGAATTCGCCGGTCCCGACACCCCCGTCTTCGCCGCCGGGCCGGGCGGCGTTCTCGCCCGCCACACCCTCGACGCCCTGCTGCCGGCCTCCTTCGGGCCCGAGACCCTGTCGTGCGAGACCCTGTCGTGACGGGCGATGCCCTCGCGACCCTGCGAGAAGCCGGCTTCCAGGGGCCGTATGCCTGCGCCGTGGTGGCCGGAACCGGCCTCGGGGCGCTGGCCGCCGGCCTCGACGATGCGATGAGCCTCGACTACGCGGCGATCCCCGGCTTTCCGGGGGCGGGCGTCAGCGGCCATCGCGGGCGGCTGCACCGGGGCCGGATCGCCGGGCGGCCGGTGCTGGTCTTCGAGGGCCGCGCCCACGCCTACGAATCCGGCGACCCGGCGGCGATGCGCCTGCCCCTGGCCTGCGCCCGTGACCTCGGGGCGCGCTGCCTGTTCCTCACCAACGCGGCCGGCTCGCTCCGGCCGGAGGTCGGGCCGGGGCGGCTCGCCCTGCTCACCGACCACATCAACCTGTCGGGCCTCAACCCGCTGATCGGCGAGGCGGACGACGCCCGCTTCGTGCCGATGACCGACGCCTACGATCCCGCCCTGCGCGCGCGGCTCGCGCACGCCGCGCGGGGGGAGGGGATCCCGCTCGCCGAGGGGATCTATGCGTGGTTCTCCGGCCCGAGCTTCGAGACCCCGGCCGAGGTCCGCATGGCCGGCCTCCTCGGGGCCGACCTCGTGGGCATGTCGACCGTGCCCGAGACCATCCTCGCCCGTTTCCTCGGCCTGCCGGTCGTGGCCGTCTCGGCGGTCACGAACCTCGCGGCGGGGATCGCGGGCGGTGCGCCCCACCACGCCGAAACCAAGGCGGTGGCCGCCGCCGCCGCCGGAGACCTCACGCGGCTGGTGCGCGCCTTCGCCGCCGCCCTGCCCGAGCCGGGAGAGAGCCCATGACGACCGACGAATCCCGCGCCGTCGCCACACGGGCGCTCGCCCTGCTGGATCTGACCGATCTCGGCGACACCTGCACCGAGACCAAGGTCGACGCCCTGTGCCGGGATGCCCGCGCCGGGGGCGTGGCGGCGATCTGCGTCTGGCCCTCCTTCGTGGCGCGGAGCGCGCAGGCGCTGGCCGGCACCGGCATCCGCATCGCGACGGTGATCAACTTCCCCGCCGGCGACGAGGATGCCGCCCGCGCCGCCGACGATGCCGCCGAGGCCTGCCGCGACGGGGCCGGGGAGATCGATCTCGTCCTGCCCTACCGCGCCGTCCTGCGTGGCGACGAGGCGGTGGCCCGGGAGGTGATCGAGGCGGTGCGCGAGACCTGCCCCGATTCCCTGCTCAAGGTCATCCTGGA
>Ga0182229_1000103_pt1 | contig 21552 bp, 24 predicted proteins | sample G6R1MG_32_FD_129663 | JGI IMG/M metagenome (GOLD analysis project Ga0182229, IMG submission 129663) | Miscanthus phyllosphere microbial communities from Michigan, USA - G6R4_MAIN_07NOV2016_LD1 MG | ecosystem: Host-associated > Plants > Phyllosphere > Phylloplane/Leaf | place: USA: Michigan...
CACCCCGTCGGCCGCGCCCGACCAGAGATAGCCCTCCTCGTCGAGACGAAACCCGTCGGCGAAGCCCGGCTCGATCGTGTGGAAGGGGCGTCCTCGGGAGAGTCGGCCGTCCTCCGACACGTCGAAGACCCGGATGCCCTGGCGCGGGTGGTCGGCGAACTGGAGCCCGCTCTCGGCGATGTAGAGCCGGCGCTCGTCGGGGGAGAAGGCGAGCCCGTTCGGTCCCTCGAAGTCGTCGGCCACGACCCGCAGCGAGCCGTCGCGGGGATCGAAGCGGTAGACATGGGCCGGCAGTTCGGAGATCTGCTTGCCACCCTCGTAGTCGGTCTGGATGCCGTAGGGCGGGTCGGTGAACCAGATCGTGCCGTCCGACTTGCAGACGACGTCGTTGGGCGAGTTGAGCCGGCGGCCCTCGTAGCGGTCGGCCAGCACCGTGATCGAACCGTCGAACTCCGTCCGGTGGATGCGCCGCCCGCGATGCGAGCAGGACAGCAGCCGGCCCTGCCGGTCGCGGGCGTGCCCGTTCTCGAAATCGGAGCCCTCGCGGAACACGGTCAGGCCGCCGTGCTCGCTCCAGCGCATCACCCGGTTGTCGGGCAGGTCCGAGAACAGCAACTCGTCCCGGTCGCCGAACCAGACCGGCCCCTCGCACCAGCGAAAGCCGTCCGCGAGCCGTTCCAGCGGCGCGTTCGGCAGGACGAAGCCCTTGAACCTGGACTGCGTGATCGCGAATCCGTCCATCGCCCGACGAGCCCCTACTTGAAGCGGCCGGGCCGGTTGACGGTCGGCTCCACGTCGAGCCCGGTGACGATCATGGTGCAGGGCTCGTCGCCCACCGTGCCCGAGAGATGACCCTTCCGGCCGTCGCGTTCTCGCGTGTTCTGGTCCTCGCCCATCATCAGTTCGCCCGGCCCCATCTCGACGCGGTGGCCGTCCATGGTTTCGACGAACCAGCGTCCGGACAGGATCGCGATCCATTGCGGCCTCGGGTTCTCGTGCCACTGCCCGACCCAGCCCACGGGCAGCACCGTGAAGGTCACGCCGGCCCGGCTCTTCTCCTGCTTGTCGTTCCATTGCGGCGCGGTCTGCGGATCGATGCCCTCGAACTGGAAGGCGGAGAGCTGGAACCGCTCCTGACGGCTGACGCCCTCGGCATCGGTGTAGACGTGCCAGTAGGGCAGGGTGGGCGGAGTCGGCGTCTCGGCCATCTCGACGACACTCCTCAGGGGGTCTGGTCCGCGGGCGCGCTCGACGCCGCCCACGGACCGTTGGAAAAAGGGTGCGCGATCACTTGGCCCGCCGGCGCGTAGCCCCCGCCGACCACCACGAGGAGCAGGCCGCCGACGAGGCCGAAGTTCTTGAAGAAGTCCCAGAAGTGAGAGCGCCCCTCGCCGTCCTTCGACCAGAACCCCTGGAACTCCCAGAAGCGGTGGAACAGCACCGCCGTCACCGCGCAGAAGCCTGCCAGCACGAAGGCGGCGGCCCGGTCCCACACCCCGATCACGATGAGCACGGGCGTCACCGCCTCGACCACGATGCCCAGCACCAGCAGCACGGCCGGCCCCGGCAGGGGGCCGGAGCGGGCCTGATCCATGGCCTCGTCCCAGTGCGCGACCTTGTCGTAGGCCGAGAGCGGAAACATGCAGACGAGGCAGATCTTGGCCAGCACCGGCAGGGCGACGAGGTTCAGCCACGTCATCGGGTCGCGCCTGCGTACGGGAGAACGCCGTCCGGATCGGGCGGCGGGACGTCGGGATCCAGGCCGGGCAAAGGTGCGCTCTCCCTTGAGACACGGAACTCGGCCGACAACGCCTCGTCGTCAGCCTTGTTTCCCGCGGTCACGTTTGCCGGACTCCTTTCATCCCGATGCGTGCCGGAAAACGAGGATGCGACCCCACCCACCCTGGAACGGCTCCAGCCGGGTCACGTTGGCCGACGTGCCGTCACGAGGCGGTCGAGCGAGGACCGGCCCGTGGCCCAGGATCATTACGACGTCATCGTCATCGGCTCGGGACCCGGCGGCGGCTCGCTCACGGCGCGGCTCGCCAAGACCGGCAAGCGCATCCTGCTCCTGGAGCGCGGCGACTACCTGCCGCGCAGCCAGGCGAACTGGGACGCCAAGACCGTGTTCGTGGACGGCGCCTATCAGGCGAAGGAGACGTGGTACGGCGGCGACGGCCGGGCCTTCAGCCCGGCGCTGCACTACTATGTGGGCGGCAACTCCAAGGTCTACGGCTCGGCCCTGCTGCGGATGCGCGAGCGCGACTTCGAGGCGGTGCGCCACGTCGACGGCATCTCGCCCGCATGGCCCGTCTCGTATGCCGAGTTCGAGCCGTACTACGCCGAGGCCGAGCGCCTGTTCGCGGTGCACGGGGAACGCGGCGAGGACCCGACCGAGCCCTGGTCGAGCGGCCCCTACGCCCATCCCCCCGTGAGCCACGAGCCGCGCATCCAGAAGCTCTCCGAGGACTGGGCGCGGGAGGGGCTGCAGCCGTTCCACCTGCCGCTGGGGATCAAGCTGGAGGAGCGCAACGGGAAGCCGACGCCCACCAGCACCTGCATCCGCTGCGACGCCTTCGACGGCTTTCCCTGCCTGCTGAACGGCAAGGCCGACGCCCAGGTGATGACCGTCGATCCGACGCTCGCCGCGCACAGTAACGTCACGCTGCTCGTCAACGCCACCGTCACGACCCTGGAGACGGACCCCGCCGGCAAGACGGTGACGGCGGTCAACGTGACCCGCGAGGGACGCGACGAGCGCTACAGCGCCGACATCGTGGTGGTGGCCTGCGGCGCGCTCTCCTCGGCGCTGCTGCTGCTGCGCTCGGCCAACGCGGCGCATCCGAACGGGCTCGCCAACGGCTCGGATCAGGTCGGGCGCAACTACATGCGCCACAACATGTCGGTGCTGATGGCGCTCTCCAAGGAGGCCAACGACACCGTCTTCCAGAAGACGCTCGCCTTGTCCGACTTCTACTTCGCGTCGCGGGACTGGGAGTATCCGATGGGCCTGATCCAGATGTGCGCCAAGACGCAGCCGGACCAGATCCGCGGCGAGGAATTCCCGGAATGGACCGGGTTCCTGCCCAACGCCCCGTTCGAGATGGTGGCGCGCCATTCCATGGATTTCTGGCTCCAGAGCGAGGACCTGCCCCACCCCGACAACCGGGTGAGCCTCGGCAGGGACGGCCGCGTGATCCTCGACATCGAGCAGAACAACCGCGAGGCCCACGACCGCCTGCGGGCCAAGCTCTCCGACCTCTTGGAGCCGGGCGGCGCCTACACCTATCTGTTCGAGCGCTCGCTGTATCTGGGCAAGAACATCCCCATCAGCGGCACCGCGCACCAGTCCGGCACCCTGCGCTTCGGCGCCGACCCGGCCGCGTCCGTGCTCGACCTGACCTGCAAGGCGCACCAGCTCGACAACCTCTACGTCACGGACGCGAGCTTCTTTCCCTCCATCGGCGCGGTGAACCCGACCCTGACCATCGTCGCCAACGCGCTGCGGGTGGCCGCCCATCTGGAGGAGCGGTTGGGGTAAGGCTGGTCGAGGCGCCCGGGCCTCCTGCGGACGTCCGCATCGCGGGGAACGGTCGTCGACGCTCGCGCCGTACGGAGAAATGGTCGTAATGGACAATGGCCGCCTCGCCATCCTGATGACGAACATCCAGTTGGTCACCCGCACCGGGACGGAGGTGGCGACGCTGGATCTCGCCTGTGCCCTGCGGGAGGCCGGTCACCGCGTCGCCGTCTACAGCCCGCGCCTCGGCCCCCTGGCCCGCGAAATGATGGCTCGCGGCGTCCCGGTGACGAACCGTATCGAGCGGATCGGCTTCGTCCCGGATGTCATCCACGCCAGCCACAACATCGCCGCTCTGCCGGCCTGGATCCGGTTCCGATCGGTTCCCTCGATCATGGTCTGCCATGATTCCTCCTCGCCCGCCGACGCTCCCGTCCTGCTCGCCCGCGTCGGGGTCTACGTCGCGATCGATGCGGCCTGCTTCGAGCGACTGATCGTCGACGGCGTTCCCGCCGCGCGCATCCAGTCGATTCCGAACGGTGTCGCCCTGGGGGGCATCCGGCTCCGCCCGCTCCGGACCGGGCCAGCCGGCCGGGCATTGGCCGTCGTGAAGGCCAGCACGAACTGGATCGAGCCCGTCGCGGCGGCCTGCCGGGCGGCCGGCCTCGCCCTCGACGTCGTCGGCCCTGGGGTCGAGCGAACCGTCGACGATCTGCCGGAGAGGATCGAACGCGCCGACATCGTGTTCGCGCACTCGCGCAGCGCCGCGGAGGCGGCGGCCTCGGGAGCCGCAGTGGTCATCTGCGACGAGCGCGGGTTCGGGGGGCTGCTGACCGAGGAGGAGGCGCGGCGCTTCCCCGACTCGCCCCTGGGCCGCCGGGTCCTGCCGGAGCCGGTCACGGTCACCGCCGTGACGGACGCCATCGCGGCCTACGATCCCGAGCACGCCCGCGCCGTGGCGGAGATCGTTCGGCGGCGTCTGACCCTCGACGGCATGCGCGTCGCCTACGTGCAGGCCTACCGGCGGGCCATGGCCGCCGCCGCGCCGTCGAAGAGCGAGGTTGCCGGCGACGACGCGGAGCTGGCCGCCTTCGCCGCCGCGTGCGTCGCCTGCACCGACGAGCCGGCTGCGACGCGCCGCCGGGAGGATCTGGTGCGCCGGGAGGCGAGCGTCACGGCCTGGTTCGATGCGAACGCCGCGGCACTGTTCGGCCATCCCCAGCGCCTCGCATTCGGCTCGGAGGCGCCGGACCTGATTCGGCTTCTCCGCGTGCGGGGGTGGAGCTATCCGGAGGCGTGGGGAACCTGGTCCGACGGGCCGCTCGCCGTGCTGCGGATCCCTCGCGATCTGGCGAGGCTCTGGGGTGGCGTCCGCATCCGCTGCCACCATGCGTTCCCCACCGCCCGGGACGATGGGACCGTGCGGCGCGTCGAGGTGCGGGTCGACGGAGGCTCCCCGGACGTCTGGACGTTCCGCCATCCCGGCAGCGCGGGCATCCGGGAGATGACGCTGCGCTTTCCCGATCCGACGGACGGCGTCCACATCACGTTTCGGCTCCCCGACCGGCTCGAGGACGGCGATGCGGCATCGGGCCAGCGACAACTCGGCCTCGGCATCAGCGCGATCGCATCCCCGGCCTGAACGGACCGACGAACGCGCGCACGACGGGGGGCGGCACCCCGGCGGCATCGTTCGGACGAACACCTCTGCGCGGGTGGTGCCACGGCTCGGCCTGAGAACATAAACAGAATCCTTACGGAATCCCGTCAATCCGAGGGAGTCGCTCCGACCCCGCGTCTCTCGGAAAGTCCGCCGTGATCCGTCTGTCCTCCGCCGAGTATCGTGCGCTCAACGGGGTGCCCGTCGCGCCCGCGCGGGTCCCGGTCGCGCGCCGGCCGTCGGCGGACAACGAGGGGCCGGTCCATCGCAGCGTCCTCGACATCCTGCGCCTGCGGCTGGGGCACCGCTACCTCGTACAGCACACCCCGAACCGTCCCCGCAGCCGGGTGCAGGGCGGGAAGGAGAAGGGGCTCGGCGCCGTCCGGGGCTGGCCGGACCTGGCGGTCTACGGGCCGGGACCGAACGGTCCGGCGTGCTGGTTCGCCGAGATCAAGCCGCCCGGCGCGCCCGTGCCGCTCTACCAGCGTGAGGTTCACGCGCAGCTACAGGCGGCCGGCTTCGAGGTGCGGGTGCTGCGCGGGATCGCGGACGCGGAAGCCGCGCTCGCCGCCTGGGGGCTTCCGGTCAGGGGGTAGCGTCGGCCGGCTTGCGGACGGGCGGCCCCCGACGCAGGCTGCGCGGCCAAGGGGCACCCGAGGGAGCCGCATGCCGAGCGACCCCGGGATGATCGCACCCCTGCGCCAGAACCCGGACGTGATCCGCGTGGAGACGGGGGCGCCCTGATCAGGCCCCGCCGTCGAGGAACATCCGGTAGGCCGGATTGTCGGTCTCGTCGACATAGGGGTAGGCGAGCGTGTCCAGCGCCGCGTCGAAGCGGGCGCGCTCGGGCTCCGGCACCTGGATGCCGGCGAGCACCCGGCCGTAATCGGCGCCGTGGTTGCGGTAGTGGAACAGGCTGATGTTGAAGCCGTCGCCCAGGGCATCCAGGAACTTCAGCAGCGCGCCGGGGCGCTCCGGGAACTGGAAGCGGTAGAGGCGCTCGTCCGACAGCCCCACCGAGCGGCCGCCGACCATGTAGCGCACATGGACCTTGGCCATCTCGTTGTCGCTCATGTCGTGCACGCGGTAGCCGTCGGCCGTCAGGCCCGCGATCAGGTCGCCCTTCTCGGACCGGCCGCCGGGGAGCGTGACGCCCACGAAGATCTGCGCCGCCGCCCGTTCCGCGTAGCGGTAGTTGAACTCGGTGATGGCGCGGGGGCCCAGGCTCGCGATGAAGGCGCGGTAGGCGCCGGCCCGCTCGGGGATGGTCACGCCGAGCAGCACCTCGCGCTGCTCGCCGATCTCCGCGCGCTCCGCGATGTGGCGGAGCCGGTCGAAGTTGAGGTTGGCGCCGGACGAGATCGCCACCAGGGTGCCGGTGCCGCCCTCGCGGGCCGCGTAGAGCTTGGCGCCGGCCAGACTCAGCGCGCCGGAGGGCTCGGAGATGGCGCGGGTGTCGTCGAACACGTCCTTGACCGCCGCGCACATGGCGTCGGTGTCCACCGTGATCACCCCGTCGAGGTGCTCGCGGCAGAGGCGGAACGTCTCCCGGCCCGCCTGGCGTACGGCGACGCCGTCGGCGAACAGGCCGACCGAGGGGAGGGTGACGCGGTCGTCGGCCTTGAGCGCCTCGGCCATGCAGGCGGCGTCGTCCGGCTCGACGCCGATCACCTTGGTCTCGGGGCGCAGGTACTTCACGAAGGTGCTGATCCCGGCCGCGAGCCCGCCGCCGCCGACCGGCACGAAGATCGCCTCGATCGGCCCGGAATGCTGGTGCAAAATCTCCATGCCGATGGTGCCCTGGCCCGCGATCACGTCGGGATCGTCGAAGGGGTGGAGGAAGGTCAGGCCCTGCTCGCGCTCCAGGCGCAGGGCCTCGGCCAGCGCCTCGTCGAAGGCGTCGCCGTGCAGGATCACCTCGGCGCCGCGCGCCCGGCAGGCATCGACCTTGATCGCGGGCGTGGTGCGCGGCATCACGATCACCGCCCGCGCGCCGAGCTTGGCCGCGGCCAAAGCCACCCCCTGCGCGTGGTTGCCGGCCGACGCGCAGATCACGCCGCGATCCAGATCGTCCTGCGAGAGCCCGGACATCTTGTTGTAGGCGCCGCGCAGCTTGAACGAGAACACCGGCTGCAGGTCCTCGCGCTTGAGCAGCACGGGCCGGCCGAGGCGCCTGGACATGCGCGGCATCGCGTCGAGCGGGCTCTCGATCGCCACGTCGTAGACGCGGGCGGAGAGGATCTTCTTGATGTAGTCGGTCACGAGGCTGACTTTTCGCGTGGTGTCGGCGCACCCGCACTTAAGCCCTCACGCCCGGGGATGCGAGCGCGGCAGGCGATGGTCAGCCCCTCACAGGCGATCGATCAGCGCGGCGATCCAGATCAGGGCCGCGATCGCCTGCGCCGCGAAGGTGCCGGCGGAGGCCAGATCCTTGACGATGCCGATGCGCGCGTGCTGCCCCGGATGCAGGTGGTCGCACAGCTTCTCGATGGCGGTGTTCAGGAACTCGGCCATCAGCATCAGGATGAGGCTCGCCAGCAGCGCCACCCGCACCCACAGGCCCGTGCCGACCACGAGCAGGGCGGGCAGGCCGACGAGCAGCAGGGCGAGTTCGAGCCGGATCGCCCGCTCGGTGCGCGCTCCGTGCACGAGCCCGCGCCAGGAGTTCAGGAAGGCGAGCCACAGCGCCCTCACGGCCGGCGGGCCTCCGGTGCGCCCCGCGCGATCCAGCGCGCGAGCAGCGGCCCCGTGAGCAGCACCACGAACAGCCGGAGCGTCTGCACCGCGAGCACGAACGACACGTCGGCCTTGGTGCCGACCGCGATGATCGCCACCGAATCGAGGCCGCCGGGACTGGTGGCGAGGAAGGCGGTGAGGAAGTCGACCGGCAGCAGCCATGTCAGGCCCCAGGCCCAGACCCCGCACAGCGCGATCGTCGCCGCCGTGGCGATCCCGATGCCGGGCAGCGCGTGCCATGTCTCGCGCAGGGTGTCGGCCGTGAAGCGCAGGCCGACGTACCAGCCGATTCCCGCATAGGCCGCGTCGAGGAGCGGGCCGGGCAGGCTCATCCGCACGAGGCCGGTGGCGTGCAGGAGCGCGCCCAGCAGCATCGGCCCGATCAGCGCCCCGGCGGGCAGCCGCAGGGCCAGTGCCAGCCCGGCGCCGAGCCCCCCCACGGCCAGCGTCGCGAGCACGGCCGACGGGGCGGCGTCGGGCGACGTGGGCGCCGCGCCCGCCGCCGATCCCCCCGTGACGAGGCGGGCCACGGCGGACGCGCAGAGCACCACCGCGACCACGCGCACGTACTGCATGAAGGCGACGAGGCGCGGGTCCGAGCCGTATTCCTCGGCCATGGCAACCATCGCGGCGGCGCCGCCGGGCGACGAGCCCCAGGCGGCGGTGGTGCCGGGCAGGACCTGCATCCGGGTCAGCGCCCAGCCGACGACGGCGCCGGCCGCCACGGTCACGAGCACCACGGCGAGGATCAGCACGCCATCGTGGCGCAGGGTGCCGACGATCTCGCCCGTGACCGAATGGGCGACGAGGCAGCCGACCAGCGCCTGCGCCGCCTGGAAGGCGGGTTTGGGCACCCGCAATCCGGCTCCGCCGACGCCGAAGGCGATCGCCGCCAGCATCGGCCCGAGCAGGAACGCGGCGGGAAGGTTCAGGAGGTCGAAGGCCCAGGCGAGCCCGACCGAGGCGGCGAGCAGCAAGGCCCAGCGGCCGATCGTGGCGAGAAGGGGCAAACAGGGTCTTTCCGCGAGCCCCCGTCTGGCGGGGCGCCCCGGTCGGCTAGCGCCTCGCCGCGTTGGCGGCAAGCCACCGCGGTACCAAGCCCTCCTTGGGTGGGATACCGGAGGGATCAGCCCTTCGGCGGGTGTCGGGCAGAGCCCGACGGACCTCTCGGGGCTACGCCCCGGTCCCCACGAAAGGGCCCGCCCTTTCGAATCCCGGACTTGGTCAGTCCTGGCAGGTGATGCGGATCGGGCGCTCGGCCGGCTTGACCGGTACGGCGTCGATGGCGCCGGTGACCTCGTCCGCCGCGGCCACGCCGTAGGAGCCGGCCGAGGCGAAGCCCTGCGCCTCGCACCACGCGTTGGCGACCACCTGCCCGCACTCGCTGTTGCCGCCGGTGAGGCACTCGCCGACGCCGTAGCCATCACCCGAGGGGATCAGGAAGGTCTTCTCGACCGCCTGGGCCGGACCGTCTCCGGCGGCGAGCAGGGGGGACGCGGCGGAGACCAGAAGCAGGGCGAGGAGGGCGGCGGCCGGACGGCGCATGGGCTAAGACCTCGTTGACGGGATCGCGTGGCGGGTGATCTTCGGGCGGAGTGTTCGAGCGGTTGGGTAAACAAATCCTTAGCCGAGCCGGTCGCGGACGCTCGACGCGAGCGGCGCGCCCGGACGGCGTTCTCGAATTGCTCACCGTTTTGGGGTAGCCCAGGCGGGCCGCTCCGGCCGTCGCCCCGGTGCAACACGGGCCCCGGGAGAGTCCGGCGGGATTGGGGCGGGGCCGGGCGACGCCCCGCCCAAGCCGTTGCGGCGCAAACAGGAGTGGCCGCCGATCCGGACCCCGCCGCGGTCCGGGCGGCCGGAACGCGGGATGGACGGGCATGGCGCCGATGTTGCGGCTCTACAACACGCTGACCCGCGAGAAGGCGCCGTTCGCGCCGATCACGGCCGACTCCGTGCGCATGTACGCCTGCGGGCCCACGGTCTACGACGCGGCCCATATCGGCAACGCGCGGCCGATCATCGTCTTCGACCTGCTGTTCCGGGTGCTGCGCCACCTCTACGGGCCGGCCCGCGTGGTCTACGCCCGCAACGTCACGGACGTGGACGACAAGATCAACGCCCGCGCGATGGAGCGCGGCATCACCATCCGCGAACTCACCGACGGCACGCTGGCGCAGTTCCACGCCGACATCCGCGATCTCGGCGTGCTGATGCCCGAGGACGTGAACGTGGCCGGCGAGCGCGCGCGCCTGATCGAGCCGCGCGCCACCGACCACATCGCCGAGATGATCGCGATCATCGAGGGGCTGGTGGCGGCGGGCCACGCCTACGTCGCGGAGGGCCACGTCCTGTTCGACGTGCCCTCCATGCCCGAGTACGGCGGGCTCTCGAAGCGCCCGCTGGACGAGATGGAGGCGGGAGCCCGCGTCGAGGTCGCGCCCTACAAGCGCTCACCGCTGGACTTCGTGCTGTGGAAGCCCTCCAAGGTCGGCGAGCCCGCGTGGCCGTCCCCATCCGGCATCGCGGCGCCGGGGCGCCCCGGCTGGCACATCGAGTGCTCCGCGATGTCGTGGAAGCACTTAGGGCAGACCTTCGACATCCACGCGGGCGGCATCGACCTGATCTTCCCCCATCACGAGAACGAGGTGGCGCAGTCCCGCTGCTGCTTCGGCACGCCGGTGATGGCCAACGTCTGGCTGCACAACGGCTTCCTCCAGGTGGAGGGGGAGAAGATGTCGAAGTCGGCGGGCAACTTCATCACCATCCGCGAGGTGCTGCGGGACTGGCCCGGCGAGGTCGTGCGGCTGAACATGCTCAAGACGCATTACCGCCAGCCGATCGACTGGACCCTTCGCGGCCTGGAGGAGGCAAGCCGCACGGTGGAACGGTGGTACGGCCTCGTCGACGACGCGGAGCCGGCCGAGGCCGTGCCCGCCACGGTGCTGGAGCCGTTGCTCGACGACCTCAATACGGCCGCCGCCTTCGCCGAACTGCACCGCCTGGAGGATCCGGCCGCCCTGAAGGCGGGGGCGAACCTGTTCGGGCTCCTCGGCCAGACCCGCAGCGCCCGCGAACAGGCTTCCGTGCGCAGCGCCGGGATCGACGTCGCCCGCGTCGAGGCGTTGATCGAGGCCCGCCGCGCGGCCCGCGCCGCCAAGGACTGGCCGGCCTCCGACCGGGCGCGCGACGAACTTCTGTCGCTGGGTGTGGCGGTGAAGGACAACAAGGACGGCACGACGACCTGGACGGTGAAATGATCGCCCCCACCGACCGTCAGCCGATCGTCGTGGCCGATGCCGGCCCGCTGATCCGGCTCGCGGCGGCGGGGTTGCTCGACACCCTGCGCGGGCTCAACCGGCGGATCGTGCTGGTGGATCGGGTCGAGGACGAGATCGTCGGCGATCCGAGCAAGCCCTACGCGATCGAGGTCGCCGACTGGATCGCCGGCCTGGGTGAGGCGGCGTTGCGGGTCGAGACCGTGGTGGGCATCGGCGTGCAGGCCCTGCGCGCCCGGCCGCGGACGCCCCAGGGCGACGCGCTGCTGAAGTCCGCCCTGCGCGATTCCGGCGAGCAGGCCCTGCGCGAGTTCGTCGGCCACTGGCAGCCGACGGACTCGGCCTCGGCCGTGGTGCTGTACGAAGACCGCAAGGTCGCCACGCTCTTCCTCGACGTGGACTTCCCCGTGACGCTGATGACCACGCGCGCCTTCGTCGCCACGGTCGCGCGCTGGGGCATCAACGCGGACGCAGTCTCGGCCCTGGAGGCCGTGGCCTCCCGCTACGACCTCAAGCCGGCGCTGATCGGCGAGATCGACCCGGGCGTGCCCGTCGATCTGCGCAGCCTGCCGCAGCCGCTGACGGACGAGGCCTGACCGGCCTACAATCGCGCCTTGACCATCTCCTCCGCCGCCGGGGCCGGAACGCGCCGGGCCACGGCCTCGCGCAGCATCCCCACCACCTCGCCCGGCTGCTCGGCGACGAGGTACGTCGGGTCGAGGCCCTCCCGGATGAAGCCGAGGTCGCGCATGTGGTCGAGCAGCGTGAGGAACGGCCGCCAGAAACCGTGGGTGTCGAGCAGCAGGATCGGCTTGGTGTGCTGGCCGAGCTGCGCCCAGGTGAGCTGCTCCACCAGCTCCTCCAGGGTGCCGATGCCGCCGGGCAGGGCCACGAAGGCGTCGGCGCGGTCGAACATCAGCTTCTTGCGGGTGTGCATGTCCCCGACGACGACGGTCTCCTGGATGTCCTCCAGCATGCGCTCGCGCGACTTCAGGAAGTCCGGGATGATGCCGGTGACGTGGCCGCCCCCCGCCAGCACCGCGCTCGCCACCGTGCCCATCAGCCCGACGTTGCCGCCGCCGTAGACGAGGCCGAGGCCGGCTTCCGCCAAGGACAGGCCAAGGGCCTCCGCCGCGGCCTTGAAGGCCGGGTCGGTGCCGAAGCCGGAGCCGCAATAGACGCAGACCGACCTCATGCCCGGCTCTCCCGGAGCCCGGTCGGCACGGGCCAAAGGGCTGAATTGCCGTATGAAATGGCGCCAGGGGCGGCCGCGAGCCTTGGTGTTCTCGTCATGTTCGGTAATATGTCACCCGATTTCGACAGGTTGTCGACGGTCACGGTTCAGTGCCCGCGGTGCCACCACCCCGGACCGGCCGAGAGGAAGGCATGCCATGACGGCGGAGTTTCGGCGCGGCATCGCGCTGGCGGGGCTCGGGCTGGCCGGTGGGGTCGCGCTCGTCGTCGCGCTGTTCGGCACGGGTGAATTCCTCAAACGCTCGGTTCCGGCCGCCGCCCCTCCCGTCGGCGGGGACGCCCCGTCACGGGACAGGACGCCGCTCGCCGCCCTGCCGGGCGATCCGGGCGCAACCGGCGGGCGCATCCCTCTTGCCGGGCCGGGTGGGGCTCCGCAAGGGGGAAGCCGGGGGAGCGAGCGTGGGGACGAGGCTGAGCGCAAGGCCCCGGTGCTCGACGTCGTGCGGGTGGAGCCGGACGGCGAGACGGTGGTCGCGGGCCGGGCCGAGCCGAACGCCACGGTCGAGTTGCTGCGCGACGGACAGCCGGTGACGAGCGCGGTGGCGGATGCGGGGGGGCAGTTCGCCCTCCTCCCGCCGCCGCTGCCGCCGGGCAGCCACGAGATCACCCTGCGCGCGCGGAACGGGGCGGGGACGCAGACGCCCGGCCGGCAGAGCGTGGCGGTCGTGGTGGGCCGGGAGCGCACCACCAAGCCGTTGATCGCGGTGAGCGATCCCGACAAGCCGACACTCGTCCTGTCCCGCCCCGAGGCGCCGGACGCACGGCCGGGACCGGAGGCCGTCGAGGCCGGACCCAAGACCGGACCCGAGACCGGACCCAAGACCGGACCCGGATCGCCCGCGAACCGGACGGCTGCCCTGCCGCCCGCGGCGGAGCCGAAGCGGGCCGGGTCCGGAAGCGGCGAGCGAGGAAGAGGGGGAGCCCCCGCCGGGGGGGCTTCGCGGGAACAGGCGAAGTCGGTCCAGCCGGTCAAGGTCGTGGCCATCGACGCGCAGGAGGGCGGGCGCCTCGACGTCTCGGGGCAGGCCGCCCCGAACGCGACCCTGCGGCTCTATCTCAACGACACCCTCGTCGCCTCCGGCAAGGCGGACGGGCAGGGGCGCCTCGCCTTCACCATCGGTCGCGGCGTGCGGGCCGGGTCCTATCAGGTGCGCGTCGATCAGGTCGATGCGGCGACGGCCAGGGTGATGCACCGGGCCGAGGTGGCCTTCACGGTCCCGGGGGAGGGGGCGCCCCGCGTCGCCCTGCGCGGTGTGCCGTCCGGACCCGAGCCGCTCTCGATCCCGCGCCCTTCGGCAGGCGCCCCGGCGGAGCGGCCGTCCGCCGGGGGAGCCGACGGGACCGATGCCAAGCCCTCCCTCGGGAGACCGGCCGGGGCCTCCCGGACGCCGGAGGCGACGGCTTCCGTGCGACCCGGTCCCGTGCCCGGAGGGACGCCGGAGCCGTCGCGCGAGGCCGCTGCGTCGGTGGGCGCCGTGCCGCAGGCGGCGGACGGGACGGCGGGCGGGCAGCCCGGCACGGTGTTCGTGGCCGAGATCAGCACGGCGCGGATCGTGCGCGGCGACAGCCTCTGGCAGATCAGCCGGCGCACCTACGGCAAGGGCAACCGCTACACCGTGATCTACGACGCCAACCAGGATCAGATCCGCGATCCCGACCGGATCTATCCGGGTCAGATGTTCGTGTTGCCGCAGGACGCGACGCCGTCTGCCGCCAAGCCCGTCACAGCCAAGCCGGCCGGCCGGGGGTAGGCACGCGCACCCGCCCCGCGGGCCGGGAGGTGTGGCGCGGCGCCGGGGAGCCTATATGCGGGCTGACCCCCTCGCTCAAGAATCGTTCCAGCATGGCAATCCCACCCGCCTCGGCGCCGGGCACCCCACCCGCACCGCCCGAGCGCCCCGGCCTCGTCGCCACCTATCGCCAGCTATGGCCCTATCTCTGGCCCTACGGCCGGCCCGACCTCCAGAACCGCGTCTTCCTCGCCTTCGGGCTGCTGCTGGTGGCCAAGCTCGCCACCATGGTGATGCCGTTCACCTTCAAGTGGGCCACCGACGCGCTGGTCGCGGGCGTGGGCGGCGACACCACGGCCAAGGACGTCCCCACCGGCCTGTTCGCCCTGCCGATGCTGATGATCGGCCTCTACGGCGCGATCCGCATCGCCATGGCCGGGCTGACGCAGGTGCGCGATGGGCTGTTCGCCAAGGTCGCGATGCACGCGGTGCGCCGCCTCGCGCTCCAGACCTTCGAGCACATGCACCGCCTGTCCCTGCGCTTCCACCTGGAGCGCAAGACCGGCGGCCTCACCCGCGTGCTGGAGCGGGGCCGGGGGGCGATCGAGGAACTGTCGCGCCTGATGGTTCTGACGCTGGTGCCGACCGTGGTCGAACTGGCGCTGGTGCTCTCCATCCTCGCCTACGAGTTCGACTGGCGCTACTCGGCGGTCGTGTTCGTGACGATCGCGGCCTATCTCGGCTTCACCTGGAAGGCGACCGAGTGGCGCATCGCCATCCGGCGCCGGATGAACGCCTCGGACACCGACGCCAACACCAAGGCCGTCGATTCTCTCCTCAACTTCGAGACCGTGAAGTATTTCGGCGCGGAGGTCCGCGAGGCCGAGCGCTACGACGCCTCCATGGCGACCTACGAGAAGGCCTCCACGCAGACCTACGTCTCGCTGGCCGTGCTCAACGCGGGGCAGGCGGTGATCTTCACCCTCGGCATGACCGTGGTGATGTGGCTCGCCGCCACCGACATCCTGGCCGGGCGCACCTCGATCGGCGGCTTCGTGCTGGTGAACACCATGCTGGTGCAGCTCGCGATGCCGCTCAACTTCATGGGCATGATCTACCGCGAGATCAAACAGGCGCTGATCGACATCGACGACATGTTCAAGATCCTGCACCGCAATCCGGAGATCGCCGACCGGCCCGGGGCCGCGCCGCTGCGGATCGGGCAGGGCGTGGTGCGCTTCGACGACGTGCGCTTCGCCTACAACCCGGACCGGCCCATCCTGCGCGGCGTCTCCTTCGAGGTGCCGGCGGGGCGCACCATCGCCATCGTCGGTCCCTCCGGCGCGGGCAAGTCCACGCTCTCGCGCCTGCTGTTCCGGTTCTACGAGCCGCAATCGGGCCGCATCACCATCGACGGGCAGGACATCTCCGCCATCCGGCAGGACTCGTTGCGGGCGGCCATCGGCATGGTCCCCCAGGACACGGTGCTGTTCAACGACACCATCGGCTACAACATCCGCTACGGGCGCTGGGACGCGAGCGAGGCGCAGGTGCGCGAGGCGGCCCGTCTCGCCCAGATCGACCGCTTCATCGAGAGCCTGCCGGAGGGCTACGACACGCCGGTGGGCGAGCGCGGCCTCAAGCTCTCGGGCGGCGAGAAGCAGCGGGTGGCGATCGCCCGCACCATCCTCAAGAGCCCGCCGATCCTGGTGCTGGACGAGGCGACCTCCGCGCTGGATTCCTTCACCGAGCGCGAGATCCAGGACGCGCTGGACCGGATCAGCCGGGGCCGCACCACCCTGGTGATCGCCCACCGGCTCTCGACGGTGGTGAACGCCGACGAGATCATCGTGCTCGACCAGGGCACCATCGTCGAGCGCGGCGACCACCTGAGCCTGCTCGGCCGGGACGGCGTCTACGCCGCCCTGTGGAGCCGCCAGCGCGAGGCGGACGAGGCCCGCGAGACCCTGAAGCGGGCGGAGGCCGAAGGCGCCCTGCGCCGGAGCCGGGAAACGGTGCCAGCCGAGTGAATCCTCGGGCCGTGCCGCGCACTCTTTCGCCGGACCGGCGTCCACTTCGTTGGAGTGCGCTCAGCTCTGCCGCGCGAGGGCCGCCGCGATCCGCTCCGCCGCCGCCGCGCCGTAGCCGCCGAGCGCGTGCTTGCGGTGCAGCGCCAGGGCGCCCCGGTGGCTCGCATGCGTGATCGCCACGGCGAGCGCGTCGGCGGCGTCCGCAAGCCTGAACTCGGCCTTGGGCAGCAGGAAGCGCACCATGGCCTGGATCTGACCCTTCTCGGCGTGGCCGCCGCCCGCCACGGTCTTCTTGACGAGGTTGGCCGCGTATTCCGAGACCGGCAAGTCGGCCAGCGCCGGCACCAGCAGGGCCACGGCGCGGGCGTGCCCCAGCTTGAGCGTGGCCTGCGCATCCTTGTTGACGAAGGTCTCCTCCACCGCGACCTCGTCGGGTGCGTAGCCCTCGACGATGCGGCTGATGCCCTCGTGCAGCTCGCGCAGGCGAAGCGCCAGCGGCAGCTCGCCATCGGAGGTGACGACGCCGCAGGCGAGATAGGCGAGCTTGGTGCCCTGCGCGGTGATCAGGCCCCAGCCGGTGCGGCGCAGGCCCGGATCGATGCCGAGAATACGGACGGTCTTGCTCATCGGGGCCTTTCTGGGCAAGCGCGCTACCCTGCGCCCGGGACCGGTTCGGAGACCGTATCGCGAACGGACGTCCGCCTCAAACCCCTCGCGCTCACGCCCGGGTCGGGGCGTCGTCGTCGAGGGTCTCATCGTCGGACGGGTCGGTCTCGTCGTAGGTGTAGCCTTCGAGCCAGTCCGCGCCGTTCTGGGATCCGGCCGGATAGGGATTGTCGTCCATGGAGCGCCCGGCCTGCTTGGCCGCCTTGCCCTCTTCCATCACCGTCTGGGACACGAACGCCATGGGGGTCTCCTTTCCGAGCCGCGAACGGTGCGGGGACGCGAAGCCTACTCCCGCCGGAGGAACAGGGCGAATCGACGCCGTGGTGCCGGTGACAAGGCGTCGGTTGCACGGCCCCGGCGGGAGGCCCGTTGGCCAGGAAATCTCCCGGGACGCGCTCACTCGATCGCCTTGAACTCGCCTTCCAGCCGCAGCGTGACCTCGTCGCCCACCGCCGGCAGGTAGCCGCTCACCCCGAAATCGGAACGCTGGATCACGGCCCGGCCGTCGAAGCCCACCGAGTACGTCTTGTCGACCGGGTTCACGCCGGCCTGGTTGAAGGTGGCGTCGAACGAGATCGACTTGGTCACGCCCTTGAGGGTCAGGTCGCCGACGATGCGGGCGGTGGTGGGGCTCGTGGGCTCCACCAGGGTCGACACGTAGGTCGCCTCGGGGAATGTCTGGGTATCGAGGAAGTCGGGCCCCTTCACGTGCTCGTTCAGGCGGGCGTTGAGGCCGTCGAAGCTTCCCATGCCGATCTTCACAGAGAGGCGGCTCTTGGTCGGCTCCTTCGGGTCCAGGCTGATCGCGCCGGTCACGTCGGTGATCTGGCCGTAATAGGTGGAGAAACCGAGATGGCTCAGGGACCACGTGATCTTGGCGTGCGCCGGATCGAGCCGGTAGCGGCCGGGCCTGACCTGCGTCGGATCCTTGGTCAGCGCGGGCGGGGCCGCCTCCTGCGCCGAGGCCGGTCCGGCCAGTCCGGTCAGCAGCAGCGTGGCGAGGGCGAGCGAGCGCGTCATGCTGGGCACCTTGTCGGTTGGGTCGCGTACCCGGATATGGCAGTCAGGCCGCCGATCCAAGTCTTTCCGGATCGAGCCCTTCGGCACATGGACCCCGCGATGATCGGCAAGCTCAAGGGCGTGGTGGATTCCTTCGGCGAGGACTTCGTGATCCTCGACGTCTCGGGCGTCGGCTACGTCGTGCACTGCTCGGCCCGCACCCTGCAGCGGCTGCCGCAAGCGGGCGCGCCCGCCGAGCTCGCGATCGAGACCCATGTGCGCGAGGACATGATCCGGCTCTACGGCTTCCGCTCGGACGCCGAACGGGAGTGGTTCCGCCTGCTCCAGACCGTGCAGGGCGTGGGCTCCAAGGTGGCGCTCGGCCTGCTCTCGGTGCTGGAGCCGGACGCGCTCGCGAGCGCCATCGCCATGGGGGACAAGACCGCGGTCGCCCGCGCGCCGGGCGTGGGCCCGCGGCTCGCCGCCCGGATCGTGGCCGAGCTGAAGGACAAGGCGCCCGCCTTCGCGCCGATCGACCCGGCGCTGATCGCCCTGTCCGGCGCGGTCGAGGACCGCACGGCGCCCCAGCCCGTGGCGGATGCGATCTCGGCTCTGGTCAACCTCGGCTATCCCCAGATCCAGGCCGCCTCCGCCATCGCCGCCGTGTTGAAGGGGGCGGGCGAGGCCGCCGAGGCCAAGACGCTGATCCGGTTGGGCCTGCGCGAGTTGGCGCGCTGAAGACTGCTTGGATTGCTCATGATCGCGCCCGCCGACGCCGGGTCGGCGCTCACATCCCGTCGTCGAACTCCGGCGGCTGGAGCCGGCGCCACGCCGCGACGACGCGCTCGGGCTTCGTCTCCAGCGCCTGCGCGCAGGCGATCAGCACCGGCTCGTTGCCCACCACGTGATCGAGCACCGCGCCGAGGAAGCCGGGATCGCGGGCGGCCTCGCGCAGGCTCGCCGGATCGAGGCCGGATGCGTTCAGGAAGGGGTAGAGCCGGTCCTCGTCCTCGGCGATCCAGCCGAGCACCGCGACCGCGATATCCTCGGAACTGCCATCTGCATGATCGGGTTTGCGTTTCATCAATGAGTACCAGCTAAGGGAAGTGGACGAGCGACGCGACGGTGAGGCCGCATGGGGCCCGGGACAGTTCAGTCATGAAGAAGACGGTGCTCATCGTCGAGGACAACGAGCTGAACATGAAGCTCTTCAACGACCTGTTGGAGGCGCACGGTTACGCCACGCTCAAGACCGCCAACGGCATCGAGGCCATCGAACTCGCCCGCGCCCATCATCCCGACTTGATCCTGATGGACATCCAGTTGCCCGAGGTCTCCGGCCTCGAAGTGACCAAGTGGCTCAAGGACGACGACGACCTGCGCGACATCCCCGTCATCGCCATCACGGCCTTCGCCATGAAGGGCGACGAGGAACGCATCCGGGAGGGCGGCTGCGAAGCCTACCTCTCCAAGCCGATCTCCGTCGCGAAGTTTTTGGCAACGGTCCGCACGTATCTTGGCGACGGCTGAGACCGAATCCGCTCCATCGAAGCGGGTTCGGTCTCAGCCGGTCCGCGTGGCCGTGAGCGAACCCGACACCCGGGGGCCGACAGGGCCGGGCGGATGCCGGAGCCGCCGAGTCCCGCTCCCGGATCAACAACGCCGCGTCAGACTGCGGATCGGAGGAAGCATGTCCGCCCGTGTCCTGATCGTGGACGATCTGTTGCCCAACGTGAAGCTTCTGGAGACGAAGCTCGCGCTGGAATACTACACGACGCTCAGCGCCATGAACGGGACGGACGCCCTCGCCCTGTGCGAGCGGGGTCTGTGCGACGTCGTCCTCCTCGACGTGATGATGCCCGGAATGGACGGGTTCGAGGTCTGCCGCCGCCTCAAAACGAATCCGGTCACGGCCCACCTGCCCGTCGTCATGGTCACCGCCCTCGACCAGCCCGCCGACCGCCTGCGCGGGCTCCAGGCCGGGGCCGACGACTTCCTGACCAAGCCTATCGACGACGTCGCCCTGTTCACCCGGATCCGCAGCCTCATGCGGTTGAAGGAGGTCGGCGACGAACTGCGGGGCCGGGCGCTGGCCTCGCGGGTCTTCGGGGCCGGCGATCCCCTGGTGCGGGCCGCGGCCGAGACCGGTCTCGACGCGCACATCCTGCTGGTGGAGGACCGCGCCGGCTCCGTCGAGCGCCTGTTCGAGGCCTTGTCCGGGCAGCATCGGGTGACGGTGGAGGCCGATCCGGACCGCGCCCTGCTGCGCGCGGGCGGGGAGCCGTTCGATCTGGCGCTCGTCAGCCTCGGTCTCGACGGCTTCGACGGCCTTCGCCTGTGCAGTCAGCTTCTTTCGTTGGAGCGTGCCCGCACCATGCCCGTGATCATGATCGGCGAGGGCCACGAGCGCGCCCGCATCACCCGCGGTCTCGACTTCGGTGTCGCCGACTACCTGCTCCGGCCCGTGGACCGGAACGAGCTGACCGCCCGCGTGGGCACACAGGTCCGCCGGAGCCGCTACGCCGAGACCCTGCGCCGGGTGCTGCACGCTTCCATGGAACTCGCCGTCACCGACGAACTCACCGGCCTGCACAACCGGCGTTACCTCGACAGGCGGCTCGGCCCGCTCTTCGGCGAGGCGACTCGCGACCGCAGCGGGCTCGCCTGCCTGATCCTCGACATCGACCGCTTCAAATCGATCAACGACACCTACGGCCACGACGCCGGCGACGAGGTCCTGAAGGCGTTCGCCGACCGCATCCGCCTGCACACCCGCGAGATCGACGTCGTCGCCCGCTACGGTGGCGAGGAGGTGGTGATCGTCGTCCCCGGCGCGGACGCCGCCGAGGCCAGCGCCGTGGCGGAGCGGATCCGGCTGCGCATGGAGGGGACGCCCTTCCCGATCCGGCACGGCATCTTGCGCATCTCGGTCACCGTCTCCATCGGCGTGGCGGTATGGGAGGCGGCGGATGCGGGACCGGCCGACATGATCAAGCGCGCCGACCTCGCGCTCTACCGCGCCAAGCATGCGGGCCGGAACCGGGTCGTGGCCTCGGCGGCCTGACCCGGCCTCGGTCAGCCCGCGCCGGGATCGTCGTTGCCGTCCTGCGGCACCGGCTCGCCCGGCTTGCCCTCGGACTTCTCGTTGGGGTCCTTTACCGCGTCCGGCGCCTGGTTGCGCGGCTTGTCTGCGGTGGCCTCGTCGGTCTTCCTGTCGTCGCTCATCGATCGGTCCCCTCGGGCTCAGGCGTCGTCACGTTCGGGTTTCGAATGGCCGGACACCACCGTCTCGCCTTTGCGGGAACCAGCGGCCGCCTTCCGGTCGGACTGCCCTTGCGAGGAGCCGCCGATCGCCGGAGAATCGCCGGCGGCGTCGCCCGACCAGTCCGACTGGCGCTCGGAATCGGAGCGCCCACCCTCCTCCTGGCCCGAACCCTGGCCCGTGATGGCGGCCTGCTGCGCCGTCTGATGGCCGCCTCCGACCGCCGGCCCACCCGGGCTGCCGACATCGGCATCCGGCTTGCGGGTGACCGTCTCGGACGGCGTGGTGCGATCGCCCGCGCTCATGCCCGGTCCTCCACGGCGTCATCCGCGTCGTCCTCGCCCACCGCGGCGGTGGCGCGCTCGATCGCCTCCTCAGCGGCGCCCGAGGGCTTGGCGAGCGAAGGTTTGGCGGGCGAAG
>Ga0182229_1000104_pt1 | contig 21540 bp, 19 predicted proteins | sample G6R1MG_32_FD_129663 | JGI IMG/M metagenome (GOLD analysis project Ga0182229, IMG submission 129663) | Miscanthus phyllosphere microbial communities from Michigan, USA - G6R4_MAIN_07NOV2016_LD1 MG | ecosystem: Host-associated > Plants > Phyllosphere > Phylloplane/Leaf | place: USA: Michigan...
AGGATCGGGTGCTGCTCGCGGGCGAGCCTGTAGCCGTCCTGCTTGAACTCCCGGGTGGTCTGGTAGCGGATGAGCGCCTTCAGGGTCGGGTTGAGCTCGCGCAGGCTCGCGAGCAGCCGCGCGGCCTGCGGATCGACCTCGGGGATGGTCCCCGGCAGGGCGACCGCCGTCTCCAGCTCCTCGATCACGCCGTCGACATCGACGATGCCGAAATGGTACCACACGTTGGCCCCGAGCTTGGTGCCGAGCTTGAGCACGCGCTCGTTGTCGCGCCGGTACTCGGCGAGCTGCCGCTGCAGGGGGTGGGAGCGCACGAGGTGGTTCTGCGCCTCGGTGTAGGCGTTCACTTTGGCCAGTTCCTGCGCCTCCGGGCTCGGCGGGGGCGGTGTGGCCCGGGTAGCTGACCGGACGGGCGCCCCTGCGGCGACCGTGGGGGCGGGAGCCTGCAGAAGCGCCTGCGAGGCCGGCTGCAACACCGGGAAGTCGCATGCGAAAGCGTCGACCATGCTCCTGCGCACGGCCTCGTGGGCCTGGGCGCACTGGTGGGCGACGGTCGGGCGGGCGGCCTCGTTGCGAACCACGGCATCCCGGAAGCTCTCGCGCATCGTGTTGATGCCCTGTCGGATGTTCGGGCGGACGCTTTCCGGGACGCCGGCGCTCGCTGCGCACTGGGCATAGGCTGCCAGGAACGCGTCGCAGCTCTCGATGCCGACTGGCGTCACCGGGGTCACGGCGGCGGCCGGGGTCGTCAGCGCGGTGGCGAGACAGGCCAGGATGAAGCGGCGGCGTTTTAGTTCCGGCTCACCGTTTATGGTCGGCATCCTCATTCCTCGAACCTGGAGTGGTTCGCCGGGCTGATACGTTCAAAAGTTGCAAAGCGCGAGCCGTAACATGAAGGCGGGAAGCGCGACGGGCAGACCGCCTCTTCCCGCTTGGTCTCGGATCAACTGGCGGCGGCGGAGCAGGACATGCTCCCTGGTTGTCGAATATTCGAGCGATCTCGCGGAGTTCGTGATGAGCGGCAAACCGATGGGTGAGAGGCTTCCACAATTAATTGCGGGGGCGGCTTACCGGTAAAGTATAGGAAAGGTGGGATCGCTCCATTCGCATAAGCTCGGTCTGGAAACGCCGACGTATCAGAGCTCGCCCATATCCAAGGTCCATCGGGACGCCTCGGGCGGGAGGACCAGCTACGATGGCGCATGCGAACGGCCGCCTGGTCGGCATCTTGCCTGACGGGAAGACCAATCGGGGAACCGAACCATGTTCATCCGTTGCGGCTACACCGTCGCCTTCGACACGTTCGGCCCGACGCCGATGACGCTGCTTCTGAACGTGCGTTCCGAGAGGCAGCCGGACCTGCGCTCGCGCGAGGTCATCGCGTTCGACCCCCCGGTCACCGCCCGGCGGTTCCGCGACCCGTTCGGCAACGTCGCCACGCGCATCCTCGTCCCGGGCGGGCGGATCTCGATGTCGGCGGACTTCGAGATCGAGGACCATGGCCGGCCCGACGACCACGCCCCCCAGGCCCAACAGATCCCGGTCCAGGACCTGCCGGATGAAGCGCTGCCGTTCCTGCTCGGCTCGCGCTACTGTGACACCGACAAGCTCTCGCAGACCGCCTGGAACCTGTTCGGATCGATCCCCGAGGGCTGGGGGCGCGTGCAGGCCATCGTCGACTACGCGCATGGCCGGCTGCGCTTCGACTACATGCAGGCCGACGCCACCCGCTCGGCATTCGACGGCCATGACCAGCAGGTCGGGGTGTGTCGTGACTTCGCCCATCTCGCCATCACGCTGTGCCGGTGCATGAACGTTCCGGCACGCTACGCCACCGGCTACCTCGGCGACATCGGCGTGCCCGAGGACCCGGCGCCGATGGACTTCTCGGCCTGGTTCGAAGTCTACCTCGACGGTCCTGCAGGCCCACGCTGGTACACGTTCGACGCCCGCCACAACCGGCCCCGGATCGGCCGCATCGTGATGGCCTATGGACGCGACGCGACGGACTGCGCGATCACCACGAGCTTTGGCCCCGCCCCGCTGGCCGGGTTCACGGTGCACACCGACGAGGTCGTCGACGGCGCCTGACCGGAACCGGGCAGCAGGAGGGATTGGGGCGTGCGTAGGGTCATGGACGCCCTGTCGGGGCACGGGTTCGGACCGGTCGGTCGCTACGCGGTCCCCGTCCTCGCGGTGGCAGCCGCGACCCTGCTGCGCTTCCTCGCGCCGCTCGACGTCGCACCCTTCCTCCTCTACCTGCCGCTCGTCTTCCTCGCCACGCTGGCGCTCGGGCGCGGACCGGGGGCCGTCGCAGTCGTGACCTCCCTGCTGGCCGCGGCCTGGTTCTTCGTCCGGTCGGACTTGAGGGCTTCGCTCAGCCCCGGCCAATCCATCGCGCTCGCGCAGTACCTCGCCGTCGGCGGCGTTATGGTCTGGGTGTGCGACGCCCTGCGCCGGACCATGGTCGAGCGCGAAGAGACGCTCCGGCACCTCGACGTGGCCAACGCCGGCCTGCGCACCAGCCAGGCCGCGCTGGAGGACGCGCGCCGCGACGCCGAGACCGCGCGGGAGTCGGCCGAGGACGCCAACCGCGCCAAGAGCAGCTTCCTGGCCAACATGAGCCACGAGCTTCGCACGCCACTCTCGGCCGTCATCGGGTACTCCGAGATGCTGGAGGAAGAGGCGGAGGAACTCGGCCAGGACGGCCTGCTCAAGGACCTCGGCAAGATCAAATCGAACGCCATGCACCTGCTCGGGCTGATCAACGACGTGCTCGACCTGTCCAAGGTCGAGGCCAATAAGATGGACACGTTCGCGGAGGACATCGACGTCAAGGCGTTCGTGCGCGACGCGGCCGGGACGGTGGACGCGCTGGTGGCTAGGAAGGGCAACCGCCTGGTTCTCGACCTCGGTGCCGGCCTCGGCCTCGCCCGGACCGACGCGACCAAGCTGCGCCAGTGCCTGTTCAACCTGCTCTCGAACGCCGCCAAGTTCACCGAGGGCGGGGACATCACGCTACGGGCATCGCGAGCGATCGACCCAAGCGGTGACCGCCTGACGTTCGAGGTCGCGGACACCGGCATCGGCATGAGTCCTGAACAGGTGGAGCGTCTGTTCCAGCGCTTCGTCCAGGCCGACGGTAGCACGACGCGCAAGTACGGCGGCACCGGCCTCGGCCTCGCCCTGACCAAGGCGTTCGCCGAGCTCATGGGCGGCGACGTCACGGTCGCGAGCGAGGTCGGCTGCGGCACGCGCTTCACCCTCGACGTGCCGGCCGCGCTCCCCGAGCCGCCCGCCGGGGACATCCCGGACGAGACCGCTTCGGGAAGCCACGGAGGCGTCGGTACGCGCGGCCTCGTGCTGGTGGTCGACGATGAGGCGAGCCAGCGCGACCTCATGGGCCGCTTCCTGGCGCGTCAGGGGTTCGCGGTGCGCACGGCCGCGGACGGAAGGACGGGGCTGGACCTGGCACGGGCTCTGACGCCGCGGGTGATCCTGCTCGACGTGATGATGCCCGAGGTCGACGGCTGGACGGTGCTCGCGACCCTGAAGGACGACCCGGCCACGCGGGACATCCCGGTGGTGATGGTGAGCTTCGTGGCGGACGCGGCGCTGAGCGCCTCGCTGGGGGCCGCCGACGCCCTGCCGAAGCCGGTGGACTGGGCCCGGCTCAGGACGGTGCTCGACCGGCTCGGGACGGATGCCGGGGACGTGCTGGTCGTTGACGATGACCCGGACATGCGCGGGCGCCTCCGGAACGTCCTCGAACGCAACGGCTGGGCGGTGCGCGAGGCCGGTGACGGGGCCGAGGCCCTGGAACGGATGCACGAGGCTAGGCCCGCCGTCGTGCTGCTCGACCTGACCATGCCGGTGATGGACGGGTTCTCGTTCCTCCACCGCCTGCGGACCCTGCCGGCATGCGCCGACGTCCCGGTGGTAGTGCTCAGCGCCCGGGACGTGTCGCCGGCTGAGCAGCGCGAACTTGCCGGCGCCGACAGGGTGGTGCGGAAGGGCGACGCCAGCCTGCAGGACTTGGCAGCGGAGGTCGGGCGGCTCGGCCGCCCCCGGCAGGATTACCGGACGATGGCTGACGACATACCGACAGACCGAGTTGGCCGTTCAGGCTGTCCGAAGCTCTCCTCGTAAGGGGACATGGCTGCACCACCACCAGCCATTTCGCATAAGCGCGTTATGGGGTGCCTTGACTGGCTCAGAAGGCAGGAGCGCCCCAAACATTCACGACAGCCGCACGGCGTCCTTCAGCGGCACAACAGCTTGCAGCTCACCATCCTCATCTACGATCTCGAAGCACTGCCCGTTGAGAATTTCCCCATGCTTTAGCCGTTCCGCAAGTATTTCGCGTGCACTACTGAGAGCTTCATCTTGTGCAGCAGCGAGATCTGGAAGATCAGATCCATCGGGATCTTCGATCAACGAATTTCCATCTCGAATATGAAGGTAGAAGCGCGGCATATGACCCAACGCCTTTGCGTACGTGTAGGTTGCTGTATGTTATAACACTTAAGTTGCATTCCGCCGCTGCCTTTTCGCGTAAACGCATTTAAGGGACGCGTTCGCTTGGTCTGCTCGCGACCCATGTCAGCCGTACCGGCAGTCATCGGCGCTTCTCGTAAGCAGTCATTTGTCGGGCGTCCGTAAATATTGTCGTCGGCCCTCGGTCACGGTTCATCCAGTTGGTCCGACACTCGGCCACGGCCACCGCCCGGGGATGGCGGCCGTGGGTTTTGTCGTCACGAGACCTGGGGAAGCCCCATCTGCTTTCTGAAGCTCTTGTCGAAGGCCTTGGCCGGCACGAAACGACGCAGCAGGCTGGCCTGCCGGGCCATCGGACCGGCGGCGTAGCGACGCTTGGGGTTCACCGCAGTGGCAGCCGTCACGACAACTTTCGCCACGACCTCGGGGGTGTCCGCGGTCGTCATCACCTGGCGCAAGAATCGGTCCCGCCCAGCCCGCTCAGTTGCGTAGATGTCCAGCGGCCTGTCGGACCGGACCAGGTTTTGGTCGAACGCCGTTCGCGTGAAGGCGGGCTCGACCAGCACCACCCGGATGCCCTGGCCGCGGATCTCGTGGTCCAACGACTCGGAGTAGCCTTCGACTGCATGCTTGCTCGCGCCGTAGAGCGCCATGAAGGGCGCGGGGATCAAGCCCTGCACCGAGCTGATGTTGACGATGCGCCCGCCCTTCTGCGACCGCATGATCGGCAGGACCGACCGGATCGTGCGGACGACGCCGAACAGGTTGACGTCGAACATCGCCTGGGCCTGCTCGACCGAGGACTCCTCAGCGGCGCCGTTGATGCCGAAGCCGGCGTTGTTGACCAGGAGGTCGATGCGCCCCGCCTCGCCGAACACGGTCTCGATCAACTCGGCGACCGAAGCGTCGTCGGTGACGTCGCAGGTCAGCATCCGGACGCCGGAGTCCGCGGCCGGCGCAGGCTTTCGGCTTGTTCCGAAGACTTGGTAGCCTGAGGCCCGCAGTGCCTTGGCGGTGGCCAATCCGATGCCCGAAGCCGCTCCGGTGACGACCGCGGTCTTGATGGATGCCTGATTCATGAGGGTCTCCTTCGATGCAGCCATTCTGCTGCCGCTCATCCGCAATAGATTACGTTCGTCATATTAAGATGCAAGACTTGGATGGCTGAAATCGGAGCGTAAGTAGCCGACGAGTCGCCTACGTGCCGCCTCGGCCGTCCGAGGGAAGAAACTCGCGTCGCCGCGCATAGGCGAGACCGCAGAGCAGGACGAACAGGAATGTCGCCGGCGCGGGCATCAGGATCGGGTCGCCGGCCCACAGGTGGCTGACGACCCCGCCGACCATTAGGGCCGCAAGGAGCAGCGCGCCGTAGGCGACGAAGCCTCGGCCCCAGAGCAGGACCGCACCGAGCAGCTGCGCCGCGCCGACGGCGTAAATGAACCATGGCGGGTAGCCGAAGCGCGCGAAGTTCGAGACCTCGAACTCCGCCGCGGCGAGCTTCATGCCGCCCGCCACTAGGAAGACCGTTGTGAGCAGCGCCCGCAGCACCAGGCCGCCGACCTGCCGTCCATCACGGATGCTCGGCATCGCTCTCCTCTCCCCCTCGGTAGGGCCGTCGATCCATTGTCGTCCCGCCGCCCGCCGGATCAGCGCCTGATGCCCGCGGCGGGTGCGAGAGTCGCGGGAAGCGGGGACGCACCGCGAACGGGATCGGTCGGGATCAACCTGCCCGTCGCGAAGGCGACCGCGTTGACGAGCCCCATGGCCACGAAGCCGGCCGCGAGGGCGACGAACATGCCCGAGAGGCCGAACCCGAGTGCCCCCGCGATCCAGGCGCCGCCCAGCGCGACCCCCATCCGAAGCAGGCTCGCGGCAAGCGGCCAGCCGACCCGGCCGGCGCCCTGTGCGGCGAAGTAGAGACCCAGCCCGAAGCCGAAGAATCCGTAGAACGGACCCACGACGCGCAGGTAGAGCGAGCCGGTGGCGAGCATCGACGGGTCGTCGCCGAACAGGCCGAGCCACGCGGCTGGGTGGAGGGCGGCCGAGAGCCCGATGGCCTCTGTCAGGACGCCGGCTACCACGGCGCCGGTCAGCGCGGCCCGGCGGGCGCGGGCGTAGTCCCCGGAGCCCAAGGCCGTGCCGACCACGGCAGCAATCGGTGAGCCGAGACCGAACACTAGCGGGACCAAGAGGTATTCGAGCCGTGCCCCGGTCCCGTACCCGGCCACGGCCGCCGGTCCCGCCGTCCCGACGAAGCCGGTGGCGGCGATGACCGTAACGTTCGAGGTCATGCTGGCGATGCCCGAGAGCACGCCGATGCGAAGGATCTCCCGGGACGGTGCCCAGGTCAGCCGGGGCAGGCTCCGGCTCGGCCGCAGCACACCGCGTCCGGACCAGAGGTATGCGGCGAAGACCGCCGAGCCCACGGCGTAGTAGGCCACGAACGCGACGCCCCCGCCCACGATCCCGAGCTCGGGAAACGGCCCCCACCCGAAGATCAAGGCCGGCGAAAGCGGGATCAGAAAGATGGCCCCGATGCAGGTTACCACGGCCGGAAGCGCCATGTTGCCCATGCCGCGGATGACGGCCGAAAGCGCGTTGAACAGCCAGATCAGGATCGCCCCGCCGAACACGACGGTCGCGTAGGCGGTCGCGGCCTGGAGCGATCCGCCAGCCCCACCCATGAGCGCGTACAGGGACGGCCCCAGTGGCAAGGCGAGGAGGCTCGTGGCGATCCCGAACCCGACGCCGAGGGCCGCCGCATGCCAGACGAGGAGCCCGGCATCCGCTTGCCGCCCGGCACCGAGCGTGCGGGAGACCGCGGACTGGATGCCGCCGCCCATGCCGCCAGCGGACAGCATCTGAACAAGCATCACTACCGGGAAGACGAGGGCCATGCCGGCCAGGGCATCGGTGCCAAGCCCCGCAACGAAATACGTCTCGATCAGACCGATAGAGGTCTGGACCATCATCACGAGGATGTTCGGCGCGGCCATCCGGGTGAGGGTCGGCATGAGGGGCGCTTCGAGCAGGCGACGCGTGCGAACGTCCATGGGCTTATCCTCGTGGGGGCGTCGTACGGCGCCCCTGTCTCGATCGATCACGTGTGACTGGGAACCATCGAAGTTCGAGCGGCTCGACGCTACGGTGAGAGCAGTGCGTCGAAGCCGGGAGCCACACGGCTATAGGGGTGGCCGAACGGAGCCCTAATCGACGAGGTCGACCGACCGCAGATGGAAGCTCGGGGCCGCCCCATCGCCTTTCGTTGCCCCGGAGAGAAGCCCGAGTTGACCCTCGGCGACCCAGATTTTGTCGCCGGCGACCGTCACGCCCGTGGGGCCGGCGAACTGGCCGATGGGATCGAGCTTGGCCTTGTTGCCGGAGACCGTGATGCGGCTCAGGGCACCGCTGCCCTCGACCATCAGGAACCCGTCGTTGAGGCCGCGCAGCCCGTCGGGGAACTTCAGGGGCCGCGTCGTTTCAAGCTTCGTGACCGCGCCGGCGGTGCCGTCCTTAACGTCGATGCGGAACAGCTCCCCGCCCTGGAAGGTGTTGACGTAGAGGTTGCCGTCGCTCCCGAAGGCGATGCCGTCGAGACCATTCTTGAGCGCGTCGTTCTCGATGAAGACCTCGAACGCGGCGGCACCCGGCCTCAACCGGAGGATCTGTGGGGCGAACGTGTTGGTAACGTAGAGCGCACCTTGCGCATCAAGCACGAAGTCGTTGGCGAGAGCCTTCTCGCCCGGCAATCGGACGCTCTGCTTGAGGGCGCCGGTCGCGAGGTCGAACGCCTTGACCCACGCCCCTTCGGTCGTCGTCGGCCCCTTGGGCCCGATGGCCGTGGCATCGTTCGAGGCCACCCATAAGGTTCCGCGCTTCTCGTCGGCCAGGACGCCGAAGGTTGAACGGGTGCCGTGTTCACCGGGCTTCAGGAAGACCGTCGTGACCGCCCCGTCACCCTCTATCTTGAGAACGCCGCCCTCGGTAATGCTGCTGACGAACAGGGTGCCGTCCGACGCCGATGTCACGCTCTCGGGAAAGCGGCCGGTGTCCGGCAGACGGATCGCCCCCGGCCTGTCGGATGCGACGGCGGGTAGGCCCCATAGCGCGAAGACAACCGAAGCCCTCAGCACACACCGAAGCGGCTCGGCGAGATCCACGACATGACGATGCTTCATCGATGGTCTCCTTCTACGCCGGGGATCGGCAGCATCCGACGGCCAACCCCCGACGATGCCAGAATCAATATATTACGTAAACAATCTATTTGCGCAGGATAGGGGCGTCAACTGGCATGGGTTCACTTGGAGGGATGTTCCAGCGACCGGCCCCTACCCATGCCTGGTCGGCCGTCCGCCCATCAGGGGGCGACCGAGGAATGCGCAGCCTGTAGGAGATCGTTCGCCAGCTTCTCGTCGTTGACAGCGCGCGCCAGGACGACCGCGCCGACGAGCGTCGACAGCGTCGCGAGGGACTTTTGCCGACGGCGCTCCCGCGAGGCCTTCGGCGTCAGGTTGGCGAGGATGGAGGCCAGGCGCTCGACGCCGTGGGTAAAGCGTGTACGGACGGGGCTACCCAGCCCTTCCCGCGAGACGTCGTTCGCCAGAGCCGCCAGAGGACACCCCTTTCCGGGTGCCCGGACGTGCCCGAGTGACAAATAATTCGCGAGGATGGTGTCCACGTCCCCGCGCCGGTCCTCGTTCAACGCGGCATCGAATGCCTCGACGGCCAGGGCGTCCTTGTTGGCGAACTGGCCGTAGAAACCACCATGGGTGAGGCCGGCGGAGGCCATGATGTCGGCGACGCCGACCCCGTTGAGGCCGCGCTCGCGGAACAGGGAGGCAGCGACCTCGACGACACGCTGGCGGTTGATCCTCGCCTGCTCCTGCGAAACTCTCGGCATTCCTTTATCCTTCGGTCTTCCAATCATCTATATAGATGCAATTCGTCATCTAAAGAAGGGTTGCTCCTGCGGTCGTTTCTACGAAGCCCGCGTGAACCGACAATCGACCGGCCTGCGCGAGAGGGCCGAGCGCAGGCCGGCCGTCGTACCGCACGCCCGGTTGCCCGGCGCGCGATCCTCGGATGTCCCGGAGCCGGGACAAGTACCTCGTCCGAGCCGCCTTACGACTTGGCCGGGAGCGGCATCGCACCGGCGCCCGATGCGACTGCGTCCGCTTTCGGCGCTCGTGCCACCCGGAACCACAGGGCGTAAAGCGCGGGCAGGAACAGCAGGGTGAGCAGGGTGCCGACCCCGACGCCGCCGATCAGAACGTAGGCCAGGGCCCCCCAGAACACCGAGTGGGTGAGCGGGATGAAGGCCAGCATCGCGGCCGCCGCCGTCAGGATGACGGGCCGGGCCCGCCGCACCGTGGATTCGACGATGGCATCGTAGTCGGACAGGCCCGCCTCCCGGTCGTGGTGGATCTGGTCCACCAGGATCAAGGTGTTGCGCATCAGGATGCCGGACAACGCGATCAGGCCGAGGATCGCGTTGAAGCCGAAGGGCTGCTGGAAGAGCAACAGAGTCGGCGCAGCTCCGACGAGGCCCAGCGGCGCGGTGGCAAACACCATGAACATTGTCGTGAACGAGCGGACCTGGATCATGATGACCGTCAGGGTGACGATCAGCATGATCGGGAAGACCGCCACCAGAGACATCATCGCCTTGGCGCTCTCCTCCACGGCGCCGGCCGTATCGATGCGGTAGCCCGACGGCAGCCGCGCCTTGATCGGTTCGAGCAGCGGGAAGACCTGGGCATGGACGTCCGGCGGCTGTTTGCCGTCGAGCACATCGCCCTGCACCCGGATGTAGGTCTCGCGGTTGTAGCGCTTGAGCACCGCGTCCTCGTTCCGGGTCTCAAGCCGCGCGACCTGGGACACCGGCACCTGCCGCCCATCCCGCGTCGCCAGCGTCAGGTCGCCGATCTCGCCCAGCGAACGCCGCTCGGGGCCGGGGCTGCGCAGCAGCACGTCGACGGAGCGCAGGTTCTCGCGGACCTGGGTCGCCGGAGTGCCGTTGAGATAGCTCTGGAGCTGCTGGCCGGCCTCCTTCGGCGTCAGGCCGATCAGGCGCAGGCGCTCCTGGTCGAGGGCGAGGTGGAGGTTGGGGGTCTTGTTGCCCCAGTCGAGGTGGACGAGGCGCATGTTGGCGTTGGTCCTCATGACATCGGCGACCTCGGCCGCGATGCCGCGGATGACGTCGAGGTCTGGCCCCACCACCCGGAAGGCGACGGGGAAGCGGATCGGCGGGCCGAACACGATTTGGAGTACGCGTACGCGCGCCTCGGGGAAGCGCCCCTCGTCCACCATCTTGCGTACCTTGACCCGAAGCGTGTCGCGGGCCTGGGCATCCCCCGTCTGGACGACGATCTGCGCGAAGGCCGGATCGGGCAATTCGGGATCGAAGGACAGCACGAAGCGCGGCATGCCCTGGCCGATGTAGCTGGTGATCTCGCCAGCCTCGGGCAGGTCGCGCACGGCGGCCTCGACCTTTTTCACGCTGGCCTCGGTGGTGGCGAAGGCGGAACCCGTCGGCAGGGTTACCTCGACGATGAGCTCGGCCCGTTCCGAGTTCGGGAAGAACTGCTGCTCGACCTTGCTCATGGCGACCACGGCACCGGCGAACAGCGCAACGATGATGCCGGCGGCAACCCACTTGTGATCGACCGACATCCGCACGACGCGGCGCAGGCGCTCGTAGTTCTTCGTGGCGTAGATCGCCTCGTGCCCGCCTTCCACGCGCTTGATGTTCGGCAGCAGCTTGACGCCGAGATAGGGCGTGAAGGTCACGGCCACGATCCAGGAGACGATCAGCGAGAACGACACCACCCAGAAGATGTTGCCGGCGTACTCGCCCGCGGTGGAGGCGGCGAAGCCCACCGGCAGGAAGCCGGCGATGGTGACGAGGGTGCCCGTCAGCATCGGCGCGGCAGTGGCGCTCCAGGCGTAGGTCGCCGCCTCGATGCGGTCGACGCCTTCCTCCATCCGCACCACCATCATCTCGATGGCGATGATCGCGTCGTCGACGAGCAGCCCGAGCGAGATGATCAGGGCGCCGAGCGTGATGCGGTCGAAGTCGCGGCCGGTGATCATCATCACCACGAACACGGCCGAGAGCGTCAGGGGCACGGCCAGCGCCACCACGATGCCGACGCGGAAGCCCAGCGCCACGAGGCTCACGACGATCACCACCCCGAGGGCGGTGAAGAACTTGACCATGAACTCGTGGATGGCGTCGTCGATGACCTTGGCCTGGTCGGTGATCTTCGAGAACGTGATCCCTGTCGGCAGCTCGTGGTGGATCGCCACCTCCTCGGCGTTCAGGGCCTCGCCGAGCTTGAGACCGTTGAAGCCCGGCTTCATCACCAGGCCGAGCATCAGCGCCGGCTCGCCGTCGTTGCGGATCTCGAAGGTCTTCGGGTCCTCGTAGCCGCGCTTCACCTCGGCGATGTCCCCGAGCTTGAGGCTGCGGTCGCCGGCGGCCACCGGCAGGTTGCGGATCGCGTCGAGGCTGTCGATGGTTCCGTCGAGGCGCAGGTAGACGCGGGGCCCGGCGGCCTCGACGAAGCCGGCGGGCGTGACGTCGTTCTGGTTGGCGAGAGACTGCAGAAGTTGCTGGCCGGTGATGCCGAGGGTCGCGAGCCGCTGGTAGGAGATCTCGACGAAGATCTTCTGGGCCTGCTCGCCGAGGATGTTGATCTTCTCGACGCCGGGCACGCGCAGCAGGCGCTGGCGCAGGTCCTCGGCCCGCATCACCAGGTGGCGATGCGGCAGGCCCTTCGCCTGGAGGGCGTAGAGCGCGAAGTAGATGTCCGAGAACTCGTCGTTGAACAGCGGCCCCATCACCCCGCGTGGCAGGCCCGAGGCTTGGTCGGAGAGCTTCTTGCGCGCCTGATAGAACTCTGACTGGAGCTTGGCCGGGGGCATGTTGTCATTGAACATGACTTTCATCAGCATCAGGCCGGGCCGCACCGTAGTCTCGACGCGGTCGTAGTAGACGAGCTCTTGGAGACGCTTTTCCAGGGGGTCGGCGACCTGCCGCTGCATCTCCTCCGCGGTCGCCCCGGGCCATGCGGCGGAGACCGCCATCACCTTGACGGTGAAAGCAGGGTCCTCGGCGCGCCCGAGCTTCTGGAAGGCGAAGAACCCGGCGCCCGTGAGCGCGAGCAGCAGGAACAGCGTAACGGCCCGTTCCCGGACCGCCAGGGCGGAGAGATTGAAGCCGTTCACTTGGCGATTCCCGTCATGCTGGCGGGTGCCTGACGGACCGTCTGGCCGGCCTTGAGGAGGTGGGCGCCGAGCGAGACGATCCGGTCGCCGGGGCTGAGGCCGGATGCGACCTCCGCGCTCTCTTCGGAGAGCCGCGCGATGCCGACCTGCTGGGCGGTGACGGTGCCGGTCGCCGTATCGAACCGCCAGACCGCCGAGCCGTTGCCAGCGTCGAACAGGGCTGCCAGCGGCACCTCGACCGCCACGGCGCGCCCGGTCTCGGCGGCCTTGAGCCGAAGCGTCACGGTCGCGCCGAGGGGCGCGTCCTCGCCGCCGCCCGAGAGGATGTACCGGGCTCGGTAGGTCCGAGTCGCCGGATCGGCGGTGGCCGACAGTTCGCGCAGCCGCGCCGGGTAGGTCGCCTCGCCCTCGGCGTAGAGCGTCGCCGAGGCCGCGCCCTTCGCCAAGCGCCGGCTCGCCTCGGGCAGGAAGACCTCCGCCTCGCGGGACCCGTCGCGGGCGAGCTTCACCACGGTCTGGCCGGCGGCGACAACCTGTCCGGGCTCGGACGGTACCTCCATCACGACGCCGTCAGCATCGGCCTGGAGCTCGGAATAGCCGGCTTGGTTGGAGATCTGGCTCGCCTGGGCCTCGGCGTTCGCGAACTGGGCGATGGCCGCATCCGCCGCGGCCTTGTTCTGGTCGTAGGTCTGCTTCGAGGTCCAGCCGTCACCAACGAGCTTGCGGCTCCGCTCCTCGTCGGCCTTGGTCCTGATCATCTGGGCGCGGGCGGCTTCGACCGAGGCCCGGGCCGCGGTGAAGGCCAGGGTGAAGTCGGTCCGGTCGAGGCGCATCAGCGGCTGACCGCGCTTCACCCGGTCGCCCGGATCGACGAGGCGCTCGAAGATCTTGCCCCCGACCCGGAAGCCGAGATTGCTCTCCGTGCGGGCTCGGATCACCCCGGTGAAGCGCGAGACCCCTCCCGTCCCGGGCGCGACCTCGATGGTCTGGACCAGCGGCGGCTCCGGAGAAACTGCGGTCTCCGCCGGCGAACATCCGGCGAGGGCCAATCCGGTGAGTCCGAGCACCCATCTCGCATCCATCGCCCATCTCCTTGCGACCAACTCACGGGCGCTTAAAAATTATGAATGACATCTATTATGATGAGAGAACTGGCGTCAATGGTTCCTGAGACGCAGAGATGAGCGATCTCGCACACCCCGTCCTGGTGTTGGCTGTAGGGGACCGTCTGGTTTACGCTTCAAGCAATTTGAAGCGGCTGGGCTGCTGGTTGCCCAACTCAGCCGTACGCCCTCGTCTGACACACTGCCTCAGAGCGGACGTTCCGACCTTCCGCGGCGAGTGGCGGCCAAACCCTGACCTACCACCTCGAAGCTGACGTTCCGGCTCTTGATCCTACTCGAACATTTTCATGCTTGATTACCGCCGAGCCATCGTGACAGGCGTCTCCTTCTGCCAGTCCCGTCAGCTTGCCGGATTGCGGGCCACGACGATCCACGCCGCGCCGTCCATAATCACTGACCCCTCGCCGGGCAGGCCCGCGAAGGCATTACGAACAGCGGCCGAGGCGCGAGCACGGACGTCGTCGGGCTGATCCGTGAGCGCGCGTCCCAACGGGCCGACCTCGAATGTCATCTCCACCGCGTCGTCGATGGCCGCGTCCCGCGTCTCGCCCTCGCCGAACGGGATGGAGGCATCGAAGGGCGCGATAGCGATATCGGTGAAGCCGGCCCCCAATAGGATGCGCTCCACCCGCCCCCGATCGCCAAATGAGAAGGGACCGGGCGCTTCAGGACTGGGCTGCGCGGTCGGCGGGACGATACCCTTAATCGCTCCCATCGGCAGGCGCACCCAATCGTTCTCGGCCGGCTCGCGCCAGCAGACGAAAGCGACTCGGCCACCCGGCCGGAGCGCGCGACGCATATGGGAGAACGCCCCTATCGGGTTGTCGAAGAACATCACCCCGAAACGCGAGAACAGGATGTCGAATGCGCCCTCAGCAAACTTAACGTTGCCGGCGTCGGCTACCTGAAATAAGGCCGGCGTATCCTGCGGCGTGAGTGCGCGCGCTCTGCTGATCAGCGGTTCGGATATGTCCACGCCCAGCACTTGACCCCTGCTACCGACGCGGGCGGCCAACGCCAGACTCGATGCGCCCGAGCCGCAGCCGACGTCCAGTACCCGCTCGTTCGCCGCGGGCGCGGCGGCTTCAATGGCAGCCGTGCCGAACGGCGCCAGCATGGCGTCGAGACGAGTCTGGTGAGCGACCCAACGCTCTCCGCTCTGGCCGTTCCAGTCGGCTATCTGATCGGTATTTTGCTCCGCCATGCCACATCCTCTTGCGCCAAATAAATTACGTATAAAATCTATAAGGTGTTGTGGATTGCGAACGCAAGCTCAGAAAAGACCGGCGATGCGAGTGAGGCGTCCTCAGGCCGCGAAGAGCCGATGCCCTTCTACGCGGCCTCACGGAGCAAATGCACCATGGCGCGAGAGTCTGGAATCACACAGAGCGACAGAAGGTCGATTTGTAACGATGCCGCTCGCGTAAGCTCACCCTAGCTTTGCCGCCGAACCTTGACGCCGGGACGAGGACCCGCCCGGCCATGCGATCAGGCCCAGTGCAATGCCCCACTACTATTTCGATATTCACGACGGCGTTGAAGTAATTGATAAAATTGGGCAGGAGCTACCGGACGACGGGGTCGCCAAAGGCGAAGCCTACCGGATCGCAGCCAACGTTGCTGGTACGACGAAGGCTCTCGCCGATAATGGATGCGCGCTCACTGTCGTCGTTCGGTCCTCGCCAGACACGACAATCATGACCATACGGCTCGTGTTCAACGTCGATCAGCCGTGGAAGCAGCGCCAACGGGTGCCGGTTACGCTCGTCGCGGAGAGCTAAGACGAAAGCGCCCCGCGACGGGCAGGCTGCGGGGCGAAGTTTAACTTTGGGAGGGCCAGGACGGCGGATGACCGCCGTGGCGTTCCGAGCATGCGAAGTGGGGGCCACGCTGGCAAGCCCTCGCGGTATTGTGCAGCAAGCTCACCCAGCCGGATGCCCTGTGCCATCGAACCGTTCTATGTAGCGAAGGCCGTCCCAAAGCTCTGCGCTGAGACCGTTTGACATGCGGCGCGCTACAGCCTTGGCGGCTTCGTCGTCCGGGACTGGGACTGGAACGCTCGAATGCACCTTGCCCTCGCGGTCGAACAGCAGGACGCGGTAGCTCGGTGGCGTGTCGGTTCCACCTGGCAGACCTCCTTGCGGGATCTCGGACATGGACGGCTCCTTCGGCATAGGTGCGAGCGCGTCTGTCTGCGGCGCCCTAGAGAGAATGCCGAAATGTTATTTTCAAACCTTTCTCCGCTCGACAGATTGCTTGGTGAAAGTACGATACGGTACGCCCAGCCGGCTCAGCCCTTGGTGCATTTGCTTCATAAGGCCGCTTCTACGAACGCAACTCACTCAACTCTGTAGTAGCCATCTGCATAATAAATAAACGGAAAACAAACGTTACCAAGGTCAGAATCGAGTGGCAGCCGGACCTTGGCCTTGCTTCCGGATGCGGACGTTCCGCATCCGACCCTACTCAGACATCCAGCTTGGCTGCCGTTAGTGGCCGCTTGTCGAGCACAAGCCGACAAGGCGTACGCATGGCTTGATAACCAACCGTCTGGACGGTAGTGCGTGACGATGGGCCTTTCTCCTGCACAGATCCAGAAAGCTGCCGACCTCAAGCAGAGCATGCTCCGTGCCGCGGCGCAGATCGCCGCGCAACAGGGCGTTCAGGCGCTTACGCTCGAAGCGGTCGCGAAGCAGGCCGGAGCCAGCAAGGGTGCGCTACTGCATCACTTCTCAAGCAAAGCCGACTTGCTCGAAGCTATGATGACCAACCTCATCGAGCGTTTCGAGGACGACCTAGACCGCTATGCCGAGGCCGACCCCGATCCCCGCGGGCGACGAACTCGCGCTGTCATCAATGCCTGCGCGCATTCCGCTTCTTACGAGAACCGACTTGGGGTCGCCATCGTAGCCGCCATGCACTTCGATCCGGCTCTGCTGCAGAGGTGGCAGGAACTCGCCGCTCGATGGCTGGAAGAAGATCTGGCTGAAGCCGATCCCGTTCAGGCCAGCATCCTACGCCTCGTCACCAACGGACTGTGGGCCTCCGAGACCTTCGGGCTCTACCCGATGGACGCCAAGCAGCGAGCTGCTGTCGTCGAGCGACTTCTAGCCATGACCCGCGTCTAGCCGTCCCGCCCGGACACGCCCGTTTCATCCCCCTGCGAGCACAACCATGAACACGGAGCCCCGCTTCTCCGCGACCGAGACCCTGCATAGCATCGCCGGTGCCGGCCGCGCCTTGTTGAAGCGACAGCAACGCGACGGGCATTGGGTCTTCGAGTTGGAGGCGGACGCCACCATCCCAGCCGAGTATGTGCTCCTCGAGCACTACATGGACCGCATCACCCCCGGCCGGCAGGCCAAGATCGGGGTATATCTCCGGCGCATGCAAGGAGAACACGGCGGCTGGCCTATGTTCCATGCCGGGGAGTTCGACCTCTCGGCAACCGTAAAGGCTTACTGCGCCCTCAAGGCCATCGGTGACGACCCGCAGGCGTCGCACATGATGCGGGCTCGGCAAGCGATCCTCGATCATGGAGGGGCGGAACGTGCCAACGTCTTCACCCGCATCCAGCTAGCCTTATTCGGAGCGATCCCCTGGCGCGGCGTGCCGGTCATGCCGGTCGAGGTCATGTACCTACCCAAGTGGTTCGTCTTCAACATCTGGGCGATGTCGTACTGGGCCAGGACCTGCGTCGTGCCGCTCCTCGTGCTGCAGGCCCTGCGTCCGCGTGCCCGCAATCCGCATGGACTGAGCTTCGACGAGATCTTCCGGGCTTCGCCCGAAGATGTACGCGACTGGATCCGCGGGCCTTACCGCTCTCGCTGGGGCGTGGCGTTCAAGTACATCGACGCCTTCCTGCGGGTAACCGAGCCCGCCTTCTCGAAGGTCGCCCGGGGCAAGTCCATTGGCAAGGCCGTCGCCTTCGTGGACCAGCGCCTGAACGGCGAGGACGGGCTCGGCGCGATCTATCCGGCCATGGCCTACGCGCTGATGATGTATGACGTGCTGGGCTACTCCGAAGACGACCCACGCTGCGTCACAATCTGGAAGGCCATCGAGAAGCTTCTCATCGAGAAAGAAGACGAGGTTTACTGCCAGCCCTGCGTCTCGCCGGTCTGGGATACCGGTCTGTCCGGCCACGCCATGATTGAGGCGTGCCGCAGCGGCGGTGTCGAGGCACAGAAGGATCTGGACGCCGCCTGCGATTGGCTGGTGTCGCGGCAAGTTACGGAGGTGCGGGGCGATTGGGCCAAAGCCCGTCCGCATGCGGAGCCCGGCGGCTGGGCCTTTCAGTACCGCAACGACCACTATCCCGACGTGGACGACACGGCGGTCGTCGCCATGCTGCTTCACCGCAATGGTCGACCCGAACACGCCAAGGCTGTCGAGAAGGCGCGGCGCTGGATCGTCGAAATGCAGGGCCGGAACGGCGGCTGGGGCGCTTTTGATGCCGACAACGACCGCGAGTTCCTCAACCACATCCCGTTCTCCGACCACGGTGCGCTGTTGGACCCGTCCACGGCGGATGTCACAGGGCGCTGCGTCTCGCTTCTGGCGCAGCTTGGTCATGAGGAAGACCGCCCAGTTATCGAGCGGGCATTGACCTACCTGCGAGCTGAGCAGGAGGTGGACGGCAGCTGGTTCGGGCGCTGGGGCACCAACTACATTTACGGGACATGGTCGGTGCTCTGCGCCCTGAACGCCGCCGGTGTGCCGCATGACGCTCCGATGGTACGGCGGGCCGTGGACTGGCTAGTCTCGATCCAGCGCGCCGATGGGGGCTGGGGCGAGGACGAGCGTAGCTACGATGTCGGGCGCTACGTTGAGAATAGCGAGAGCCTTCCCTCACAGACGGCCTGGGCGATGCTGGGTCTCATGGCCGTGGGGGACGCCGATCACCCGGCCGTTCTTCGCGGCGCGGCGTATTTGAAACGCACGCAAGGGGCGGATGGGGAGTGGCGGGAGCGAGCCTATAACGCCGTCGGTTTCCCACGCGTTTTTTACCTAAAATACCACGGCTACCGCCTGTTCTTCCCGCTGTTTGCTCTCTCGCGTCTCCACAACCTTCAACGCGGCAACAGCCGGCAGGTGAATTTCGGTTTCTGAAGGTTCTTCCCACGACTAAGGGCGGCCGGTTTGGGTGACAACCGGACCTTGGCCTTGCTTCCAGAAGCGGACGTTCTGCATCCGACCCAATTCCAACGTAGAAGATGTCCCCTATCCTGATCGAGAGCCAACATTCTCAAGCCTCTGGATATTGAGAGCGCCAACGTCTGGGGAACAAGGCCGATACCTGAGCATACTCTCCATAAACCGAAGTCAACTCAGAAGGTAACGGACCATTAACACGCTCGCGGCTCGGTTGCCGTATGCGAGCGCATCTTCACCGGGGCTAGGGGGCACCAAAACGGTGGGGTTCAGCCCCCTCAGGACAGATGCGATGTCATGCTCCGTCAAGGTCATCGAACGTGCCTGGAGGAGGGCAAGCCGGGCGTGCTCGCCGGTTACCTGCAAGGAAGCTGGTCGGAACGCGGGACGGGGTGCCATCGCCGATCGCTGAGCCGCCGCTGCACACCGACTTACGCCGATTCCATCCTTGCGGTCGGACAAGTAGCGCGGCGAACGGGCCTGCATCCCCGACGTCCGCAATCTTACGTTCGTTCGCTGGCGTCCGAACTGATACCCTACCTTCTGCACGGCCATACCTTCAACAGACGCTGGCCGTGCGTTGGGCGCCCGCTTCCTGCAGGCTTCCGACCAGCACCGGCTTGCAGCCGGGGCTGAGGCTGGCCAGTCTGGCCTTCATGCACGAGACGATCCGGTCCGGTCCGGGATCTCGCCCATGCGCAGCCGCATCACGTCGCCCCGGCACAGGGCGGCCTGCTCGGCCTGCTCGGCCTCGTCCGCCGAGGAAGGCGGGCAGGCGAAGGCGACGATACCGATCAGGATCGCCAGTGCCAGCTTCGGGAGAATCACGCGTTCCACCTCTTCGTCGTTCGGCCCTGTATCCTGACCGGGCACCCAAGCGGGACGGCACACGGATCCCCGATGCCGCCCCGACGGAGAACGTGGAGGCTTCAGTCCTCGGCGCCGCCATTCACCTTGCGGGAATGCAGGACCGCACCGTCCTCGCGGGTGTCCTCCAGCATCGGCAGGGCCTGGGTGGCAAACTGGCGACCGGCGGCGCTATCGCCGGTCCGGGCGTAGCCGCGATAGAGCCTGACGTTCTCGGCGTTCGCGGCTGCGAGCTGGCCGGAATAGACGGCGTCGAAATCACGACCGTCGGCGGCGTTCAGGTTCGCGAGCATCTTTTGGCGAGCGGGATCGAGGGCCACGCGCTTGCCGGGTTCCGCCCGATTGGCATTCACCACGGCCGGGACGCCGACCGCCGCGCCGACGGCCGCGACGGGGGTGCCGATGACCGCGAACGGAGCGTCGAGCGGCAGGGCGCGGTCATCGACGACGATGCCGCCGGCCGAGAGCGAGGCGCCGGTCGGAAGCAGCGCGTCCGTGGTCGCCTGCCGGTTGGCGATCGAGCGCTGCGCGAGGCGACGGACCTTCGGGTCGTGCGAGCGGGACAGAGCGATGCGGCCCGCCTCGATGCTGTAGGCGTCGTTGCGCAGGGCCTCCGCGCGGAAGACACCGGTGTTGACCGAGGGGGAACCGAGGCCGGGGCCGCCGAGGCCGACGACCTGGGCATTGGCGGAGCCGAGACCGGCGATGCTCAGCGCGAGGGCGGCTGCGGCGAGGGAAACACGTGCGTTCGTGGTCATGTCGGCGACGTCCTGAAGGGGTTGCGAGTGCGGGGGCGAAAGGGCCACAGGCCGGTCCCGGGATGCCTCGGGTGCCACAACAGACCGGATACGCAATCGTTCCATATAAAATGGCAGATTGGGTCGCTACCTCACGATCTGGTAGGTATTTAAAGGGGCAAGCTTGGCCTGCCGCAGATCATGGGCTCTGCCCACCCGTCAAACGCATGGTAGGATGCCGTCATCCAATGGAACGATGAGGTTTACTAAATGTTGGGTGGCCAAATCCGGTGCTTGCATGGTGCGGCACCGAACGGACTGGTCCCATGCGCCTTCACAGACTTGCCGGCCTGCTCGCGCCGATCCTCGCCATCGCCCTTACGGTGCCCGCCGGTGCCCAGGAGTTCCACGCGCAGACCGCGCGTCCCAAGCTCCTGATCCACGGCCATTACTGCGGCCCGGGCAACGACGGTCCTGGAGTGACGCCCATCGACGCCCTCGACGCGGCCTGCATGCGTCACGACGCCTGCACCCCGGATGTCGGTTTGCCGACCTGCGGCTGTAATCAGCGGCTCAAGCGGGAAGCCGGGCTGGTCGCCGCAAGCCCACGGCAGCCGGACGACGTGCGGATGATGGCCGGCTTCGTCGCCCAAGGAAGCGACATGATGGTCTGTCGCGACGGCATGGCCGCCTTGCAGCGCTGAACGCCACTCGGTGTCGGGTTCGGATCCGGACCGGCCGCCGCTGTCGGCAGGCGCTTCCGATGCCGGTCGGCCCGCCGCGCCTTACGGGCGAACACCTCTCAGGAACATCTCGACGTTGCGCTTCAGTGCCTCCCGCTTGAGGTGGGTCATCTCGGGTCGTTCCAGGCCGAGGACCGCCATGTCGATCGGCTGTCGGATCGTCGCGTTGAGGAAATAGTCGGCAGC
>Ga0182229_1000105_pt1 | contig 21528 bp, 24 predicted proteins | sample G6R1MG_32_FD_129663 | JGI IMG/M metagenome (GOLD analysis project Ga0182229, IMG submission 129663) | Miscanthus phyllosphere microbial communities from Michigan, USA - G6R4_MAIN_07NOV2016_LD1 MG | ecosystem: Host-associated > Plants > Phyllosphere > Phylloplane/Leaf | place: USA: Michigan...
ATGGTGGCGCCGTAGCGCTTGGCGTCGCGCATGAAGGCGTCGCCCGCGCAGACCAAGCTCTCCTTGTTGGCGAGCGCCACCGTTCGCCCGAGGCGCAGGGCGGCGTGCGTCGGCTTGAGCCCGGCGGCTCCGCTCACTGCCGCGACGACGATGTCGGCGTCGCGCGCGACGGCGTCGAGCACGGCCCCCTCCCCCGCGCCGTTGGCGATGCCGCTGCCGGACAACGCCTCGGCGAGGGCCGGGCCGCCGGCCGGGTCGGCGAGCGCCGCGAAGCTCGCGTTCAGCTCGCAGGCGACCTTGGCCAGCGCCGCCGCATCGCGCCCGCCCACCACCGCCCCGGTGCGGAAACGGTCGGCGTGCTGCGTGAGCAGGTCGGCGGTGGAACGGCCGATGGAGCCGGTGGCCCCGAGGACGGTGACGGTCTGCGTCACGGGCGGAACTCCTGAGATATTAGCCGATCAGGCCATACCCGCGCAGGGCGAGATAGAGTCCCGCGAGCACGGCCACGGCGAAAAACCCGTCGAGCCGGTCCATCACCCCGCCATGGCCGGGAATGATGCGGCTCGAATCCTTCACGCCGTGGCGGCGCTTCAGCCACGATTCGTAGAGATCGCCCGCCTGGGACAGGACGGAGGCCAGCGCACTCACGCCCGCCACCACCGGCAGGGAGGCGCCGCGCGGCAGGGTCATCCCCATCAGGTCCGCGCCGACGGCGACCAGCGTCCCGGCGGCGACGGCCCCGAGGAGGCCGCCCAGAGCCCCGGACCACGTCTTGTTGGGCGACACCCGCCGCATCAGCTTCGGCCCGCCGAGGCGGCGCCCGACGAAATAGGCGGTGATGTCGGTGGCCCAGACCACCGCGAACATCCAGATCGGCCCGATCAGCGCCAGGGTGGCGTCATCCCGCAGGGCGGTCGGCACCGAGGCGATCACGCCCGCGCAGACGAGGCCGATCAGCGCCCTCGCCCGCCCCGCGCCGGTCCGCGCCACGGTGGCGCAGGCCGCCGCCCCGAGGACGAGGATCGCGGCACAGGCGACGGCCGGGGCGTCCTGCTGGAGGGCCAGCACCATCGCGGCGAGGGTCGCGGCGCCCAGCGCGATCAGCACCTCGCGCGGCTCGACGCGGCTCATGACGATCCATTCGCCGTATCCGGCGATGCCGGCGACGAGCCACACGGCCGCGAAGGCCCATCCGCCCTGGATCAGTGCCGCGATGACGGCGGCCCCGAGGACGATCCCGGAGGCGACGCGCAGCCACAATTCCCGGCGCGAGCGGCGCGCGGGAGCGACTGGCGCGGCCGAGGCCGCCTCGGCCGAAACCTCGGTCACGCCGGCCTCAGACCTGCATGATTTCCTTTTCCTTAGACGACAGCACGCCGTCGATCTCGGCGATGTGGGCGTCCGTGACCTTCTGGACGTCGCCGGCCTGACGCTTCTCGTCGTCCTCGGAAATGGCGCTGTCCTTCAGGAGCTTCTTCAGATGGTCGAGCCCGTCGCGGCGGACGTGGCGCACGGCGACGCGGGCCTCCTCCGCGTACTTATGCGCGACCTTCACCATCTCCTTGCGGCGCTGCTCGTTCATCTCGGGGATGCGCAGGCGGATCGTCTGGCCTTCCGTCTGCGGGTTGAGGCCGAGATCGGATTCGCGGATCGCCTTCTCGACGGCGGTGACCATGCTGCGGTCCCAGACCGAGATGGAAAGGAGGCGCGGCTCCGGCACGCTCACCGTCGCCACCTGGGACATCGGCATCATCGATCCGTAGGCATCGATCTGGATCGGATCGACCAGACCCGGCGTGGCCCGGCCGGTGCGCAGGGAGCCGAGATCCTTCGAGAGGGACGAGACGGCGCCCTGCATACGGCGCTTGATGTCGTTGAGATCGAATTCCGGAGTGGCCATGGCGTCAGGTCCCTACGGGCATGGTGGAAAGGAGGCGCAGCGCAGGGCGCGCGATCGCGGCCTCAATGGACGAATTTTTTCTCGCCCGCAAACGTCGGGTTGCAGCATCCCCAGTGTTAGGGGACCACATGGGTCGAAGGGGCATCGCCCGACAGGATCGCGGCGATGGAACTCGGCGCGTGGACCGAGCCGACCACGATCGACAACCGGCTCTCGCGGGCGAGCGCGAAGGCGGCGGTGTCCATCACCTTCAGGTCGCGGGCGATGGCCTCGTCATGGGTGATGCGGTCGTAGCGGACGGCGTTGGGGTCCTTCTTCGGATCGGCCGAATAGACCCCGTCCACCTGCGTCGCCTTGAGGACGGCGTCGCAGCGCAGCTCGGCGGCGCGCAGCACGGCGGCGGTGTCGGTGGTGAAATACGGGTTGCCGGTGCCGCCCGCGAGGACCACCACCTGCCCCTTGTCGAGGTGGTGCAGGGCCGGCTGGCGGGCATAGGTCTCGCAGATCGTCGGCATCGACACGGCCGACATCGTCCGCGCCTGCACGCCCGCCGCGTTGAGCGCCGTCTCGATGGCGAGCGAATTCATCACCGTCGCCATCATGCCCAGCGAATCGCCGGTCGCCCGGTCGATCCATCCGGCGGCGGAAATGCGCGCGCCACGGATCATGTTGCCGCCGCCGACGACGATGGCGATCTCCAGCCCCTTCTCGATGGAGCGGGAGATGTCCTCGGCCAGCGCGGCCAGGGTCGGGGGATGCAGCCAATAGCCGTCGGGGGCCGCCAGGGCTTCGCCGGAGAGCTTCACGAGCACACGACGAAAGGGCGTCGATGCGGGCATCTGGAGTCCTCGTGACAGCCCGAACCGCCGGGCGGCAGCTTCTACGTCAGACCCCGCCCGCGCGTCGAGGGCGGCACAGACGAAATCACCGGACTGCCTGGGCAGCCCGGTGATGAAGTGGTGGACCCGTCGAGGGGAAGCCGGCGCCAGGGCGCCGGGTGATCTCAGTGGTTGGAGACGAAATCCAACACGCCCGCGGCCGTCATGAAAAGGCCGGAAGCGAAGACACCGATCATGAGGTAGCTGAAGCTCTTTGCCATGGGCCCAAGGTAAGGGCCCGGCCATCGTCACGCTGTGCGTCGCGGCACGCGCCAACGCGGATTATTGCAGCGCACAAGAACGACGCGCGCGAGCGCGCAGAACAAAGCCCGCCGGGGTGACCCGACGGGCTTCGCTTTGGATCCGCGAGGGATCCGTTCGGATCAGGCGCGACCGGCCTGCTGGGCGACCTCGGTCGCGAAGTCCGGGCCCTCTTCCTTCTCGATGCCCTCGCCCAGCGCGTAGCGGACGAAGCCCTTCAGGGTGACGGGGCCGCCGACCTTGCCGGCCGCTTCCTTGAGCACCTGGGAGACGGTCTTCGAGCCATCGTGCACGAAGGGCTGCTCGAGAAGGGTGACTTCCTTGTAGTAGGACTTCAGGCCGCTCTCGATGATCTTCTGCATGACGTGATCCGGCTTGCCGGCGTTCTTCTCACGCAGGATGTTCGACTCGCGCTCCACGGTCCCGGCATCGACGCCGGAGGCGTCGAGGGCCACCGGGTTCGTCGCCGCGACGTGCATGGCGATCTGGCGGCCCAGCGTCGAGAGGGCGTCCACGTCACCCTCGGACTCGAGGGCCACGAGCACGCCGATCTTGCCGAGGCCCTCGGAGATCTGGCTGTGGACGTAGCTGGCGATCACGCCCTTGGTCACGTCGAGCTTGGCGACGCGGCGCAGGTTCATGTTCTCGCCGATCGTGGCGATCAGGCTCTGCAGGTGGGCCGAGACGGTCTCGGACGAACCGGGGAAGGTCGCGTTCTGCAGACCCTCGAGGGTGCCGTCGGTGTTGAGGGCGATCTTGGCGGCCTCGCGGGCGAAGGCCTGGAAGCCGTCGTTGCGGGCCACGAAGTCGGTCTCGGAGTTCACCTCGACGATGGCGGCGTGGTGCCCCGCGGACTCGACGGCCACCAGACCCTCGGCGGCGACGCGGCCGGCCTTCTTGGCGGCCTTGGCGAGACCCTTCTTGCGCAGCCAGTCGACGGCGGCCTCGATGTCACCCTGCGTCTCGGCGAGGGCGCCCTTGCAATCCATCATGCCGGCGCCGGTCTTCTCGCGAAGCTCCTTCACCATCGCGGCAGTGATGTTGGCCATGGCCGGTTCCTTTCGTGCGGTTGAGGGCGGTTCGATGACAGAGGCCCGGCGCTCGGGGCGAGCGGCCGGGCCCGGTAGGCTGGGGTGTGCGACCGGCCGATGACGGCCGGTCCACGCTCCGGTCGGATCAGGCCGCGGCGGCGGCCTCGACGAAGCCGCGGGCCTGCGAGACCCACGAATCACGGTCGATGCGGCCGTTGAGCTTCAGGTCGGCATCGACCTTGGCGACTTCCTCGGCAGTCATCGCGGCGATCTGCCAGTAATGGTAGATGCCGGCATCGTTGAGCTTCTGGACAATCTGCGGACCGGCGCCGTTCAGCTTGGTCAGGTCGTCGGGGGCGCCGCGCGGGGCGGCGAGAAGCTCGAAATGCTCGGTCGACTCGGCGAGCATCGCCACGTCGGCCGGATCGAGGGAGTCAGTCGCCACGGAAGCCGGGGCGGAATCGTCGTTGGCCGGCAGCTCCTCGGCCATCGGCTCCTCGGAGGCGCCGAGGTCGACGCCCGACGAACCCTGGGCGCGCGAGATGCCGTCGATGGCGGCGCGGGCGATCAGGTCGCAGTACAGCGCGATGGCGCGGCCCGCGTCGTCGTTCGCCGGCACGACGTAGGTGATGCCGTCCGGGTTGCAGTTGGTGTCGACCACGGCGGCGACCGGAATGCCGAGGCGGTTCGCCTCCTTGATCGCCAGCTGCTCCTTGTTGGTGTCGATCACGAACAGCAGGTCCGGCACGCCGCCCATGTCCTTGATGCCGCCGAGCGCCTTCTCGAGCTTGTCCTGCTCACGCGACAGCATCAGCCGCTCCTTCTTGGTCAGGCCCGGGCCGCCGGTCTCCAGGGTCTCGGAGACTTTGCGGAGGCGAGAGATCGAGCCCGAAATCGTCTTCCAGTTGGTCAGTGTGCCCCCGAGCCAGCGGGAGTTGACGTAGTACTGGGCCGAACGGCGGGCGGCCTCGGCGATCGTGTCGGCGGCCTGGCGCTTCGTGCCGACGAACAGCACGCGGCCGCCACGGGCCACGGTGTCGCTCACGGCCTGGAGGGCCTGATGCATCGCCGGGACGGTCTGGGCGAGGTCGATGATGTGGATGTTGTTGCGGGTGCCGAAGATGTAGGGCTGCATCTTCGGGTTCCAGCGGTGCGACTGGTGCCCGAAGTGAGCGCCGGCTTCGAGCAGCTGACGCATGGAAAAGTCGACGGCCATCGTAAATCTCTCTCCGGTTAAATCCGCCGCGGAGGGTTGCGACCGGCCTCAAGCCAGCCACCGGAAACGCCCCATTGAATCATGGGGCCGGCTCCGCGTGTGGGATGGGTCGGGCGGTTAGCAGAACCACCCGGCGGTGGCAAGTCTCACGGGGGTTACGCCGCCGCGAACAACGCAGCGATCTCCGCCTCGCCGAGGATGCGGAACTCCCCGGCCGGCAGGTCGCCGGGCAGGTCGAGGCCGCCCACCTTGTCCCGGTGCAGGGCCTCGACGTGGTTGCCGAGCGCCGCGAACATCCGGCGCACCTGATGGTAGCGGCCCTCCGTCAGCGTGACGGCGCAATGGGTCGCGTCCTGCGTCTCCATCGCCACCGGCAGGAGGGGCCTGTCCTCTCCGTCGAGCATCAGCGTGCCGGCGGCGAGCGCCGCCTCCTCGTCGCCCCGGAGCGGGCGGGCGAGCGTGACCCGATAGCGCTTGGCGACGTTGGCCTTCGGCGAGATGATCCGGTGCAGCAGCGCGCCGTCGTCGGTGAGCAGCAGCAGGCCGGACGTGTCCTTGTCCAGGCGCCCCACCGTCGAGAGGGGCGGGTCGCGATGGCGCCAGCGCTCCGGCAGCAGCCCGTAGACCAGCGGCCCCGCCTCCTTGTGCGAGCAGGTGACGCCCACCGGCTTGTGCAGCAGCAGGCACAGGCCGGGCAGCGGATCGAGGGCTTCGTCCTCCACCGTGAGACGGGCCGGCAGGTCCGGCGTCAGGGCGATGCGGGCGCCGGCATCGGACAGGGCCTCGCCGTCGAGGCGGATCTCGCCCATCCGCGCGAGGGTCTGGATCTCCCGGCGGGAGCCGTAGCCGAGATTGGCGAGCAGCTTGTCGAGGCGGACGGCCTTGCTCACCGCCTGGCCTCGAACACCTTGTAGCCGCCCTCCTGCGCCACCGTCTCGACGCTGCGGAACCGCTCGCGCAGGGTCGCCTCGTAGGGCAGATGCGCGTTGGCCACGAGCCACAGCGTCCCGCCCGACCTGAGGGAATCGGCCGCGCGCTGGATGAAGATCTTGCCGAGCGCCTGATCCTCGCCGCCGCCGTCATGGAAGGGCGGGTTGCTGACGGCGAAGTCGAGGCCGGTGGGCAGGCCCGACGCCGCCCGCAGGTCCCCCCAGACGATCCTGGCGCGCGGATCGGAGACGTTGCGCTTGGCCATCTCGATGGCCCGCCGGTCGAGGTCGATCAGGATGATCTCGGTGACGGCGGAGGAGACCAGCACCGCCCGGCCGAGCAGGCCGAGGCCGCAGCCGAGATCGACGCCGCGCCCCTTGAGCGCCGGCAGGCGGTGCATCAGCAGGGCCGTGCCCGGATCGAGCCTGTCCCAGGAGAAGATGCCCGGCTGCGTGCACAGGGCGAGGTTGTCGATGTGGCGCGGCCCGCCCTCGTCGATGGCGACCCCGAGCCCCGCCGGCTCGGGCGGCCGGGCGACGGTGCAGATGCGATGGTGCCGCTTCGGCATGTCCGACGGCACGCAGCCGAAGCCGGCCAGCTCCTTGGCGAGGCGCGCGCCGCCGCGATCCTTCGGCGCCAGCGCCGTCAGCCGCGCGCCGGGCGCGAGGGCGCGCAGGGCGTGGGCGAGGACATAGCGGCGCTCGATCGTGCCGGCCGGCGCGTACACGGTCGCGCCTTCCAGGCTCGCATCCGGGACGTCTTCGAGACGCGACGAACCGACGATGACGGGCGAGACCTGCAGGGCCGTGTCGGGGGTCTCGGCGAGGTCGACGGGAGGCAAGCCGTAGACGGCGTGGGACATGATGCGAGGGCTATCGAGAAAACGGTCGGGGAAACATCACCCCCGCACGCAGTCCGTGAGCGCGTTCGCCAGACAGGGAATCGGGGGATGGCTCCCTGATACACCGGGCGCCCCCCGCTGCCCAGCACCGGGGGCGGATCAGCCGCGGGGGAATTCCAGGCCCATCTCGCGGTAGCGGGCGGGATCGTCGGCCCAGTTCTCGCGCACCTTCACGTGCAGGAACAGGTGGACCGTCGCCTCCGCCGCCTCGGCGATCTCGAGGCGCGCCGCCTGCCCGATGGAGCGGATGGTCTGGCCGTTCTTGCCCAGCACGATGGACCGCTGGCTCTCGCGCTCCACGAAGATCGTCTGCTCGATCCTTACCGACCCGTCGGTCTTCACCTGCCACTGGTCGGTCTCGACCGTGGAGCGATACGGCAGTTCCTCGTGCAGCCGGTCGTAGATTTTCTCGCGGGTGATCTCGGCGGCGAGCATCCGCAGGGGCGCGTCGGAGACCTGATCCTCCGGGTAGAGCCACGGGCCGGCGGGCATCCGCGCGGCGAGCGCCTTGCGCAGGTCGCCGATGCCGTCGCCCTTCAGGGCCGAGATCATGAAGGTCTCGGCGAAGGGCGCCGCCTCGTTCAGCTGCGCGGCCAGGGCCAGGAGCCGCTCGCGCGGGATCAGGTCGATCTTGTTGAGGATCAGCAGCTTTTCCCGCTTCACGTCCTTGAGGCGCGAGAGGATCGCCTGCACCTCCTCGTCCACGCCCTTGCGGGCATCGACCAGCAGGCACACCGCGTCGGCATCGGCGGCGCCGCTCCAGGCGGAATGCACCATCGCCCGGTCGAGCCGGCGCTTGGGGGCGAAGATGCCGGGCGTGTCCACGAGGACGATCTGCGCCGCGCCCTCCATCACGATGCCGCGCACCAGAGCGCGGGTGGTCTGCACCTTCCGCGACACGATGGAGACCTTCGTGCCGACGAGGCTGTTGAGCAGCGTCGACTTGCCGGCATTCGGAATGCCGATCAGCGCGACGAAGCCCGCCTTCGAATCGGCCGGCGTGCCGGGCAAGGGCGTGGGCGTGAGCCCGGCGTGGTCGGGGGAATCCTGGTCGGTCATGTCGTCTCCGCGGGGGCTTCACCCACCGCATGGATGCCTTCGCGGGCGAGCAGCGCCCCGGCGGCGGCCTGCTCGGCCACGCGCTTCGAGGTGCCCTCGCCGTAGCCGGGTTCCAGCCCCTCGACCTGCACCGCCATGCGGAAATGCGGGGCGTGGTCGGGGCCGGTGCGTTCCACGACGGCATAGGTGGGAATCGGCAGGCTTCGGCTCATGGCCCATTCCTGCAGGGTCGATTTCGCGTCGCGTCCGCGCGGCGCGGTGCCGGGCTCGGCCGGGCGGAAATGCGCCTCAACGATGGCACGGGCCGCATCGAAGCCGGCGTCGAGATAGACCGCGCCGAGGATCGCCTCGCACACGTCGGCCAGGATGGTCTGGTTGCGGCGCCCGCCCCCCATCACCTCGCCCTGGCCGAGGATCAGGTGCGCGCCGACGCCCCAGGTGCCGGCCACGGCCGCGCAGGTCTCCCGCCGCACGAGGCCGGCGAGCTGGCGCGAGAGGTCGCCCTCGTCGGCATCCGGCAGGGCGGCGTAGAGGCCCTCGGCCACCGCGAGCCCGAGCACCCGGTCGCCGAGGAATTCGAGCCGCTGGTAGCTGCCGTTGCGGCCGGCGGCCTTGCTCGTATGGGTCAGCGCGCGGGTCAGGAGTTCCCTGTCCGCGAAAACATGGCCGATCTTCTGCTCGAGTTCGGCGAGCGGCGGTCGCGGCTTGTGCGCTCGCTTGGCCCGCGCCGAGACGCGCGGAAGGGGTGTCGCGTCCGCGCTCAATGGATCGTCGAGAACAGGCGCGTCCAGCGCACGTGGGCGGGCCAGTTCCAGATCTGCCAGGCCGGCGTACCCTCGTCGATGGAGAAGAAGATCATCTCGGCGCGCCCGACGAAGTTGGCGAACGGCACATAGCCGACATTGGCGAGGTCCCGCGAATCGGTGGAGTTGTCGCGGTTGTCGCCCATCATGAAGTAGTGGCCGGCGGGGACGGTGTACAGTTCCGTGCGGTCCCAGAAGCCGTTGTCCCCATCCCGCTCGATCACCCGGTGGGCCACGCCGCCGGGCAGGGTCTCCATGTACTGGGGCACCTTGGTCGGCTGGCCGTAGGCGTCGGCGGTCTCGTAATCGGCGACGCGCTCGCGCTTCACCGCCTGGCCGTTGATGTTGAGGACGCCGTCGATCATCTGGATCTTGTCGCCCGGCAGGCCGATCACGCGCTTGATGTAGTCGGTGGAATTGTCCTTCGGCAGCTTGAACACGGCGATGTCGCCGCGCTTCGGCTCGGCCGCCCAGACCCGGCCCTTGGCCTCGATCGGAATGTATTCCGAGAGGGGCAGCGAGAACTTCGAGTAGCCGTAGGAGTATTTCGACACGAACAGGTAGTCGCCGATCAGCAGCGTCGGCACCAGCGAGCCCGACGGGATATTGAACGGCTGGAACAGCAGGGTGCGGACAACGAGCGCGATGAGCAGCGCCTGGATGCCGACCTTCAGGGTCTCGCGGATGCTCGCCCAGGTGCCGGTATCCGCCGGCTTGGCGAGCGACTTGCCCTCGTGATTCACGCGCACGTTCCTACTGATCGACCGGGTCCGCCGTCCGGCGCCCGGGAGGTGACGCCGAGGGCGGCTTTTGCGCAATCCATTCGCGAGGATTGCGCCGCCATCGTGTCCGCTGGGTGCGGCGATCTAAACCATGCGAAGCCCCCCGGCAACGCGCGGAGGTCCCATCCTAATCCCGCAGGGCTTCGATGACCACGAAGGCCTGGGCCAGGGGCGGGTCGTCGGTGAGGCTCACGTGGATCCGCGCCGTGTGACCCTCCGGCAGCATCGCCGCCAGCCGCTCGGCCGCGGCGCCGGTGAGGCGCAGGGTCGGCTGGCCGGAGGGGAGGTTCACCACCTCCATGTCCCGCCAGAACACGCCCTCGCTCAGGCCGGTGCCCAGCGCCTTGGCGCAGGCCTCCTTGGCGGCGAAGCGCCGGGCATAGCCCTCCGCGCGGGCCTTGCGGCGGTCGCAGCGGGCGCGCTCGCCCTCCGTATAGACCCGGTGCGTGAAGCGCTCCCCGTGCCGGGCCAGGGTCTTCTCGATCCGGCGGATGTCGCAGAGGTCGGAGCCGATGCCGAGAATCATCCGCGCGCCCTGTCCATCGCCGCGCGCATGTCGCGGATCGCCTGGGGGAGGCCGACGAAGATCGCGTCGGCGATGAGCGCGTGGCCGATGTTGAGTTCGCGGATCTCCGGCACCGCCGCCACCGGCCCGACGCTCTCCGTCGTGAGGCCGTGCCCGGCATGGATCTCCAGCCCGAGGCCGGCGCCGTGCGAGGCCGCACGGCGGATGCGCGCGAGTTCCCGCTCGACCTCCGCCCGGTCGCCCGCCACGGCGGCCTCGCAATAACTGCCGGTGTGCAGTTCCACGACAGGCGCCCCGAGGGCGTAGGCGGCCTCCATCACCGCCGGCTCCGGCTCCACGAAGAGCGAGACGCGGATACCCGCCTCCGCAAGCGCGCGGATGCGGGGGGCGAGGTGCGCGCGCCCGCCGACGATATCGAGCCCGCCCTCGGTGGTGCGCTCCTCACGCTTCTCCGGAACGAGGCAGGCGGCATGCGGCCGGGTGGCGATCGCGAGGGCAACCATCTCGTCGGTCGCCGCCATCTCGAAGTTCAGCGGCACGGTGAGGGCGGATCGCAGCGCGGCGATGTCGGCGTCGCGGATATGGCGGCGATCCTCGCGCAGGTGGGCGGTGATGCCGTCGGCACCGGCCTCCACGGCGAGGCGCGCCGCGCGCACCGGATCGGGATAGGTGCCCCCCCGCGCGTTGCGGACGGTGGCCACGTGATCGATGTTGACGCCGAGGCGGAGCGGATGGGCGGGCATGATCGTCTTCGGTCGTTGCGCTGGGGCCTTACCTGTCGGCTTACGGGCCTCTTCGCAAGGCCGCGCGACAGGCTCTCGGACTTGCGCCATGCGCCCAAAGGGGCTATGCGCGCCCCTCGCGTTCGCTCCGGCCGGGGGCTGAACGGACGGTGCCGCTCGCGGCATAGAGGCTTGCCTCGTCGTCCCGTGTCTCCGCCTTCGATCAACCGCTCGGGCCTTACATCGGCTCGAAGGGCTTGGCGCCGAGCAAACGTGAAAGTGAACCGGCCCGGATATGCCGCGCAAGCGGTCGGGCCTCCTTTGACCATGAAAGGCCCGGAATGCCTCTCTACGAGCACGTGCTCCTGGCGCGCCAGGATGTGACGTCCCAGCAAGTCGAAACGATGATCGACACCTACAAGGGCGTCATCGAGCAGAACGGCGGGCGTCTCGAGAAGATCGAGATGTGGGGCGTGAAGTCCCTCGCCTACCGCATCAAGAAGAACCGGAAGGCGCATTTCGCGCTCCTCAACATCGACGCGCCGCCTGCGGCGATCGCCGAGATGGAGCGCCAGATGCAGATCTCCGAAGACATCCTGCGTTTCATGACGGTGCGGGTCGAGGAACTCGATTCCGAGCCGTCCGCGATGATGCAGAAGCGCGACCGCGACGACCGCAAGGATCGTGAGCGCGGCCGGCGTCGTGACGACGACGGCTTCGGCGGCGGCGGTGGCAGCAGCTTCGGCGGGGAGAACTGATCATGGCTTTCGGTGCTGGTGGTGGCGGCGGTGGCCGTCGTCCGTTCTTCCGTCGTCGGAAGACCTGCCCGTTCTCCGGCGCCAACGCGCCGAAGATCGATTACAAGGACGTGAAGCTCCTCTCCCGCTACGTGTCGGAGCGCGGCAAGATCGTCCCGTCCCGCATCACGGCGGTGTCGGCCAAGAAGCAGCGTGAGCTCGCCCAGGCGATCAAGCGCTCCCGCTTTCTCGGCCTGCTCCCCTACGTGATAAAGTAGGCGACACGAGAACCGCCGGCCCGGCAGACCCGGGCCGGCTCCTTCAGAGCGGCGACCCCGCTCGATCGTTGGGGCAGCTTTCTTCCAGCCCCTAACCCCTCCCTCGCGGGCGGGGGGACAGCGGAACCCATGACCCACAACCTCGTCCTCGGCATCGGCGCGGGCCTCGTCTCCGCACTCCTCTTTGGCGTCCTGCTGAAGGGAACCGGCCTTGCCGTCACCCTCTACCTGCTCGCCCCGCTGCCGATCCTGATCGTCGGCCTGGGCTGGAGCCACCGGGCCGCCCTCACCGCCGCCGCCACGGGCAGCCTCGTGCTGATGGCGGTGATCCAGCCCTTCATGGGCCTCGCCTTCGCCGCCTACATCGCCCTGCCCGCATGGTGGCTCGCCTACCTCGCGCTCCTCGGCCGCGAGACGCCGGAGGGCCTCGAATGGTACCCGACCGGCCGCCTCCTCGGCTGGATCGCGGCGACCGCCGCCCTCGCCTTCATCTCCATCGCCGTCCTGTCCTCGCCGAACTTCGCGGCCTACGAGGCGCAGCTCCAGAAGCTCTCGCACGCCCTGGTCGAGACACGCACCGGGACGCCCCGCCCCGCCCCGCAGGCGGACAAGGCCCCCGAGGCGGCGCAGGATGACGCGGCCAAGGACGAGCCGAGCAAGACCGACGTCACCCGCGACGAGCTGGCCGACGCCTTCGCGACCATCGTCCCGGCGCTCGCCGCGCACGGGCTCGCCATGCTCCTCACCTTCTATCTCTGGGCCGCCGCGCGGATCGTGCGCATCTCCGGCCGGCTGATGCGGCCCTGGCCCGATCTGCCCTCCACGAAGATGCCGCGCTCGTGCCTCGGCGCCCTGGCGGTGGCCGGGCTCCTGAGCTTTGCGCCGGGCTATGCGGGCGTGCTCGGCGTCGCGCTGGTCGGTGCCTTCACCGCCGTGTTCGCCCTGCAGGGCCTCGCCGCCTTCCACGACCGCTCGCGCGGACGCCCGGGGCGCGGTCTGATGCTCTTCGCGATGTACATGGTCCTGTTCGTGACCCAGGGCATCGCCCTGATCGCGCTCACCCTTTTCGGCCTCGCCGATACCGCCCTCGACCGCCGCCGGCCGAAAGGCCCCGTGGCGCCGTGACCCCGGGGCCGTCCGGCCCCACCCTACCCCCCGAAGGAGACAGACAATGGAAGTGATCCTGCTCGAACGCGTCGCCAAGCTCGGCCAGATGGGCGAGACAGTGAACGTCCGCCCCGGCTTCGCCCGCAACTTCCTGCTCGCCCGCGGCAAGGCCCTGCGCGCCACCGAGTCCAACAAGAAGCACTTCGAGGCCCAGCGCGCCCAGCTCGAGGCCCGCAACCTCGACCGCAAGAAGGACGCCGAGACCGTCGCCGAGAAGCTGAACGGCCAGAGCTTCACGCTCATCCGCCAGTCCGGCGAGACCGGCGTGCTCTACGGCTCCGTCTCGACCCGCGACCTCGCCGAGATCGTGACGAAGGACGGCTACTCCGTCGAGCGCGGCCAGATCGTCCTGAACCAGCCGATCAAGACGCTGGGCCTGTTCACCGTGCCGGTGACGCTGCACCCCGAGGTCGAGGTCCAGATCACCGTCAACATCGCCCGGAGCCCGGAAGAGGCCGAGCGTCAGGCCCGCGGCGAGGCGGTCATCGAGCGCGATGCGTTCAACCTCGACGACCTGGGCCTCGAAGTCGGCGCGGCCCTGGCCGATGCCGGCGAGGGTGCGGACGACCGGGGCTGAAGCCCTGCACAGCGGTGATTGCGGGGAGAACCGCCGTCACCGCTTGACACGTTCCGTATTTGTTCCAGCATGGATGCCCGCCCGCTTTCGAGTCGGCGGGCATTCGCGCATCCGGGGTGAGACCCTGGGGCGCGGTGATCGGCTAAGCTTCGGTCAACCACTCGAGGCGATGGTCGGGATGTGAGATGCGCCGCTCGGGCGCCAGACGGGAGACGTTCCGCCGATGGCATTGCCCAACGCGATCACGGCCAAGCTCGAAGCGGTGAAGGCGGAATACCGCGTCGCCCCGCACAACATCGACGCGGAACAAGCGCTGCTCGGCGCCATCCTCGTGAACAACGACGCCTATTACCGCGTGTCGGACTTCCTCCTCTCCGAGCACTTCATGGAGGATGCCCACCAACAGATCTTCACCGTCGCGGCCTCGCTGATCAAATCCGGCAAGCTGGCGACGCCGATCACCATGAAGACCTATCTGGGCGATGCCGATTTCGGCGGCCAGACGGTGATCCAGTATCTCGCCCGCCTCGCCGCCGACGCGACCACGGTGATCAACGCGGCCGAGTACGGCCGCACCATCTACGACCTCGCCATCCGCCGCCGGCTGATCGCCATCGGCGAGGAGCTGGTGAACGGCGCCTACGAGGCGCCGGTGGAGCAGGCCCCGCGCGACCAGATCGAGGAGACGGAGCGGCGGCTCTACGAACTGGCCGAGGCCGGCAAGTACGATGGCGGCTTCCAGAAATTCTCGGACGCGCTCACCGCCGCCGTGGACATGGCCGCCAAGGCCTACCAGCGCGAGGGCAAGCTCTCCGGCATCGCCACCGGCCTCAGCGACCTCGATGCGAAGATGGGCGGGCTGCAATCGTCCGACTTGATCATCCTCGCCGGCCGCCCGGCCATGGGCAAGACCTCGCTCGTCACCAACATCGCCTTCAACGTCGCCAAGGCCTATCGGGGCGAGAAGCACCAGGACGGCACGATCCGCACGGTGAACGGCGGCATCGTCGGGTTCTTCTCCCTCGAAATGTCGGCCGAGCAATTGGCGACGCGTATCATCGCCGAGCAATCGGGCGTGCCGTCCTACAAGATCCGGCGCGGCGACATCCGTCCGGAGGACTTCTACAAGATCACCGATGCCGCGCGGGACATGCAGACGATCCCGTTCTACATCGACCAGACCGGCGGCATCTCCATCGCCCAGTTGTCGGCCCGCGCCCGGCGTTTGAAGCGCCAGAAGGGCCTCGATGTCCTGATCATCGATTACCTGCAATTGCTCTCCGGCTCGGGCAAGCGCAGCGACAACCGCGTGCAGGAGATGACCGAGATCACCACCGGCCTGAAGGCGCTGGCCAAGGAACTGGCGGTGCCGGTGATCGCCCTGTCGCAGCTCTCCCGTCAGGTGGAAAACCGCGACGACAAGCGCCCGCAGCTGTCGGACCTGCGTGAATCGGGCTCGATCGAGCAGGACGCCGACGTGGTGATGTTCGTGTTCCGCGAGGAATACTATGTCGGCAACAAGAAGCCGCGCGAGGGCACGGAGGAGTTCTTCGCCTGGGAGGCCGAGATGCAGCGCGTCCACGGCAAGGCCGAGGTGATCATCGGCAAGCAGCGCCACGGCCCGACCGGCACCGTGGAACTGCAGTTCGACGCAAACATCACCCGCTTCTCGAACCTCGCGCAGGACGACCGCCTGCCCGACCGGATGTAAGTGCCGGCCTCATCCGTCCTTTCGAGCGGAGGGGCCATGACCGAACCGACTGACCGTTTGAACCGCCGCCAAGCCCTCGCCCTCGCGGCGGGGGGCGCAGCCCTGCCCCTCGTTCCGCCCTTCCCTGCGAGGGCGGGCGGCAACCCGCCGCCGCGAACGACGTTGCCCGGACGACCGCACGAGGCGGCGCAAGGAGTGACGATGAGCGAGCCGACCCCTCCGACGATGGCCTACTGGCACGTCTACACCGACGCGGACGGGATCAGCCGGCAGACAAAGTGCGAGCTGACGCAATTCAAGTTCGAGGGCGTCGATCCGCAGACCGCGCCGCAATGGAACGACAAGCAGGAGAAGACGGAAGCCGGCGTCACCTTCACCGTCCTGCCGGTGGGCTGGGTCGGCGAGTGGCACGAGAATCCCCGCCCGCAATGGATCGCCATCCTCTCCGGCCGCTGGTTCGTGGAGACCATGGACGGCACCCGCGTCGAAATGGGGCCGGGCGAATTGATGATGGGCGAGGACCAGAACACCAAGGAGCGCGACGGCAAGAAGGGCCATCTCTCCGGCACAGTGGGCGACGAGCCCTGTGCGATGATCGTGACCGGGCTCGACGTGACGCCGACGATCAACCAGCCCGGCCGCTTCAAGTAAGAACCGCGCCATGGATGGGTACGAACTGACCCAGCCGCGCTTCAAGCGCTGCGTGCTGCCGAACGCGGAACTGGAAAAGCTCGCCGAAGGCTTCCGCTGGACCGAGGGTCCGGTCTGGTTCGGGGACAGGGACGAGTTCCTGTTCTCCGACCTGCCGAACAACCGGGTGATGCGCTGGAGCGAGGGCGGCGGCCTCAGCGTCTTCCGCCGGGACAGCGACTTCGAGAACGGCCACACCCGCGATTGCGAGGGGCGGCTCCTCTCCTGCGCCCACCGGGGCCGGCGCATCCACCGCACCGAACTCGACGGAAGCATCACCTCGCTGGTCGAGCGCTACGAGGGCAAGCGCCTCAACTCGCCGAACGACATCGTCGTGAAGTCGGACGGGACAGTCTGGTTCAGCGATCCGCATTACGGGATCCAGACCGATTACGAGGGCGGCAAGCAGGAGGCGGAGCTTCCGGCCAACGTGTACCGCTTCGATCCGCGCGACGGTTCGCTCAGGGTGGTGGCCGACGATTTCCAGGGGCCGAACGGCCTGTGCTTCTCGCCCGACGAGACGCGCCTCTACATCGTGGAGACCGGCCTTCAATTCGCGGCCGAACCGGTGCAGCATATCCGCGTCTTCGATGTCGGCGAGGACGGGCGGCTCTCCGGCGGACGGGTGTTCTGCACCATCGACCCCGGCAACGCGGACGGCATTCGCTGCGACGAGGACGGCAATCTCTGGTCGAGCGCCGGCGATGGGGTGCATTGCCTCGATCCCGGCGGCGAATTGCTGGGCAAGATCCTCGTGCCCTCCACCGTGGCGAACTTCACCTTCGGCGGGCGCAACCGCAGCCGCCTGTTCCTGTGCGCGTCGCACACGGTCTACGCCATCTATACGAACGTGCGCGGGGCGAGCCGGCCGTGACCGGCATCCGCGCGATCCTGCGCTTCGACCGCACCGTCGCCGACCTCGACCGGACGGAGCGCTTCTACCGGGACCATCTCGGCTTCGCATCCGAAGCCCCGCCGGAGCCGGTGCCGCTGGCGGAAGCCGAGGCGCTGGGCCTGTCGGGCCGGCGGCTGCGGATGCGCCTCGGGGAACAGCACGTCGCCTTCGTGCAGGCCGATCCGCCGGGTGTCCCCTACCCCGCCGGGGCGGATGCGACCGATCCGGTCTTCCAGCACCTCGCCATCGTGGTGCGCGACATGGCGGCTGCCACGCGCGGGCTCGTGGCCGAGCCGATCAGCCAGGGCGGGCCGCAGGTGCTGCCGCCCTCCACCGGGGGCGTCGTCGCCTACAAGTTCCGCGACCCGGACGGGCACCCCCTCGAACTCATCCACTTCCCCGGCGGCAAGCCCGCCGCGCGCTGGGCCGACGCCCCCGGCCTGTTCCTCGGGCTCGACCATTCGGCCATCACCGTCAGCGATCGCGAAGCCGCCATCGCCTGCCTCGAAGGGCTCGGCCTCGCGGTCTCCGAGCGGGGGCTGAACCAGGGGCCGGAGCAGGCGCGGCTCGACGGCCTGCCCGATCCGGTCGTGGACGTGATCGCCCTGGCACCTCCCGTGCCCGCTCCGCATGTGGAGCTTCTGCATTACCGCGCCCCGGTGCGGAGCCGGCCGGCGCAACCCTACGGGCCGTCCGACCGGGCGAGCACGCGGTTCGTCGTCTCGGCCGACGACCCGGCCGCCCTCGCGGGATCGTTACGCGGCGCGCGGCTCTCCTCGGGCGGCAGCGCCTGCTACGGCACGGGGCCGGACGGACACGGGTTCCTGATCCTGCGCCGGGGTTGACGGCGCGGGCCTGCGGCGCCACTCCCGCCGCGGAGATCCCGCCCATGCCGCTCCTCGCCCTGCCATTTCCAGCGATCAATCCCGTCGCCATCAAGATCGGGCCGATCACCATCAAGTGGTACGCCCTCGCCTACATCGCCGGCCTGATCGGCGGGTGGTACTACGCGCGCCGCCTCGTGATGGCCGACCGGCTGTGGGGCGTGGTCAAGCGCCCAGTCCCGACCGACATCGACGATCTCGTCGTGTGGGTGGCGCTCGGCGTCGTCCTCGGCGGACGCATCGGCTACGTGCTGTTCTACAACCTGCCGATGTACATGGCCGACCCGTGGGAGATCCTGGCCATCCGCAACGGCGGCATGTCCTTCCACGGCGGCTTCCTCGGTGCGATCCTCGCCTTCCTGCTGTTCGCGCGCTCGCGGGGGCTCAACGGCTACACGCTCCTCGACATCGGCGCGGTGGTCGTGCCCATCGGCCTGTTCTTCGGCCGCATCGCCAACTTCGTGAACGGCGAGTTGTGGGGCCGGGTCGCCCCCGACTTCCCCTACGCGATCGTCTTCCCGACCGGGGGGCCGGTGCCGCGCCATCCGAGCCAGCTCTACGAGGCGGCGACGGAGGGCCTGCTGCTCTTCATCGTCATGGCGGTCTGCGCGCGGCGCTTCGGGTTCCGCAAGCCGGGGCTTCTCGGCGGCATCTTCGTGCTCGGCTACGCCCTGGCGCGGACGGCCTGCGAGTTCTTCCGTGAGCCCGACGCGCAACTCGGCTTCCTGTTCGGCAATGGCCTCGGCCCGATGGGCGGCGGCGTGACCATGGGGATGCTCCTCTGCATCCCGATGATGCTGGTGGGGCTGACCTACATCGTCCTCGCCGCGACGGGCCGCACCCGGCCGAAGCGGACGGCCGCCGCCGCGACGGACGAGGAGGCGCCGGCCGCGCGCGCCGAGGCGTGACGCCGGTGGGGCGCGAGATCGCGGCCATCGTCCGCGAGACGGGGCCGATCGGCATCGACCGCTACATGGCCCTGTGCCTCGGCCACCCGGTCCACGGCTATTACCGCACGCGCGATCCCCTCGGGGCGCGGGGCGACTTCACCACCGCCCCCGAGATCACGCAGATGTTCGGCGAGCTGGTCGGCGCCTGGGCGGCCTATGTGCACCGGGCCATGGGCGGGCCGGACCCGCTCCTGATCGCCGAACTCGGCCCCGGCCGGGGCACACTGATGGCCGACGCCCTGCGGGCTCTGGGTGCCGCCGCGCCGGGGGTGAGCATCGCCCCCCATCTCGTGGAGACGAGCCCCGTTCTGCGGCAGGCGCAGGAGAGCCGGCTCGCGGGGACCGGCGCCACATGGCACGCCTCCCCCGATACGCTGCCGGACGGGCCGGCGATCCTCATCGCCAACGAGTTCTTCGATTGCCTGCCGGTTCGCCAGTTCGTCCGCGCGCCCGATGGCTGGCATGAGCGACTGGTCGGGCTCGGATCCGAGGGCGGTCTTGCCTTCGGACTCGCGCCGGAACCGACGCCGGGCATCGCCGCCCAGGCGCCGACCGGTGCCGTGGTCTCGGTGCCGGGACCGGGCCTCGATCTCGTGCGCGCCCTCGCCAGACGGGTCTGCGCGCAGGGCGGGATGCTCCTCGCCTTCGATTACGGGCATGTCCGCCCCGGCTTCGGCGACACGTTGCAGGCCCTGTCGGGGCATGCCTTCGCCGATCCCCTCGCCGCGCCGGGCGAGGCCGACCTGACCTGCCACGTCGATTTCGCGGCCCTGGCGCTCGCCGCCCGGGAGGCGGGCGCAACGGTCCATGGGCCGACCGATCAGGGCGTGTTCCTGGCCGCGCTCGGCCTGCGAGAGCGCGCCGCGAAACTCCGGCTGCGGGCGGATGACGCCCAGGCCGAGGCCATCGATGCCGCCGTCGCACGGCTGACGGATGACAGGCCCGAGGGAATGGGGCGGTTGTTCAAGGTGATGGCGGTGGCGGCACCGGGCCTCGGGCCGCTGCCCGGCCTCTCGCCGGGGTGAGGCGCCCCCCGCGCGTGTCGCGGGAGGCGCGTTCGCCAGGGGTTCAGCTCTCGAAGGAGCCGAAACCGGAGGTGGTGTCCTTCGGGGCCTTCTGCCCCTCGGCGTCCGAGACCTCGGCCTTGGGTTCCGGAAGCTCGTAACAGGGAACCGGAGCCCGCTGTGCGCCTGCGATCTTGTGCGGCGCGGTCTGCTCCTGACGCTCGTTTTCGTCCGTCTGTTGCATGGCGGTCCTCCATGGAAGTGCCGCCGGCCGTAGCCAGCCATGCCCATATAATGCGGCACTGCAACATCGGTATCACATCGCCACGCGCACCGCCTTGGGCTATCCGGGCGTCAGAGTTGACGTGAGGGCGGGGCTATGAGCGCAGGCCAGTTCATCGAGGCACCGGAATTGTCCTCGCATCCGGTCATCCGCCACGCCTTCTTCACCCGCGTCGGGGGGGTGTCGGAGGGGATCTACGCCTCCCTCAATGGCGGGCTCGGCTCCGGCGACCGGCCGGAGGCGGTGGCCGAGAACCGCGGGCGGATGTGCGCCGCCGTCGGCCTGCCCTCCGAACGGTTGGTAAGCCTGTACCAGGTCCATTCGGCCGACGTGGTGACGGTCGAGGCGCCCTTCCCCGCCGACGCGCGCCCGAAGGCCGACGCGATGGTGACGCGGGTGCCCGGCCTCGCGCTGGGCATCGCCACGGCCGATTGCGGCCCGATCCTGTTCGCCGACCCGGAGAACCGCGTGATCGGCGCCGCCCATGCCGGGTGGAAAGGCGCGCTGACCGGGGTGATCGGCGCCACGGTCGCGGCCATGGAAAAACTCGGGGCGGAACGCTCCTCCATCGTCGCCGTGCTCGGCCCGACGATCAGCCAAGCCAATTACGAGGTCGGCCCGGATTTCATCGCCCGGTTCAAGGCCGAGGCGCCCGGCATGGATGGGTTCCTCGGTCGGGGCACGAAGCCCGGACACGCGCAGTTCGACCTCCCCGGATTCATCCTGACGCGCCTCAGCGAGGCGGGGATCGGCGAGGCCGCCGCCCTCAACCGCTGCACCTACGCGGAACCCGACCGCTTCTACAGTTTCCGCCGGACCACCCACCGCAGCGAGCCCGATTACGGCCGCCTCATCTCGGCCATCGCCCTCACCCACTGACGGGGTGGAAAGGGGGGTGCGACAATCTGTCAAACGGGAAGCCGCAAAAAAAGCGTGGCAGCAAGCGAACCTTGACCATTCGGGTGCGTTTAGAGCGTCAAGGTAACGAGGATAAAGGCGGGCCGCCGCAAGGGGCTGCATCAGCAGCTGGTGGCATCGTCGAGCAAAAGCGACCTCGGAACCGCTGGATCAACCAGTTCGGGCCGGCGCAGCCGGGCCACCTATGAGGACCGTCACCATGAAATTCTTTCTCCGCGCCACCTCCGCTCTCGCCGGCCTCGCCGGCCTGACCGCCGCCGCTTCGGCCGCCGACCTGCCGCGCCGCGCCGCCCCGCCGCCGATCTTCACCCCGGTGCCGGTCTTCACCTGGACGGGCTTCTACGCCGGTTTCAACGCCGGTTACGGCTTCGACGCCTCCTCCAGCCGCGCCCCGACCGTCGTCGGCGTCTCCCCCGGTAACGCCA
>Ga0182229_1000106_pt1 | contig 21385 bp, 18 predicted proteins | sample G6R1MG_32_FD_129663 | JGI IMG/M metagenome (GOLD analysis project Ga0182229, IMG submission 129663) | Miscanthus phyllosphere microbial communities from Michigan, USA - G6R4_MAIN_07NOV2016_LD1 MG | ecosystem: Host-associated > Plants > Phyllosphere > Phylloplane/Leaf | place: USA: Michigan...
CCTTGCCAGGGCGTCGTGCAGAGTCCGCCGGGCCGCTTCGCGGCGGGCCTCGTTCCAGGCGTGACCCGCGGCGGCGGCGCGGGGCCTTGGGCGGCGGACGGCATCGGCCAGGGCGTCGGCGAAGGCCTGCGGCCCATCCGCGACGGTGATCGTTTCCGGTAGCCCGTCGAGCCCGCGCACGCCGAGCGGCGTAGAGACGGCGGGCGTGCCCGTCGCGGCGAGTTCGAGAGTCTTGATTTGAACGCCGGTCCCGGCAGTGGTCGGCACGGCGGAAACGCGCAGGCTCGCCAGGAAGGCGCGGGCGGACGGCACCAGCCCGAGGCGTTGGACGCGGCTGGCGGGCAACGTTTCCGAGCCCGATCCGGCGACGGCGATGCTGAGATCGGGCGGCAGGCGCGGCACGACCTCATCGAGGAACCACGCCATCCCCTGCCGCACGGGGGGCCAGCTCCATGTGCCGATCAGGCCGATATCGTAGTCCGGCGCCAGGGCGGGGGCCGGCTCCGGCGGGGTGGGAAAGAACAGCGGCAGCACTGCCGGCGCGGCGATGCCGAACCGCGTGCGCGCCTCCTCGGCATCGGCCTCCGACAGGAAGAGCGAGAATCGCGCCTCCGCCCCGGCGCGGCGCTCCAGGCGGGCGTTCAGCCGGGCCTCGCGGGCGTAGATGGCCCGCCACCATGGACGCGCCGAGTTCTCCGCGACCATCGCGTAGGAAATGGCCTGCACGTCGTGGAAGATGACGCCGAGAGGCAGGCGCCGCGCAAGTCCCGTGACGAACGGATAGAGGTTCACGTGATCCACGATCAGCAGATCGGGGTTCGTGCGGGCGATCTCCGCTTCGAGACGATCCGGCGGGAGATAATTGTACTTCTCCGACGAGATCGGCAGGCCGGAGCGGAGGGAGCGCCACGCCCAGGCCGCCTGTTCGCGGCGCGGCGCGGTCGCGGATTCGACCGGGATCGTCGCGAGCAGCACCGTCTCCACGGGCGAGGCGACGTGGAACGGAGCACGGCCATAGGCGAAGAGCGTGACCTCGTGTCCAAGGTCCTCCAGCACCGACAGGATCGCCCGCGTGGCGATCTCGCTGCCCGTGCGCAGGGTGTTCGGCACGAGGGTCGTGAGGAAGGCGATCCGCATGGGCTTCGTGGGCAGCGGGATGGTCACGGGGCCTCGCGCGGGATCGCGGGCGGGTCGCGCAGCGCCCGGTAGGTCATCACCGTCGAGACGAGATAGGACGCCAGGAAGACGAAGTTCACCGGCGTGATCCACTCGTCGTCCCCGGCGAAATGCCAGAACACGGCGATCATCAGGGCGGATTTCACCACCGTCACCGCCAGGGCGACGTAGAACGTCGTCGTCATGCGGCCGTTCGCGTAGAGCAGCTCGACTTGGTACTCGATCAGGTTGCGCAGCGCCGGCACCAGCCAGAGCAGGCCGAGCAGGCCGACCGCCTTGGCGACCTCGTGGCCCAACAGGTTCGGCGCGAACCAGAGGGCGACGACGATGCCGCCATAGGCGAGGGTCGAGACGGCGGCGATCATCAGTTCCACGACGACCTTGGCCCGCCTTCCCGCCATGCTGCTGCGGTTCACCAGCACCCGCTGAATCATCAGGACGTTGAAGGCCCGGATGGGCACGGCCGTGAGGTCGATGACGCGGATGCAGATGGCGTACATGCCCGCCGCGACCCCGCCGCCGAAGGTCAGCACCAGGACCTTGTCGATTTCGGCCTGCAGTGTGTAGGCGAGCCCCGATCCGCTGAGCGCGAGGGCGTTGCGGGCGCGTAGCAGCGTCGCGGTCCGGCGCCAGCGCAGGCGCCTGCGCGGCAGGAGGAAGACGAGGATCAGCCCCAGAGCTAGGGTGTTGCTGACGAGGTAGAGCACCGCCCATTCCATGAGCGTCGAGCCCGGCAGGAACAGGAAGAGGATCGCCATCGCCGCCTTGCAGACCGCGCCGATGTTGAACGCCAGGGAGGCGTGATCGAAGCGGCCGAGACCGCTGCTGACCGTCGAGGCGGTGTCGATCATCCGCCAGGGCAGCACCTCCGAGGCGACGATCAGGAAGTAGGGCAGGAGGCGATCCGGCTGATCGAAGAACAGCTGGTAGCTCAGCCAGGCCAGGAGCCCGCAGGGCAGGATGCTGGCCGAAAGCCAGAGCAGGTAGTTGGTGTAGTAATGCCCGAGCAGCCGGGGGCGGATCGCGCCGACCTGGAAGAGGTTGGACCCGTACCCGAACGCCGCGAGGCGAGCCAGCACGGTGCCGACGGCCACCGCGCCGGCGAAGAACCCGAAATCGACGATGCTCAGCCCGTGCGTCAGGCACAGGAAATACAGGAGCGAGAGGCAGAGCCGCCCCATCGAGCCGCTGAACAGGTGCGCATAGTCGCGCAGGGTCGTCGCGCTGATCGACGGAAGCCCCAGACGCTGCCCGGCCCTGCGCAGGCGCGCGAAATCCAGCGCGGGCATGGCGTATCGCTCGGCCAGCAGGCCGAGGCGCCACGGTCTGGAACGGCGGTCAGCCGGCATTCATGCCTCGGGCGCCGCGTTCCCGGCGTGGGATCGCTTGCCGTCGTTCCGATGGGCCGTCTCCCACGCGGCGAGGCATTCGGCCTCGTAGGCGCGCAGGATGTCGTCCCACACGAAATGCTCGGAAGCCTGCGTGAGGGCGGCGGCGCGGGCCCGCGCCACGAGGACGTCGTCGCGCAGGATCATCTCGATCCCCCGCTCGCAGCTGTCGACATCCGTGAAATACATCTGCGACTCGCCGGCAGTGCCGCGATTGAAGGCGTTGTCGTGCGCGAGCACCGCGTTGCCAGCCCACAGCGCTTCGACGAGGGAGGGGTTGGTCCCGCCGACCGTGTGGCCGTGGAGATAGGCGCGGGCATGTCCGCGCAGGGCGGCCACGGTTTCCGGGTCGTAGATCGCCCCGGTGAAGATCACCTCGTCGCTCGCGGCCGCGCGGATCGCGGCGTGGTACGCATTGCCCCCGTCGAGCCCGCCGACGACCACCAGTCGGCAGTCGCGACGCTTGCGCGAGAAGGCTTGCACGATGGTGAGGATGTTGTTGTCCGGCTCGATCCGGGCAATCGAGACCAGATAGCCATCCCTGGTCAGCCCCAGCCGCGCGAGCGGCGCGGGATCACGGTGCGCGATCGGATCGCCGCCATAGGGGATCGTGACGATGGACCGGCGGGGACGCCGCGTCGCCAGATGGTCGGCGATCTTCGGGTGGTCGGCGATCAGCCGTTGCGACGACCAAGCGGCGATCCACTCGTTGACCCAGAACCATGCGCGGATCGCGCGCGACCATTTCGGGCGGCGCCACTCGATCCCGTCCATGTTGGTCAGGACCTTGCGCCCCCATAACCGCAGATACGGAAGCAGGACGGCGCTGTTGTAGCCGAGCACGAGACACACGGCGTCGCGCCGCGCGGCGTCGAGGACGGTGTAGGCGTCGAAGAGAAGTGTCGCGGACGGCCCGTGCCCGGCGACCTCGATCTGGATCAGCTCCACGCCTTTCCAGTGCTCCGTGCGGAAGCGCTGCCGCACCGCGTCCACGTCGTTCTGGCAATAGACGCCCACCCGCCATCCGCGGGCGACGAGGTAGAGGGCCAAACGCTCCGCGAAGGTCTCGAACCCGCCGTAAGCCGCCGGGATGCCCCGCGACCCGAGGATCAGGATCGCAGGCGCTGTCGCCCCGAATTCACCCGTGCGAGTGCCCCGATTCCACTGATCCTGGGCGCTGTCATCCGGCACTGTCGTTCCTCGACCTGTCATGCGTCGCCGATGTCAATTTCGCGGGATGAGGCGGGGCGGTTCCGATCGGGAGAGACCTTCGACAATTCGCTTTCGCACGAAGTCGACGCAGGCCAAAAGATTGCGCTCCAAGAAACGCAATAAACGGCATTGCGTCAATCCTGGGTCGATAAATTATCGATAGCATCCCCAGGGATGTCGAGAAGTCTCGGTAATAATAATCGAAGACGTTATCAGAGCCAGCATATTAACCAATCGACCCATTTACACTCCTAAAACCGGTTCAACGGGCGCCCGATGTCTCCCGCTCGGTCATGCCTTGACGCGATGACCGGCCAGGAACCGCAGACCGAAGATCGCGATCAGGAAGGCGACCCAGAACGCCTCGTCCCGCTGGAAGAACAGCGTCTCCATCGAGCCGAGGAAGACGGCGAACAGCCAGATCTGGAAGAACAGCAGCGCCAGATCGCGGTTCTCCGGGATGGCCCGGGAGCGGGCGAAATCGAGGATCGGCAGGACGACCAACGCCCAGCACGCGAGGAGGAGGCCGGGGATGCCGGTGGTGAGGGCGAGGTCGAGGTAGGAATCGTGGGAATGGGAGGCGGTGGCCGCCCAGGGGTTGCTCGCGTCATCGACCGAGTAGCGGGCGTAGTCCGTGTTCCAGAACCCGAGGAAGCCGTAGCCGAACAGGGGTCGCTCCCGGAACTGGTCGATCGCGAAGCTCCAGATGCCGGTGCGGTTCGTAAAGGTGGGATCGCTCATGATCCGGTCGTTGATCGTGGCGATCCCCGGGAGGACGGCCGATCCGACGGTGAAGGTCAGGTACAGCCCCAGCGGCACCAGACAGAAGGCGAGGAGCATCCGCAGGGACGGAATGCGCAGCCCGAGATACGACCAGACCAGTACGAAGGGGACGAGGGCCTGCGGCTGCTTGGCGCCGGTGAAGGCCAGGAAGACGGTCGCGAGGACGACGAGGCTCGGCCCCAGGACGAGGCGCCTTTGCGTAACCAAGTAGATCCCGATCAACAGGAACACCACCATCATCGGGCCGGTGCGGGACTTGTGATCGTAGAGGCCGCGCCATGACCCGGCGAGGTTCACCTCCATGGCGGCATCGCTCTGGTGCACGGCCAGATGCGGTACCAGCAGGACGGCGAGGAAGCAGAGGATCACGACCATCAGGGCGACGCCGCCGAGCCAGCTCTCGAATTGGCGGCGGTCGCGGGGCAGGAGCAGCAGCGTGCCGACGATGGCCATGACGATGACGGTCAGGATCAGCCGGCGCACCGCGATGCCGGGATTGATGGCGAAGGCGCAATCCACCAGGAACCACGCCAGGACCGCCCCGTAGGCCGGATGGGCCAGCGGCAGGATCCGGCGCCAGCCCATCTCCACGAGCTGCCACACGCTGAGGCCGAACAGCGTCAGGTACAGGATCTGGTTCAGCAGGTCCGACGATTCGCTCGTCTTCAGGACCGCCCCGCTCGACAGATCCTTCAGCGGATCGAGGGTGATCCAGAACACCGACAGGGTGACGATGAACAGACCCGACCGCCTCGCGAGGTCGAGATCGACGCTCGAGGTCCTCGTGGCGACATCGCCCTTCACGACGGGCGCGCTCCGCGATGGCGATATTGCTCGGGCCGCAATCCCGCCTGCGCCGTCACCCGCCCGATGGCTTCCAGCATCGGATGGGCGGCGATGAGCGGATCCCGGGAGGTCGCAAGACGCGACAGGGCGCGGATCAGTCCGACGCCGAGGAGCGCCCCGCTCTTCAGCCAGATGCGCAGCCGCTCCCTCGGGCTCCGCGCGTTCTTGTGCTCGATCATGTAGTTGATCGCGCCGTAGCGCAGGCTGCGCGCGATCACCCAGCGCAGGGTCGTCCGGCTCGCCGGGACGGTCTCGACCGCCCGCGCCGCCGGTTCGAAATAGGCCGTGAAGCCGGCATCGCGGGCGCGCTTGAAGAAATCGAGATCGCCGCCGCCGACGAAATCGAAGAGCGGATCGAGAAAGGGCTGCCCCAGACGGTCGAGCACGGCCGCGCGCATCACGAAATTGCCGCTGCCGTAGAGGAACCGCACCGGGCCGGCGGCGGTGTAATACGGCTTGAACACCGGGTGATTGGCGAACCGGCCGGCATCCTGCCTCTCGAATTGCGGCACGACGGGTCCGCCGACGAGATCGGCGCCGGAGCGCTCCTGCGCCTCCACGATGCGGCGCAGCCAGTCGGGCTCGGCGATCTCGTCATCGTCGATCATCGCGACGAGGGCCGTGCCGGGATAGAGGTCCCGCGCCGCCGCGAAGGCGCCGTTGCAGGCCGAGCAATGGCCCGGCTCCGAGACCACCACGGCGACCCCGTCGATCTCGCCCGCGCGGATCATCGCCTCGGCCTTCACGGCGCCCGCGCGGCCGTTGGGGTCGTTGTCGGCGACGACGCAGGCGAAGGGGCGTCCGAAATCCTGTGCCCTGAGCGAGCGCAGGGTGACGGCGAGGTGGTCGGGCCGCCGCAGGGTCAGGACGCAGATGACGACCATCGGCTCACCGGATGGCCGGGCATCCCTGCCGTCATAGGCGACCGTATAGGTCTCCGCTTCGGCCCGCTGTGATGGCATGGTGGGATCACTCATCTGGGCGCACGCCGCGTGTCGGGGGCGGATGCAGCCGTACCGAGAAGGCCGGCGACGGTCTCGACCCGGCAGCCGCGCGCGAGCGCCCCGTCCACCGCGTAGGCCAAACGCTCTGGCGTCACCCCGAAGCGGGTGGGCCGGTCCGCCACGTCATGGGCGTAGAAGATCAGCCAGGCCCCCCGCGCAACGGCGTCGTCCAGCACCGAATCGATGCCCGCCTCTCCGATGCTGGCATTCTCCAGGGCTACGGCTTCGAGCCGGCCCCTGTCGGCCCGCCGGCTCATCGGGCCGCCATGGATGCCCCGGCAGGCGAGGAAGCGGCGTTGCAGCGCCAGCTTATGCGGCAACCCGATCGCCCCATACGGGTAGGCGAAGGTCGCGAGCGGCTGCCCGATCACAGGCCCCAGGATGCGGGCGTTCTCTTCGACATCGCGCAGGTAGCGTTTGGCCCCGGTCGTCGCGCCGTTCGGATGCGTGGCCGTGTGGCAGCCGATCTCGTGGCCCCGCCGGGCGAGGCCTGCCACTGTCGCGAGGCTGGCCAGGGGATAGAGGTCCCACTCGGTGCCGGCGAGACCGCCGCAGACATAGAACGTCCCGCGCACGCCCCGGTCCTCCAGGATGCGCGCGCCGTCCCGCGCCGCCGAAGCGGCGATGTCGTCGAAGGTGAAGCTCACGGTCGCGCGGCCGAAGGCGAGCGGGACCCGGCATGTCACCACGCGCCGTGCGAGGTGGCGCTTCACCTTTTCATTCAAGGTCTCGCGGGTCACGGGCGGGGATCTCGACAATCTCCGCGCATCGTGGGGCAAGAATGTTTCAGAACTCGAAAGCCCCGATCCGCCGGAGCCAGACACGCAACCGCCGGTTGCGACTCGAAGCTGCGCCCTTTCGTTCCGGGCGTGATCACACCGGGAACTCGCGCTTCCCTCCATCCTTATAACACTTGCTAGTATCGAGCCGCCGAGGCGAACGAGCATGTCGGAGCCCGCGTCACAACCTGTGCTCTCTTTTGTCCCCGATGCTTTGAGTGCATCGCAAGTCGGTGTTTGGGAAACGGATTTCGAAAACGACCGGACACGGGGTGATGCCACCCTCGCTGCTCTGTTCGGCGTCGATCCTCTTCAAGCCGCGCAGGGCCTGCCGCTGGCGCATTACGTGCGCAACGTCGTGGCAGAAGATCGCGCCACACTCTACGACAAGTTGAATAGTGTTCGTGCGGTGGGCGGCCTGTTCGTCATCGAATACCGCACGCGGCCGTCACCGAACACCGTTCGGTGGGTTTTGGCGCGGGGTCGTTACGAGCGGATCGAAGGCAACGAGGCGATGACGGGACGAGGGATCGTCATCGACATCACCGAGAGCAAGCTCGACGGGCAGATGGAAGACCGGGCGCTCTTCTTCGCGCCGAACGAGGATGTCCCCTCCCTCGATCATGTCGCCGCGCTGGCGCTGCGGGCACGGGAGGAGATCGACGAACTCGGTGAGCAGGAGGGCTCGCCCCTGCGCAGGGCCGTCGATGCCTTCCTGATGGTCATCGGGCGGGCCATCGCGCAGGGTCAGACCGCGATGAGGAAGATGGGCCGCCACGTCAACTGACCCCCGTCATGTGACGGGGGCGGGGTTGAACAGCGCGAGGTCGTTGTAGAGGCCCCAGCGGTCGGACCACGGGCGCTTGCGCCCGCTGGCGACGTCGAGGATCAGTTCGAACAGGTCGTGGCCCGCCTCTTCGAGGCTGCGCTCCCCCGTCGCCACGCGGCCGGCGTCGAAATCGATGAGATCGGACCAGCGCTCGGCCAGTTCGGTGCGGGTGGCGACTTTGATGACCGGCGCCTGCGCGAGGCCGTAGGGCGTGCCCCGTCCGGTGGAGAAGACCTGCAGGGTGATGCCCGAGGCGAGTTGCAGCGTCCCGCACACGAAGTCGCTGGCGGGGGTCGCGGCGAAGATCAGGCCCTTCTCCCTTACGCGCTCGCCGGGGGCCAGCACGCCGCTTATCGGGCTCGCGCCGGATTTGGCGACGGACCCAAGGGCCTTCTCCACGATGTTATTGAGCCCGCCCTTCTTGTTGCCCGGGGAGGGGTTCGCGCGGCGGTCGGCGCCGCCCTTGGCGAGGTAGTCGTCGTACCACGCCATCTCGCGCACCAAGGCCTGCGCCACCTCCGGCGTGGCGGCACGGGGGGTGAGGAGGTGGATCGCGTCGCGCACCTCCGTCACCTCGGAGAACAGCACCGTCGCGCCGCAGCGCACGAGCAGGTCCGCGCAGATGCCCATGGCGGGGTTGGCGGTCACGCCGGAGAAGGCGTCGCTGCCGCCGCACTGCAGGCCGACGACGAGGTCCGAGACCGGGCAGGTCTCCCGACGCCGCACGTTCAGCACGGCCAGCCGCTGCTCGGCCATTTGCATGATCGTGTCGATCATCATGCCGAAGCCGGCGTGGTGCTCGTCCTGAAGCCGCGTCACGGCGCCGGTCTGCGTCGCGTCCGGCAGCAGCCGCTCGGAGACCAGCTTCTCGCAGCCGAGGCCGACCACCATCACCTCGCCGCCGAAGTTCGGGTTTCGGGCGAGGTTCTGCAGCGTGCGGATCGGGATATGCGCCTCGGGGGCGCTGATCGCCACACCGCAGCCGTAGGTGTGGGTGAGCCCGACCACGTCATCGACGTTCGGAAAGCGCGGAAGAAGCTCTTCCTTGATTTTGCGGATCGCCACATCGAGCGTGCCCGCCACGCATTGCACGCTCGTGGAGATGGCGAGGATGTTCTTGGTGCCGACCGTGCCGTCCGGGTTGCGAAAACCCTCGAACGTGTAGCCGTCGAGCGTGGGCAGGGGCGCGGGCGGGCGGATCGTCAGGTCGAGCGTGTCGAGGTCCGGCGCGGCCGGGGTCTCGACGCGCGATTCCTCCACCCAGCTTCCCTCGGGGATCGTCTCGATGGCGAACCCGACGATCTCGCCGTAGCGGCGCACGGCACCGCCCTTGGCGATGTCGGAGAGCGCCACCTTGTGGCCCTGCGGCACGAACTCCCGGAGGGTGATGCCTTCCGGCAGGGTGGTCCCCGCCGGCAGGCCGAAGGCGTTCACGACGATGGCGACATTGTCGTCCGGGTGGACGCGGATCGTGCGCGGGGTATCCCCCGGCAAGCGGGAGGGCCGCTCTGGTGCGGACACGTCGCTCGGCGTCGCCATCGTCGTCTCGTCCCTCTGCTCAGGCGTCTTTGCGGCCGTCGAGCGTGCGCGGCACGTTCAGCGGGTTGGCCTGCCGCAGTTCCGGCGGCAGCAGGGCGTCGGGGAGGTCCTGGTAGCAGACCGGCCGCAGGAAGCGGTCGATGGCGAGGCTGCCCACGGAGGTCGTCCGCCCGTCGGAGGTCGCCGGGTACGGCCCGCCATGCACCATGGCGTGGCCCACCTCGACGCCCGTGCCGAAACCGTTGACGAGGATGCGGCCGACCTTCCGCTCAAGAACCGGGAGCAGGGCGCGGGCGGCGTCATGGTCGCCCGCGTCCATGTGCAGGGCCGCCGTGAGCTGGCCTTCGAGCTTTCCGAGGACCGCGCGGATCTCGCTCAGGTCGCGGCAGCGCACGACGAGGGACGCGGCGCCGAACACTTCCTCGGCGAGGCTGTGGTCCGCGAGGAAGGAGCCGGCATCGGTGGCGAAGAGCGTCGCGCGCCCCTGCGTCTCGCCGCCGGCCTGGCCCTGCGCGATGCGCTTCACCGCCGCGTTCGATTCGAGCGCGGCGACCCCGGCGCAATAGGCCTTGTGGATGCCGGGCGTCAGCATGGTTTGCGCCGCGATCCCTTCCAGCGCCTGCGCGGCGCCGGAGAGGAAGGCGTCGAGGCCCTGGCCTTCCACCGCGAGGATGAGGCCGGGATTGGTGCAGAATTGGCCGGAGCCGAGGGTGAGCGCGCCGACGAAGGCCTTGCCAATCTCCGCCCCACGAGCCTCCAGGGCAGAGGACAACAGGATCACGGGATTGATCGAGCTCATCTCGGCATAGACCGGGATCGGCACCGGGCGCGAGGCGGCGAGCTTCATCAGCGCCGTGCCGCCCGCGCGCGAGCCGGTGAAGCCCACGGCGGCGATGCGCGGATCGGAGACGAGGCGCTTGCCGACCTCGATGCCGTCGTCGAACAGCAGCGAGAAGACGCCCTCCGGCAGGTCGCATTCGGAGACAGCCTTGGCGATGGCGCGCCCGACGAGTTCCGACGTGCCGGGATGGGCCGGGTGAGCCTTGGCGACCACGGGGCAGCCGGCGGCCAGCGCCGAGGCGGTGTCGCCCCCGGCCACGGAGAAGGCGAGCGGGAAGTTCGAGGCGCCGAACACGGCGACGGGGCCGACGCCGATGGCGCGCAGGCGCAGGTCCGGCCGGGGCAGGGGCTTCCGGTCGGGCAGGGCCGGGTCGATCCGCGCGGAGAGGTAGCTGCCCTCGCGCAGGACGCCCGCGAACAGCCGCAGCTGGCCGACCGTGCGGCCGCGCTCGCCTTCGAGGCGCGGGCGGGGCAGGCCGCTTTCCGCCATGCAGCGGATGATGAGGTCGTCGCCGATGTCGAGGATCGCCTGGGCGATCGCTTCGAGGAAGGCGGCGCGGCGGTCCGGCGTGATCTCGCGGAACGTGTCGAAGGCGTCGTCGGCAAGGGCGCAGGCGCGCTCGACCTCATCCGCCGAGGCGGCGTGGAAGATAGGCTCGATGGGGCGGCCGGTGGCGGCCTCGACCGCGCGGAAGTTCGCGCCTTCGCCCGCCGATTGGCCGCCGATGATGCTGCGTCCGGTGAGGTTCATGATCATCTCCATCGCGCCTGAAGGGGCCCCGCCTCAGCGGACGAGGCAGGGGCGCTTGTTGTCGAAGGTCCAGCCCGGGATCAGGGCCTGCATCGCGGCGGCGTCGTCGCGGGCGCCGAGGCCGTGCTTCCTGTAGAGTTGGTACGCGGCCTCGACCTCGTCCCAATCGATCTCGATGCCAAGGCCCGGCCGCTCGGGGACCTGAACGAGCCCGTTGCGGATCCGCAGGGGCTCCCGGGTCAACCGCTGCCCGTCCTGCCAGATCCAATGGGTGTCGATGGCGGTCACGCGGCCCGGCGCGGCGGCGGCGGCGTGGGTGAACATTGCGAGCGACACGTCGAAGTGGTTGTTCGAGTGCGAACCCCAGGTCAGGTCGTGGTCGCGGCAGAGCTGCGCCACGCGCACCGCCCCGGCCATGGTCCAGAAATGGGGGTCGGCCAGCGGGATGTCGACCGAACCGAGCTGGATCGCGTGGCGCATCTGGCGCCAATCGGTGGCGATCATGTTGGTGGCGGTGGGCAGGCCGGTGGCCCGGCGGAACTCGGCCATGACCTCGCGGCCGGAGAAGCCGCCCTCGGCGCCGCAGGGATCCTCGGCATAGGCGAGGATGTCGCCCTTGCCCTTGCACAGGGCGATGGCCTCGTTCAGCGACCACGCGCCGTTCGGATCGAGGGTCACGCGGGCCTGCGGGAAGCGCCGCTTGATCGCGGTGACGGCCTCCATCTCGGCCTCGCCCGCCAGCACGCCGCCCTTCAGCTTGAAGTCGTTGAAGCCGTAGGCCTCGTGGGCGGCCTCGGCGAGGCGGGCGACGGTCTCGGGGGTAAGAGCTTCCTCGTCGCGCAGGCGGAACCAGCCGTCGCGGGCTTCCGGCTCGCGATAGTCGAGATCGGTGCGGCGGCGGTCGCCGACGTAGAAGAGGTAGCCGAGCATCTCGACCGCGTCGCGCTGCTGGCCCTCACCGAGGAGCGCGGCCACCGGCACGTTCAGGTACTGCCCGAGAAGGTCGAGGAAGGCGGATTCGACCGCCGTGACCGCGTGGATGGTGATGCGCAGGTCGAAGGTCTGAAGGCCGCGTCCGCCGGCATCCCGGTCCGCGAAGTGGCTGCGCATCGTGTTGAGGACGGCGTTCCACGCGCCGAGCGGCTTGCCGACGATGAGGTCGCGCGCCTCTTCCAGCACCCCCCGGATGCCCTCGCCGCCGGGGACCTCGCCGAGGCCGGTCGCGCCGGTCGAGTCGGTGAGCACAACGAGGTTGCGGGTGAAGAACGGGCCGTGCGCGCCCGAGAGGTTCAGGAGCATGCTGTCGCGGCCGGCGACCGGCACCACCTTCATGTCGGTGACGACGGGGGTGTTGCGGGCGGCGTGCTGGGTCTGTTCGAACGGCATGGTTTGCCTCCCTGGATGCGTTCTTGGTGATCGGAGAGGGGGGCCCGCCCCATGGGACGAGCCCGGGGCGTTCGTGCCTTAAGCCTTCAGCTCGACGCGGCGGATCTGCCCGACGACGACGAGGTAGCAGAATACCGCGGCGAGGGCGTTGGCGCCCACGAAGACCAGGGCGCCGTTGAACGAGCCGGTCTGCTGGACGATGTAACCGATGACGATGGGCGTCGTGATGCCGGCGGTGTTGCCGAAGGTGTTGAACAGGCCGCCCGAAAGGCCGCCGCTCTCCTTGGGCGAGGTATCGGCCACCACGGCCCAGCCCAGCGCGCCGACGCCCTTGCCGAAGAAGGCCAGCGCCATCAGCCCGACCACGAGGGCGTCGGCCTGGACGTAGTTGCAGCCGATGATCGCCATCGAGATCAGCATGCCGGCGACGATCGGGATCTTGCGGGCGGCGGTGAGGGAATAGCCCCGGCGCAGCAGCACGTCCGAGATGAAGCCGCCGAGGATGCCGCCGATGAAGCCGCAGAGCGCCGGCAGCACCGCCGCGAAGCCGGCCTGCAGGATCGAGAGGCCGCGTTCCTTCACGAGGTAGACCGGGAACCACGTCAGGAAGAAGTAAGTGAGCACGGTGATGAAGTACTGGCCGAAATAGATGCCGAGAAGCATCCGGTTCGACAAAAGCTGCTTCAGGGTGCGCCCGGCCTCGCCGGCCCCACCGGAACGGGCGCCATCCATGACCATGAGCGCGCCGCCCTGGCGGATGTAGTCGCGCTCGGCGCGGCCCACCATCGGGTGATTTTCAGGCCCGTGGACGACCTTCAGCCAGAGCAGCGCGAAGGCGACGCCGAGCACGCCCATCACGGTGAAGACGTGGTGCCAGGAGTAGGTGTGGACGATCCACGCCATGAGGGGCGTGAACAGCACGGTCGCGAAATACTGCGCCGAGTTGAAGAAGGCCGAGGCCATGCCGCGTTCCCGCGCCGGAAACCACGCCGCGACGATGCGGGCGTTGGCCGGGAAGGCGGGCGCCTCGCTGAGCCCCACGAGGAGGCGCAGGGCGAAGAGCAGGATGACGGCGGTGAGGCCGGTGAAGAATCCGACCGCGCCCTGGATCAGGGTGAAGCCCGACCACACGGCGATGGAGGCGGCGTAGACCCATTTCACGCCGAACCGGTCGAGCAGCCAGCCGCCGGGGATCTGCGCCAACACGTAGGACCACGCGAAGGCCGAGAAGACGTAGCCCATCTGGACGGGAGTGAGGCCGAGTTCCTTGGCCATGTCCGGCCCGGCGATCGAGATCGTCGCCCGGTCGGCGTAATTGATCGCGGTCGCCATGAAGAGCATCAGCGCGATCAGGATGCGGACGCGGCCGCGCTTGACCCTCGAAGGGGCCGCCGCGTCCGCCGTGGCGGTGGTGGTCGTCATGTCCATGGGCGTTCTCCCGGTGGGGCGCGCCCGTTTTCGGACGCATCGTTCTCCGCCGTTGGCCGGCGTGTCGTCTGGGGGCGGGGGCGGGCGGGCCGCCCCCGGAGGATCAGCGGCGGTCGCCGATCAGGGCCTTCAGCTCGGCCAGTTCGCCGGCATCGAGATCGGTCAGCGGCGAGCGCACGGGCCCCGCGTGGCGGCCCACGGCGGTCATGCCGGCCTTCACGATCGACACGGCATAGCCGCGCTTGCGGTTGCGGATCGCGATGTAGGGGAGGACGAAGTCCTTCAGTTCGGCATAGACCGCGTCGCGGTCGCGGCGGCGCACCGACTCGTAGAACGACAGCGCCCATTCCGGCAGGAAGTTGAAGATCGCCGACGAATAGGTGGTCACGCCCATCTCCAGATAGGGGAGGGCGAAGGTCTCGGCGGTGGGCAGGCCGCCGACATAGGTGAGGCGATCACCGAGGCCGGCATAGACGCGGGTCATCAGCTCGACGTCGCCGACGCCGTCCTTGAAGCCGACGAGGTTCGGGTTGCGCTCGCACAGGCCGGCGAGGGTCGTCTCGTTCAGCTGGGCGTTGGCGCGGTTGTAGACGATGATACCGAGCTTGGTCGCCTTGCACACCGCCTCGATATGGGCGGCGAGGCCGGCCTGCTCTGAGCCGACAAGGTAGGGCGGCAGGAGGAGGATGCCGTCGGCGCCGGCGGCCTCGGCGGCCTTGGCCATCTCGACCGCGAGGGCCGTGCCCTGGCCGGCGGGGGCGATGACCGGCGTGCGGCCACGGGTCTCCTCGATGCAGGCGCGCAGCACCCGGTCGATCTCGGCCGGGGTCAGCGAGAAGAACTCGCCCGTGCCGCCGGCCGCGAAGAGGCCGGAAACCTTGTAATCGGCAAGGCGGGAGAGATTGTCGCGGTAGGCCGCCTCGTCGAAGCTGAAGTCATCGTGAAAATGCGTGACCGGGAACGACAGCAGGCCGGAGCCCAACTGCTTGGCCATCTCCGCCGGGGTCATCCGCGCCATCGTCATCTCCCATGATTCGCGCCGTTCGGGCGTCTGAACTCTGGGTAGGCCCCGCCTATTGTCGCGTCCAACGTTGATTTTAGATCGATTATCCCGGATGCTGCATCAATGTTCGATCTGGGACACGCCCGCAGTTTCGTCGCGGTGGCCGAGGAGCTGCATTTCGGCCGGGCCGCCGCTCGGCTGAACCTGACGCAATCGCCCCTCTCCCGGCAGATCCAGATGCTGGAGCAGACGCTGGGGGTGACGCTGCTCGAACGCACCACCCGTGCGGTGCGCCTGACGCCCGCCGGCCGCACCTTCGTGGCGGAGGCCTACCGGGTGATCGCGGCGGCGGAGAACGCGGAGCGCGTCACCCGCCGCGCCGCCCGTGGCGAGAGCGGGATGATCCGCCTCGGCTTCACCGCCGCCTCGGCCTACCGCATCCTCCCCCGCCTCGTGACGCATCTGCGCGACCGGCTGCCGGAGATCGATCTCGCCCTGGAGGAGATGGTCTCCGGCGAGCAGATCCAGGCCCTGGAGGGCAACCGGATCGACCTCGCCCTGCTGCGCCCGTCGCCGGCCCTGTCGGAGAGCGCCATCGAGGCGGTGCCGATCACGCGGGAACGCCTGATCCTCGCGGTGCCGCAGGGTCATCGCCTCGCCCTCGGCCGGGCACCGACCCTGGCCGATCTCGACGGTGAGCCGTTCGTGACATGGTCCCCCCGGGGCGGACGCTACTTCATCGACCTGCTCGATGCGCTCTTCGAGGGCGGCGAGGTCCAGCCCCGCGTGGTGCAGCGGGTGAACCAGGTCCACGCGATGCTGGCTTTGGTCGGCGCCGGGCTCGGCGTCGCCCTCGTGCCGGACGGCGCCCGCAGCATCCGGGTGGCGAACGTCACCCTGCGGGCCATCCGGCTGCCGGCCTCCGCGCAGCCGGAGTTGCACCTCGCCTCCCGCCGGGACGACGCCAACCCGTGCCTACCCACGGTGCGGGAGGTGATCGAGAAGGCCTTTTGACGCTCGGTGCGATTTGGTTCCATCACTATTGATGGGGCGACTACAAGTGCAGATTGAATAAAACGCCCTGTACGTACTCGGCAGGACTTGCGGTCGAGCTGGCGGCCGGACAAAGCTTAAGAAACCGTAGCCTTGCCTGGAGCGAGCCTTGCATCGTGTGATTCGCTCAGTGACCGTGGCCTTCGTGACGATCGCCGTGATGACGCCCACGCTCGACGTGGCCCAGGCGGCGGGTTCGAACAAGCAGCCCCAGAATGCCGGGCGTGCCGCCGTCGAGACGAAGGACACCACCTTCATCGACCGCCAGGAGAAGATGTGGGGCCGCCTCTCGGCCTCGATCTGTTCCGGCTGCATCACGGCCGCGAACCGCGTCGCTCCGTCGAGCTACGAGAAGCCGGGAAGCGCGCCGGTCGCCGAAGCGAAGCTGGAGACGGTGAAGACGGCGATCCGCACGGCGGCGACGCCGCGCCGGTTCGTCCAGCTGAAGAAGCGTTACGCTAAGCACGACCGCCGCGAGAGGCTGCGGCTCGCGGCGCGCGCCCGGTCGAGGGCGGCGATGCTGGCCAAGCGCCACGCCCTGCGCCTCGCCGCCCTGAAGCGGCATCATCCCGCCCCGGCACGGGCCGCCTTCGTGCCGGCCTACGAGGCGCGCTCGATCGATACGGTCTATCGCATCCCCACCGATCAGCCCTTCACCCCGCGTGACGACGGGCGGTGGCACGAGACGATCCTCCCGACCGCCCTGCGCCTGCGCCGGGGCTGAGCCCGGCATGGGCGAGTTGACGCGTCGAGGAACCGGCTGGGCGGCCCTCCCTTGTCCGGGGGACCGCATTCAAGCGGACGGAGTTCTGAGACGATGCGATTGAGACCGGCGACCGCCCTCGGGCTGGCCCTGAGCCTCCTGCCCGCCACGGCCTTCGCGCAGGGCAAGCCGCTGCCGCCGCCGGCAAGCGATGCCACGCCGCCCATCGAATTGTCGATCACCCTGCAGGACGGGAAGCCGGTCTGCGCGCCGGCCGAACTGCTCGTTCCCGCCAACACCAACATCGCCCTGAACGTCGTCAGCCAGGCGAACGCCGAGGTGACGCTGACCATTCCGGGCCAATTCTCGAACGGCCTCGTCGAGCACGCGGACGGCGATCTCGTCCACGTGGCGAGCGAGAAGGGCTATCTGGTGAAGCGCAACGGCAAGGGCGTGCTGAAGCTGCGGACCGAGGGGCCGGGGCAGGTGAAGTACGCCTGCACCGCCACGAATAACCAGAGCCAGCCGTTTACCGGCACCTACACGCGGAAGGGGACGAACGGCTGATCTGCGTCTGAGACGAAAGCGGCCCCGGCGCTGGTCCGGGGCCGCGTATCACATGATCAGTCGACGACCTTGCCGTCCGGCCCGACCTTCACGGTCTGCTCCTTGTCGGCGCCCGCGACCTTGATCTCGTACTGCACGGCCTTGCCGTCCTTCGACACCTCGGCCTCGTAGGCCTTGCCGCCGCCGGCCTTCTGCTCCGCGATGGCGAGCGCGTCCTTCAGGGTCGTCTTCGCCTCGTTGAAGTTCTTCGTGGTGAGGAAGGTGAAGTAACGCTCGATCGGCTGGTTCTCGGTCTTGTAGACCGCGCCGGTATCGGCATTGATGCCGTATTCCACGAGCTTGCCGCTCGGGTAGACGACCTTCACGGCGTAATGCACCGGGTCCTTGCTGTCGGCCTTCTCGAAGTCGGCGTCGATGGCGCGGCCGCCCTTCTCCTCGCCCTGCATCTCGGCGGTGCTGATCGCCTGCGGCAGGGCGACCTTGGCGGTCTTGGCGACCTGCCACTCCTTCATGTCCTTCATGTCGCCCGTCGTGCCCGTGGTCGTCGCGGTCTGGGCAAAGGCGAGGCTGGTGCCGAGCAGAAACAGGCCGGCGGTAGCGGCAAACGTCTTCGTCATGGCGGGTAAACCCTCGTTTTCGAGTGTGTTGCCGTCATGAACGCCCCAGGCACGGGCCTGTTTCATCGATCCTGATACGATCCTTATGCGGATGGGCCGCGGCCCCTCTCGAACCCTCACGCGGAGGCTGAGAGGATCCACGGCGGCGGGGATGAACCCGCCGACCGGACCGCTCACTATGCTCGACCTGATCTTCGTCGCCGGAAGCCTCGCCTTCTTCGCCGCCAGCGCCGGCTATGCCGCCCTGTGCGAGCGCCTGTGAGGAGGCGGCGATGACCCTCGACCTCGCCCTCGGCGCCCTCGTGACCGCCGGCCTCCTCGTCTACCTCACCTACGCCCTCGTCCGCCCCGAGCGGTTCTGAGCGGCGGCACGGACTTCACCCCATGACAACCAACGGCTGGATCCAGATCGCGCTGTTCTGCGCGGTCGTGCTGGCGCTCGTGAAGCCCTTGGGCTTCTACATGACCCGCGTCTTTTCCGGGGAGCGCACCCTTCTCTCGCCCGTGCTCGGCCCCGTCGAGCGCGGGCTCTACCGCGTGGCGGGCCTCGATGCCCGGCAGGAACAGACATGGCTCGCCTATGCCGGCGCCCTCGTCGTGTTCCACGTGCTGGGCTTTCTCCTGCTCTACGCGATCCTGCGGTTGCAGGCGCTGCTGCCGCTGAACCCGGCGGGGCAGGGGGAGGTCGCGCCCGACCTCGCCTTCAACACGTCGACGAGCTTCATCACCAACACCAACTGGCAATCCTACGGCGGCGAGACCACGCTCTCGTACCTGTCGCAGATGCTGGGGCTGACGCACCAGAACTTCCTCTCGGCGGCCACCGGCATCGCCGTGGCGGTGGCGATGATCCGGGGCTTCAGCCGCGCCTCGTCGCGCACGCTCGGCTCGTTCTGGGTCGATGTAACCCGCGCGACTCTCTACGTCCTGCTGCCGCTCTGCGTGGTGTATGCGCTGTTCCTGGTCTGGCAGGGCATCCCGCAGACCCTCGGCGCCTCCGTCGATGCGACGACGCTGGAGGGCGCCAAGCAAAGCATCGCGCTCGGCCCCGTGGCGAGCCAAGTGGCGATCAAGATGCTCGGGACGAACGGCGGCGGGTTCTTCAACGCCAACGCCGCGCACCCCTTCGAGAACCCCACCGCCCTCTCGAACTTCGTGCAGATGGTCTCGATCTTCGCGATCGGCGCCGCGCTCACCAACGTGTTCGGCCGGATGGTCGGGGACGAGCGCCAGGGCTGGGCGATCCTCGCCGCCATGGGCGTGCTGTTCGTGGCCGGCGTGACGATCACCTACTGGGCCGAGGCGCAGGGCACTTCCGTGCTGAACGGGCTCGGCCTGACCGGCGGCAACATGGAGGGCAAGGAAACCCGCTTCGGCATCGCGGCCTCGGCGCTCTTCGCCGTCGTCACCACCGCCGCCTCCTGCGGCGCGGTGAACGCCATGCACGACTCGTTCACGGCGCTCGGCGGCCTGATCCCGCTGGTCAACATGCAGCTCGGCGAGGTCATCGTCGGCGGCGTCGGCGCCGGGCTCTACGGCATGCTGATCTTCGTGCTCATCGCGATCTTCGTCGCGGGGCTGATGGTCGGGCGCACCCCCGAATACCTCGGCAAGAAGATCGAGGCGAAGGAGGTGAAGATGGCCATGCTCGGCATCCTCTGCCTGCCGCTGATGATGCTCGGCTTCACGGCGCTGGCGGCGGTGCTCCCGGCGGGGCTCGCCGGCCCGGCCAATGCCGGCCCGCACGGGTTCTCCGAGATCCTCTACGCCTACACCTCGGCGGCGGCGAACAACGGCTCGGCCTTCGGCGGGCTGACGGCGAACACCCTGTTCTACAATTCGACGCTCGGCATCGCGATGCTGGTCGGCCGGTTCTTCGTGAAGATCCCGGCGCTCGCCATCGCGGGCTCGCTCGCCGCCAAGAAGACGGTGCCCGCCTCCGCCGGCACCTTCCCGACCCATGGGGGCCTGTTCGTCGGCCTGCTGGTTGGCGTGGTGCTCATCATCGGCGGGCTGACCTTCTTCCCGTCCCTCGCGCTCGGCCCCGTGGTCGAACACCTCGCGGGCGCCGCCGGCCAGACCTTCGGCACGGGCGGCTGATCGCCCGCCGCCGTCACCCCATCCCCTTTCGGACATCTCCCATGTCTCGCCCGACATCCTCCCTGTTCAGCGCGGCCCTCGTCGGGCCGGCGCTCCTCGGCGCCCTCGCCAAGCTCGATCCCCGCGCCATGATCCGCAACCCGGTCATGTTCGTGGTCGAGGTGGTGGCCGCCCTCACCACGGTCCTTTTCCTGCGCGACCTGATCGCCGGGGGAGCGAACCTCGCCTTCTCCGGCCAGATCGTCCTGTGGCTGTGGTTCACCCTGCTCTTCGCGAACTTCGCGGAGGCGCTCGCCGAAGGCCGGGGCAAGGCGCAAGCCGATTCCCTGCGGCGCACCCGCACGGAGATGACGGCCAAGCGCCTGACCGGCGCCGGCCGCGCCTACGAGACCGTACCCGGCACCTCGCTGAAGGTCGGCGACCTCGTGCTGGTGGAGGCGGGCGACCTGATCCCCTCCGACGGCGAGGTGGTGGCCGGCGTCGCCTCCGTGAACGAGGCGGCGATCACGGGTGAATCCGCCCCCGTCATCCGTGAATCCGGCGGCGACCGCTCGGCGGTGACGGGCGGCACGCAGGTCCTCTCGGACGAGATCACCGTGCGCATCACGGCGGCGGCCGGCTCCACCTTCGTGGACCGGATGATCGCCCTGGTGGAGGGCGCCTCCCGGCAGAAGACGCCGAACGAGATCGCCCTGAACATCCTGCTCGCCGGGCTCACCCTCGTTTTCGTCTTCGCGGTAGCGACGATCCCGAGCTTCGCGAACTATGCCGGCGGCTCGATCCCCGTCGTGGTCCTCGTCGCCCTGTTCGTGACCCTCATCCCGACGACCATCGGCGCACTTCTTTCGGCCATCGGCATCGCCGGCATGGACCGGCTGGTGCGCTTCAACGTGCTCGCCATGTCGGGCCGCGCGGTGGAGGCGGCGGGCGACGTCGACACGCTGCTCCTCGACAAGACGGGCACGATCACCCTCGGCAACCGGCAGGCCACCGAGTTCCGGCCGGTCCGGGGCGTCTCCGAGCAGGATCTCGCCGACGCGGCGCAACTGGCCTCCCTGGCCGACGAGACGCCGGAGGGCCGCTCCATCGTGGTTCTTGCGAAGGAGAAATACGGGATCCGCGCCCGCGACATGGGAAGCCTCAACGCGACCTTCGTGCCCTTCACGGCGCAGTCGCGGATGTCGGGCGTGGACTTCCAGAACTCCGCGATCCGAAAAGGCGCGGTGGAGGCGGTGATCGCCTCGCTCACCGGCCGCCCGCTCCAGGGGCGCGGGTCGAGCGCGCTCGCCGTCGCGGAAACCGAGCCGGCCGCAGCCAGCGAGATCCGCGCCATCGCGGAGGAGATCGCCAAGGCCGGCGGCACGCCGCTGGCGGTGGCCCG
>Ga0182229_1000107_pt1 | contig 21206 bp, 21 predicted proteins | sample G6R1MG_32_FD_129663 | JGI IMG/M metagenome (GOLD analysis project Ga0182229, IMG submission 129663) | Miscanthus phyllosphere microbial communities from Michigan, USA - G6R4_MAIN_07NOV2016_LD1 MG | ecosystem: Host-associated > Plants > Phyllosphere > Phylloplane/Leaf | place: USA: Michigan...
CCACCGTGGCGGCCAGCGCCATCGTGCCCCCGGTGAGCGCCTTCGACAGGCAGAGGATGTCGGGGACGATGCCGGCCTGCTCGCAGGCGAACAGCGTGCCCGTGCGGCCGAACCCGGTGAAGATCTCGTCGGCGATGAGCGGCAGGCCGTGGCGGCGGGCGAGCCGCGCCACGCTCGCCAGCACCTCCGGCCCATGCATCAGCATCCCGCCCGCGCCCTGCACGAGGGGCTCGACGATCACCGCGGCCAGGTCCGTGCGGTGCCGCGTCAGGGCCGCGTCGAGGGCGGCCTCCTGCGCCTCATTGCGCGGCAGCTCGCAGAAAACCTGAGCCGGCACATAAGCGCCGAAGCGGCGGTGCATGCCCTCGTCGGGGTCGCAGGCCGACATCGCCCCCATGGTGTCGCCGTGGTAGCCGCCGCGGAAGGCCAGCACGCGGGTGCGGCCGGTCTCCCCCCGGTTGAGCCAGAGCTGGACGGCCATCTTCAGGGCCACCTCGACGGCGACCGAGCCGGAATCCGTGAAGAACACGTTGCCGAGATCGCCCGGCAGCAGGGCGGCGAGCCGCGCGGCCAGCCGCTCGGCCGGCGCGTGGGTCAGGCCGCCGAACATCACGTGCGGCATCCGCTCCAGCTGGTCGGCGACGCGTGCGCGGATGTGGGGGTGGTTGTAGCCGTGCACCGCCGTCCACCACGAGGCGATGCCGTCGATCAGCTCGCGCCCGTCCGCGAGGTGGATGCGCGAGCCGCGCGTGCGCACCGCCTCCAGCGGCGGCGCGGCGGTCTTCATCTGCGTGTAGGGCCGCCAGAGGGGGCCGGCCTGAGGTTCGCTCATCGCGCGGGGATGCGAGGCGGCGGCGCGCCGGTCAAGGGTTCGGTGGTGGGCGACGGGGCGAGCCCGTCGCCTTCCGATCAGGGCGCGAGGTCGTGGGCGGGCTTCTGCGGCTCGGTCGTGTTCTCGCCCAGCACGTTGCCGTCGCTCGGCACGGACGCCTTCAGCACGCCGGCGTCGATCGGCGGGGGGGCCGGAAGCTGCAGCTGCTCGCTCGTGTAGGCCCATTCCTGGGCGACCCGCTCGGGCTCGTCGTTCAGCTTGTGGCCGTAGCTCGGGACGATCTGCCGGATCTTGGCCTGCCATTCGGGCGTGGCCACCTTCGCCGCGAAGGCCTTGTCCAGCACCTGGAGCATGATCGGCGCCGCCGTGGAGGCCCCCGGCGAGGCGCCGAGCAGGGCCGCGATGGTGCCGTCCCTGGCGCCGACGATCTCGGTGCCGAGCTTCAGGATGCCGCCGCGGTTCGTGTCGCGCTTGATGATCTGCACGCGCTGGCCCGCCTGCCACAGGCGCCACTGCTCCTTCCTGGCCTGCGGGAAGTACTCGCGTAGCGCCGCGAGGCGGTCGTCGTCCGAGAGCATGAGCTGGCCGGCGAGGTATTCCACCAGCGGGTACTCGTCGAGGCCGACGCGGATCATCGGCCAGACGTTGCTGGTCGTGGCCGAGCTGATCAGGTCGAAGTACGAGCCCTCCTTGAGGAACTTGGTCGAGAAGGTCGCGAAGGGCCCGAACAGGATCGCGCGCTTGCCGTCGAGCACGCGGGTGTCGAGGTGGGGCACCGACATCGGCGGCGAGCCGACCGACGCCTTGCCGTAGGCCTTGGCGAGGTGCCGGGTCGCGACGTCGGGGTCGTCGTTGATCAGGAACGAGCCGCCCACGGGGAAGCCCGCGTAGTCGTCGCCCTCGGGGATGCCCGAGGCCTGCAACAGGTGCAGCGCGCCGCCGCCCGCGCCGATGAACACGAATTGGGCGTCGACGCTGTGCGTCGTGCCGTCCTTGAGGTTCTTGGAGGTCACCCGCCAGGAGCCGTCCGCGTTCTTGGCGAAGGCGTTGACCTCGGTGGAGAGCTCCAGCGTGAAGTTCGGCCGGGCCTGGAGGCTCGACACGAACTGGCGGGTGACCTCGCCCCACTCCACGTCCGTGCCGAGCGGCGTCCAGGTGGCGGCGACCGTCTGACCGGGATCGCGCCCCTCCATCATCAGGGGCACCCACTGTTTGATCCGCTCCGGATCGGTCGAGTACTCCATGCCGGCAAAGAGCGGGCTCGCCTTCAGCGCCTCGTAGCGCCGGTTCAGGTAGGCGATGTTGGCCTCGCCCCAGACGAAGCTCATGTGCGGGGCGTAGTTGATGAAGGAGCGCGGGTTCTTGAGCACTCCGGTCTTCACCCCCCACGCCAGGAACTGGCGGGTGACCTGGAAGGCCTCGTTGGTCTCCACCGCCTTGGCGATGTCGATCGACCCGTCCTTGCGCTCGGGCGTGTAGTTCAGCTCGGCCAGCGCCGAGTGGCCCGTGCCGGCGTTGTTCCAGCCGTTCGAGCTCTCCATCGCCACGCGGTCGAGGCGCTCGACCATCCGGATCGTCCAGTCCGGCTCCAGTTCGCGCAGCCACACGCCGAGCGTCGCGCTCATGATGCCGCCGCCGATCAGCAGCACGTCGACCTTGCCCGGCTCGCCCGCGGCCCAGGCCGACGGGCCCGGAGCGGCGGCGATGGCCGCACCGGCCAACGCGGTGCCGACGAACTGCCTGCGGCTCAGGACCGACCGATCGAGGCGACCTTCGCCGCGCGGTCGGAAGTATCGGTCATCCTGGGTCATGAATTTTTCTTCATAGCATCGAAAATTTTCTTCAATCGCGGGCTACAACAAACATCCCGTGCGAACAACCTGCCGCCCAAACGTCGGCTGCCATCGAAGAAATCCTTCTTCTACAATCTCTTGCGAGGATGTTTGCGCCACGGGACGCTCCGGTTCATCGCGAAGACACGGCAGCGATGCGTGTGCGTTCGCGGGAAACACTGGTCCAGCACGACCACGCTGCGCACCCGCCGGGCGCGGTCGCGCCGCCCCGCTTGACTTCCCGTTCCGGCGGGAGCCTTGGCCCCCCTCATGTCCAGCCTCGACGCCTTCGCCCGCGACACCCTGGCCGACCTCGACACGGCCCTGCTGCGCCGCCGCCTCGTGGCGACCGCCCGCGGCCCGGGGGCGGGCGTCGCGCGCGAGGGGGGGCCTCTCGTCTCGTTCTCCTGCAACGACTATCTCGGCCTGTCGCACGACCCGCGGGTGATCGCGGCGGCGGCGCAGGCGCTCGCCCGCTACGGCGCGGGCGCGGGCGCCTCGCGGCTCGTCACCGGCAACCACCCGCCGCTCGTGGCCCTGGAGGAGCGGCTCGCCGCGCACAAGGGCACGCAGGCCGCGCTGGTCTTCGGCAGCGGGTACCTCGCCAACCTCGGCATCGTCTCGGCGCTGGCGGGGCCGGGCGACCTGATCCTGCTCGACGCCCTCGACCATTCCTGCCTGTTCGCCGGGGCGAAGCTGTCGGGGGCGGAGGCCGTGCGCTTCCGCCACAACGACCTCGACCATCTCGGCCAGCTTCTGGGCAGGCGCCGAGGAGGGGCGCGGCGCGCCCTGATCCTGACCGAGAGGGTGTTCAGCATGGACGGCGACCGGGCGCCGGTCGAGGCGATCCTGGCGCTCGCCGACGCCTACGACGCCTGGACGCTGGTGGACGACGCGCACGGCCTCGGCGTGGTCGAGCCCGGGGCGCGGGCGCCGCTGGAGATGGGCACGCTCTCGAAGACGCTGGGCTCCTACGGCGGCTACGTCTGCGCCTCCCGCGCGGTGATCGATCTGCTCACGAGCCGCGCGCGCAGCTTCGTCTACACCACCGGCCTGCCCCCGGCGTCGGCCGCGGCGGCGCTCGCGGCACTGGAGATCGTCGAGGCCGAGCCGGAGCGGAGCGCCCGACCCCTCGCCCTGGCCCGCCGCTTCACCGCGCGGCTCGGGCTGCCCGAGGCGCAGAGCCCGATCGTGCCGGTGCTGGTGGGCGAGGCCGAGGCCGCGCTGTCCCTCTCGGCGGCGCTCGCCGCGCGCGGCTTCCTCGTGGTGGCGATCCGCCCGCCGACGGTGCCCGCCGGCACCGCCCGGCTGCGCGTGGCGTTCTCGGCCGCACACGACGACGCGCAGGTCGATGCCCTGGCCGACACCCTCCACGCGATGGGAATCATCCCGACGGTTTGAGCGGCCTCGACCGCAGGCCAACCTGTATTCGAATGCCTATTAATGAGGCATGCCTCCATCACGGCAAAATACAGATCCGCTTTCGATAATCACGTCTTCCGCCGTTGCAGCCGTGCCACTTCGTGAAGCAGGCGGGATTTTGCATATAATTGTCTCATCGATTGATTGCCCCATGCGCATGTCTTGTCGATCACCTACATGTGGTCGGCAACGCGAATTGTTCGCGGAACGGCACCGGACGATATCGAACGGAGACTTCGGCGATGGCCACGAGCTTTCATCGCGACTCGGCCCAGATCTACGACCTCGCGGCGCGGCGCGCCCTGACCCTGGGACACCGGGAGTTCGGCCGGATGGCCGAGCCCGCGCCCCCGGCCCTGCCGACGGTGGAGTGCGGCAGCGGCTGGTATCACGAGGCCGCCATGCGCGAGGAGGAGCAGGCGCGCGCCGCCACCCGCACGGGGATCGAGCCCGCACGCGCGGCCGGCGTGCTCCTCGCCTTCGCGCCCCCGTCCGGCACGGCCTGAGGCCGCGCCGGTTTTTCTGGAACCGCCGGCTCCGGCGCGGTCCGCCCCGGTCCCGTCGTGAGGGGTCGGATCAGCGCCTGACCGGCACCTGTCCGTCCATGCCGGGCCAGTTCGAGTAGCCGTTGGCGTCGCCGCCGTACCACGTGGATTTCGGCGCATCCGCCAGCGGCGCGCCGCTGGCGAGCCGTCCCACGAGGTCGGGGTTGGCGATGTAGGGGCGGCCGAAGCTGAACAGGTCGGCGCGGCCCTCCTCCAGTTCCTTTTCGGCAAGCTCCAGGGTGAGCTGGTTGTTGCCGACGTAGGCGCCGTTGAAGCGGCGGCGCAGGTCGTCGAAATCGACCCCGTCCGGCACGTCGCGGGTCTGCTGGGTCACGCCCTCGATGGTGTGGATGTAGAGCAGCCCGAAGGCGTTGAGCGCATCGACGTAGGTGCCGAAGGTCTCGTGCGTCCGGCTGTCGAGGTCGGTGTTGCCGGGCTGCGTGGTGGCCGGCGACAGGCGGATGCCGACGCGGCTTCCCCCGCCCCAGACCTCGGTGACGGCCTTCACCACGGCCAGCGGAAAGCGCAGGCGGTTCTCGATCGAGCCGCCGTACTCGTCCGTGCGTGTGTTGGTGGAGTCGCGCACGAACTGCTCCAGCAGGTAGTTGTTGGCCGAGTGGATCTCGACCCCGTCGAAGCCCGCCCGCTTGGCGTTCTCGGCCGCGCGCCGGTAATCCTCGACGATGCCGGGGATCTCGTGGGTCTCCAGGGCGCGGGGCGTGACGTGCTCCTTCATGCCGCCCTCCGTGAAGGCGGTGCCCTCCGGCTTGATCGCCGAGGCCGAGACCGGGAGTTCGCCGTTCGCCTGCACGTCGGGATGCGAGATCCGGCCCGTGTGCCAGAGCTGCAGGAAGATGCGGCCGTCGTTGGCATGCACCGTCGACACGATCTTGGTCCAGGCCTCGACCTGCGCCTCGGTCCAGATGCCGGGGGTGTAGGCGTAGCCCACCGCCTGGGGCGAGATGTTGGTGGCCTCCGAGATGATCAGCCCGGCGCTGGCGCGCTGGCCGTAATAGTCGGCGGCGAAGTCCGGCGGCACGCCCTCGCTGGAGGAGCGGCTGCGGGTGAGCGGGGCCATCACGACGCGGTTCTTCAGCTCCATGTCGCCGATGGTGACCGGCTGCAGGATCGGACTCGAATGACTCATCGGGACTCCTTGAGACGTGCGTCGGGGTCGGGCCGGAGACGGCCCGCGTGACGGCTCAACCGAGGCTCCGCGCGCCTGTTCCGTCATGGCAGGGCCGCCATGGCGGGACGGCCCGTCGGGCCGGCGGGGCCGTTCAGGCGCGCGACAGCGGCCCGTCGAGGGGCGCCAGCCGCGGCTCGGGGGCGAGGGCGCCCGCGCCGACGCGGTGCGGCCGCGAGAGCCGGCGGGCGAGGGCCGCGAGGTCGGGAGCCCGCGCATCGCCCACGCCGTAGACGTGACGCTCCAGCGCCGCGAGGCCGGCGGCGGCGTCCGGGTCGGCGGCCCAGCGGGCGGGAAGGTCCGGCTGCTCGCGCGTCGCCCGGTCGAGGGCGGCCCGGAAGCCGGGGGCGTCGTCGGCGCTCGCCGCCCGGCGCAGGGACCGCCGGTGAGCGCGCGCGAGGCGCAGGCGCGTCCGCCCGGTACCGACGCCGATCAGCGCCAGCCCCAGGCCGAAGGACGTGAACCCCGTGGCCGCGAGCATCACCCACGAGACCGGGCCGGTGGGCTTCCCGTCCTCCTCCCGGTCGGGCAGGCCGCCGCCGATCTGGCGGGCCGGGATCTCGGCCTCGCGCATGGTGCGCGAGACCGTGTCGAACCAGGGGATCGCGATGGCGTCGAGCGGGATCGCCTCGGGCACGCCGGGGCGCACGTCCCATTGGTAGGTCGCCCGCGACACCGGGCCCTGCGGCGTGATGACGGTCTCGCGCTTGACCGGGCCGTTGAAGGTCACGATGCCGCGCGTGCGCATCACGGGGCGCGGCGGCAGGCCCTCGGCCAGCACCCCTTGCGCCTCCAGCACCACGATGCGCCGCGCCGTCTCGTGGATCTTGATGGTCTCCGGGTCGGGGTCCCAGGAATCCTGGATCGTCACGTCGCGGGCGGCGAGCCACCAGGGCTCGGCCACCTCCGGTCCGCCGGTGGCGCCCGTCCAGGCGGCGACGGGCAGGGTGACGGGGTCGGAGCGCACCATCACCACGCGGCGCTCGCCGTTGTCGTTGATCGTGAGCTTGTGCACGAAGGGCTCGATCACGAAGCTGCCGGCATGGTGGGCGAACACCGCCACCGTGCGCTGGAACTCCAGCGCCATCTGCCCGTCCGGCATCCGGGTCCGGCCCCAGGTGTCGCGGCCGAGCTGCGACCAGGAGAAGTTGGTGAGCGCCGGCTGCGTCACCTCCTCCAGCAGGATCTGCGTGCGGTAGACGCCGCGCAGATGCAGCAGCACCATCTCGCGGGCGAAGGGCTGGGCGTTGCCCGGGACCTCGGCCGTCACCGTCAGCGTGAGGTCGCCGGGCTCGATGGCGCGTGCCGCGCCGCCGGTGAGCACGAGGGCGAGGACGGCGAGGGCGCGAAAGAATCTCACCATGGGTTGGAGCCCCCCGGAATCGCGGTGCCCGCCTCGATGCGGCGGGCCTGCTCGGCCTTGAGGCGCAGCTTCAGGTAGCGGCCGGGATCGTCGGGCAGGGTGCGCAGCCAGAGCCGGTCGGGGTGGATCTCGTGCGCCTCGAAGCTTTTCGTCACGCGTCGGACTTCCTTCTCCGGCGCCGCGGCGACCATGGCCGAGCCCCCGCCCGTGCGCCCGCGCCCGGCGGCGTCGCTGGCCGAGCCGCGCGCCTCGCCCTTGCCGGAATCGACGCCCTGCTGCTCGGCCTTGCCCCGGCGGGCGACCTTGCTGTTGCCGGGCAGCGAGGCGCCCGAACTCGCGTCCTTGTTGCCGGCCAGGCCCTCGCCGCTCGAGTTCGACTGGATGTCGTCGTTCTGGTCCTGGTTGGCCTTGTTGTCGTAGCGCGCGCCGTACTGGGCCGACGCGTTGGCGGTGCCGCCGCCCCGGCCCCGGTCGATCTCCTCCTCCAGCATCCTCGCGATCAGCGAGCGGTTGGCCTGCGCGTCGGCGTCGCGGGGGTTGTAGGAGAGCGCCGCGTCGTAGGCCGCGACCGCCCCGGCGAGATCGCCCGAGCGCGCGAGCGCGTTGCCGAGGTTGTAGCTGGCGCGCCGCCCCTGCGCCCGGAACAGGGCGGCGGCCTCCCCGTGGCGCCCCGCCGCGTCGAGCGCCGCCCCGCGCCAGGCCGGATCGTCGAGGACATGGGCGGCCGCGCCGGGCAGGCCCATCGCCATCAGCGTGCGCCCGAGCCCCGTGCGGGGCTCCGAGACCAGGGTCAGCCCGAGGATGCCGGCCCCCGCGAGCCCGAGCCCGGCGAGCCGGGCGGCGACGCGCCAGCGGCGCGGGAAGGCGCTGCGCAGGAGGTTTGCCCGCGACACGGCGCGGGCGAACGAACGGGGGTCGGGCCTCGCCGTCATCGCGCGCTCCCTTGCATCACGCGCTCCTGCGGAACAGGGCGAGCGCCGGCAGCAGCGCGAGCCACAGCAACCAGCGGCCCCGATCGGCGAAGGCGAGCACGCTGTAGCCCCCGGCGGCGAGATGCTGGGCGGTGCTGGCGCCGACCCGGTCGAGCACGGGGCCGGCCGCGTCGATGTCGGCCGCGCGTCCGCCGCCGAGCGCGGCGAGCCGGTCCAGCGCGGCCCGGTCGGGCCGGGGCGCGCCCTCCGGCAGGGTGCGGGCGGCGGGCACGAACAGGGCGTGCAACTGCCAGCCCTTGGCGCGGATCGCCGCCGCCTCGCGCTCGGCGGCCTGGCCCACGCCGTCGCCGTCGCCGATCAACACGATGTCGGCGGCGACCACGCCCGCCTCGTCGAGGGTGCGCCGGGCGAGCGCCAGCCCGCGCTCGGGATGGCTGCCCCGGTCGGGCACGGTGTCGGCGTCCAGCGCGAACAGGGTGGTGCCGAGCGATTCGCGGTCGGTGGTGGGGGAGGCGGCCAGATACGCGTCGCCGGCGAAGACCACCAGCGCCACCGCGCGGGTGCCCGCGGCCTGCGCCACGGCCTCGGCCGCCTGACGCGCCTCCTTGAAGCGCCCGCCCTCGGTGAGCGAGCGCGAGAGGTCGAGCACCACCACGGTGGCGTCGAGGTTGCGGAAGGTCGCCGCCTCCGGCCGCTCCACCGCGGGACCGGTGAGCGCCAGCGCGATCAGCCCCGCCCCGAGCGCGGCCACGAGGTTGGCCTGCCGCCGTCCGCCGAGCACCGCGCCGCGTCGCGCCAGCCAGTCCATCAGCGCCGGATCGACGGCCCGGGTCCAGTCCCCGAGGGGGGCCGAGCGCCACGCGGCGCGCAGGGCCAGCACCGCCACCAGGGGGATCGCCAGCAGCCAGAGCGGGCGCAGCAGGGTGAACGCGTCGATCATGCCGTACGCCGCGTGGCCAGCAGCGCGCAGGCGCACAGGAAGGCGAAGGCCGCCGGCCAGTGCCAGAGGTCGCGCCGCAGCGGCACCGGCGGCGCCTGGGCGCGCCCGCCCTCCAGCTCGTCGATGGCCTGCGCCACCGCGCTCAGGTCGTCCGTGGTCTTGACCCGGAACGCCCGGCCGCCGCTGGTCTCGGCGACGTCCCGCAGGGCCTCGGCATCGACCACGTCCTGCTCGCCCTCGGCGTTGCTCATGTCGCGGGGTCCGAGGGCGATGGTGTGGACCTTCACGCCGAGGTCCTTGGCCAGTTCGGCGACGTCGCGGGGCAGGGTCAGGCCGGCGTTGTTGGCCCCGTCGGAGAGCAGCACCACCACCTTCTCCCGGGCGGGCGGCGGCCCGCCCTCGCCGGTCTCGGCGATGCGCTCGGGGCTCAGGCGCTTGAGGGCGAGGCCGAGCCCGTCGCCGATGCCGGTGGAGCGGCCGACGAGGCCGATCTGCGCCTCCTCCAGCGTCCGGGCGACGGAGGCCGTATCGAAGGTGGGGGCGGCCGCGACGTAGGCCTGGTCGGCGAACTCCACGAGCCCGATGCGGTCGCCCGCGCGCGCCCGGATGAAGCCCGCGCCGACGCGCTTGACCGCCTCCAGCCGGCTCACGGTCTCCCCGTCGAGGGAGAAATCCTTGCGCTCCATGCTGCCCGAGAGGTCGAGCGCCAGGATCACCTCGCGGCCCGAGGCCGGCAGGGCGCTGGCGGGCAGGACGTATCGCGGGCCGGCCAGCGCCGCCACCAGCCCGGCCCACAGGCTCCAGATCAGCACGGCGCGCCGCCGCCCGCGGGCCATGAGGCCCGCGCCCCCCGCCGCCTCGCCCACCACGGTGCGCGGCACCCGCAGGGCCCCGCTCGCGCCCTCGCGCTCGGCGGGCATCAGCCGTGCGGCGAGCCACGGCAGGGGCAGCAGCAGGAGGGCGTAGGGCGCGGCGAGGTCGAAGGCCGAACCGAGGGCGCTGAACCAGGGGGGCATCGGCTCAGGCCCTGATCGTCGAGAACAGCCGGGCGAGCGCGGCGTCGAGGACGGCCGCGTCCCCCGGCTCCGGTCGCCGGTAGAGGCCGTCCACCAGGACGCGCCCGGCCCCCGCCCCGAAGAACGTCGTGGCGAACACGCGGTCGAGGGTGCGGCCCCAGGCCTCGCCCCGCTCGGCAGCGGCGGCCTCCCCGTCGAGGGTGCGTACGAGCCGGCGCAGCAGGCGCGCCTGCGCCACGCGCCGCGCCTCCGGCTCCAGGGCGGTGGTGAGCGCCAGGGCGTCGAGGGCCGCCCGGCGCACGGAGGCGTGCCGGCGCGCGCGCAGCCAGCGGACCAGCCCGACGAGCAGGGCGGTGGCGAAGCCCGTCGCGATCGCGGCGACGACGGCGCCCGAGACCGCGCCCCCGCCGGTGGGCAGGTGCAGCGGGCGCAGGGCCTCCAGGGAGAGGGGCGCGTCGGGGTTCATCGCCGGGCCGTCCCGTCAGAGCATCGCATCGAGCCGCTCCATCAGGGGGGCGTAGCTCTCCGGTCCGGCCTCCGCGTCGATGCGCAGGCCCTGCAGCCCCAGGCGCCGCAGCGTGCCGAGGCGCTCGTCGACGTCGGACGTGATCGCGGCGCGGCCCGCCGTGATCGTGCCGCGCCGCCCGTCCGGGGTGGCGAAGGGGTAGAAGCCGGCGGGCCGCGCACGCTCGAAGGCGTCGCTGACGACGAGCAGGCTGATCGAGAAGCGCTCGGCGAGCGCGGTGAGCCCGCTCTCGAAGTCCGGCCCCGGCGCGTCCAGCGCGCTCGCGAGCACGAGGTGGCCGCCCGAGGGCAGCAGGCTTCCCGCCACGTCGAGGGCCGGGCCCAGCGGCGGGTCCTCGCGGGACGGGGCGTCGAGCGCCCGGGCGTGCGCGTGGGCGAGCGCCCCGGTCACGGCGGTCATCGCCCGCTCGCCGCCCGAGGGGCGGACCACGACGGGCTCGTTCGCCGTCGCCGCGATCAGGCCGATGCGCCCGCCGTCGCCGACGATGCGCCAGCCCAGCAGCGCCAGCGCCTCCGCCGCCGCCACCGAGCGCAGCGCCCGGCGCGTGCCGAACAGCATCGAGGGCCGGAAGTCGGCCATCAGCACCACGGCGCGGTCGCGCTCGTCGTGGTGGGTGCGCACGTGCAGGATGCCGGTGCGGGCGGTGCTGTTCCGGTCGATGTGGCGGCGGTCGTCGCCCTCCGACCACAGCCTGACGTCGTCGGGCTCCGAGCCGCGCCCGCGCTTGCGCGTGACGATGCCGCCTGGCAGCCCGGCCAGCGTGCGCGTGGAGGGCGACACGCCCCGCCGCGCGAGGTGGCGCAGGCCCATCAGCGCCTCGCCCGACAGGTGGATGCCGGGGGCGGCGGTGGGATCGGGCATGGACGTGGCGGTCACAACCGCGACGCCCCTTCCCTCTTCCCACCGCGGGAGAGGGTGGCCCCCGCGTCGGCAGGGGTCGGGAGAGGGGAGCGCATCGGCGGCAAGCCCGTCCTCACAGCGCCCGCGTCTTCTCGACGAGACCGCCGACGATCCCGCGCGCCGTCCGCCCCTCGGCCGCCGCCCGCCAGGTCAGGCCGATGCGGTGGGCGAGCGCGTCGCGGGCGAGTTCGGCGATGTCGTCCGGGGTGACGTGGTCGCGCCCGTGCAGGTAGGCCCGCGCCTTGCCCGCCACCATCAGGGCCAGCGTGCCGCGGGGCGAGGCCGGGTGCTCGATCGCCGCGCGCAACTCCGGCGCCACGGCGTCGGTGCGGGTGCCCCCCACCAGCCGCACGAGATAGTCCTTGAGCGCGGGCGAGACGTAGGTGGCCAGCGCGGCTTCCCGCGCCGCGCGGACCTCTTCCACCGAGAGCCGCACCGTCATCGCCTCGGCGTGATGCGTCAGCTCGCCCTCGACGAGGTCGAGGATGCGGCGCTCGCTCGCCTCGTCGGGCATCTCCACGACGACGTGGAGGAGGAAGCGGTCGAGCTGCGCCTCGGGCAGGGGGAAGGTGCCCGCGTGCTCGATCGGGTTTTGGGTGGCCACCACCATGAACGGGTCGGGCAGGCGGTGGGTGTGACCGGAGACGGTGATCTGGCCTTCCGCCATGGATTCGAGCAGCGCCGACTGCACCTTGGGCGGCGCGCGGTTCACCTCGTCCACGAGGATCAGCGAGTGGAACAGCGGGCCGGGCAGGAACTCGAACGTGCCCGCGTCCTGGCGCCAGACCGTGGTGCCGGTGAGGTCGGCGGGCATCAGGTCGGGGGTGCACTGCACGCGGGCGAAGGAGCCGTCGAGCCCCTCCGAGAGCCGCTTGACCGCCCGCGTCTTGGCGAGCCCCGGCGCGCCCTCGATGAGCAGGTGCCCGCCGGTGAGCAGGCCGATCATCAGGCGCTCGACCATGTTGGTCGCGCCGATCAGCCCGTGCTCCAGGCCGTCGCGCAGCGCCAGGATGCGGGCGCGCAGGGCCTCGTCGGACGAGGCGGCGGGACGCGCGAGGGCGGCGCCGCTCATCGGGCGGACCCGGCGCCGCAACGCGGACGGGGCTGTGTCGCAGGGACGGGGTCCCGCATCGTGCACGTCTCCTCGCAGGTTTCCTCGGGCGTGGATTCTTAAGGGGTCCACATCCTGAGGGTGTGCCCCCAGCCGCGGGGGGGCGTCAATCCCGCCCCGAAGCGATTGCGCGACAGCGGACGTTTGCGGGGCGAGGGCCGTTCAGGCCGCCCGACGGCCGGCGGCGAGCCCGACCCGGCCCAGATAGTTCGCGATCTCGGTGCGGCGGCAGCCCGCATCGAGGACGTCGCGGCCCAGGCCGTAGCGCCACGCCAGGGTGCGCCGGACCTCCTCGCTCCCCGAATGCAGCGCCTCGATCTCGCGGGCGTGGGCCTCGACCGCCTCGGGGGCGGAGCTGAGCCCCGCCTCGACCACCGCCTCACCCGACAGCCGCAGCATCATCGCCAGCCGGTCGAGGTCGAGTTCCGGATGGTACTGGGTGCCCCAGAACACGCCCTTGCCGTAGGTGATCTCGATCGCCTGCACGTCGAGCAGGTCGTTGCGCGCGAGGACGCGCGCCCCCGGCGGCGGCGTGATCACCGCATCCGAATGGATGGCCGGCGCGTCCCAGGCATCGGGACGGCCCGCGACCAGACCGTGCTCGCCCTCCCCCGGCACCCGGACGAGGCGGCGGGCGAAGCCGTACTCGGGCCCCTTCGGATTGGGGCCGGCCTCGCCCCCGGCGACGACCGCCGCGACCTGGACGCCCCAGCACGAGCCGAACACGGGCAGGCCGAGGTCGAGGGCGCGGGCCATCAGCTCCACCTGCCGCATCACCGGGCCCGAGCGCTCGGTGACCGTGAGGACCGACCCCGTGAAGATCACCCCCTCGAACCCGGACAGCCCCGCGCCGCGCCCGAACTCCGCGTCCGCATCGGCCGGGCTGATCAGGGTGCAGTGCGCATCCGGATCGAGGTCGTGGATCACCTCCGCGTAGGATTGCGCGGAGGTCTGCCCCGTCAGCTCGGTATGGCGCTCGCGCACGGCGCGCTCGTTTCCGTCGGCGATGAGCAGACGCAGCATGGTCGGGAATCCGGGGAGGGGCCGTCGGGGCGGACGGCTCCGGTGAACGCACGACCGGTGGAAACAGGCGTGCGACACGAAAGCCGGGTGCCGTGGGGCGACGCTCACGATCTGTTTTTCCGCGTCGCGGGAGCCGGATGCGGCGCTCCCGCGTATCGTTGCGTGCTCCGGACCCGTTGCGCACCCGCGACGGGAGCGGGCGGCGATCCGGACCCGCCCCTCGCACGACGGAGACAGCATGAACCCGCTCAAGGCCCTCAAGGACGCGTATTCCGCCCTGGACAGATGGGTCTCCACGACGGTCGACCGGATCGAGGCCGAGAACGTCGCCCGCCTGAAACGGCAGGAGGCCTACGAGGCGCAGATCGCCCATCGCCGCGACGGGCGCGGGCCGCACGGCGGCTCCCAGTGACGCGAGCGCGTCGCCGCACGGCACCAACGCCGTGCCGGCACGTTGGCGGACATCTCCCCAAGGACACCCGATGACCCACGATCCCCGCGACGCCGGAGCCCGGCCGCCCTTCCCCGGCGACCAGCAGCAGGAGGGTCCGGGCCTCACCTCGAAGATGACGCCCGCGCCCGACCACGGCGAGACGAGCTACGTCGGCAAGGGTCTCCTGACCGATCAGGTCGCGCTGATCACCGGCGGCGATTCCGGGATCGGCCGGGCGGTGGCGATCGCCTACGCCCGCGAGGGCGCGGACGTGGCGATCTCCTACCTTCCCGTGGAGCAGTCGGACGCCGAGGAGACCGCGGTTTGGGTCGAAAAGGCCGGCCGGCGCGCGCTGCTGCTGCCGGGGGATCTGCGCGACGAGGCCCATTGCCGCGACCTCGTGGCCCGCACGGTCGCCGAGTTCGGGCGCCTCGACGTCCTGGTCAACAACGCCGCCGCCCAGACGATCAACGAGGGCCTCGACGACGTGACGGCCCACGACCTCGAAGGAGCGTTCCGGGCCAACGTCTTCGCGATGTACTACCTCGCGCAAGCCGCGGTGCCGCACATGAAGCCGGGCTCGGCCATCGTGAACTCCACGAGCCAGCAGGCCAAGATCGCGGACGCTACGATGCTGATCTACGCCGCGACCAAGGGCGCCATCGCCAGCCTGACCATCGGCCTGTCGAACCTGCTCGCCCCGAAGGGCATCCGCGTGAACTGCGTGGCGCCCGGCCCGATCTGGACGCCGATCCAGCCCATCGTGAAGAGCCCGGAGCAGATCGAACAGCTCGGGGCCGACACGCCCCTCGGCCGGGCCGGCCAGCCGGCGGAGCTGGCGCCCGCCTACGTCCTGCTCGCCTCGCGGGAGGGCAGCTACATGTCGGGTGCCCTCGTGCCGGTGACCGGCGGCACGCCGATGTTCTGATCGCACGCTCCCGAGGGAACGCCGGTCACGCCACCGTCACGGCCCCATCGCAGAAAACCCCATGCCCGGCCCCTTCCCGACGCCCACGCCCGAAGCGCTCAACTCCGCGATCAGCCTCGCGACCGCCTTCGGGCTCGGCACCCTGATCGGGGCGGAGCGGCAGTACCGGCAGCGCACGGCGGGCCTGCGCACCGCCGTGCTGGTGGCGGTGGGGGCCTCCGCCTTCGTCGACCTCGGCATGCGGCTGACGGGGGAGGCCGGCGCCACCCGCACCGTCGCCTACGTGATCTCCGGCATCGGCTTCCTGGGGGCCGGCGTGATCATGAAGGAGGGCATGAACGTGCGCGGCCTCAACACGGCCGCCACGCTCTGGTGTTCGGCGGCGGTCGGCGCCTTCGCCGGGGCCGACCTGCCGCTGGAGGCCGCGTTCGTGACGGTCGCCGTGCTCGCCGGCAACACCCTGCTGCGGCCGCTGGTCAACTGGATCGACCGCATTCCCATCGACGAGAGCGCCACCGAGGCGACCTACGAGGTTCAGATCACCACCGGGGCCGACAATGCCGGCCCGGCCCGCGACCTGCTGATCGAGCGCCTGGAGGCGGCGGGCTATCCGGTGGGCCACGTCGAGGTGGAGGAGCGCGGCGAGGAGGCGGTCGAGGTGGTGGCGACGCTCACCGCCACGACGGTGACCGCGAGCGACCTCGACGCCGTGACGAGCGATCTGGAGCGCGACCCCGACATCCGCCACGCCACGTGGTCCGTGCAGACCGGCGACTGATGTTTTTGGGAGATGGGGCCCCGGGACTACGGCGACCGTGCGGAGTGCGGCGGCGCACCGGGCCCGCGGCCGGTCGCCTTCCCCATGCCGCCGCCGGCCCGACCTTCCGGCGGCGGGTCGGCCTTTGACCCCGGCCCCGCAAGGAGACCCATCATGGCATCGTCCCCGAAAACCGCACTGATCGTCGGCGCCTCGCGGGGCCTCGGCCTCGGCCTCGTCGAGACGTTTCTGGAGCGCGGCTGGCGCGTCACCGCCACCCAGCGCAAGCCCTCCCCCGATCTCGAAGGGCTGGCTTCCGAGCGGCTGACCGTCGAGACGGCCGACATCGACGACGACGCCTCGGTCGCCGCCCTGCACGATCGCCTGTCGTCCCGGACATTCGATCTCGTGTTCGTGGTGGCCGGGGTGGCCACGCAGGCGCACGATCCGGTCCACGCGGTCTCGCGGGAGGTGGCGGCGCAGGTCTACCTCACCAACGCGGTGAGCCCGTTGCGCTTCGCCGAGACCTTCGCCGGCTCGGTGGCGCCGGGCGGGACGCTCGCCTTCATGAGCTCGATCCTCGGCAGCGTCGCGCTCAACGAGAGCGGCGGCTGGGAGACCTACCGGGCGAGCAAGGCGGCGCTCAACACCTACGCCCGCAGCTTCGCCCTGCGCCACCGCGAGGCGGGGTTCGGCGTGCTGATCCTGCATCCGGGCTGGGTGCGCACCGACATGGGCGGGGCGGAGGCCGATCTCGACGTGGCCACCAGCGTCACCGGCATGGCCGACGTGATCGAGGGCCGGTCGGGGCAGACCGACACCGCCTATCTCGACTACGCCGGCAAGACGCTGGCCTGGTAGACGGGCGAGCGAGCGTCGCCGGAAGGCTCACGTCCGGCGAACTCGTCAATCCGAGAGGAATCAGCGGCGGGGGTCGAGGGGGCGACCGCGACGCTCGATCACCACGGTCGGGCGGGTGCGGCGCTCGACGATCACCGTGCGCGGCGCGCGGCTCGGTCCGCCCTGGCTCAGGATGCGCTCCGGCATCCGCTCGGGCCTCGCCGTGGCCCTGGCCTGGGCCGCCGCGAGCACGTGCGGGCGCACCTCGTCCGGACGTAAGCCGATCAGGCCGGCGGCGATCTCGACCTGCTGCTCGAGGTCGTCCGCGAGATCCTGGGCGGCGGCCACCGCCTCGGGGATCGTGGGCGGCTCGCGGCGCACCCGGATCGGGGGGAGATCCTGAAAGGATTTCGGGGTCTTCTTCACGGCGCGACTCGCGGTCTTCATCCGATGGAACATAGGACGGTCGACACGTTTTGTGCACTGCACCAAACAGGGTTAAGCCGGTCTCCGCGCGCATGGCCCGAATCAGGCGACGCTCCCCTCTCGACGGGATGCACGATGCGCGCCGTCCGCGGATGCGCACCAGATCATTGGTTATCTTCGGCGCGAGCGAGTCCGGGACGCCGTACCGCCGTACCGCCGCAATCGAGCCGAAAACCCGTGCTCCGGCAAGGGCCGAGCGCCCCGCCGCCCTGTAGCCGCCCCCGGATTCCGATGCCCGTCTCCGCCCGCGACCCGCGCCTGACCCCCGCCCGGCCCGACCTCGCCGACATCCGGCTGCGCGGCCTCGTCGAGGCCGAGCGCTTCGTGGCGGGCGAACCGCGCCGCGTCGCGGTGCCGTCCGCTCCCTTGCGCCGCGCCCCGCGCCCGGAGGCCGGCCTCGACACGGAAGCCGTGCTCGGCGCGCCCGTGACCGTCTACGAGGAGCGGGACGGGTTCGCGTTCGTGCAATTGGGTGAGGACGGCTATGTCGGCTACCTGCCGAGCCGCGCCCTCGGGCCCGCCGATCCCGCGCCCACGCACCGCGTCGCGGCCCTGCGGACCTTCGTCTACCCCATGGCCGACATGAAGCGCCCGCACGTCGCCCATCTGAGCCTCGGGGCCGCGATCACGACGGAGGCGCGCGAGGGGGATTTCCATCGGCTCGCCACCGGGGGCTTCGTCTTCGCCGACCACGCCCCTCCCCTCGACCGGGCCGAGCCGGACTTCTGCGCCACCGCCGAGCGGCTCGCGGGCACGCCCTACCTCTGGGGCGGGCGCACCAGCCTCGGCCTCGACTGCTCGGGGCTGGTGCAGCTCGCCCTGCTCATGGCGGGCCTGCCCTGCCCCCGCGACGCGGACCAGCAGGAGGCGGTGCTGGGCGAGGCCCTGCCGCCGGGACTGGATGGCCTGCGGCGGGGCGACCTCGTGTTCTGGCGCGGCCACGTCGGGCTGATGCTCGACGAGGCCCGCCTGATCCACGCCAACGGCCACCACATGACGGTGGCGATGGAGCCGCTGGCCGGGGCGGTGGAACGCATCCAGGCCAAGAGCTACGGCGCGGTGACGTCCATCCGCAGGATCACCCCTTCAGCCGCGTCTTGATGCGATACGTCAGGCCGTCGCGCACGTCGCGGTAGGCGTCCAGCCGCTGCTCGCGGGTCCCGTCCTGCGCCGCGGTGGGGTCGGAGGTGGGCCAGTACTCGACCTCGGCGGCGAGCGTGCGGGTCACCTCCAGCGCCCGGTGGTGGGCCTCCGGTGCGAGCGTCACGATCAGGTCGAAGTTCAGCCCCTCCCACTCGTCGAGTTAGTCGATCGTGCGCGGCTTGTGGCGCGAGGCGTCGATGCCGATCTCGTCGAGCGCGGCCACCATGAACGGGTCGCGCGGCTCGCCCGAGCGCACGCCCGCCGACTGCACGTAGATCGACTTGCCGAAATAATGGCGCGCGATCGCCTCCGCCGCCAGCGAGCGCACGGCGTTGAAGTTGCACATGAACAGGACCGACTGCACCCGCCGCTTGGCGCGTGGGCCGTCCGGGACACCCTCGTCCGCCATCTCGAAATCCGGACCGTCAGGCCGGTCCGAGGGATGCGCACACCCTCACCACGCGGCTCAGCCCCTCCAGTGCAAGGCGAAGACCAGGGTGAACAGGCGCCGCGCCGTGTCGTGGTCGAGATCGACCTTGCCGTCGAGACGCTGCTTCAGGAGCTCGGAGGCCTCGTCGTGCAGGCCGCGCCGGCCCATGTCGATCGCCTCGATCTGGGTGGGCGAGGCGGTGCGGATCGCGTTGTAGTAGCTCTCGCAGATCATCTCGTAGTCCCGGATCACCCGCCGGAACGGGGTGAGCGAGAGCAGGTGGGTCATCACCGGCGCGCCGTCCTCCCGCGTGATCGAGAAGAACAGCTTGCTCTCCACCAGCCCGAGCACGAGGGCGTAGGGCCCCTCGTCGCGGCCGGGAACCGTGAAGCTGTTGTTCTCCAGGATGTCGAAGATCGCGATGGCGCGCTCGTGCTCCTGGTCGCGGTTGCCCCGCGCGATGGAGTCCTCGTCGAGGCTCACCGCCGCGAGACGGTGCTTCGATCGATCCGCCCCACCCTTGTCCGCATCGGCCGCCATTGCCCTGGCCTTCTACAGCATGCGCGGGGGAACGCGTATCCCCCGGGCACTCGGTTGCAGCGTCGTCAAAGGTTCAGCCGGATCGCCACGGAGCGGGCGTGGCCCTCCAGCCCCTCGGAGCGGCCGAGCGCGATCGCGGCGGGGCCGAGCGCGCGCAGCGCCCCCGGGTCGCAGCGCAGGATCGAGGTGCGCTTCATGAAGTCGAGCACCCCGAGCCCGGAGGAGAACCGGGCCGAGCGCGCGGTCGGCAGCACGTGGTTGGGGCCGCCGACGTAATCGCCGATGGCCTCCGGCGTGTGCGCGCCCAGGAAGATCGCGCCCGCGTTGCGGATCTTTCGGGACAGCGCCTCGGCGTCTTGCGTCTCGATCTCCAGGTGCTCGGGCGCGAGCCGGTCCACCAGCGGCACCGCCTGATCGAAATGCTCGACGCGGACGATCGCGCCGTAGTCGCGCCAGCTCGCGCGGGCGATCTCGGCGCGCGGCAGCGTCGAGAGGGCCCGCTCCACCGCCTCCTCCGCCGAGCGGGCGAGCTCGTCCGAATCGGTGATCAGGATCGACTGGGCGGCCACATCGTGCTCGGCCTGGGCGAGCAGGTCGGCGGCGATCCAGTCGGGGTTGGCATGGCCGTCGGCCAGGATCAGCACCTCGGAGGGGCCGGCGATCATGTCGATGCCGACCTGCCCGAACACCCGGCGCTTGGCCGCCGCGACCCAGGCGTTGCCCGGCCCGACGATCTTGGCGACGGCCGCGATCGTCTCGGTCCCGTAGGCGAGCGCCGCCACGGCCTGCGCGCCGCCGACCCGATAGATCTCGTCGATTCCGGCGAGATGCGCGGCGGCGAGCACCAGGGGGTTGAGCTGGCCTTCCGGCGTCGGCACCACCATGACGACGCGCGGTACGCCGGCGACGCGGGCGGGGATCGCGTTCATCAGCACCGAGGACGGGTAGCTCGCCGTGCCGCCGGGGACGTAGAGCCCGACCGATTCGAGAGCCGTCCAGCGCCATCCCGAGGTCACGCCGAGATCGTCTGTGGCCATGTGGTCGGCGGGCACCTGGCCGCGATGATAGGCCTCGATCCGCTCGGCGGCGAGCGCCAGAGCCGCCCGCGCCTCCTCGGGGCACAGGGTAATCGCCGCCTCGACCTCCTCGGGCGTGACCCGCAGCGTCGCGGCCGAAAACGCCTCGCCGAGCCGGTCGAAGCGGCGGGTGTAGTCCACCAGCGCGGCGTCTCCGCCCGAGACCACACCCGCGATGATCGCGCGGACGGTCTCGTCCACGTCCTCCGAGATCTCACGCTTCACGCTGAGCAGGCGGCCGAAGCCCTCGTCGAAATCGGGGTCGCGGCTGTCGAGGCGGATCATCGGGTCGGGCCGTTCTTCAAACGATTCACAAGGTGCGGTTGTTGAGGCCGACGCCTCAAGAACCGTCCGCCGCATAAGCGGCGACGCGCAGTCGCGCTTGCCCCAGGCTGGTAGCTGGAGCAATCAAAGCAGGCGGCCGGTGGTATCATGACGGTCAAGGCCGGCCCCCGAGGGCGGCGCGGCCCGCGGCCTGCGCCGCGCGGTCGGTCTCGTGGTCGGGACGGCCGTCCGCCTCCCAGACCGGTCCGAGGTCCTTCATCCGCACTTCGATGCATTCGAGGTCGAGGCGGATCGCCTCGCCGCCCGCGAAGACCAGCGTGACGGTGCCGGAGGGCGCCTCGGTGGGCTCGAAGGTGACGGCGAGCAGCGCCAGCGGCGCGTTCGCCCCCTCGCCCGGCACGACGCCCTTGGCCGAGATCCCCTTGGCAGAGATACCCTTGGCCTTCACCCCGAGCACCCGCTCGAAATGCAGGCCCGCGAGGCGCCGCCGCGGCGGCTCGCCCGGTGGCACCGACCAGTCGAAGCGGCGCGCCACCAGCACGAAGCGGCGCGCCTCGGGCAGCCACGCGATGTCGTCGGCCCGCAGGATCGCCTCCTGCAGGCGGGCGGCGACGCCCGCGAGATCCTCGGCATCGAGGGCGGCGAGCTTGAGAAGCTCCA
>Ga0182229_1000108_pt1 | contig 21181 bp, 19 predicted proteins | sample G6R1MG_32_FD_129663 | JGI IMG/M metagenome (GOLD analysis project Ga0182229, IMG submission 129663) | Miscanthus phyllosphere microbial communities from Michigan, USA - G6R4_MAIN_07NOV2016_LD1 MG | ecosystem: Host-associated > Plants > Phyllosphere > Phylloplane/Leaf | place: USA: Michigan...
CGTCAGCTTCCTGTTCCGCGTCCATCCCCGCCTTGAGAAGAGCGTAGCGGGCCCGCTCGGCATCGGTGGTGGCGGGGGGCAGGCCGAGCCCCACCGGAGCGCCGTCGGGCCGGTCGAGGAACAGGAAGCTGACGTTGCAGGTCAGGATCGGCGGACGCGACCGCGTGTCGAGCAGCAGCGGCAGGACGCCAAGAGCCATGCTGCCGGCCACGATCGCATCGGGCCGCTCCGCCTCGATCAAGCGGCGCAGGGTCTCGGCCTGAGCCGGCATCGGGTCGATGAACCGGCGCTCGAACTCGCGCCGGTAGCGCTCGGGGCCGGCGGGCAGGGCAGTCTCGCGGTACCCGGCGGCCCCGCCATCCTCGCAAGGCGCAAAACGCAGGCCCACCGCCTCGACCTTGACGCGGAAGCGCTCGGCGGTCGCCACCACCACCGTGTCGCCACGGGCACTGAGCGCTCGGCCGATGGCGAGCAGCGGGTTGACGTGCCCGGTCAGGGGCGTTGCAGCGAGCAGGACCTTCACGGCGTACGATCTTCGATGAAAGGGCAGGAATGATGATCAATCGCTGCACTGCACAAACGGGTGCATGATCGGGAAAGGGCGGGTGCGACCGCACACCTGCAGCCGTTCGGCGAATCGCTGCCGGCCGGCGGTTAGACGGCGCGGCATGTGGGCGGTAAACGGTAGGTCGAAGGGAGCGGATCGCCGTGCCGCCCTACACGACGCCCTCGATAAGACGGCCATCGATGCACAGATGTGTAGGGGTCCGCACGCGGCACGCCCCGTGCTCTCGGCGCCGTCAGGGCCGCCGATCCGCTTTGAACCGCGACCGAGACAGACAGCATGAGTTCAGGCCACGACACGCAGCCCACCGCCTCCGCCATCGCGGAGGGTGATGACGACGCGGTGCTCCCGTTCTCGGTCGAGGCCCTCGACGTGCGCGGACGGGCCGTGCGTCTCGGCCCTTCCGTCGATACCATCCTGCGGCGCCACGGTTACCCCGACGCGGTGGCGCGGCTGCTTGGCGAGGCGGCGGCGCTGACCGTGCTGCTCGGCTCGTCGCTGAAGTTCGAGGGCCGGTTCCAGCTGCAAACCAAGACGGATGGCCCCGTCGATATGCTGGTGGTGGATTTCGAGGCGCCGGACCGGGTCCGCGCCACCGCCCGCTTCGACGCCGAGCGCGTCGCGGCGCTCTCCGCAAAGGCCAACGGGGCCGGAACCCGGGCCGCCGAGCTGATCGGCCATGGCCATCTCGCAATGACCGTCGATCAGGGCACGACCCAGAGCCGGTACCAGGGCGTCGTCGCGATGGAGGGCCAGAGCCTGGAGGAGGCCGCCCACCAGTATTTCCGGCAGTCCGAGCAGATCCCGACCCGCGTCCGACTGGCCGTGGCCGAGCAGTTCGAGGGTGGGCAGGCGCATTGGCGCGCGGGCGGGCTGCTGGTGCAGTTCCTGCCGCGCTCCGTCGATCGCATGCGCCAAGCCGACCTGCCCCCCGGCGACGCACCCGAGGGCCACGCGTCGCTCGACGAGGCCGGCGTCCCGGAAGACGACGCCTGGGTCGAGGCGCGCTCGCTGGTGGAGACCGTGGCCGATCACGAACTGGTCGATCCGGCGGTGTCGAGCGAGCGCCTGCTCTATCGTCTGTTCCACGAGCGCGGCGTGCGGGTGTTCGAGGCGCAGGCCGTGGTCGAGCGCTGCCGCTGCTCGCCCGAACGGGTGATGGGCATGATCCGCTCGTTCTCGGCACAGGAACGCCGCGACATGGTCGCCGACGACGGCAGCATCGCCATCACCTGCGAGTTCTGCTCGCGCCGTTACACGCTCGATCCGGCCGAGGTCGAGCGGGAGGTGGCGGCCGGGGCGGATGCTTGAGCGCGGCGTGGGTTCGTCGGCAGGCATCCCGGAATCGGGGTGTCGCCGTGCCCGGACCTGCTCCATGTAAGAATGCCGAGGGTCAGGCGCGGACCCATCCGACCTCCACGAGGCCGTCCGCGTGCGAGGCTCGAGCAAGGCTCATCACCGCATGACCACACTCCACCCCGAGATCGCCGCCGTCACCGCCCGCGTGGTCGAGCGCTCCCGCGACACCCGGCGGGCCTATCTCGACATGATCGCCCGCGAGCGCGAGGCGGGGGTGCACCGCCCCAAGCTCGCCTGCGGCAACCTCGCCCACGGCTTCGCGGCGTCCGGCGAGGACAAGCCCGCGATCCGCGACGGGCGGACGATGAACGTCGGCATCGTCACGGCCTACAACGACATGCTTTCGGCCCATCAGCCCTACGGACGCTATCCTGAGCAGATCAAGCTGTTCGCCCGCGAGGTCGGCGCCACGGCGCAGGTCGCCGGCGGCACTCCCGCGATGTGCGACGGCGTCACTCAGGGTCAGCGCGGCATGGAGCTGTCGCTGTTCTCCCGCGACGCGATCGCCCTCTCTACGGCGATCGCGCTCAGCCACGGCATGTTCGAGGGCGCGGCGCTGCTGGGCATCTGCGACAAGATCGTGCCCGGCCTGATCATCGGGGCTTTGCGCTTCGGCCACCTGCCGACGATCCTGATCCCGGCCGGCCCCATGCCCTCGGGACTCGCCAACAAGGAGAAGCAGCGCATCCGCCAGCTCTACGCGGAGGGCAAAGTCGGTCGCGCCGAGCTGCTCGAGAGTGAGTCCGCCTCCTACCACGGGGCGGGGACCTGCACGTTCTACGGCACGGCGAACTCCAACCAGATGATGATGGACGTGATGGGCCTGCACATGCCCGGCGCCTCCTTCATCAACCCCGGCACCAAGCTGCGCCAGGCGGTGACGCGGGCCGCGATCCATCGGCTGACCGAGATCGGCTGGGACGGCAACGACTACCGGCCGCTGGGCCGCTGCATCGACGAGAAGGCGATCGTGAACGCCATCGTCGGCCTGCTCGCCACCGGCGGCTCGACCAACCACGCGATCCACATTCCGGCCATGGCGCGCGCCGCCGGCATCGTCGTGGACTGGGAGGATTTCGACCGGCTCTCCGGCGCGGTGCCGCTGGTGGCGCGGGTCTATCCCAACGGCGCAGGCGACGTGAACCACTTCCACGCCGCCGGCGGCATGTCCTACGTCATCGCCTCGCTGATCGACGCGGGGCTGCTGCACGACGACATCCTGACGGTCGCCGGCGGGCGCTTGCGCGACCACGCCAAGGACCCGCGCTTCTCGGGCGAGGATCTGGTGTTCGAGGACGCGCCTTCGGAGAGCCTCGACGAGGTCATGCTGCGCTCGCCCGACAGGCCGTTCCAGGCGGATGGTGGCATGCGGCTCGTGCGGGGCAACCTCGGGCGCGCGACCTTCAAGACCAGCGCGGTCGATCCGCAGCGGCGGACCATCGAGGCGCCGGCCCGCGTGTTTGACGACCAGGACGACGTGCTTGCGGCCTTCAAGGCCGGCGAACTGGAGCGCGACGTCGTGGTGGTGGTGCGCTTCCAGGGCCCGCGCGCCAACGGCATGCCGGAACTCCACAAGCTCACGCCGCAGCTCGGCGTGCTGCAGGACCGCGGCCACAAGGTCGCGCTCGTCACGGATGGGCGCATGTCGGGCGCCTCCGGCAAGGTGCCGGCCGCGATCCATCTCAGCCCCGAGGCGATGGGCGGCGGCCCGATCGGCCGCATCCGCGACGGCGACGTGATCCGTCTGTGCGCCGAGGACGGCCTCCTTGAGGTTCTGGTGGACGAGGCCGAGTGGCGGGGCCGCGAGGAGGCGGCGCCGCCCGCGCCCGCCGTCGGCACCGGACGCGAGCTGTTCGCGTTCATGCGCCACGGCGCGGACGGGGCCGAACAGGGCGGCTCCGCCATGCTGGCCGCGGCCGGCCTCTGATCGACGAAACGGGAAGAACCGATGTCCACCATCGACGCGCTGATGCGCTCCGTCGCCGTGATCCCGGTCCTCGTGATCGAGGATGCGGCCGACGCCGGCCCGATCGCCGAGGCGTTGGTCGACGGCGGTCTGACCGCCTTGGAGGTGACGCTCCGCACGCCGGCCGCTCTCGACGTCATCCGCGAGATGTCGCGGGTCGCGGGGGCCGTGGTGGGCGCCGGCACGGTGCTCAACGCCCGCGACCTCGACGCGGCACTGAACGCGGGCGCACAATTCATCGTCAGCCCCGGTCTCACCGCGCCGCTCACGGAGGCGGCGGCGGTGAGCGGAGTACCCTACCTGCCGGGAGTGGCGACGTCTGCCGACATCATGCGCGGCCTCGACCACGGGCTCGACCGTTTCAAGTTCTTCCCGGCCGAGGCCGCGGGCGGGCTCAAGGCGCTGAAGGCGCTGTCGGCACCCTTCGGACAGGTCCGGTTCTGTCCCACCGGCGGCATCACCGAGGCCACAGCGCCGGACTGGCTCGCCCACGAGGCGGTCCTGTGCGTCGGCGGAAGCTGGGTCGTGCCCGCCGGCAAGCCCGATCCCGCCGCGATCCGGCGCATGGCCGAGGCTGCCTCGCGCCTGCGCTGAGCCTTCATAGTCGCGGCTCAGCTCAGGATCGCTCGTGATGGAAAACCGGACTTTGTCAGATGTAAAGTCTCATCGGATCGAGCCCTCGGGGGTTTAATCGCCGTCCACGGCGGAACCGAAACAAACGGCGACCTTCCTCTCATCGCCTCCCGAATCGGCGACGTGGTACGCCTGATCTCGGACATCGCCGGTCAGACCAATCTGCTCGCGCTCCACGCCACCTTCGAGGCGGCCCGCGCCGGCGAGGTGGAACGGGGCTTCGCGGTCGTCGCGGCGCAGGTGAAGCGCCTCGCCTCGCAGACGGCCCGGGTGACCGACGAGTTCGGCACCCAGATCGCCCGCATCCGGCAGGCGACCTCGGCCAGCGTCCAAGCCATCGCCGGCATCGCCGGAGCGCATCCGCGAGATCAGCCAGGTCGCCACCTCGACCCGCGGTCGCCGTGGATGAGCAGGGCGCGGCGACCCAGGAGATCGTGCGCAACGTCTCGCCGGCGGCGGACGGCAACGGCAACGGTAACGTCTCCGGCGTCGCCGGCTCGGTTGAGCAGACGGGCGCCGCCGCGTCCCAGATCCTGGCCTCGGACTCCGAGCACTCGGAGCATCTCGGCGCCGAGGTCGAGCGTGTCCTCGCTTCGGTGCGCGCAGCCGGATGTCGAGATGTCGATGAAGTCTGACGAAGGCGGCTTGCCGACCCTGTCAGCGCGAGCATTCCGCGAGTAGCCGGCGCATGAAGGTTGCCCCCTTCTCCAGGGCGTCGAGGGTGATGAACTCGTCGGGCTGGTGGGCCTGATCGATGGAGCCCGGCCCGCAGACCACGGTGGGGATGCCTGCCCCCTGGAAGCGGCCGGCTTCCGTGGCATAGGCCACCGAGATCGTGCGGTTGCGCCCGGCGAGCCGCAGGGCCAGACGCTCCGCGTCGGATCCCGGATCGGGCGCGAGGCCCGGCACCGCCACCTCCTCGACCGTCTCGATGCGCCCGTACGCGCCGTAGCGGTTCAACCGTTCGCGGGTGACGCGCTCCACGGCCGCATCGAACAGGCGTGGGATCTCGGCCATGTCGAGGTCGGGCAGGCCGCGGAACTCCCAGTGGAAGGTACAGACCTTCGGCAGGATATTGCGGGCGGTGCCGCCCTGGATGGTGCCGACATGCACGGTGGTCGAGGGCGGATCGAACCGGGCCGAGGCGTCGCCGCGCTCGACCATCGCGTCGGCGATGCGGTTCAGCTCCGACACGAGGTCGGCCGCCGCCATCACCGCGTTGGCACCGAGCATGGGCTTGGCCGAGTGCGCCTCGTGGCCGTGCACGGTGGTGTGGTAGGTCACGATGCTCTTGTGCGCGTCCGCGACCTCCATGTCGGTGGGCTCGCCCACGATCACGGCGCCGGGGCGCGGCAGGTCGACCCCGAAGCGGGCGATGGTGTCGGCCACGCCCAGGCAGGTGGTCTCCTCGTCGTAGGAGAGCAGGATGTGGATCGGTCGTTTGAGCCCGGCCTTCAGCGCGTCCGGTACGAGTGCGAGGGCCAGCGCATCGAAGCCCTTCATGTCAACGGCGCCGCGGCCGTAGGCCCGCCCGTCCGCCACCCGCAGGGCGAAGGGGTCGGACGTCCAGGCCTGACCCGTCACCGGGACCACGTCGGTATGTCCCGAGAGCACGACGCCGCCGTCCACCATCGGCCCGAGCGTCGCGAACAGCGCGGCCTTGTCGCCGTCGACGTTCGGGATACGGGCGTGAGCCACGCCCCAGCCATCGAGGTAGGACGCCACGAAGTCGATCAGCGCGAGGTTCGACTTGGAACTCTCGGTGTCGAAGGCGACCAAGCGGTCCAGCACGTCGAGCGGGGTGATGCGGGTGCCTTCGGGCATGGTCCCTCAGTGCAGGCTGCGCCTCATGTGGGGGCTGTCCAGGGAGAAGGCGGGGATCTCCGCCTCGAAGCTCTCGCCGGCCACCGTCGCCATCGTGTAGCTGCCAGCCATCACCCCGTCCGGCGTGGTGAGCGGGCATCCGCTGGTGTAGATGAAGGACTCGCCGGGCCCCAGCACCGGCTGCTTGCCGACGACGCCCGCCCCGCGCACCTCCTGGCAGGCACCGTGCCCATCGATGATCCGCCAGTGGCGCGAGCGCAGTTGCACCTGCTCGGCGCCATTGTTCACGATCTCGACGGTGTAGGCGAAGAAGTAGCGACCGTCGCCGGGGGAGGATTCCTCTTCCACGAAGCGGGGTTGCACGGTGACCGTGATGCCGCGCGTCTCGGCCTTGTACATCCCCGGTTCCGTCCCGTTGGCGGTCGCGGAACTGCGACGCGACACCTGCGTCGGGCCGTGGTACGTGGCGGCCCGAACCCCGTCAATCACGTCGTATTACCGTCGGAGACAGCGTGGGACAGGCCTGGGACCAGCGCCCGCCGACGGGACCGTGCCACGATCCGTCGGTTCGCTTCGCCCTGGCTTCGGTGGTGGTGATGGCGTTGGCGAGCGCCTTCGCGTGGCAGGCCCCGGGGCGCAACGCATGGCCCGCCGCCGCCCTGGTGGCCGCGCTCGGGCTCGATGCGGCCTCGCGGCTCGCTGCCGCCGCTGTATCCGACAAACGCGGTATCGAGGTCGCCCTACGCGGGATGCCCTCGCCGGTGCTCGCGCTCGCCCGTGCCGCCGGGTTCGGCGGGATGGCGCTCGGGGTGGCCCTGTGTCTCCGGCCCGACGCGTTCCCCGTTCTGGCGAGCGGTTTCGCAGGCATCGTGGCCATGGCCGCCTCGGCCCGGCTGGCATTGGCCCGGGTGGTCCTGGGGCTCGATCCGGAGCCGACCGAGCTTAACCAGGAATTAGGTCGCCCGCCCCGAGACTGACCGATCAGGGGTAGTCCGCCGTACGGGCTGCGAGGGGAGAGCGCGGCTGTGGACGACACGACGATGCCGGACGACGCGCCACCGGGAATCCTGCCGGCCCAGGCCATCGCGGCCCTGACCGAGGCCGGCGCGATCCGCCCCGAGACGCCCTACGCCGCCGACCAGATCCAGCCGGCGAGCCTGGATCTGCGGCTCGGTCGCCGCGCCTACCGCGTGCGCACCAGCTTCCTGCCGGGCACGGCCCGCACGGTGGCGACCTGCGTCGAGGCGCTGGCGCTCCACCCCATCGACCTGACGCAAGGGGCCGTGCTGGAGACGGGCTGCGTCTACATCGCGGAGTTGCAGGAGGGCCTGGCGCTGCCCCCCGACCTCGCGGCGAGTGCCAACCCGAAAAGCTCCACCGGCCGCATCGACGTGTTCACCCGCGTGATCGCCGACCGCGCCGCCGCCTTCGATCAGGTGGAGGCCGGCTATCGCGGCCCGCTCTACGCCGAGATTTCGCCCCGCACCTTCCCGGTGCTGGTGCGGACTGGCTCGCGCCTCTCGCAGATCCGCTTCCGCCGGGGCGACCCGCGCCTGCGCGACGCCGAATTGGCACAACTGCACGCCCGTACGCCGGTGGTGAGCACCATGACGCCCTCGTTTCAGGCCGGCGTGGCGGTCTCCGTCGATCTGTCGGGCTTCGATGGGTTGATCGGCTACCGGGCCAAGCGCCATACCGGCCTGATCGACGTGGATCGCCCGCGCAGCCATCCGGCGGGCGACTTCTGGGAAGAGTTGCCGGCGGACGGGCGCGGGACGCTGATCCTCGATCCCGGCCAGTTCTACATCCTCGCCTCCAAGGAATCGGTGCAGGTGCCCCCGGACCACGCGGCCGAGATGGTGCCGTTCGATCCGCTGGTGGGGGAGTTCCGCGTGCATTACGCGGGTTTCTTCGATCCGGGCTTCGGCTATGCCGGGGCAGGGGGCTCGGGCTCGCGCGCCGTCCTGGAGGTGCGCTCGCGCGACGTCCCGTTCCTGCTGGAGGACGGCCAGATCGTCGGACGCCTCGTCTACGAGCGCATGGCCGAGGTGCCCGCGACCCTCTACGGGGCGGGCGCTGGCTCGAACTATCAGGCGCAGGGGCTGAAGCTTTCGAAGCATTTCTCGTGATGCCGCTTCCGGCGTTGTCGGGCCCGCGTGCCGTCATGCGAAATCGAGAGTTGCACGAAGTCCGGCGATGCACCGGAACTATCGTGCGTCGTCTCGGCTTTATGAGCGCATCGTAAGAGACGAGGACCTCATGAAGACCTTCAGCATCGGAACTTTCGCGCTCCTCCTGTCGGTGTCCGCCGCCGCCGCAGCACCCTGTGCCACCGGCACCACCTCGGGGCCCGCCAGCCCGGCCGCCAACACGCAGGCGGGCAAGGATGCCAGCTCAAGCGTCGACGGTGGATCGACCACCAAGACGACACCCGGGGCGAAGGCCGAGTCCCCCGGCACGGTCGGCGCCATGCAGAACAGCGGCGCCAACGGCACGCCCGACAAGGGCGAGAAGCCGGTCCCCGAGGGTAAGACGGTGGCCGGTCAGAACAGCAACGATTGCTGAGACCGCTCCGTCCCTCGACCCGAGACGCCCGCCCGGCCTACCAGCCGCGGTGGGCTTTTTGCTGCCCGAGCCCGAGGCCGATGGGATCGACCCCGACAGCATGTGCAACCTCTACAGCCTGGTCCGGCCCCAGGACGAGATCCGGCGCTGGTTCGCCGTCGATGACGACCGGGCCGGCAACCTGCCGACGCTCCCGGGCATCTTCCCCGACCAGTTCGCACCCGTGGTCAGATCGCATGGCAAGGCCCGCCAACTGGTGATGATGCGCTGGGGCATTCCCGGCCCGAAGCAGTTCGGCGAGCATCCGGTCACCAACGTCCGCAACGTCAAGAGCGCGCACTGGCGTCCCTGGCTGAAGCCTGAGTTCCGCTGCCTCGTCCCGGTGACGAGCTTCAGCGAGTACGCCGACACCAAGCCGCGCAAGACGCCGGTGTGGTTCGCCCTGGACGAGACGCGTCCCCTCTTCGCCTTCGCCGGGATCTGGCGGCCCTGGTACGGAGCGCGCGGGACCAAGTCGGAGAACCCCGATCGCGTGGAGGCCGATCACGAGATCTTCTCGTTCCTGACCACGGATGCGAACGGGGTCGTCGGCTCGGTCCATCCCAAGGCGATGCCGGTGCTGCTGACCACGCAGGACGAGTGCGAGACCTGGCTCACGGCCCCCACTGCGGAGGCGCTGAACCTCCAGCGCCCGCTGCCGGACGGCGCGATGCGGGAGGTGGAGCGCGGCGAGCGCCGGGATGGCGGTTGAGGCCCCGCACGGGCCCGGAATGAACCTCCGCCGGCCTGCGCCGTTTCCCGCTCCCGTCACCAGACCGGAAGCCAGCATGTCGAAGACCGTTTCAGCCGAGTTCGCATCGCGCCGCGATGCCGAGACGGCGGTGGAGCACCTCGTTCAGGAGCACGGCGTGGATCGCAACGCCGTGACCATCGGTCCCGTCTCCGACCAGAACAGCGCCGGCACCGAGGCGGCGCGTGCCGACATCGAGGACGGCGAACTCAAGCAGGGTTCTGACGGCGATCCGGCGCTCGAGGGGCGTATCCGGGTGAGTGCCGAGGTCCCCGACGACAAGGTCGAGGCGGCGAACGCCGCGTTCGAAACCTACGCGGCCTGATCGACGCCGGACATCGTCCGGCGAGCCCGTGCGCTTAGCGTTTCGTTAACCATGTCCGAGCAGACTCCGGCCAGATGTGATCCTGTGATCCCTCGGTGCCGGAGACGAGACGCCCATGAGTTCGGCCTTGAAGGTTTTGATGGATTCCTGGGACAGTCCGGGCCCGGCGCAAGGGAGTGCCGAGGGCGCGTCCGGCACCGGCCTGCGGATCGTGCCGATGCCGCTCGGCGACGCGGACACGGTGCCTCCGACCCGGCAGTCGCCGCCTCACGACTGGACCAAGCTGATCGAGCGCGTCCAGCGCGCCGCGCAGCATTCGCGGGACGTCGAGGCCCAGGCCCAGGAGCAGGAACTTCGGGTCCAGCAGCTTCTGGAGCAGGTCCGCGAGGACATCCGCCGGGCCGAGGATCGCGCCCGCGCCGCCGAGGATCGTGCCCGCGAGTTCCACGCCCGTGCGGAGGCGCTGGTCCGGGCGGCGGACGAGCGTACGAAGCGCGCCGAATTGCGTGCGGACACTGCCGAGAGATGGCTCGGCCTCGTGCAGGACACCCTCACGACCGAGTTCTCCGGCCTGCCGGCGATCGACTGATGAGTCGCGCCGCCCGCCTTCCGGTCGTCGAGGCAGGGCCGGACCCCGCCGATCCCCCCCGCGACGGGCACCCGACCGCCGCCGCGTTGGATAGGGTGGTGCAGCTGTTCGCACGGGCCGGGGGCGGGCTCCCGGACGGGACTCCGGGTCTGTCGGAGAGAGAGGTGACCGCTTCGATCGATCTCGTGCGTCGCGTGGCCGTCCACGTCAGGACCGTGCAGGAACAGGCTCACACCGTCGCCGTGGAAGCGCGGCAGAAGGTCCTCGGCGCCGCCGAGACGGCCCGGGCCGCGCTCGCCCGCGCGAACGAGGCCGAGACGCGGGCGCGCGCGGCCGCGGCCGAGGTGGAACGCGCTGGGCAGCAGATCGCCGAGCTCGGCGTGAAGCTCGCAGCGGCCGAGAGGCGCGCCGCCTTGGCCGAGGCGCGGGCTGAGGAAGCCCAGACCTGGCTCCAGCGCCTGCACGATTGCATGGCCAACGAGTTCGCGGCGCTGACCATCGAACCGATCTGACGACGTTCGGCTCAGCTTGCGCGCCGGCCGGCCAGAAACGCCTCGTGGCGGACGATGAGCTGCCCGCTCAGGGCCGTCTCGATCAGCGCGCGGGTCTCCTCGACGCCGTAGAGCGCGACGAAAGAGCCGAAGCGCGGGCCGCGGGCCTCGCCGAAGAGCAGCTGGTAGATCGTGGTGAACCAAGCCTGAGAGACGCCGGGGCGACCGTCCGGACTCTTGGCCTTCCCCGACAGGTCGGGGAAATGGCGGCGACCGACCTCGTAGACGGCGGCCTGCAACGCCTCCGGATCGATCGAGCCCTCATGCTCGGCGAGCGTCTGCGAGAGGTCGCGCAACGCCGCCGCCTCCTCCCCGGTCGGAGCGCGGTACTGCTTCTGCGGCCGCACGAAGTCGCGATAGTAGGCGAGCGCCCGCGTGACGAGGCCGGCGAGCCGCGGATGCGTCTCCGGTCCGACCTCGGGGGCGTAGCGGCGGATGAAGCCCCAGAGCACGTCCGGGGTCTCGGCGTTGGCCACCGCCACGAGGTTGAGCAGCATCGCGAAGGACAGCGTCGTGCCGGCCCCGTCGATCGCCTCGGGGGCAGGGGGCTCGCCCCCGTGCAGATGCCAGACCGGGTTGCCGAGCCGCAGCTTCGCGTCCTGCTTCGGGTAGCGGCCCAAGAAGTTGTCGTACTCGTCGACATGGCGCGGGATCACGTCGAAGAACAGGCGCTTGGCCTCGCGGGGCTTGGTGTACATGTAGAGCGCCAGAGAATCCGGCGTACCGTAGGTCAGCCACTCGTCGATGGTGAGACCGTTGCCCTTCGACTTGGAGATCTTCTGGCCGTTCTCGTCGAGGAACAGCTCGTAGTTGAAGCCCTCCGGCGGTTCCGCCCCCAGCGCCCTGGCGATCTGGCCCGAGAGCTTGACCGAGTCGATCAGGTCCTTGCCGGCCATCTCGTAATCGATGCCGAGCGCCACCCAGCGCATCGCCCAGTCGGGCTTCCATTGCAGCTTGGCGTGGCCACCGGTCACCGGGGTCTCGTAACCCTCGTTCGTCTTCGGATCGCGCCAGACGATGGTGCCGTGGCTCGGGCGCACCTCGTCGATCGCCACCTGCATGACCTCGCCGGTCACGGGGTGGATCGGCAGGAAGGGCGAGTAGGAGGCCGAGCGCTCGGCCCGCAGCGACGGCAGCATGATCGCCATCACGGCCTCATAGCGGTCGAGCACGAGGCGCAGCGCGTCGTCGAACACGCCCGCCCGGTAGCACTCTGTCGCCGAGCGGAACTCGTAGTCGAAGCCGAAGGCGTCGAGAAAGCGGCGCAGTTCGGCGTTGTTGTGATGGCCGAAGCTCTCGTGCGTCCCGAAGGGATCGGGAACGCGGGTAAGCGGCTGGTTGAGCGCACCCGCCAGCAGCGCCTGGTTCGGCACGTTGGTCGGCACCTTGCGCAGGCCGTCCATGTCGTCGCTGAAGGCGATGAGCCGGGTCGGTACGCCGTCGTCGGTCAGCACGCGGAAGGCGTGGCGCACCATGGAGGTGCGCGCCACCTCGCCGAAGGTGCCGATATGCGGCAGGCCCGATGGGCCGTAGCCGGTCTCGAACAGGACTTCGTGCTTCGGCTTGCGCTCCAGCCGCGCCACGAGCTTGCGCGCCTCCTCGAACGGCCAGGCCGCGGCGGTCGCGGCGGCCTCCAGGATCGCGGGGTCGAGACGGAGCGGGGACGTCATGGTCTGAGCGGCTTCTGGATGGCGGGGTGCGGTCGCGGCGGCCTCGGACGGGGCGCGACGGGAAGCGGCGCAACCTATGGAGCCGCCCCTGTCGGGTCAACGCGCGAACGGCACCGTTCGGGGTTTCGAAACCCGGTCGACGGCGCGTTGATTCGACATCAGAACGGGCTGATCGGGAAGAAGCGCAGGTAGAGTTCAGTGTACTTGCCGTCGTCCCACACCCGTTGGAGCGCGTCGTCCAGGGCCCGGTTGAGGGCCGCGTCCTCGGGACGGGTGACGAGGCCGATTCCCTCGCCGAAATAGCGGTTCTCCAGATAGTCGCCGCCCGCGAAGGCGCAGCAGGCCTCGGACTCGGCGCCGCCGAGCCACAGGGCGAGGCCGAGCCCGTCGGCGAACACGGCCTCGACCTCGCCGCGCTTGAGCGCGCCCTGCGCGGCAGGGAGATCGGTAAAGCCTTTCGGCACGACCTTGGGAAAGAAGGCCTTGAGATAGGCCGCGTGCGCACTGCCCTCGACGACGCCCACGGTTTTCCCGGCAAGCGTCTCGGGAGAGGGCGAGGGAGCCTCGCCCGCCTTCCGGACGACGAAGCGCGCCGGCCAGCGGAAATACGGTCGCGTGGCGAGGAAGCGGGCGCGCAGCCCCGGGGTCAGCGGGATCGCTGCGGCGACCACGTCCCCCTGCTTGTCGGCCAGCGCGTCGAGGAGGGTGTCGAAGCGGCGCGCCTGGACCGTGCAGGGGATGCCGAGCGTGTCGCAGACCGCCCGCGCCAGCTCGACCGCGAAGCCGGTCGGCGCGCCGTCCGGCCCGTTGAAGTGAAGCGGCGGAAACTCGTCGTCCGTGAGGAAGCGGACGGCCCGGCCCGTCTGCGGCGCGTCGATGCGCTCGCCGCGCGCGCGGGGGTTCCACAGGTTCGGGACGGTGACGGAAGGCCGAGCCGCATCGGCCGTCCCCTCGGCGGCCCGTGGCGCAGCGGCAACGTTGCCAACAAAAATCAACCCCGCTGCCAGCATCACCCGGCCGATCGAGGCGGAGCGCCTTGACTCGTAAGTTGCGGATCGGATGCGGTGCACGCGTATGGAGAAGGTCCGGCTCACCCCTCTCCCCTAGCACAAGGATGAGCCAGCGGGAGCCGGTTCGGTGTCCTTCCTCACCCGCGTCCCGCGCGCCGATCCGGTGGCGTTGCCGCCGGAGATCGGGTTCCTGCTCGTCCAGGGCGTGCCGTGGCCGACGCTTGCCAGGGCCGTGGACATCGCCCGAACCTCGGGCACCGACGCCGTCACCGCAATCCTCCATGCGGGATTGATCAGCGAAGAGGCGTATTACCGCGGGCTCGCGCACGCCCTCGGCACGGCGTTCCTCGACCGACCGGCGCTCGGACCCGGCGCGTCCTACCCGGACAGCCTCGTGACGGGATCGGCGCCGCTCGCCGATGGGTGGAGAATCGCGGCGCCCCGCGGGCCGGCGGTGCCGACCCTGCTCGCCGCATCCCGCTCCGATCCCCTTCCGGCGATCACCACGCCGACCCGGCTGCGCGAGGCGGTGTTCACGCAGAGGGCCGAGGCCGTGGCCCGGCATGCCTCGGACGATCTCGGCGCGCATCACCCCGACTGGTCCTGCCGGCCCGGTCCGCAATCGATCGATCTCACCCTGATGGGGGTCGTGGCGGGCATGGCCTGTCTGCTCGCGCAAACGCCGACCGTGATGGGGCTGGCGATCCTCGCCCTGACCCAGCTCGGCGTGCTCGCCATGCTCACGATCCGGCTGGCTACGGTGTGCATCCCGGCCGAGACAGTGAGTCGGGGCGAGGAGCCACGCCTCACGGATGCCGAACTGCCGACCTACACCGTGTTCGTCGCACTCTACCGTGAGGCGCGGGTGATGCCTCGGTTGATCCATTCCCTGGCCAAGCTCGACTACCCGCCGGAAAAGCTCGATATCAAGTTGTTGCTGGAGGCCGACGATCCTGACACCGCCGAGGCGGTCCGGCGGGCGTCGCTGCCGCCGCGTTTCGAGGTGGTGACGGTGCCCCCGGGCCTGCCCCGTACCAAGCCGCGCGCCCTCAACGCCGCCCTGCCGCTGGCCCGCGGCGACTGCCTGGTCGTCTACGACGCGGAGGACGTACCGGACCCCGGACAGTTGCGCGAGGCGGCAGAGCGCTTCGCGCGCGCCTCGATCCGCACCGCCTGCCTCCAGGGCCGTCTCGTCATCGACAATGCCGGCGACACTTGGCTGACGCGCTGCTTCGCCATCGAGTACGCGGCGCTGTTCGACGTGCTGGGCCCGGCGCTCGCGGCGTGGCGGATGCCGACGCCGCTGGGGGGCACCTCGACGCATTTCCGAACCCGCGTGCTGCGCGAGTTGCGCGGCTGGGACGCCTGGAACGTCACCGAGGACGCCGATCTCGGCATCCGGCTGGCGCTCGCCGGCTACCACGTCGGCGATCTGCCGAGCTCGACCTACGAGGAGGCCCCGAAACACCTCAAGAGTTGGCTGCGTCAGCGCACCCGCTGGATGAAGGGCTTTCTCCAGACGAGCTTTACCCACGGCCGCACGCCGCTGGCGGCCTATCGCCGGCTCGGTCCGGCGGCCGGCCTGTGCGCGGTGGCGCTGGTGCCCGGCACCGTCGCCTCCGCCCTGTTCTACCCGTTCGTGATGCTGCCGGCGACGGTACAGTTCCTCGCCGGCGCGGTGCCCTGCCTGCCGTCGTTCGCCGGCAACCTGCCCTCGGGAACGGCCGGGGCGGTGCTGATCGCGGGGTTCGCTGCGATGCTGGCGCCGGCCGTACTCGGCTGCCTGCGCCGCGGTTGGCGCGACGCCCTGCCCACCGTGCCGTGGCTCCCGGTCTACTACCTTCTGGTCAGCGTGGCGGCGTGGCTGGCGGTGTTCGAGCTGATGCGCCACCCCTACCGCTGGAACAAGACCGAGCATGGGCTGGCGCGGACCTCGCGGACGGGGGCGTTGCGGCTGCGCCGTCGTCCTGCCACCGTTACATGACCGCCCCGGTTACAGCTTGCCTCCCGGTATGATCGGGCCGGACGCCCGTCAGGTCAAAGCTGGCGGCCGAGTTCCCGAGCCGTCTCCTGGGCGGGGCGCATCAGATTGAGGGAACTGACGAAGTCGTTGCGGGAATCCATCACGTAGACGAGCGCGGTGTGCTCCATGGTGTAGTCGCCGTCCTTGCCCGGCACCCGCTTGGCGAAGCCCCGGTAGCCCTTGATCGTCGCGGCCACCTGCTCTGGGGTTCCGGTGAGGCCGACGATGCGCGGATCGAAGCTCGACAGGTAGGCCTTGAGCGCTTCGGGCGTGTCGCGCTCGGGATCGACGGTGATGAAGGCGACCTTCAGACGATCGGCTTTCGGGCCGAGCGCCGCCAGCACGTCGGTGATCTGCTGGAGCGTCGTCGGGCAGACGTCGGGGCAGTGGGTGAAGCCGAAGAAGACGAGGTGGGGAGCGCCCGCGAACTCCCGCTCCGTCACGGTCCGGCCGTCCTGGTTCACCAGGGTGAAGGGGCCGCCGATGGTCGCGGTGATCGCGCCGCGCTGAGGCACGAGCCACGTCACCGCTGCGACGCTGAGGCCGATCAGCCCGATCAGGAACGCGCCGATCGGCAGCAGCAGGCGGCGGGTCTGAGAGGACTGCGGCATGGGTGCCTTGAGGTTCCGCGGCGCCCCGCCCGTGGTGCGGGGACGACCGAGCCCGCTCGAAACCACGCAGGCGCACGCCTTGGCAAGGGGGCATCGGGCCGCCGCGACACCTCAGGCCGAGGCGGCGGCCGTGCCCATCACCGCCATCAGCGGGTCGGTGGCGGCGGCCGCGCTCTCCTTGAGCGCGTCGCCCACCATGAGGATCGCCGGGCCCTCCAACCCCGCCATCTCGATCCGCACGGCGAGGTCGGCGGCGGTGCCGCGCACCACCGCCTGCTCGGGACGGGTGGCGTTGAACACGACCAATGCCGGAGTGGCGGGCTTGAGCCCCTCCGCGATGGCGCGCTCCAGCAGCACGGCGAGCGTGCGCTTGGGCATGTAGACCACGGTGGTGACGCTCGGGTCGGCCAGTGCTCCCCAGTTCAGGTCCTCGGGCAGCGCGCCGCGACGGTCGTGGCCGGTGACGTATTGCAGGCGGCGCGCCGCGTCCCGGTGGGTCAGCGAGACGCCGATGGAGGCCGCCGCCCCCTGCGCAGCGGTCACGCCCGGGACCACGGCGCAGGGCACCCCGGCCACGCGGCAGGCCTCGATCTCCTCGCCGGCCCGGCCGAACACCAGGGGGTCGCCGGACTTGAGCCGCACCACCTGCTTGCCGGACTTGGCGAGCTGGACCATCAGCGCGTTGATGTCGTCCTGGCGGCAGGAGGGGCCGTGCCCGGTCTTGCCCACCAGCATGGTGCGCGCCTCGCGCCGCGCGTAGTCGAGGATGTCGGGGGCGACGAGGTCGTCGTAGAGGATCACGTCCGCATTGCGCAGCGCCCTCAGCGCCTTGAGGGTCAGGAGTTCGGCGTCGCCCGGCCCGGCGCCGACCAGTGTCACCGCCCCGCCCTTCGGCGCCATCTCGGCCTGACCGAGGAGACGATTCAGGTCGGCGTCGGTCGGCGCCCGGTCGGGCTCGGCGAAGGCGAGATCCGTAAACCGCTCCCAGAAGCCTCGACGCTCGGAGAAACCGTGAAAGCGGCCGGTGACCGCCTCGCGCCAGTCGCGGGCCGCCCCGACCCAACGACTGAACCCGCGCGGCAGCATCGCCTCGATGCGCCCCCGCACGGTCTGGCCGAACACGGGCGCGGCGCCCTCGGTGGAGATGCCCACCACCAGCGGCGAGCGGTTGACGATGGCGCCGAACTTCACGTCGCACAGGTGCGGCCGGTCGACGGCGTTGACGATGGCGCCGGCCCCACGCGCGCAGGCGACGAAGGCCACGCAGTCGACCTCGTCCTCCATCGCGCCGATGCAGAAGGCCGCGCCCCAGAGGTCGCCCGGCGTCCAGGCGCGCTCGTGAAGGGTCACGCTGCCCGCGACGATCTCGTCGGCGACGCCGCGCATCTCCTCGCTCGGCTCGGGGGCGTAGACGTCGACATGGGCGCCCGCCGCCGCCAGCAGCTTCACCTTCCAGGGCGCACCGCCGTTGGAGCCGGCAAGCACCGCGCGTTTGCCCTGCAGGGGCACGAACACGGGCAGCACCGCGAGGGGCTCGAGGCCGGCGGAGCGGGTTTCGCGGGGCTGACGGGGTGTGCTCATCGGGTGCAACGTGGGGATCGGACGCGTCGGTGTCACGGTGGGCCTATGCTGCGCTGCGTGCAAGCGCCTCCGGCAGCAGCTTGCGGATCTCGGGGATGCACGAGCCGCAATTCGTACCCGCCTTGCAGGCCGCGCCCACGGCCTCGACGGTGCCCGCACCGGCCCGGATCGCTCCGGTGATCACGTCGAGGCCGACGCCGTGGCAGGCGCAGACGGTGGGACCGGCCGACGCGGTGGCGGCGCGGCCCGAGAGCAGGGCGCGGCGCCCGGCCGCATCGATCTCCTCGGCCGCGAACAGGTTCTTCGCGATCTCCCAGTCGATCCGGGCGTCGCCCGGCGCCAGCGCGAGGCTCGCCACGAGGTGCCCGTCCCGGTAGGCGGCGAGCCGATAGCGGCCACGGGCATGATCCGAATACTCCCCGAGTTCGCAGCCGGCGAACAGCCCGCGCATCGCGAGCGCCACCTCGCGCGATCCCTCCTGTGTGGCGAAGATCAGCCCCGAGCCGCCCTGCACGGTGGCCCGCGACCACCACCAGCCGGAGGGCGCGGCGTGCCGGTCGCGGGTGAGCAGGAAGCCCCGCGAGCGGTAGGAGACCGGGACGAGCATCGCCGGGGTCGCCTTCAGCTCCGGCTGGCCCGAGATCGGGTCCGGCGTGCCGCGGGCAAGCGCCCCGACGCGTCCGTCCGAGGACGACATCGCGCTCCAGTGCATCGGCGCGAACACGTCGCCCCGGCGCACGCCCTCGCTCACCATCACCTCCAGCACGGCCGAACCCTGCGCGGTCGAGAGCCCGGCAAAGCCCCCGTCGGCGAGGCCGTGGCGCTCGGCGTCGTCCGGATGCACCTCGACGAAGGGCACCGCGCGGTGGGCCGAGAGCCGCTGGCTTTTGCCCGTGCGCGTCATGGTGTGCCAGTGGTCGCGCACCCGGCCGGTGTTGAGCATCAGCGGGAAGTCGGGGCTGGGCTGGAGCGCCAGCGCGGGCGGCTGGACCGCGACGAAGCGGGCCCGCTTGTCGAAGGTGAAGAAGCGCCCGTCCGAGAACAGCCGCGCCTCGCCCTGGCGGCCCGCCTGCGCCGCCTTGGTCCCGAAGGCGCGCTTGGTGAGCGGCCATTGCACCGGCAGGTTGGCGTCGTAGGCGCGGTCGCTGATCTCGGAGAGGCCGCCGATGTCGAAGTCGCGCCGACCGTCGTTCTCGAAGGCCGAGAGCGCGGCGTGCTCGCGGAAGATCTGGGCGGCGGAGGTGTAGCGGAAGGCCGCGCCGTGTCCGAGGCGGCGGGCGACGTCCGACATGATCGCCCAATCCGCCCGCGCCTCGCCCGGCGCCTTCAGGAAGGCGCGCTGGCGCGAGATCCGGCGCTCGGAATTGGTGACGGTCCCGTCCTTCTCGCCCCAGGCGAGCGCCGGCAGCAGCACCGTCTTCCTTGCGCTCGCCCGCGCGGTGTCGCTGTCGCCCACGGCCTCCGAGACGACGTAGAGGTCGAGCGTGCCGATGGCCTCGCGGATGCGGTCCGCGCGGGGCATCGAGACGACGGGGTTGGTGCCCATCACCCACAACGCCTTGATCTTGCCCCGCTCGATCGCCTCGAACAGCGCCACCGCCTTCATGCCCTCGCCGGAGATGATGTTGGGCGCATCCCAGAAGCGGCGGACGGTATCGACCTCCTCGGGGGCGAAATGCATGTGGGCGGCCAGCATGTTGGCCAATCCCCCGACCTCGCGCCCGCCCATGGCGTTGGGCTGGCCGGTGAGCGAGAACGGCCCCATGCCGGGCTTCCCGATGCGGCCGGTGGCGAGGTGGCAGTTGATGATGGCGTTGCCCTTGTCGGTGCCCTGAGCCGACTGGTTGACCCCCTGCGAGAACGCCGTGACGACCCGCTGCGTCTTCGCGAACAGCGCGAAGAAGGCCTGGACATCGGCCTCGTCCAGGCCGGTGGCGGCCGCCGTGGCGGCGGCGGTGGGTGCGATCAGCCGGGCGCGTTCCAGGGCACCGTCGATCCCGGTGGTGTGCTGGGCGACGTAAGCGGCGTCGAGCGCCTTCGTGTCCGCGAGGTGCACGAGAAGGCCGGAGAACAGCGCGATGTCGCTGCCGGGCTTGAGCCCGAGGAACAGGTCGGCCTCCTCGCCCGTCTGGGTGCGGCGCGGGTCGATCACCACGATCTTGGTCCCGCGCTTGGTCCGCGCGTCGATCATGCGGCGGAACAGGATCGGGTGGCACCACGCGGTGTTGGAGCCGACGAGCACGAGGACGTCGGCCTCGTCGAGGTCTTCGTAGCAGCCCGGCACGGTGTCCGAGCCGAACGCGCGCCGGTGGGCGGCCACCGCGCTCGACATGCACAGGCGCGAATTGGTGTCGACGTGGGGCGTACCCAGAAACCCCTTCGCCAGCTTGTTGGCGACGTAGTAATCCTCCGTCAGCAACTGCCCCGACAGGTAGAAGGCCACCGCCTCCCGGCCGTGCTGCTCCGCGACTTTCCTGAGGCCCCCGGCCACGGCGCCGAGCGCGCCCTCCCAGGAGACGCGCGCGCCGTCGACCTGCGGGTGGAGCAGGCGGTTGTCGAGGGAGAGCGTCTCGCCGAGCGCCGAGCCCTTGGAGCAGAGCCTGCCGAAATTGGCCGGATGCTCGGCGTCGCCCGCGATCCCTGCGCCGCCCAGCCCGTCGGGGGTGGCGATCACGCCGCAGCCGACCCCGCAATAGGGGCATGTGGTCTTCACGGCCTCCGCCACGGGCGCGGACACATGGACGGTCATGGCGTCATCCTCGGGCGCGTCTTTTGAAAATCGGCAGCAAGAGTCGGGCCGACCCGGACCCTTCCCCCGCCGCGGGGAGGGTGGCCCTCGCGTCAGCGAGGGTCGGGAGAGGGGAGCGACGGCCCCAAAATGTGCTGAGCCGACTCCTCTCCCGCCCGCTTCGCGGGCACCCCCTCCCGCAGGGGGGGGCTCGAGGAGCGTCTCAGTACACGTCCGCCTGATACCGCCCGGTCTTCTTCAGGGCGCCGAGATAGGCCACCGCCTCGTCCGGGTTCTTGCCGCCGTGCTGGGCGGCCACGTCGATGATCGCCCGCTCCACGTCCTTGGCCATGCGCTTGGCGTCGCCGCAGACGTAGAAATGCGCGCCGCC
>Ga0182229_1000109_pt1 | contig 21164 bp, 18 predicted proteins | sample G6R1MG_32_FD_129663 | JGI IMG/M metagenome (GOLD analysis project Ga0182229, IMG submission 129663) | Miscanthus phyllosphere microbial communities from Michigan, USA - G6R4_MAIN_07NOV2016_LD1 MG | ecosystem: Host-associated > Plants > Phyllosphere > Phylloplane/Leaf | place: USA: Michigan...
GAGATCCTCGCGGTGGCCGAGCGGACCCTGCTCCGCCAGGGTTTCACCGAGACGACGATGCAGCGCGTCGCGGAGGAGGCCGGGGCCTCCAAGGAGACCCTGTACCGCCATTTCAACAGCAAGGACGACCTGCTGATCGAGGTCGTTCTCGCCCGCACGCAGGCGCTGCGGCAGGCGTTGGACGCGAATTTCGAGAGCGGCGCGCCCCTGGCGACGGTGCTGCGCGAGATCGGCCGCAACCTCCTCGAAGCGATGGGAAACGACGAGGTGATCCCCCTCCTGCGCATCGTCGTGACGGAGACGGTGCGCAATCCGGCGCTGGGCTTGGCCCTGTTCACGGCGGGGCCGGAACGGACCACCCGGCGGCTCACGGCCTATCTCGAGGCGGCGAAAGGCCGCGGGGATTTCCACGGATTAGATGCCGAGCTGGCGGCCTCGCTCTACATCGGCGCGGTGCTGGGCAATGCCTCGCTCCTCAACCTGCTGCGCCCGCCCGAGCACCCGATGGAGACCGCCGAGATCGACAGGCGGGTCGATGAGGCGGTCGCCCTGTTCCTGGACCGCTACGGCGGTCCCGCTCAGGGCGGGGCCGGAAGGTAGCCCTTCCCCGCGAGCCATTCCGACAGGCCGCGTTCCACCGCCTCAGGCCAGGACGGGCGGGGCTCCGGCTGGTCGGCGATCCACGCCTTCAGCGCCGTCGCCACGGGCTCGGGAAGGTCTGCCCCGAGGCCGCGCGCATTCCCGCCCACCTTGAGCAGGGCTTCGGCTGCAATTTGCGTGATACTTGCTGCGATCTTCTCCATCGGGGCGAACCATAACAACAATTCCCCGGCGTTTCATCACCGACGATCCGCCGAAACAGAGGTGAAACGGCTGAAACGCCGCCGACGCGACACAATGCCCCCGCCGAGGGGAGAAAATGCGCCGGCTGACAGGCGCGGCCCGTTGCCCGGCTTGAAACCTCCCTCCGTTCCGGCGACACCCGTGTCTGGACACGATCCAAACAAGCGACGGGGCGGGAGACGATGGGCGGCACTGAGCCCGGCACCGAGGCGGAAGCCTGCGAGCGCGTGCGCGCGGCGTCCGCCCGGTCGGAGCGACTGCGGATCGTCGGCGGCGGCACCAAGGCGGGGCTCGGCCGCCCGCCGCAGGACGAGGCCAGCCTCTCGGCGCGGGGGCTGACCGGCATCACCCTCTACGAGCCGGCCGAGATGGTGATCGGCGCCCGCGCGGGCACGCCGCTGGCGGAAGTCGAGGCGCTGCTCGCCACGAAGGGGCAGATGCTGCCCTTCGAGCCGGTGGATTACCGGGGCGTGTTCGGCACGGACGGCGAGCCGACCATCGGCGCCGTGGCGGCGATCAACAATTCCGGCCCCCGGCGCATCAATGCCGGCGCCGCCCGCGACAGCCTGATCGGCGTGCGCTTCGTCAACGGGCGCGGCGAGGCGATCAAATCGGGCGGGCGGGTGATGAAGAACGTCACCGGCCTCGACCTCGTGAAGCTGATGGCCGGCGCCCACGGGACGCTGGGCTTCCTCACCGAGGTGACGTTCAAGGTGCTGCCCGCCAACGAGCGGGTCTCGACCCTGGTCTACTCCGGCCTCGACGACGCCAAGGCCATCGCACTGCTGGCGGCGGCGCTGGGCTCGCCCTTCGAGCCGACCGGCGCGGCCCATCTTCCCGCCGGGCGCGGAGCGGGGGAGGCGCGCACCCTCATCCGCATCGAGGGCTTCTCGGAGTCCATCACCTACCGGCTCGGGGAGCTGCGCCGCTTGCTGAAGCGGTTCGGCGCATCAGAGACCCTGGACGGCGAGGCCAGCGCCGCCCTCTGGCGGGGCGTGCGCGACGCCGCCCCCCTCGCGGAGCCGCGGGGAGACGCCCTGTGGCGGATCTCGACGGCCCCGTCGAAGGGCCCGGCGCTCACGGCCGCCATCGCGGCCCGGCGCGAGGCGCGCTGGTTCTACGATTGGGGCGGCGGCCTCGTCTGGCTCGCCACCCCGGCGGAGGGCGATGCCGGCGCGGAGGCGATCCGCGCCGCCGTACGGGCGCAGGGGGGCCACGCGACCCTGGTCCGCGCCCCCGACGCGGTGCGCGCCGCCGTGCCGGTCTTCGAGCCGCTGCCGGAGCCGCTGATGCGCGTCACCGCCGGCATCAAGGCCGCCCATGACGCGGCGGGAATCTTCAACCCCGGCCGGATGTACGCGGGCGTCTGACGCCGCCCGCTCCGGGGATCAGAACGCTCAGGATCCGACAGTGCAGACCAACTTCTCCCTCGCCCAGCTCGCCGATCCCGCCATGGCGGCGTCCGAGAAGATCCTGCGGACCTGCGTGCATTGCGGCTTCTGCACCGCGACCTGCCCGACCTACCTGCTGCTCGGGGACGAGCTCGATTCCCCGCGCGGGCGCATCTACCTGATCAAGGACATGCTGGAGGGCGGCAAGCCGGCGAGCACCGAGGTGGTCCGCCATGTCGACCGCTGCCTCTCCTGCCTGTCCTGCATGACGACCTGCCCCTCGGGCGTGCATTACATGCACCTCGTCGACCATGCCCGCGCGCATATCGAGACGACCTATCCCCGCCCGGCGGGCGACCGGTTCCTGCGGGCGCTGCTCGCGCAGGTCCTGCCCTATCCCGGCCGGTTCCGCCTCGCGCTGCGCGCCGCGAAGCTCGGACAGCCGTTCAAGGGGCTGGTCGCCCGCGTGCCGCAGGTCGGCCGCCGGCTCGCGGCGATGCTCGACCTCGCCCCGGCCTCGATGCCCGGCCGCAACCCCACGAACCGGGCCGGCACCTTCCCGCCGGAGGGTGCCGCGACGAAGCGCGTCGCGCTGCTGCGGGGCTGCGCCCAGAGCGTCCTGCGGCCGGACTTCAACGAGGCGGCGATCCGCCTCCTCAACCGCCACGGCGTCGAGGTGGTGCACGCGCAGGAGGGCTGCTGCGGGGCGCTGACCCACCACATGGGCAAGGAGCACTCGTCCCACGCCCTGGCCAAGCAGGCGATCGACGCCTGGGACGCCGAGATCGCCAAGGGGCTCGACGCAATCCTCGTCACCGCCTCCGGCTGCGGCACGACGATCAAGGATTACGGCTTCATGTTCCGCGAGGACTCGGCCTACGCCGAGAAGGCGGCGCGGGTCTCCGGCCTCGCCAAGGACGTGACCGAGTTCGTCGCCACCCTGCCCCTGGCCGAGCCGGTGGTGGAAAGCGACCTCGTCGTCGCCTACCACTCGGCCTGCTCGATGCAGCACGGCCAGGGCATCCGCACCGAGCCGAAGGCGCTTCTGAGCCGCGCCGGCTTCACGGTGAAGGAGGTGCCCGAGGGCCATATCTGCTGCGGCTCGGCCGGCACCTACAACATCCTCCAGCCGGAGATCGCGGAGAAGCTGCGGGAGCGCAAGGTCGCCAACATCGAGCGGATCCGCCCCGACGTGATCGCCACCGGCAATATCGGCTGCGCCACGCAGATCGGGAAGGGAACGGCCATCCCGATCGTTCACACCGTGGAACTGCTCGATTGGGCGACCGGCGGTCCGAAGCCCGCCGCGCTCCAGGCCATTCGCCCGCATCTCGCGGCTGCGGAATGACAATTGCGTGACGAGTTCGCGCGGCTGGCCCTTGCCAAACCGCTGCCACGGTTTGTAATGGTAAGGACCCCTTTCCGGTCCCGCCGGTCGCAGGTGCAACCCGCGGACGTGTCCACTCTTTCGTTGGGAAGACGGACGCGACGTCGCAGCGGGTGTGTTGCCTGCTCTCGCGATGGCGGACCACTCAACGGCCGGTCGGGTGTCAGACAGCGCGGCGATGTTCGTCGCACAGGAATTCACGGCCGGACCAGACCGGCCGAGATGCTTTCGTGAGGTCGGGAGAGGATGGAGGGACGCACAGCACCGCTTGCCGCTGCTCGTGCCCCGCGCGCACGCATGTCGCCACGCGCCGTCCCCACCATCCGCCCGGCCAGTTTCAACCCCAGGCGCCAAGGGCGCCCTAAGGCGGTTGACGGCACAATCCCATCCCTCCTCCCCGCGGCCTCGGTGACGAGGCCGGCCCCTGGCCCGACGCGTACACGGTCGGGCGAGGCGCCGCCGGGGCTCCGGGCACGGAACGCGACGTCGGCCGCCATGCCGAGAGTTCGTCATGGCCAACAAGATGCTCATCGACGCGATGCACCCGGAAGAGACCCGGGTCGTCACGGTCCAAGGGTCTAAGGTCGAAGAGTTCGACTTCGAGTCCGCCAGCCGCCGCCAGCTGCGCGGCAACATCTATCTCGCCAAGGTCACGCGGGTGGAGCCGTCGCTCCAGGCCGCCTTCGTGGAGTATGGCGGCAACCGCCACGGCTTCCTGGCCTTCAACGAGATCCACCCGGACTATTACCAGATCCCCCTGGCCGACCGTCAGGCCCTCCTCGAGGAGGAGGCCCGCGAGGCCGAGGAATACCGCGAGCGCGAGGAGCGCCGCCGCCGCTCGCCCCGCCGTTCGCGCGGGCGCCGGGCCGAGGCGCGCTCGCGCCGCGACGAGACGGTGAGCACCGAGGAATCCGCCGAGACCGTCTCGGCCGTCGACGGCGAGGATTTCGCCGCCGGGACCCTGCCCGACGCCCTCTCCGACAACGCCGAGGCCGTGCGCGAGGAACTCGCCACCGAGGTTCAGGCCGTCGAGCCGGCCTCCCACGACGAACACGGCCACGATGAGCCCGCCCCCGGCGAGCCGGTTGCGGCCGCGACCGAACTCGATTCCGAGGTGCCCCCCGAGGCGGTGATCGCCGTCACCGAGGAGCTGACCGCCGTCGAGGAGGCCCCGGCCCCGTTCGAGTCGGATGAGTCCGACGAGGCGGATGCCGAGGATGAGGACGAGTCCGACGACGAGGATGACGACGAGGACGAGTCCGACGACGACGAGGAGGATGAGGGCGACGAGGAGGACGACGGCGAGGAGGATTCCGACGATCCGGACGCCGAGCCGAAGATCGCCCAGGTCGGCGGCAACGGCGACGCGCTCGCCGAGATCCCCGAGCGTCCCCGCGCGCCCCGCCGCCACTACAAGATCCAGGAGGTGATCAAGCGCCGCCAGATCATCCTCGTGCAGGTGGTCAAGGAAGAGCGCGGCACCAAGGGCGCGGCGCTCACCACCTACCTGTCCCTCGCCGGCCGCTACTCCGTGCTGATGCCCAATACCGGGCGCGGCGGCGGCATCTCCCGCAAGATCACCTCGGCGGCCGACCGCAAGCGGCTGAAGGAGGTCGTGGCCGACCTCGACGTGCCGGAGGGGATGGGCGTCATCCTGCGCACGGCCGGCGCCTCGCGCTCGAAGCCGGAGATCGCCCGCGACTTCGAATACCTGATGCGCCTGTGGGAATCGGTGCGGGAACTGACCCTCACCTCGATCGCCCCGTCGCTGGTCTACGAGGAGGGCTCGCTCATCAAGCGGGCGATCCGCGACCTCTACAATAAGGAATTGGACGAGGTGCTCGTGGCGGGCGACGACGCCTATCGCGAGGCCAAGGACTTCATGCGGATGCTGATGCCCGACCAGGTGAAGGTCGTGAAGCCCTACCGCGACACCACCCCGGTCTTCGCCCGCTACGGCGTCGAAGCGCAGCTCGACGCGATGTTCTCGACCCACGTCTCCCTGAAGTCGGGCGGCTACCTCGTCATCAACCCGACCGAGGCGCTGGTCTCGATCGACGTGAACTCCGGCCGCGCCACCCGCGAGCACGACATCGAGGACACCGCCCTCAAGACGAACCTCGAAGCCGCCGAGGAAGTCGCCCGGCAATTGCGCCTGCGCGACCTCGCGGGCCTGATCGTCATCGACTTCATCGACATGGAGGAGAAGCGGAACAACCGCGCCGTCGAGAAGAAGCTCAACGACTGCCTGAAGAACGACCGCGCCCGCATCCAGGTCGGCCGGATCTCGCCCTTCGGCCTCATGGAGATGAGCCGCCAGCGCATCCGCACCGGCCTGCTCGAATCCTCCTCGATCCCCTGCCCGCATTGCGGCGGCTCGGGCTTCGTGCGCGCCACCGCCTCGGTGGCCCTGCACATCCTGCGCTCCATCGAGGAGGCGCTGCTCAAGTCCGCGAGCCACAACCTCATCCTGCGGACCCGCACGGAGGTGGCGCTCTACATCCTCAACCAGAAGCGCGCGCATCTGCACGAGATCGAGGTCCATTTCGGCGTCACCGTCACCATCGCCGCCGACGAGCGTCTGCCCGCGACCTCGGCCTTCCAGCTGGATCGCGGCGAGCCCGCCCAGCGGGTTGAGGGTCCGGTGACGGGCGTGCGCGCCACCGCCATCTCGCCGTCCATGGAGTTCGAGGACGAGGCCGAGGACGAAGTCGAGGAGACCGAAACCGCCGAGGTGGCCGAGGCCGCCTCCGGCGAGGCCGGCACCGAGGAAGCCCGCGAGGATGGCGAGGGCCGCCGTCGCCGCCGCCGCCGTCGCCGTCGCGGCGGTCGCACCGAGGGTCAGGAAGGCCGCGAGGGCGGCGCCGACGAGGGTGAGGACGAGGGCGAGGACGAGCCCGCCGAGGCCGGCGCCTCCGAGGGCGACGAGGAAGCGGCCGAGGCCGCGCCCGCCGCCGAGGGCGAGGATGCCGCCGCCGGCAACGGCGACAAGGGCCGCCGCCGCCGCCGTGGCCGCCGGGGCGGTCGCGGCCGGGTGGAGCGCAACGGCCAGCGGGACGACGAGGGCGAGGGAGAGACCGAGGCCGGCGAGGCATCGGACGAGGCCATCGCCGCCGCTGAGGAACCCGTCAGCGCCGAAACCCTCGAGGCCGTCGCGGAGCCGGCCCCCGCCCGCTTCGTCGAGCCTGCGGCGGAGCAGCCGGTGAGTGCCGAGGAGGTCGCCCAGGCGACCACCGCCGAGCCGGTTCCGGCCCCCGCCGCCCCCGAAGCCGTCGAGGCGCCTGCGCCCCAGCCGGCCCCGGAAGCGCCCAGCGAGCCGCCGGCCGAGCCCGTCGCCGTCGTCCTGACGCCGCCCTCCGACCCGTCCCGGCCGAAGCGGGCGGGCTGGTGGTCGCGCACCAAGGCGGCCCTCACGGGAGAGTGATCTTTTATTACGGTATTCGCCCCGGCAAGATTTATCTTTCCGGGGCGACACGAAACAATTCGGCGATGAATTGGATAGATCCACCCGTCCATCCAGGCCGAATGAAGCCACCGCAATCATAGGGCGAGTGTGATCACGCCTGCCCTATCTTGTGCGTGAACATTTTCTTCATAGAAATTCGGCATTGTTTCGGGCGCGTTCCCGAAACTTCAGTCGAGCTGCCGGATGTTCGGTCTCCAGAGAAAAGTCCAGCCGGTCGACCAGACCCCCGTCGCGCGTCCCGTCCCCGTGACCGAGACGCCCGTCGTGACCCTCGCCGCCTCCCCCGCGCCGGTGATCGACCGCGAACTGATGGCGCTGCCCGGCCGTCTCTCGGCCGCCGCTTCCGAGGCCGGCACCTCCCTCGGCTGGATGGCCTACGATTCCACCGGCATGGCCGAGCAGGCCCGCCTGATGGCCGCCGCCACCGAGGAACTGGCGGCGACGACCCGCGAGATCGCGGCGCGCTCCGCAGAAGTGGCGAGCAGTTCCGAGGCGGCGAGCGGCGGCATCGCGGCCTGCGCGGGCGACATCCACCGCGCCTCCGACGGCATGCGCCGGATCGAGGGCGGTGCCGACGAGATCGGCCGCCGCCTCGACGGGTTCTCCCAGGCCGCCGCGCGGATCGAGGAGATGGCGGGCGCCATCGCCGCGATCTCCGGTCAGACCAACCTCCTCGCCCTGAACGCCACCATCGAGGCCGCCCGGGCCGGCGCCGCCGGCCGCGGCTTCGCCGTAGTCGCCGCCGAGGTGAAGGCCCTCTCCGCCCAGACCGCGCGGGCCACCGACGAGATCCACCAGCGCATCAAGAGCCTGCGGGACGAGATGTCCGCCATGCGCGAGGCCGTGAGCCAGAGCCGCGAGGCGGTGAAATCCGGCGCCCAGGCGATGTCGCAGGCCAGCGCCCGCGTCGAGACGGAGAGCGCCAAGGTCGCGACCGTGTCGGCCGAGATGCGCATGGCCTCCAGCCTCCTCGATCAGCAGATCCAGGCCACGAGCGAGATCGCCGACAGCGTCGGCCGGGTTTCGGCGGGCGCCGACAAGGCCCGCAAGGAGATCAGCGACGCCATCGACCGGATCGACCGGATCGAGACCCTGAGCCAGACCCTCCTCGACAAGCAGCAGGGCGACGAGACCGCGCTGCGCCGCGCCCGCCTGCCGGCGGATTGCGCCGCGTGGCGCCGCCGCCTCGCCACGGTGCTGATCGGCATGCGCCCGGCCACCGGCGACCAGGGCGAGATCGCCCCGCATCCGGCCTTCCACGGGCCGGTGGAGCAGGCGCTCACCACGGCGCGCAGCGAGTGCCGCGCCATGATGGGCCATATCCAGGCGTCGCGCTGGGACGAGGCCACCACCGCGTTCCAGGCGTTCGAAGCCGCCATCGCGGCCGCCCAGGCGGCCGCCTAACCCGCCGTCTAAGCTGCCTTGGCGCCCTCCGGCGGGAGGTAATCCTCCACCGGCTGGGCGGGGCCGCCGCGCAGCAGCGTGTAGAGGAACGGCACCAGCAGCAGCGTGGCCGGCGTCGCGAAGGCGATGCCGCCCATCACGGCGCGGGCGAGCGCGGCGTTCTGCTCGCCGCCCTCCCCTGTCCCGAGGGCCATCGGGATCAATCCCAAGAACATCGCCGAGGCGGTCATCAGCACCGGCCGCAGGCGCGTCTCGCCGGCCGCGATGGCGGCTTCGGCGGCGCTGCACCCCGTCGCCTCCCGGTGCTCCTTGGCGAAGGTGACGAGCAGGATCGAGTTCGCCGAGGCGATGCCCACCGACATGATCGCCCCGAAGATCGAGGGGATCGAGAAGGTCGTGCCGGTGATGAACAGGCCGGTGGTGATGCCGCAGAAGGCGATGGGCAAGGCGGCGATGACCACGAACGGGTCGCCCCAGCTCTGATAGTTCACCGCCATCAGCAGGTAGACGGCGATCAGCGCGATGCCGAGGCCGATGCCGAGGCGCAGGAAGGCCGAGCGCATGTTCTCGATCTGCCCGCGCACGGTGATCTTGTCCGGGGCGCTCAGGTTCTTCTGCTCCTCCTGCACGATCGTATCGATCTCCCGGGCGACGGAGCCGAGGTCGCGGTCCTGCACCGAGGCGAAGATGTCGAAGGTCGGCTGGATGTTGACGTGGTTGATCACCGTCTGCGTCGGCACGCGCTTCATGTCGGCGACGCTGGAGAGCAGCGTCAGCACCCCCGGCCCCGAGCCCGAGGTGGCGGCGGCGCGCACAAAGAGCGGCGTGTTGCGCAGGTCCGTGAGGGAGGCGTTCCGGTATTCCGGCGTCTGCACCCAGAGCTGGTAGGGGATGCCGGTCTTGGGATCAGGCCAGAAGTTCGGCGTGACCTGATAGCTGCCCGAGAGCGAGATGTTCATGTTCTGCGCCACGGATTGCTCGGTGAGCCCGAGTTCCGAGGCGAGCCGCCGGTCCACGTCCACGTAGAATTGCGGGACGTTGACGATCTGCTGCAGATGCACGTCCACGAGGCCCTTCGTGTCGCGCAGGCGGCGGACGATGTTCTGCGCGACCTCCAGGTCCTTCTCCTTGTTGCGGCCCGACACCTGGATGTCGATCGGCGTGATGACGCCGAAGTTCAGGATCTGGGTGATGATGTCGGCCGGCTGGAAATAGACGATCAGCTCGGGGAAGCGCTGCATCAGCACCTCGCGCAGGCGCTTCTTGTAGCCCGCCACCGAGCCGTGCTCCTCCTTCAGGCTGATGAGCATCTGCCCGTCGTTGTACGAGACGAAGGACCCGTCCGAGAAGGCGAAGTTGTAGTTGATCGACGGCACGCCGATGTTGTCGAGGATCTGTTCGAGCTCGTGCTCGGGGATCACCTCGCGCACCACGTCCTCGACCTGCGCGAAGACCTGCTGCGTCGTCTCGATGCGAAGCCCGGCGCGGGCGCGCAGGTGCATCGTCATCTGGCGGGATTCGATCTCGGGGAAGTAATCCTGCCCCGTGAACAGGAACAGCGTGCCGCCGAGCGCCAGCACGCAGGCGGTGACGACGGCGGTCACGAAGCGGTGGCGCAGGGCGGCGTGGAGCAGCCCGACATAGCCGCGATGGAAGCGGGTGAAGCGCGCCTCGAAGCCCCGGTGGAAGGCGCCCGCGACGCGCATCAGCGGCGCCCCCACGGTGCCGACGACCCGGCCGATCCGCGTCCGGCGGGGGGCCTCGCCCCTCTCGTGCTGGTCCTTGGCGTGCTTCTCCGCGTATTCCGGCGCGACGATCACGTCGATGAGCAACGGCACCAGGGTCCGCGACAGCAGGTAGGAGGTCAGCATCGCGAACACGACCGCGAGCGCCTGCGGGGTGAACAGGTATTTCGGCGTATCGGTGAGGGCGAAGACGGCGGTGAAGGCCGCGCAGATCGACAGCGTCGAGATCAGCGCCGGCTTGGCGATGCCCGCCGCGCCGTGGACCACGCTCTCCCGGAACTCCTCGCCCTCCTCGAACAGCCGGTAGGTGTTCTCGATGGCCACCGTGGCGTCGTCCACGAGGATGCCGACCGCGAGGGCAAGGCCGCCCAGCGTCATGATGTTGATGGTCTGGCCCAGCGCCGCCAGCACGGCGAGCGAGGTCATCACGCAGAGCGGGATCGAGATCAGCACGACGAGGGTCGAGCGCCAGGAGCCGAGGAACAGCAGGATCGCGAGGCCGGTGAGCGCGGCGGCGATGGCCGCCTCGTGCAGCACCCCCTCGATGGCGTTCGACACGAAGACCGACTGGTCGAACAGCAGCTTGATGTTCATGCCCTCGGGGGCGGCGGCCCGGATCGTCGGCATCGCCGCCTTGACGTTGTTCACGACGCTGAGGGTCGAGGCGTTGCCGTTCTTGATGACCTGCATCAGCACGGCTTGGCTGCCGTCGGCGCGGACCACGTTGATCTGCGGCGGGCCGCCGTCGCGGACGAAGGCCACGTCGCGCACCAGCACCGGCTGCCCGGCCACGATCTTGATCGGCGCGGTGTTCAGGGTCTCGATGGAGGGCGGCGTCGCGTTGAGCTGGATCGGGTATTGCTGCTCGCCGATCTTGGCGAGGCCGGAGGGCACGGTGAGGTTCTGCGCCGTCATGGCGTTGGTGACGTCGAGCGGCGTCAGGCCGAGCGCCTGCAGGGCGTTGAGGTCGAGATCGACCATGATCTGGCGCGGCGCCCCGCCGAAGGGCGCGGGCAGGGTCGAGCCCGGCACCTGCGCCAGGGTCTGGCGGATGCGGTACTGGGCGTAATCGTAGATCTCGTTCAGGCTCTGCCGCGACGAGGACAGGGCCAGCTGGATCACCGGCACCGACGAGGCTGAGTAGCGCACGATGACCGGCGGCTGGATGCCCGGCGGCATCGCGGCGCGGATGGAGTTCGTGGACGATACGACCTGCGCGATGGCGAGGTCGATGCTCACGCTCGGATCGAAATAGATCCGCTGGACCGCCGTGCCCTGCAGGGTGGTCGATTCCATGCGGCGGATGTTGTTGACGTTGTTGGAGATGCCGAATTCGGCATAGGTCGTGACGCGGGTCTCCATCTCCGGCGTGGACAGGCCGGTATAGGTCCAGACCACCACGACGACGGGGATGTCGACGACGGGTAGCACGTCCTTGGGCGTGACGACGATGGCGCCGATCCCGCCGAGCATCATCAGGACCGCGAGCACGTAGGTCGTGATGCGGAACTTCAGGGCGTAGAGGACGAGGCCCATGCGATCTCCCGGCCCCCCGGACGTGCGAGCACCAGGGTGAGCTAACCCGCCCGGGCCGGCAAGTACTGATCCGCGATGCCGCAGGCGCCGTTAAGTTGTTTCCGGCGGAAACACTATCGTGGAGACGCGCATGTTCTCAGCGCAGCAGCGCCGACTTCTCCACTTCCAGCGCATTCGCGATCTCGTCGAGCGCCGTGTGCTCGACCGCACTGATGCCGCCGAGATCGGCGACGTCGGCGGCGATCAGGAACACGTCCTGCCGCTGCTCGATGGGCCGGTCGGCGATGGCCGAGGCGGCGCGGAGGTTCTCGATCCGCCCGGCGCGGGTCTTCGCGCGGCTGATCGCCTCGTACAGCTCCTGCTCGACGCGCAGGGTGTCGTAGGACCGTTCGAGGATCGGGTTGGCGCGGATGCCGACGATGGCCGCCTCGACCTCTTCCTCCGCCACGTCGCCGTCCGCGACGATGACGTTGGCCGCCGCCGAGACGGCCGCCTGCAGGAACATCGCATCGCCGGCATAGGACATGATCGTCCGGCCGAAGCGAAGGATGGCGTCCTGGAAAATACTCATGCCCCTCTCCCGTTGCTCCAAGATGGTGGGAGAAGGGGCCCCAGAGTCAAGCTTGTCCTCAGCAACACCGGAAACCGGATGTGTTGCCGACGCCGAACCGCGCGTTCTCCCGGTTGCGGAAGAACTCCGTCTCGGTCATCGGCTCCCGGTCGGGATGGGTGCGGCGGATGTGCTCGGCATAGACCGCGTAGTCGCCCTGCCCCACCATCAGCCGCGCCCCGTCGCAGACGCATTTCGTCAGCGTCCGCAGCTGGTTGCGAAAGCCCTGCGCCGGCATCACCGCCTCACTCCGCCGCCACCATGCGGGGCTCGGTCTCCAGCGCGGTCCAGCGGTCGGCGCGCAGCGCCTTCACGCAGGCCATGATGCCGAAGACCGCGATCGCCACGACGAGCGCGATGAACAGCGCGGCGAGCACCGCGTCAATCCGGTCGTTGAGGATGATCTGGCTCATCTGGTCGGCGTTCTTGGCCGGCGCGAGGAGCTTGCCCTCGGCGGCGGCCGTCGCGTAGCGCTCGGCATGGGCCAGGAAGCCGATCTTCGGGTCGGCCGAGAAGATCTTCTGCCAGCCCGCCGTCAGGGTGCAGATGCACAGCCACACGGTCGGGATGATCGTGACGAAGGCGTATTTCTCGCGCTTCATCTTGAAGATCACCACGGTGCACAGCGTCAGCGCCACTGCCGCCAGCATCTGGTTCGAGATGCCGAAGAGCGGCCACAGGGTGTTGATGCCGCCCAGCGGATCCGTGACGCCCTGGTAGAGGAAGTAGCCCCAGGCGCCCACCGAGATCGCGGTGGCGACGATGCTCGGCCCCCAGGCATCCGTCTTCTTGAAGCCGGGCGCCACGAGCCCCACGAGATCTTGCACCATGAAGCGGCAGGCCCGCGTGCCCGCATCCACCGCCGTGAGGATGAACAACGCCTCGAACAGGATCGCGAAGTGGTACCAGAAGGCCATCATGCCCTTGCCGCCGATGGCCGAGGAGATGATGTGCGCCATGCCCACCGCGAGCGTCGGGGCGCCGCCCGCGCGGGAGATGATCGTGTGCTCGCCGACATCGGCGGCGGTCTGGGTGATGACCTCCGGCGTCGTCGCGAAGCCGAGCTTGGTCACGGCGGCGGCGGCGGTCTCCGGCGTGGTGCCCACCAGGGCCGCCGGGGAGTTCATGGTGAAGTACACCCCCGGATCGATCACGCAGGCCGAGACCAGCGCCATGATCGCCACGAAGGATTCCATCAGCATCGCGCCGTAGCCGACGAAGCGGCTATCGATCTCGTTGGCGATGAGCTTCGGCGTGGTGCCCGACGAGATCAGCGCGTGGAAGCCCGAGACCGCACCACAGGCGATGGTGATGAACAGGAACGGGAACAGGCTGCCCGCCCAGACCGGGCCGGTGCCGTCCACGAACTTGGTCATGGCCGGCATCTGCAGGTGCGGGGCCACGAAGGCGATGCCGAGCGCGAGGCCGACGATGGTGCCGATCTTGAGGAAGGTCGAGAGGTAGTCGCGCGGGGCGAGCAGCAGCCACACCGGCAGCACCGAGGCGACAAAGCCGTAGCCGATCAGCATCCAGCAGAGCTGCGTGCCGGTGAAGGTGAAGGCCGGGCCCCAGACCGGGCTCGCCGCCACCTGCCCGCCGCCGACGATGGCGGCCATGAGCAGGACGAAGCCCAGCACCGAGACCTCGCCGATCTTACCGGGGCGGATGTAGCGGGTGTACAGGCCCATGAAGATGGCGATCGGGATCGTGGACATCACCGTGAAGGTGCCCCACGGGCTCTCGGCCAGGGCCTTCACGACGATCAGAGCCAGCACCGCCAGCAGGATGATCATGATCAGGAAGGTGCCGAACAGGGCGATGACGCCCGGCACCGCCCCGAGCTCGGCGCGGATCAGCTCGCCCAGCGAGCGCCCATCCCGGCGCATGGAGACGAACAGCACCATGAAGTCCTGCACCGCGCCCGCGAGGACGACGCCCGCCAGGATCCACAGCATGCCGGGCAGGTAGCCCATCTGCGCCGCCAGCACCGGGCCGACCAGCGGGCCGGCGCCCGCGATGGCCGCGAAATGGTGGCCGAACAGCACGCTCTTGTTGGTGGGGACGTAATCGAGCCCGTCGTTGTGGCGCAGCGCCGGGGTCTCGCGCTTGGCATCGAGGCGCATCACCTTGTCGGCGATGAACTTCGAGTAATAGCGGTAGGCGATCAGGTAGACGCAGACCGCCGCGACCACGATCCAGAGGGCGTTCACCGCCTCGCCCCGCTCGACGGCCACGATGGACAGGGCGGCGGCGCCGAGCGCCCCGACGAGGGCCCAGGGCCCGTGCTTCTGAATGGCGGTCATGGCGTGGCCTCCCCGGCCCACGGCTCGGACGACCCTGAGAGGGCCTGTGATCTGGCCTGCGTTCTGCCGGAATTTTTACGCCGTGCAAAGATTTTCGCGAAGCTCCCGCTAGACAAACGGGGCCTCGTTGTTCGCCCGCGCCGGGCTGCTATAGGTCGGGCGCCCGCCACGGACCGGCGGGCAGGAACGCGGGCCGCTCCGAATGGCCCGCTTCGTTCGGGTGGAGACGGATGATGGCCAAGGTCGCTTTCCTGGGACTCGGCGTGATGGGCGGCCCGATGGCCGGGCATCTCGCGAAGAAAGGCCATGACGTCACGGTCTACAACCGGACGGGCGCCAAGGCGGAAACTTGGGTCAAGGCCCATGGCGGCGCCCAGGCCGCCACCCCGCGCGAGGCCGTGAAGGGCGCTTCGATCGTCTTCGCCTGCGTCGGCAACGACGACGACCTGCGCAGCGTCGTGCTGGGCGAGGACGGGGCGCTCGCCGGCATGGAGCCGGGGGCGGTCTTCGTGGACCACACCACCGCATCGGCCGAGGTCGCCCGCGAACTCGCCGCCGCGGCGCAGGAGAAGGGCTTCGGCTTCATCGACGCCCCCGTCTCCGGCGGACAAGCGGGCGCCGAGAACGGCGTGCTGACGGTGATGTGCGGCGGCGAGCCCGAGACCTATGCGAAGGTCGAGGAAGCCATCCAGAGCTTCGCCCGCGCCTGCCGCCTGATGGGCCCGGTCGGTTCAGGCCAGCTCACGAAGATGGTCAACCAGATCTGCATCGCCGGCCTCGTGCAGGGCCTCTCGGAGGGCGTGCATTTCGCCAAGCGCGCAGGCCTCGATGTCGAGGCCGTCCTCGACGTCATCTCGAAGGGCGCCGCCGGCTCCTGGCAGATGGAGAATCGCGGCAAGACCATGAACGAGGGCAAGTTCGATTTCGGCTTCGCCGTCGACTGGATGCGCAAGGATCTCGGCATCCTGCTGGACGAGGCGCGGCGCAACGGCGCCAAGCTCCCCGTCTCGGCGCTGGTCGATCAGTTCTACGCCGAGGTGCAGGCGATGGGCGGCAACCGCTGGGACACGTCGAGCCTCGTCGCCCGCCTGGAACGCTGACGGACGCGGGCGCGGCGGCGGCTCAGCTGTCGCTGCCGAGCCCGAGGCCGCGGATGATGTCGCCGATCGGGTCGATGCGGTTCGCCTCCGGCTTCTTCACGGGGGCGACCGCTGCCGGCTCGGCCGGCTGGGTCAGCACGGCCTGACGGACCGGGGCCGGGCGCTGCGAGAGCTTGCGGCGGTGGGCACCGGCCTTGCGGCGATGCTCCGGCGCGGCCTCGGCAATGCGCGCCGGGACCGGCGGCTCGACCTGGACCGAGGTCCACGCCACGGGGGCGGGCACCGGCTGCGGGGCTTCCGCCTTGAGGACGGGAGCCGCGACGGAAACCGCAGGGGCGGCCGGCGGGTTGGCCCAGGCTTGGGGGGCCACCGTCGCGACGGGCCGCGACGGATATGTCGTGCGCTCGAAGTTGCCCGGATGCAGGATATGCGCTGCGGCAAGGAGGCCGAAAGCTGCAATCGCTGTCGTGGCGATGGTGGACTTGAAGTGTTCCATGGCGCTTCAACGTGAGGCCAAGCTAATGGTTCCGCTTGGCCCGCGCCTAGACTGCGGGAGGACTGTCTTCCTTCACCGGGACGGCGAAGACTATCCGGCGGGCCGGCCGCGGCGCTGCTCCGCGATGGCGCAGCCATGGTCCATGATGTCCTCCGCGCTGGCTTGGCGCCCCCGGTAGGCGAGGAGGATGAGGCCCGGCTCCGGATCGCCGGGCCGTGTCGAGACCGCCGCGAAGGTGGTCCGCGTCAGGTCGCGGCGGCCCGGCAGGGTGGTGATGGCGGCGAAGGGATTGAACGTCTCGACATCGGTGGCGCGCACCCGCATCGCGTGGAAGCGGTCATAGGCCAGCGGCACCGGGAACGGCGCCCACGCCTTGCCGACGGCGCGCCCGTGGGCGTCGAGGGCATCGAGCACCTTGGGCCGCAGGCAATCGAGGTGGATGTGCAGTTGATCCTGGCTGCGCCCGCGCGCCGAATTCACCGCGAGACCGATATCGGCCTCCGGCACGCGGTTCTTCAGCGAATCCACCACGAAGTGCCGGGCAGAGAGCGCCGCCTTCCAATACGCCACGCCGCGCGGGCCGCGCAGGGGCGCGGATTCGAGCCCCGAGACCGTGTCGGTGGGCATGACCACGATATGCGTCGGCTCGCCCGGCGCCCGCAGCACCGCCGTGCCCGGCCGCTCCCCGTCGCCGAGATCGACGGCGAGGCAGGGAAAGGTCCGGTTGGCGAGCGTCTTGGCGAGGACGCAGGTCTTCAGGGCCATCCAGAGGACGTCGCGGGTCGGGTCCGACCCGGCCGAGGCGGGGAAAGCGAGCACCAGCCCGATCAACCCCGCCGACAGCGCGATCCGCCGCCGGTCAGTGGTCATGCTTGTGGCTGTGATCGTGCTCGTGCTCGTGATGCGCGTGGTCGTGATCGTGGCCATGGGAATGAGAATGGCCGTGATCGTGCGCATGGTCGTGGCCCTGATGGTCGTGATCATGGCCATGGTCGTGCCCGTGATCATGGCCATGGTCGTGCCCGTGATCATGGCCATGATCATGCCCGTGGTGGTCGTGGCCGTGATCGTGGCCGCACGTGCTGTGATCGTGGGCGGCCTTCTCCGGGCTGAAGGCGCGGCTCACCGGGGTGGCGACGCAGCCCTGGCCGCGCACCAGTTCGGCATTGGCCGGCGAGGCGGGGATGTGAAGCACGTCGGCGCCGATCTCGGCCTCGACATGGTTGCCGCCGAGCTGCCACGCGAGGCGCATCAGCCGGGCCGGGTTCTCCGCCCGCACCTCGAGGAGCGGTTCGGCCGCCGCCTTCACGACGACGAGCCGGCCGTCGTCGAGACGCAGGGCGTCGCCGTCCTCCAGCGAGCCGGCCTTCGGCAGGGCGACCTCGAAGGCGAGGCCCCCCGCCGCCGTCAGGCTGGACGGGAGGGCGGACCGGCCGGCATGGTCGAGTTCGACGGTGTCCGCGACGCGGTCGGCGCGCACGGCCGGGCGGCGGACGATCGTGGTGGCTTTCTGCATGGGGGCCTCGGAATTCGTCTGCGGCACGGGCGGGCCGCCTTCCGCGTGGCATAGGGCCGGAGGATGACGGGACGCAACTGCCCCGTTCATGGATCGGAACCTTGGCCGTAGGGACGGCGTTGGGTTCCTGCTAAGCTCGATTCGCAGCCAAAACGGCAAAAGCCAAAACGGATGCACAGGGGAGTTGTAGAGACATGAAGAAGACCATCGCGGCCGCCCTCGCCGGCCTCGCGGCGCTGTCGCTCGGCGCCTGCAACACGCCCGAGGACCGGGCTCTCGGCGGCGCCGGCCTCGGCGCGCTGGCTGGCGCGGCCATCGGCGGCGCGGCGACCGGCCGGGCCGGCGGCGCCCTCGCGGGTGCGGCCATCGGCGGCGCCGGCGGTGCCATCGTCGGCGCCTCGACCGCGCCGCGCTGCCCCTACGGCACCTATCGCGACGCCTACGGCAACGTCTACTGCCGCTAAGCTACGATCGGCCGGGAGACATCCCGGCCCTTCCACCCCGGGCGCCGCCGGTCTATCGGGTGGCGGCCGGGGCCATCCCGGCGGATGATCTCAAAGCCGCCCGATGAGCCACGACAGCCGGACGCCCACGCCTCGCGCCTCCGGGATCTGGGGCAAGCTCGGCGGTGCCGGCATCGGGCTGGCGGTCGGAGGCCCCCTCGGCGGGCTGATCGGCGGCGTCGCCGGCCATTTCCTCGTCGACCGGGTCGGCGCGCCCTTCGGCCCGACCCCGCGCGACGTGATCTTCACCACCGGACTCGTGGCGCTGGCGGCCAAGATGGCCAAGTCGGACGGCGTCGTCGCGCCCTCGGAGGTCGAGGCCTTCGCCCGCGTGGTGCATGTCGAGCCCTCGGCCCAGGCCGGGGTGACGCGCCTGTTCGACCTCGCCAAGCGCACCACCGACGGCTACGAGGCCTATGCCCACCAGCTCGCGGCGACCTTCGGCGACGAGCCGGCCCTGCTGGAGGACGTGCTCGACGGCCTGTTCCAGATCGCGGGCGCGGACGGGGCGATCCACGCGGCGGAGGAGCAGTATCTGCGCGCCGTCTCGGCGATCTTCGGCTTCGAGGAGGCCGCATTCCGGCGCATCGCCGCGCGGCATGTCCGCCTGAAGGACGACCCCTACGAGGTGCTGGGCCTCGACCGTGCCGCCGACGACGCGACGGTGAAGGCCCACCACCGGAGCTTGGTGTCCGAGCACCACCCCGACCGCGCTCTGGCGCGGGGCCTGCCCCCGGAGGCCGTGGCCATCGCCAGCAAGCGCCTCGCGGCGATCAACGCCGCCTACGATCTGGTCGCGGCCGAGCGGGGGTTACGGTAGGGCCGTCGCGGCGCATGAGAGGGCCGCTCTACAGCGTGTAGGGCTCCCGAATTCCCGCGTCGCCCGGTGGAAAATCCTTGGTGTTGCGGGTCACGAGCAGTCGCCCGGTGATCTGTGCCGTCGCCCAGATCACCGCATCGGGGAGCTTGATGCGGTGGCTGCGCCGCAGGTCCACGGCGCGATGGGCGATCGCGTCGTCCAGTGGGATGACCTTGAAGCCTTCGAGGAAATGCCGCGTTGGCTCGATCAGGTCGGCCTTCGCGCCGACCATCACTTCCATCCATGTGATGATGCTGATCGCCCGGTTCTCGAAGCGCCCGATCTCCTCGCGAGCCTGCCGAACAGCGTTCAGATTGTCGATGAGGATGTTGGTGTCGAACAGGGCGCCTACCATTCGCTCCGCGCCTTGTCCTGAAAGGCCAAGCCATCGACAGTGCCCTGGCCCCAGAGTCCGAAGCCGTCCTCGACCTGCTCGCGGCGATGGCGGTCGAGATAATCGTCGATGGCGGCGCGGATCAGCGCGGCGCGCGATTGGCGCTTCCGCTTGGCGAGACTATCCAGCGCCGCCAGCTGCGCGTCATTCATATCGACGAGAGCCCGCATCCTCCCCCTCCGCGATATCGGACATGGATATCATATATCCCGTGCCGCGAAAAAGGGAACGTGGCCCGCGTTCGGCACGAGAGCTTGGAAGCGACCGATGACCCTCACTCCCGACACCCCCCTCGCCCGCAAGGTGGCGCCGTCCCCGAACCAGGGGGACCGGCGGGGCCTGCGGCCGGACATGCTGATTCTGCACTACACCGGCATGGAGAGCGGCGCGGCGGCCCTGGCGCGGCTGCGCGACCCGATGAGCGAGGTCTCGGCCCATTACGTCGTGTTCGAGGATGGCGGCACGGTGCAGCTCGTCGCCGAAGCCGCGCGGGCGTGGCACGCCGGGGCGGGGGCGTGGAAGGGTGTCACCGACATCAACTCCCGCTCCATCGGCATCGAGATCGTCCATCCCGGCCATGTCGGCGGGCTGCCGCCCTATCCCGAGGCGCAGATCGCGGCGGTGATCGCGCTCGGCCTCGACATCGCGGGGCGCTGGGGCATCCCGCAGACGCGGGTGCTCGCCCATTCGGACATCGCGCCGGAGCGCAAGGAAGACCCCGGCGAGACCTTCCCCTGGCTCCGCCTTGCGGAGGCCGGGCTCGGCCATTGCGTGCCGCCCGCCCCCCTGCGGGACGGGCGCTTCTTCGCGGAGGGCGATGCCGGCCAGCCGGTGGAGGCACTGCAGGCGATGTTCGCCCTCTACGGCTACGACCTGCCGGTGAACGGCACGTTCGATGCCCGGACGAAGGCGGTGGTCACCGCCTTCCAGCGCCATTTCCGGCAGACGCGGGTCGATGGCGTCGCCGACAGCTCCACCATCACCACGCTCCGCGACCTGCTGGCGAGCCTGCCGGCCGCCTGAGGCTCAGGCGCGGTGCGCCCGCGTCTCGCCCTCGGGCAGGGTCGCGTCACCGCGGGTGCGCCACAGGCTGTAGGCGACGCCGCCCAGCAGCAGGACCAGGGTGACGACCAGGGATACCCAGGGCTGCACCTTCACGAGCCCGAACGTGTCCGCCGCCACGATCTTCGCGCCGATGAAGATGAGGATGAAGGCCAGCGCCGTCTTCAGGTAGGCGAAGCGGTCCACCATCGCGGCCAGCGCGAAATACAGGGCGCGCAGGCCGAGGATCGCGAAGATGTTCGAGGTGTAGACCACGAAGGTGTCGGTGGTGATCGCGAAGATCGCCGGCACGCTGTCGACGGCGAAGATGACGTCGGCACCGTTCACCAGCACCAGCGCCAGGGCGAGGGGCGTGAACCACAGGGCCTTGCGGCCGGTCTCCGGGTCGGTCTTGCGTACGGTGAACTTCTGGCCGTGCAGCTCCGAGGTGACGCGGAAGCGGCGACGAATCCACTGGACGATCTTGCTGTTCCCGAAATCGCCCTGCTCCTCATGGCCGGAGAACAGGATCTTGAGGCCGGCATAGATCAGGAAGGCCGCGAACAGCGA
>Ga0182229_1000110_pt1 | contig 21154 bp, 29 predicted proteins | sample G6R1MG_32_FD_129663 | JGI IMG/M metagenome (GOLD analysis project Ga0182229, IMG submission 129663) | Miscanthus phyllosphere microbial communities from Michigan, USA - G6R4_MAIN_07NOV2016_LD1 MG | ecosystem: Host-associated > Plants > Phyllosphere > Phylloplane/Leaf | place: USA: Michigan...
ATTGCACGCCGAGTTCCCAGGTCGGGAAGTCGCCCCGGCCGATGCGCTCGAACAGGTCGCGGCGCTGGAAGTCCGGATCGGCACCGGCGATCTTCACGGTCTCGTCCCAGATGGTCGAGGCGAGGCCGGCCTTGGGCTTCCAGTGGAACTTGACGAAGGTGCTCTTCCCCTCCTTGTTGATGAACCGGAAGGTGTGGACGCCGAAGCCCTCCATGTTGGCGAAGGTGCGCGGCAGCGTCCGGTCCGACATCGCCCACATGATCATGTGGGTCGATTCGGGCATGAGGCTGATGAAGTCCCAGAACGTGTCGTGGGCGGTGGCCGCCTGCGGATAGCCCCGGTCGGCCTCCATCTTGGCGGCGTGGATCAGGTCCGGGAACTTGATCGCATCCTGGATGAAGAAGACCGGGATGTTGTTGCCGACGAGGTCCCAGTTGCCCTCGCGGGTGTAGAACTTGACGGCGAAGCCGCGCACGTCGCGCGGCGTGTCGATCGAGCCCGCGCCGCCCGCCACGGTGGAGAAGCGGGTGAACACCTCGGTGCGCTGACCCTTCTTCTGGAACAGGTCGGCGGCGGTGACGTCCGCAAGGCTCTCCGTGCACTCGAAGTAGCCATGGGCGGCCGAGCCGCGCGCATGGACGATCCGCTCCGGGATGCGCTCGTGATCGAAGTGGTTGATCTTCTCGCGATAGACCTCGTCCTCGAGGAGGACGGGCCCGCGCGGCCCGGCCTTGAGCTGGTTCTGGTTATCGGAGACCGGCGTGCCGTGGTTGGTGGTCAGCACGGGGTGGTCGGCGTCGGCATTCTGGTGGGTCTCGCCACCGTGGCCGGCGTTGAGCGAGGTGAGTTCGGTCATGGCATCCCTTCATGGTCCAGGTTGCCAACCGAGGCCGAGCCCTCAAGTATCCCGGCCATCGGCCGTCGCGGCCACGGTTCTCACGCGGCGCCCGCCGAAGGGCGGGGCGAGGCGCGATGCGGGTCGCGCTCCTTCCGCTCGCTGTAGCGGTCCACGAGGGCGTCGGCCCGCTCCCGGGTCAGGAGCGTGAACTTCATCAGTTCCTCGCACACGTCCACGACGCGGTCGTAGAGCGGCCCCGGCTTCATCCGGCCGGCCTCGTCGAACTCCTTGTAGGCCATCGGCACGCTGGACTGGTTCGGAATGGTGATCATCCGCATCCAGCGGCCGAGGATGCGCAGGGCGTTGACGGCGTTGAAGCTCTGCGAGCCGCCGGACACCTGCATGACGGCGAGGGTGCGCCCCTGGGTCGGCCGCACGCTGCCCTCGCCCAGGGGCAGCCAGTCGATCTGGCTCTTCATCACGCCGGTCAGGGTGCCGTGCCGCTCCGGGGACACCCACACGTGGCCCTCGGACCAGAGCGAGAGACCGAGGAGTTCCCGCACCTTCGGATGATCGGCGGTGGTGTCGTCGGGCAGCGGAAGGCCGTCCGCGTGGAAGATCCGCACCTCGGCGCCCATGGCTTCGAGCAGTCGGGCAGCCTCGTAGGCCAGGAAGCGGCTGAACGAGCGCGCGCGGAGCGAACCGTAGAGGATCAGGATGCGCGGCGCGTGCGCGAAGGGCGCCGCCTTCCCGCCGTCTCGGGCCGGCACCGCGAAATGCGCCGGGCTCACGTTCGGAAGGCCATCCGTGAAGGGCTGCGAGGGCTTGCTCAAGGACGCTCCTTTTCATACGATCAAACGATCGTTTGAAGATTGTAGCGAAAATGGACGAGCCGCAAGCCCTCGCCGCGTTCGCGGCCCTGGCCCAGGAACACCGCCTGCGTCTGGTGCGGGCGCTCGTGATCGCCGGCCCCGAGGGCTTGGCGTCCGGCGTTCTGGCCGAAGCGGTGGGCGTCTCTGCCGCCAGCGTGTCGCATCACCTCAAGGAGTTGAGCCATGCGGGGCTGGTCGCCTCCCGACGGGAGGGGCGCTCGATCATCTACAGCGCCGCCTACCCGGTCCTGTCCGACCTGATCGCCTTCCTGATGAGCGATTGCTGCCAAGGCCGCCCGGAGGTCTGCACCCCGGCCCTGGCCGCGCTGGCCACCTGCTGCCCCGCCGCCGGAGACACCGCCCATGCCTGAGCCGTTCGATGTCGTGATCTACCACAACCCGGAATGCGGCACGTCCCGCAACACCCTGGCGATGATCCGCAATGCCGGCGTCGAGCCGCATGTGATCGAGTACCTCAAGACGCCGCCCACGCGGGCGCTGCTCGTGCAGCTCCTGAACCGGGCCGGCCTGCCGGTGCGCGCCGTGCTGCGGGAGAAGGGCACGCCCTTCGCGGACCTGAACCTCGGCGATCCGGCGCTGACGGACGCGCAACTGCTCGATGCCATCGCGGCCCACCCGATCCTCCTCAACCGACCGCTGGTGGTGAGCCCCAGGGGCGTGCGCCTGTGCCGGCCGTCCGAGGCCGTGCTCGACCTCCTGCCGCCGCAGCGGGGCGAGTTCGTCAAGGAGGATGGCGAGCCGGTCGTGGACGCGCACGGTCGCCGCGTCGCCACCGCCTGAGCCCCACCCCAGCCCAGCCCAGCCCACACGAAGATACCGCCCGGATGCTCGCGCTCGCCCTCTTCCTCGTCACCCTCGTGTTCGTCATCTGGCAGCCTGGGGGCCTCGGGATCGGGTGGAGCGCGCTCGCCGGCGCGGGCGTGGCCCTCGCCACGGGCGTCATCCAGCCGGGCGACATTCCCGTGGTCTGGCACATCGTCTGGGACGCGACGTTCACCTTCGTGGCGCTGATCGTCATCTCGCTGCTGCTCGACGAGGCCGGGTTCTTCCACTGGGCGGCCCTGCACATCGCGCGCTGGGGCGGCGGCCGGGGCCGGCTCCTGTTCCCGCTGGTCGTGCTCCTCGGGGCGGCCATCGCGGCGGTGTTCGCCAACGACGGGGCGGCGCTGCTGCTGACCCCGATCGTGCTGGCGATCCTGCTCCGGCTCGATTTCCCGCCGTCGGCGGCCCTGGCGTTCATTGTCGCCTGCGGGTTCGTGGCCGACTCGACCTCCCTGCCGCTGGTGATCTCCAACCTCGTCAACATCGTCTCCGCCAACTTCTTCGACGTGACCTTCGGCCGGTACGCCGCCGTGATGGTCCCGGTGAACCTCGTCTCCCTGGCGGCGACGCTGGGGGTGCTATGGGCCTATTTCCGGCGCGACGTGCCGGCGGCCTACCCGGTGGAGGCCCTGGAACGCCCGGCCTCCGCGATCCGCGATCCGCTGGTGTTCCGGGCGGCGTTCCCGCTGCTCGGCCTGCTGCTGCTCGCCTACTTCCTCACGGCGCCGTTCGGCGTGCCGGTCTCGGCCGTCACCTGTGCCGGCGCGGCGGTGCTCCTGCTCCTGGCAAGCCGGGGCGGGATCATTCCCATCCGCAGGGTGCTGGCCGGCGCCCCCTGGCAGATCGTCCTGTTCAGCCTCGGCATGTATCTCGTGGTCTACGGCCTGAGGAATGCCGGCCTGACGGAGGCGCTGGCGACGGGGCTGGTGTGGCTCGCCGGGCATGGCCCGTGGGTCGCCACCCTCGGCACCGGCTTTGCCGCCGCGATCCTGTCGTCGGTGATGAACAACATGCCGAGCGTGCTGATCGGGGCGCTCTCGATCCAGCAGGCGCCGGACCTGTCGCCGCTGACCCGTGAGTTGATGGTCTACGCCAACGTGATCGGATGCGACCTCGGGCCGAAGTTCACGCCCATCGGCAGCCTCGCCACCCTGCTCTGGCTGCATGTCCTCGCCAGCAAGGGCCAGAGGATCACCTGGGGCCAGTACATGAAGGTCGGCCTGGTCATCACGCCGCCCGTGCTGCTGGTCACGCTGCTGGCGCTGGCGGCCTGGCTGCCCCTCCTGGGTGCGCGTTAGTCGCGCGGCCGAATGATTCGGCCCGACATCAGGCGAGGAAATCGATCACCTTTTCATCTGTCGCCACACACCAAACGGCAGGAATAACGGCAAATTGTCTTAGCAATGGGACCGATCTGAGAATAGAAATAAAGTAAGTTGTATACGTGGGGGCTTCAGCCTACTACTCTGTGGCATGTCCCAGGGATCTGGTTCTGCAGCCCAGTTTGGGATGCATTCAAAGGAAATCGCGTCCGTTCTCGGCATCACTGTCGAGCAACTTCACGCCGAAACCGCGCCTGCGGCCGTGGAAGAGATGATCGGTCTCCTTCGCGCCTATATCGGCATCGCGGACGTGCAGGGGCGTCGGCGGGTGCTGAGCACGGTCCGGCAGGAGGTCAAGCGAAGCGTCCCGGCCCTGCTCGACGGGAGCGAGGACGGTCGCCCGGGCGATCACGCGGGACACGCGGTCTTCGAGCCCCTCATCAGCAAGCTCAGGCACGGCGCGGACCTCAAGGAGGCCGATTGCGACCGGCTGGCACGGCTCGCGGGGATCCGGCGGATCGGCGCGCGCCAGCAGATCGTCCTGCAGGGCGACCGCCCCGAGAACGTCTACGTCGTCCTCGACGGGTTCGCCTGCCGCTACAAGGTCCTGCGCCAGGGCAAGAGCCAGATCATGGCCCTGCTCGTTCCCGGCGACTTCACCGACCTGCACGGCGCGGTCCTCGGGACGATGGATCACGGCATCATGGCCGTGTCGGCCTGCACCGTCGCGGAACTGCCGCGCACCGCGATCCTCGAATTGATCGAGAACCATCCGCGCATCTGCCACGCCTTCCACTGGGCGACCCTGGTCGACGGGGCGATCCTGCGCGAATGGCTGGTGAACATGGCCCTGCGCGAGGCGCCGCAGCAGATCGCGCATCTGTTCTGCGAGTTGCTCGTCCGCCTCCGGACGGCGGGTGTGGGCGATGCGAACAGCTATCCGTTCCCCCTCACCCAGCAGGAACTCGCGGAGGTGCTCGGCCTCACATCCGTCCACGTCAACCGGACGCTGCAATATCTGCGCGACGATGGACTGATCGTCCTGCGCAGGCGCCGGCTCATCATTCCCGACGTGGATCGCCTGAAAGCCTATTGCGACTTCAATCCCGATTACCTGCACCTCAGCCGGCGCATCGAGTGACGCCGGCCGGTCAGCCGAAGGCGTCCGTCTCGACCTCGGGTATCGGCGTGTCGCCCATCCACAACCCGGCGAAGGTCAGCGTCGCCGTGTAGACGGTGCTGTCGTTCTCGTCCCGCACGAGGACGGTGAAGGCCTGCCGGTCGCCATCCATCGGAATCAGGTCGCAGGCGATCTGCGGCAGCGTCTGCATGGCCTCGAAGCGAACGCCGCGGAAGCCATCGCATTCCAACCCGATCGCGTCGCGACGCAGCGATAGGCCGTCGTGAATATCGAAGAAGTAGCGAGGCATGCCTCTCCCACTGTTCGGGGCGGGAGCGCATGCGTCTACCAGCCGCCGGCGCCCATATTACGCTGCCCGCGATAATCCAGTTATATAGCAGTTCCTCAGCCGTTTCACTCACAATAGTGAGTTTTTGCGAGCATGCCGCCGCTATCGCGCCAGTTCTTTAAAGGTGCTCTGCCAAGATCATTTTCTCAAGAGCACAGTTTTTTTGACGAAGCCGGATCATAGGGGGCCGGACGGCCCCTCCCCGATCATGACTCTTCGCGCAGGTTGGTGAAGTTCGCGACGATTCCGGGCAACCGGTTGCCCTTCCGGGTCGAGGCGATCAGCCGGACCCGGTATCGCGCGCCATCCGCCCCATCGACCGTCCGCTCGCACGGCTGGTTCTCCATGAGCACCGCCGGGATTTCGTCCTCCAGCCAGGACAGGGGGATCGGTGCCGAGAAATTGCGCAGGGAGCGGCCGACATCGCTCGGCTGCAGGCCGAAGATCTGTGCCGCCGCATTCGTGAACATGCGGATCCGGAGATCGGGCGTCAGCAGCACGCTCGCCATATTCGTGCCCTCGAACAGCAACGACTGGTCGTCGGTCATCTGGTCGATGGCTTCGATCTTCGCCGCCAGCTCGGAATTGACCGTCTGAAGCTCCTCGTTCAGCGACTGCGTCTCCTCCTTCGAGGCTTCGAGCTCCTCGTTCGCCGCCTGCATCTCCTCGTTGACGGAGTACAGCTCCTCGTTCGACGATTTCAGCTCCTCCAGGGACGTCTCGTACTCCTCGATGACGGCCTGAAGCCGCTCGCGCATGCTGGTCAGTTCGCGCTCCAGCCCCTGGATCACGGCGTCCCGCTCGTCCGACTCCAGGCTCTGCTGCCGCTCCCGCGTGACCGGGGGGGCCGCCTCGTTGAACACGACGAGGAACAACGGCTCGGTCTCGCCGGGCGAGGGCAGCGGCTTGACGACGAGGGAGACCGTCTGGAGACGGCCATCGGGCAGTTCGACGCCGATGCCCCCGCGCACGACCCGCGTATTCCCCTCGATCGCCTCGCGCAGAGCCGTCCGCAATTCCAGGCGCAGCCCCTTGCGCGCCATCGCGGCCAATTCGCGGGTCGGCTGGCCCGCGACGACCTCCAGGTGGTCGCCGATCCGCGACGAGTAGTGCACGGCTTCGCCCGTCCGCGTCACGACCGCGTGCGGCGGGGTGAACTCGGCCAGCATCTGGGCCTCCACCGCGTGCCGCAGGGCCATGTGCGTCGTCGCGTTGCGCCGCCGGTGCTGTCCGACGCTGGCGAAGCTCGGCGTCTCGGGGCCGGACATCGCCGGCAGCCGCGCGAGCACCACCGCGTCGCGGGCCTGGAAGATGCGGTGCCGCTTGTCGATCGTATCGAACAGGTCCTCGAAGCGCGTGACGTTCTCGGCCATGCCGATGAACAGGTATCCGCGCGGGCGCAGCGCGTAGTGCAGCACCGGCATCAATTGCTGCTGCGCCTCGACCCCGAGATAGATCAACAGGTTGCGGCAGGAGACGAGATCGAGCCGGGAGAACGGCGGATCGCGCAGGACGCTGTGCGGGGCGAAGGTGCACAGGTCGCGCAGGTCCTTGCCGACCATCACGCTGCTGCCCTCGGTCACGAAGTTTCTCGCGATCCGCTCGGGCGAGACGGCGTCGAGATAGGCCCGCGGGTATCGCCCGGCGCGGGCGACGGTGAGGGAGCGCTCGTCGATGTCCGTGGCGAAGATCTGCACGCGCGGCGGATCGGAAAGGGCCGCCATGTGCTCGCGCAGGAGGATGGCCAGCGAGTAGACCTCCTCGCCCGTGGAGCAGGCCGGCACCCAGATCCGCACCACGTCGGACGACGACCGGTTCTCGAACAGCTTCGGGACGACCTGCGTCGCGAGGGCGTCGAAGGCGGCGGTGTCGCGGAAGAAGTTGGTCACGCCGATCAGCAGGTCCCGGAACAGCGCCCCGACCTCGGCCGAATCCACGCGCAGCAGCTTGAGGTAGCCGCTCGGCCCGGAGGCCCCGATGATGCTGATGCGCCGTTGCAGGCGGCGGATGAAGGTGCTGGGCTTGTAGCCGGAGAAGTCGTGGCCGACCTGCCGCCGCAGGATGCCGAAGGTTTCCTTGAGGAATTCGGCGTCGATCTCGTCGTTCGCCAGGTCCTCATCCGAGGCCGGGGAGGCGGCGCGATCCGTGAGGATGTGGGCGGCGATCCGGTCCCCCATCCGCTCGGCCGTCTCGCCGAAATCGACGAAGCCGGTGCGCATCGCGCTGATCGGCATGTCGGCGGCTTCCGGGCCGTAGCCGTCCGCCACCTGGGCCAGCGTCAGGCCGCCATATTCCTTGATCGCCTTGACGCCGATGGCGCCGTCGCCGTCCCCGCCGGACAGGATCACGCCGACCGCACGCTCGCCCTGGTCGATCGCCAGGGCGGTGAGGAACAGGTCGATCGGCTTCGTCTCCCGGCCTTCCGGCCCGAGCGGCCTCAGGGTCAGCCGGCCGTCCGCGATGCCGAGGGTATGGCCGGAGGGCATGACGTAGACGTGGCCCGGCCGCACCGCCACGCCGGCGGTGGCGGCCACGACCGTGAGCGGGGTGAAGCGGGCCAGAACATCCGGGAGCAGGCTTTCATGCTGCGGGCTGAGATGCGTCACGACGACGAAGGCCGCCGCGAGCGTCTCCGGCACCCCGCGGAAGAAGCCGCGCATGGCCTCGATGCCGCCGGCCGACGCGCCGATGCCGATGATCGGGAAGTGATCCTGGTCCATGATCGTGTTCTAAACCTCACGGCCGATGCCACGGCGCCGATCGAGCCGAGCATCGCCGGGCTTGGCCATGTGTCGGGGACGGCGTTCCCGATCAACCGTCGTGAATGGCTTCCTGCACGACATAGGACAGGCAGCGGGCCCGTGCCTCGGGACTTTTCAACCGCACGAACAGGCGCAGCAGCGCAAGGACCTGGGCCGACGCGTCCAGGTCCATCCCGGCCGTCGCGATGTCCGGACCGGCCGCCGGTTCGGCGGCGAGGAAGGCCTCGACCGGAACCCCGAGGGTGGAGGCGATGCGGCCCAGCGCGTTGGCGTGACCCTCGCCGTGCGGATCTTCACCGATCATGTGCCCTCTTCGCTGGCGGCCGCAACGGTGCGATCAGTGCACGGCGATACCCATCCCGTTCGGGCCGACCGTATTCAGGATGCGCCGACCCAGATGCTGGAGCACATGGCCCAGGAGCAGGCAGGTCTGCGCGTCCGCCTCGTCCTGCGCCGTCTCGTAGGCGTCGATGACGGACTCCACCAAGTCCTTCGAGGGCGGGAGGTCGTCGTCGCGGCACGGCGCGGGTGCCGCCGCCGAGAGCGACTGCTCCGACGAGCGCCGGACGAGATCGCGCGAGGTCTGAAGCGTCCGCCGCGTCTCCTCGGCCGCCGCGCGCAGCGCGCGGGCGACTTCGAGGCACCGGTCTGCGCGCATGCGGTCCATCGTGACGCTCCAAGCCTCAGTGAACGCGCATGAAGAGACGACCCACCGGCCGTATCGACCATGCACTCAATCCGCGAATGTGGCAAATTGAGTAGGCGGCCAACACAACTGATGGGGCCGAATTTGTATTCAGTCGGCGAAAGTCATAAAGATAATTTTCTTAAGATTGGCGAGCGATAGACTTGTCATTGAGGCGCGCGATGCCGGCCGCATTCAGGCCATGTCTTCCCACGAGATGCGCTGGACGCCGTCCGCGTTTCGGAGGGTGGCGATGAGGGACAGCGCCCAGTCCGGGTCGTCCCCGCGATGGGCGCCGAGGCAGCGCAGCGTGCCTTTCCCGGCCTCCTGCTCCAGGGTGCTCGACCGGATGGCGAGCCCTTCGGCGCGCAGGCGATTCAAGAGGGCGGCGTGGGATGTCTCCCCGGCGTCGAACGCGAGCGTGACGGTGCCGTAGCTTCTCTGTCTGAGACGCTGTTCGACCAGGCCGAGCCCCTGCAGCGTGGCGAGGGAGAGGAGCGTCGCCGCCAGTCCGAGCGGCCAGGCGCCGGCCCCGAAGCAGAGGCCGACCACCGTCGCCAGCCAGACCGTCGCGGCCGTGGTGACGCCCCGCACCGTGCTGCCCTGCTTCAGGATCGTCCCCGCGCCGATGAACCCGATGCCGGCGAGGATGCCGTGGGGCAGCCGCATCAGGTCGAGGCGGGACAGGCCGGCGGCGTCGCCTCGGGTTTCCGTGAGGAGCGAGCTGCCGAGCAGCATCGCGGTGCACGCCGCGAGGCAGAGCAGCACGATGGTACGCATGCCCGCCGGATGACCCAACTCCTCCCGGTTCCAGCCCAGCAGGAACGCGGCGGCGAAACTCAACGCGAGACGCACCATCACGACATCGAAGGTGAGATCGGCTGTCACTCAAGCTCCATGGTTTGCACTGTCGATGCCCGGCCTCAACCCTTCGGGGTCACGGGCGATGACAGGAAGGCTGAGCCCACCCCCGCGTTCCTGAATGAACCGGAATTTAGGGGGCTCCCGAGCCCCTGCGCCGCCCGCGGCTCAGAGCCGGTCCCGGATGTTCCGGGTCATGGAGCGTCGAGGCCTGCGGCGGGCAGGCGGACGCCGCGATCCTTCATCACACCGTTGCACAGCGGATCACGCCGGGAACCAGTTGCCGTGGAAGCCCGGCGGGATCCGGTGCGCGAGGCGCACCGTGGCGACGGGCGGCGCCGCGAACGCGCGCGCATCGAGGATGGTGAAATCCGTCGTGTCGCGGGCCGTGTCGAGGACGAGCCCGACGAGCCAGCCTTCGTCCTCGCCGGCCCCGGCATGGGCAGGCACGAAGACGAACTCCCCCGGGATGCGGTCGGGGCCGAACGCGTGAACCTGCCGCTCCCCCGTCGCGAGGTCGTGCTTGTAGATCTCCGTCGCCCCGGCAAGCTGCGTGTTGCCGTCGGCGGGGACGCTGACCGTGTAGACGAAGCGGTGTGGCTGGCCGAAACGCCGCTCGTCGATGCGGGGGAATTCCTGCGCGTCCGGATCGAGCAACCGCCGCGCGACCCGCCGCGTCGCGGGGTCGACGGTCCAGCGTTCGAGCCGGCCCGGCCGGTCGAGGCCGCCGCCGACGGCGGTGAACACCGACTCGTAGGCGACGACATCGAGGATCACCCGCCCGTCCGCATCGTCGTAGGCGTTGGCGACGTGGAACACGAAGCAGGGATCGACGTCGCACCACAGGATGTCGCCGCCCTCCCCCCGCCGGGGGAGGAGACCCACGCGGGCCTTGTGCGCCGGATTCCAGCGGAACGGGAAGCGATAGCCCGCGAGCAGGGCGCGGAACGAGAACGTGACCGGCAGGTCCAGCACGATCGCGTAGCGCGCGGTGATCGCGCAATCGTGGATGCAGGGCCCGTGCTCGACCGCGACCGGCACCTCCCGCACGACCTGCCCCGTCGGCGCGAGGACGACGTGGCGGACGCTGTCCCAGACGCGGCCGTCATAGGCGATGGCGTGGGTCTCGCCGGTGAGCGGGTCGCGGTGCGGATGCCCCGTGAAGGACCCGGCCAGCGTCCCGTCGAACGGGTTGTAGCGCTGCTCCTCCAGGGTCCGCGAGAGTTCGACGGGAAAGCTGCCCGCCTCCACCACGGCGAAGATCCGCCCGCCGATCTCGACGACGTTGGTGTTCACGGTGTCGTTGCCGGCCCGGCGCGGTCCGGGCGCGGCGGGGCGTCCGAGGGCGGCCGAAGCCGTGCGGGAGCCGATCCACCGGTTGCGGTACCACGGCGCCCGGCCACCCTCGATGGCCAGACCATGCACCATGCCGTCGCCGAGGAACCAGTCGTGGCCCCGCGTCGTCGGAGCGACGGGGTTCGCCCCCATCTTGAGGTAGAGCCCGTCGAGCCCGGGGGGGATGGCTCCGGTGACGGGCAGGTCCGTCACCGTCAGTTCCTCGCGCATCGGCGCGTGGACGCCGACCACGAAGGGGTTCGCCGTTCCCGGCAGGCGCAGCCGGTTGCAGGCCGCCCACAGGCCGACGCCCCCCTCGGCCGCGAGCCGGAGCGCCGACTGGACGCGGTTCGGCACCACCGGCCGCGATCCGTCAGTCCGCCCCATCCATGTGCGGATGCCCGGCATCCGCGAGGGCGCGGTCCAGGGCCTCGATCGCGGTCAGGATCTTCCTGAAATCCTCGGCCATGGACACCGGCGCCAACTCGATCCCGCCCATGCGCTTGGCGATGTAGTTGCGCTGGCGGGCCAGGGCGCCGCGCGCCCGTCGCAGGTCTTCGACTTCCTCGGTGTTCATGGGTGTCGGGTCCTCGCTGCACGTCGTGACTGGCGCGGCGTGGATCGCCGGTTCGATCCCACACCGCCGTTCAGGCCTCCGGGCGGCCCGCCTCGCCGCCCGTCCCTGCCCCGAAGGCGTTCGGACCTTCGTTCGGTCCTGACGACTTGGCCTGATCGGCGGCAAGATCAAGCAGCCGCTGCGCAAGAAGCACGGCGGTGGCCGCATCGACCGCCGAGGCGTCCGCGCCCACCCGGTGAACGAGGTCCGGGTGACGCAGGAACATCGGGCCGCCGACCATCACGCCGATGGCGCGGTTGCACGAGGCCTCCCGCACGGCGCGGATGATCGCGGCGAGCGGCTCGACGCGGGTGACGCTACTGAGCGTCAGGCCGACCACGCCGAACCATTCGGCGGCGACCCGGGCGGCGATCTCCTCCCGGCTCGCGGACAGGCCGATCACCACGTCCCAGCCCGCCCTGCGGAGGAATTGCTCGACGACCCGCACGCCGAGCGTGTGTTGCTCGTCCGGGGCGCCCAGCAGCAGCAGGCGCCGCCGCTCATCCGGGGAGGCCGTCCCCTCCCCCAGGCGGAACCGCGCGACGAGGCGCTGGAGCCGGGCCACGCCCGTCGTCACCTCGATGAAGTCGCACAGATCCTCGTCCCACATGCGGCCCAGGAGGGCCGCGCAGGGCGCCAGCAGGTCGAGGAACAGGCGGTCGGCGCAGTGCCCCGCCGCCATCAGGGCCGTGAAGGCCGCGACCACGGGCTCGTCATCCGCCGCCAGGGCGAGATCGGTGAAGGCGGCGACCTGTCCCTCGGCGAAACCGGCCGCGGGTTCGGCGGGCTCGGCCCGCGAATCGCGATGGCGGAGAACCAGCTGCGGAATGATCTCGGCCTGGACGACCTGCCCGAGGGCGAGGCAGCGCAGGCGCGCGGCCTCGGCGGCACGCTTGCGCACGTAGCGTTGGCGGGCTTCCGCCGCATGGTGGGAATCGCGAGGAGGAGCGTCCTCCCAACGGCGTCCGGACGAACCGAAGTCGCGCATCGTCCCCCCTTTGCGGAGGCAGCGGCGGCCTTACCGGCCGCTCGATCACCGCAACCTATGAGAGCCGCGCCGGACGCCGATGTAAAGACCGCCCCAATATTCCTACGGACAGTCAGAGCCGGGTGGTCAGGGCGGTGAGCCAGTCCGGCGAGGCATTCACCAGGGCGGTCTCGGCCGCCTTGTCGTAGCCGGTGGCGATCATCAGGCCGGTCGCCACGAGGATCAGGCCGAGGGCGGCCTTCAGCCCCTTGCCGAGCCCCATCATCCGGTCGCGCCAGCGCATCAGCACCTCGCGGGAGAGGAGGCCGAGCAGGAGCAGCGGCAGGGCCGCACCCAGGCCGAACAGCAGCATCGTGAGCGCCACGACGCCGAGGTCCCGCCCCTGCGAGGCGAGGAGCGAGGCCGCCCCGAGGGTCGGCCCGACGCAGGGGCTCCACACCGCCCCGAGCAGCAGGCCGACGCCGAACTGGCCGGCGAGCCCGGCGGAGGAGAAGCCGCCGAAGCGGCGTTCGGTCCAGTCGCTCACCGGCCCGGCGGCGGCGGCGAGGCGCGTCTGCGCGGCGGGCACCATCAGCACGAGGCCGACGAGCACCAGCAGGAGGGACGCGACGAGGCGGAAGAGGCCGGCATCGAGGCCGATGGTGAAGCCGATCGTCGCCACGAACAGCCCGATGGCCACGAAGGAGAGCGCCAGCCCCGCCGCCAGCGCCGCCGGCCCGAGCCGGTGCTCGGACGCCGCCGCGCCCAGCACCAGCGGCAGCAGGGGCAGCACGCAGGGGGACAGGACCGACAGGATGCCGGCGAGGAAGGCGAGGCCGAGGGTGCCGATCATGGAGGAGGTCAGTTCGCCGTGGCGAGGAGGGCGGCGAGCAGGACGCTCAAGGCGAGGCGGCGCATCGTGTCACTCCCGAGGGACCGGACGGGCCCGACGCTCGTAACATTTCCGGTGCGGGGTGATGCCATGCCGATCCGCCGCAGCCGGCCGGCGGCCCGGGCCCTTCGAGCCGGGCGCGCCGGCGAAAACCTAGCTGTGCGAGGCGGTTCGGATCGTCAGCTTCAGGATCGCCGCCATGACCTCGTTGCCGTCCTCGTCCAGCGCGTGGATCGAGAAGCTCTGCAGCGCGTCCTCGCGGTTGCACTCGGCGTCGAACATGTTGGCCAGCGTCGCGCGAACCATGTCGTGCAGCGCGTCCGTACCGGACAGTTCGGTCCCTTCCTCGTCCTCCAGAACGAGCCGTTCGCTCGCGGTGTTGAAGAAATAACGCGGCATCGGCGTTCCCGTCCGACTGGAATGCCCCCCTGCCGACGCGCCGGGCGCCGACCGGGACGAACCTGACCCCATTCCCGGACGGGCGCGCTCACCTGGATCAGCTTGCGTCTTCCTTCGGATTTGCGAGCTTCATCCTATGATTACTGTTTCATTGCGATCATCACCTCGGGCGCGGCCGAAGAACGAGGCCGAGCCGGGGCTATCTTTGCGGCGCACGAAGGCGCACAGTGCCGGCATCACCGGATCGGTTGATCCAGGCTCCGGTGGCTGAGGGTCCGTGCCCCCGCCTGCAAGGGACAGGCGCGCGTGGCAGACCTCATCGCATTCCCCGCCCAACCCCGCTCCCGGCACGCGCGCCGCGCCTATCAGGTGCATCGGCTCGCCCCGAGCGGCGGCGTGGTCACGACCTGCATCATCACCGCCCGCAACGACGGTGACGCGCAGCGCCAGGCGAAGGGTTTGACCGCGGGACACCGCACCGAACTCTGGGCCAGCAACCGCCTCGTCGCCGTGCTCGGCGGGTTCGACTTCCCGATCGCGACCACGATCCGGATGCTCGCGGAGCGGCCGACGACAGAGGCGTGACGTCGGCCCTGTCGGGCCTGCCACGCGGAGCGAGGAGCGAGACCATGGCGATCGAAAAGAAGCGCGGGAACCGCGAGACCAAGAAGCCGAAGAAGCCCGTGCCGAAGTCCAACGCGGCGGCGCCCTCGGCCAAGGGGACCGTCGCCTCGGTCATGAAGACCGCCGGCCGGAGCTGAGCCGATGCGCGACCGTCGAGACGCCGCCGCATGAGCGACGCCACACGCGCGCGGATCTGCCCGCTGATGCACAGGCTGATCGCGATGATCGGCCAGATGTCGCTGCACCCCGGTCTGCAGGAACGGGGGCAGCTGATTGACCGGCTGACGGACCTCGAGGCCGAGAGCCTCGCCCGTAACGTCCCGTGGCGGACGGTCGAGGCGATTCGGGCCACCCGCTTGAAGCTACGTGTCGAGAGCCTTATGCCGAGGCCGTCTCTCCCGCGCGGTCATTGATGGACAAGAGCATGAACGAACGCGACGCGGGGCTCGACGCCCTTCGCACGCTCGCCGACAGGGCGGACCGGAACGATCTCGCCGCCGCCCAGGAGATCCTGCTGCAGACGATCCTGCGCGAGGACGGCGCGGAGCGGCGCAACCAAGCCCTCGACGCGCTTCTGGCCGAATTCCAGGACGACGACCGCGCGGGGTCCCGCTCCCAGGAGCAGGACGCCTTCCGCGCGGTTCTGTGCGCGATGATCGAGCGGACCCGCGAGATGGCGGGAACGCGGCAAGGGTGACGCCCCGCGCCGTCTCCTCGCCTCAGATGCCGACGCTCTCGGCGCCGGCCTCGGCGGCCTGCTGGACGGTGGCGCCGTTGCGCAAAGCCATGGCGATGGCGACGGAGATGGTGTCGATGGCCTGTGCCCGGTCCTGCCCGTAATCGTAGGAGCTGTTCCGGCCCGGGCTCAGCCGCGCGTAATAAGCGTCCGGGAATTGCCGGTCGATCCGCGTCCTGAGAAGCCTTGCAGCCGCCGCGTAATTGTCCTCGAAGGTCCTGGCCTGGGGCGCGGACGCGCCCTCGAAGGTCCCCTCCTCCTTCTCTTTCGCGATCACGTCGGATTTCCGCTCGTGAGCGCTGCCGAAGAAGAACTGGATCGCCTTGGTGAGCAGCCACCGGATGACGGACATCGGATCCTCCTGGGCAGGCCGCATGGGGTGCGCCGCCGGGCGTTACGAGGGGAACCGCGGGCCCGGATGCACCAGGGTCGCCCCCCGCTCGGAGACCTTCCACACCGGCAGGGAGCCCTCGCGCACGAACATGGCGAAGGCTTCGGCGATGTCCGGCCCGTCGACGTCGGCGGCGTCACGCACGGCGCGGCCAACGATACAGGCGCCCTCCGGCGCGTCGGACGCGGGCGGCCGGTTCTCCAGCGAGAACATCACGCCGGATCGGTCGGGCCTGAGCCCATCCGGCAAGGCGTCGATCCTGCGCCACAGGCAATTCCACCGTGCGCAGACCTCCGGGCGGTCGCGGTAGATCCCGCATCCGGTCCCGGTGTTGTGGCGGCACAGGACGCCCGCCGGCTTGTCGAGGACCTGGATCTCCAGGACGGAACAGCACAGGGTGCAGGGGCCACAGGCCCGTGTCTCGCTCGCGATCGTCTTGGTCCTCGCTGCGCGGCCGCGTGCGACCGGTCGAACCGGTCAGCTCGCGTGCGTGAGCTCGCCTTCCCGCACGGCGCGCTCGCCGCTCGCGGACTTGATCCGGTAGGTCGGCTCGCCGGAGCGGTCGTCCGGCGTCAGGCGCACCACCTCGAAGAGGCCGTCGACGATGCTCTTGCTGCCGGCATAGCTGGTCCCCAGCTGGCGGACATGCTGGCCGATCTTGAACTTGTGAGACATGACTCGTCCTCCAGGGTGATGGCGGATGCGGGCGGGCCCGCCTAGCGGCGGGCGCGCGCCTTGCGGGCCGCGAAGCGCGCATCGCGCGCGGCCTTCTGCTCGGCGGCGAGCGCCGCCTGCCGTTCGACCTTCTCGGCCGCCTGGCGGATGATCTCGGCCTCGGCCCGCTCCTTCTCGGCGAGCGCCTCGGCCTCGCGCGCGGCTTCGGCGGCGAGCCGCGCCACTTCCCGCTCGGCCGTCCGCACGTCCCGCGCCTCGACGATGGCGCGACGCGCCGCCTGGCGGGCGATCACGGCCGGATCATCGGCGGCGGGGCGAGACCGGAAGCGGGCCAGCATGGCCTCCCGCGCCTTGGCCGTGGCTTCGAGACGATCGACAAGCTGGTCTGTTCTGGATTGACCCACAAGGATTCCTTTATGCACCGCGGCTCAACCGGGGTGCCGAAAAACAGGTGAAGCCGCTCCCGACGGAGCGGCCTCGAAATGACTCGCAGACAGGCGAGCGTGGCTCAGACAGCCTGGAGGCTGCCGGCCGACTGCTTGCCGGTGCGACGGTCGGACTCCATCTCGTAGGAGACCTTCTGGCCCTCGACCAGGTTGTTCATGCCGGCGCGCTCGACGGCGGAGATGTGGACGAACACGTCCTTGCCGCCGTCATCCGGCTGGATGAAACCGAAACCCTTGGTGTCGTTGAACCACTTAACGGTGCCGATGGTCATAGGTATTCCGTATCTATTTTAGGCGAACGAATGTGCCGAGCGCATGGGGTCCACGCGCTCAATCGCTGATCGTCGAAGATGGGAGAGATGCAGAGCGCTCGCCCCTCAGGGGCGATACGGCCGAATATCTGGCCAAAGATCGATGTATTTGTTGTACGCCACCGACGAGACAATCACAAGCACTAAATTCATTTCGACGGAAATGAGCGGCCGCGCTGTGATAAAGCGCGTCTCGCCGCGCATAATAAAACTGCCAAAAAGAAAGATAAAACTGCGCCTGTTTCTCTCGTGAAAATACCGCTCAGCTCTCGATGAGTGCGGCGGCGAGAGCAGGATTCAGGCGACCAGGGCGCGCGCCGTCGCCGAGACCTCGCTCAGGCTGAAGGGCTTGGGAAAGAACCGCGCCTTGTCCGGGAGGGTTCGCGGCCGGAACGTCACCGGACCGGAGCACACCATCACGGCGGTCTCGGGCCAACGCTGGGCGATCAGCTGCGCGAGACGCAGGCCGTCCACCCGGCCGGGCATGCGCACGTCGGTGAACACCACTTCGATGTGCGGCGAGTTTTCGAGCAGGAGCAGAGCCATGTCCCCGGTCCAGGCTTCGATCACCTCGAATCCCGCATCGGCGAAAATGTCTACCGTCTCCATCCGAGTGATGTTCTCGTCCTCGACGATCAGAGCGGTCGGCTTTGAAACAATTTTTTCCATAGCCTAGAGCAAGCGCTCCAAATAATTTTTGTTCAATTTAAAATCTCGGCTTTTTCCTGAAAACCTGCGAGGGGCGCCACGAGATCGCAGGTGACGCCGCCTGGGAGATACGCCAGCTTGACCACCCCGCCGATGGTCCCGGCGAGGCCGCGCTCGATCAGGCGGGTGCCGAACCCCGCCCGCGTCGGCGTCGCCACGGGCGGGCCGCCCTCCTCGGTCCAGCTGAGCCGCACCTGCGGGGCGTCGTCCGCCTCCTCGATCCGCCACCGGATGCCGATATGCCCCGTCTCGGTCGAGAGCGACCCGTACTTGGCGGCGTTCGTCGCCAGTTCGTGGATCATGAGGGCGAGCGCCAGCGCGGCTTTCGGGCCGATCTCCAGGGCCGGCCCCTCGATCCGGAAGCGCCCCGCCTGCTGGTTGTCGTGCAGCGCCAGCGCCCCCCGGATCACGGCCTCCATGCCGGCCTGCTCGGTGTTGCTGGCCAGGAGGATGTCGTGCGCCTTGCCGAGGGCGATCAGGCGCCGCAGCAGGGCGTCGCGCGCGTCGTCCAGGCTCGCGGCATTGCGCAGGGTCTGCGCCGCGATGGCCTGCACCATGGCGAGCGTGTTCTTCAGCCGGTGGCTGAGTTCGTGGTTGAGCAGGGTCTGGTGCTCGTCCGCCGCCACCCGCGCGCTGTTGTCCAGCATGACGCCCGTCATGCGCACCACGCGGCCGGCCTTGTTGCGGATCAGGAACGCCTGATTGAGCACGTCCGCGTAGGAGCCGTCCGCCCGCTGGAAACGGTATGCGTCGGCCCACCGGGAGCCGGCCTCGTCGGCGCCGAGGACCCTCCGGCGGACGCGCTCGCGATCCTCCGGGTGGATGCGCTCGAACCACCATGCGGCCGTGGGCGCGACGGTCGAGGCCGCGTGGCCGTAGACGCGCGTCAGGGCGCCGTCCCAGTGGAACGTGTCGCCCTCCCGATCCCAATCCCACATCACGTCCGTGGTGGCGCGCGAGGACAGCCGGAACCGCTCCTCGCTGACCTGCAGGGCGTCGCGGACCTCGTCGGAGAGTGTGAGCGCGCGGTCCCGCTCACCGATGGCCCGCCGCAGTTCGAGCTGGGACATCACCTGACGGGCCAGAGCCTGCAGGCCGGACCTCTGCTGCGGGGTCAGGCCATCCGGCCGGGGCACCGTGTCGATCACGCACAACGTGCCGATCGCGACGCCGTTGTCCGCCTTCAGCACGGCGCCCGCGTAGAACCGGATGAACGGCTCGTCCGTCACGAGTGTGTTGTCGCGGGTGCGGGAGTCCTGCGTCAGATCGGGGATGATGAGGATATCCCCCTCGGCCAGCGCGTGGGCGCAGACGGATTGGCTGAGGGGCGTCTCGCAGGGGGCGAAGCCGATCCGCGCCTTGAACCATTGCCGGTCGCTGGACACGAAGCTGATGAGGCCGACCGGCGCGTCGCAAATCTGGGTGGCGAGGGCGACGAGGTCGTCGAAGCCGTGCTCGGCGGGTGTCTGGAGGATGTCGTAGCTGGTTAAGGCGGTTTTGCGCGCGTGCCCGCTCGGGTCATTCATCGATCAAGTGTGTGCCAGGGCGGAGAGTATTCGTAGCCGGAAGTGCCGATCTTCGCCACCCGGCAAACTTCATCTTCATCAGGATCGACCGCGGAGCGGCGCATCGGTCACAATGCAGCCTGTTCAATCGACGCTCACTTCCACCGCCATGTCGAGGAACGCGCCGGCCGGCCCGGCGTAGCTTCCGATCAGCGGCATGGCGAGGCGAATGTCGCGGGCGACCGCCACCGGGATGAGGTTCGCGCCGCCGACGGCCCGGTTCGTGGGATCGAACGTGATCCAACCCGCCCCCGGCAGGAAGATCTCCACCCAGGCGTGGGTGGCGCCCGCATCCGCCGAGCCGAGCAGGGTCCGTGTCGGATCGTGGAGATAGCCCGAGACCAGCCGGGCCCCGAAGCCCAGGCTGCGCACCGCCTCGGCGAGGAGCGTCGCCAAGTCCCGGCACGAGCCCGTCCCGCGCGACAGGGTCTCGCTCGGCGATTGCGTGCCCTCGTCCTCGCGGGCCTGATAGGTGATCGCGCTCCCGACCCCGGTATTCAGGTCCTTGAGCAGGGACAGGGTGTCGGTGGGCCAGGACGCGACGAATCCCTGGGCCCAGTCCCGCAGGCTCGGATGGCCCTCCGGATATTGCAGGATGGTCAGAGCCCCGAGATCCGCCCAGGCGTCGTCGGTGTACCGGAACGGGAAGGTGATCGCCGAGGCGGCGATGTCGAAGACCGGATAGGCGCTGGCCGAGAGTTCCACCCGCGACAGGCATTCCACGACCAGGGTCTCGGACGGCGATCCGAACAGGGCTGTCGCCACGGCATTGCCGGCGACATCCTGCGCCCAGGTCACGCTGGCCTCCGGCGCCAGGGTGAGCACGCTCGACAGGAGGCGCAGCTCGCGGCTTTCGCGGGGCCGCATCATCAGCTGGTGCGGCCCCAGGCTGACCGGCTGGCGGTAGCGATAGGTGGTCCGGTGCCGGATGCTGACCTCGACCAACGGACCATCCCCGGATCTGCCATGGCCGGGCATGGACGCCCCGACCTTCGCCCCCGAGCCTTAGCACGACGGCGAGGCCGACCCAGGGCCCAATTGCCGGCCGGACGCTCACTCCATGTATTTTATGCAGGCAGGATGCTTTTTCAGCCGCGATGCGCGTTGAATGACGTGACACAGAAAAATTCGCGCGATGCGCCCCACGCCGTTGTCGTCGATGACGATGCCCTGATCTTGATGGACGCGACCAGCATCCTCGAAGATGCGGGCTTTCAAGTGTTGGAGGCGATGAACGTCGCCCAGGCACTTGATGTCCTCGAACGGCACCACCCCATGGTGCAGTTGCTTTTCACCGATGTGCAGATGCCGGGCGGCCAGGACGGCTTCGACCTGGCCCGCCAGACCGCCGAGCGCTGGCCCCACATCGCGGTCGTGGTCGCCTCCGGCCGCGCCGCGCCGACACCGGGCGACCTGCCCCAGGGCGCGACCTTCGTCAGCAAGCCGTTCAGCGCCGAGATCGTGCGGCATCACGTGCGGAATTCGATGCCGGACGAGAGGCAGCCGAGGATGCTCAAGGAGTAGCGCCCCTATGCCGATTTCTGGGTGATGCAACTTAAATCTCTTGCGTCCGTTGGTGAGTATCCACGCAATCGACTGCATGAGGCGCAACTTCCGCAAGAAGTCGCGAGGTAGAACCTATGTCTTTCACTCCGACGCCGCTAGTGAGTCGCACCACCACGCACATCGATATTCACGATCGCGCAGTGCGCTCGGCATGGATTCAGCGCTACGGGATCACAGAGGCGCAACTGCGCAAGGCCGTGCGGATGGTCGGCTCGCGGATCGGCACGCTCTCGAACCATCTTCGCATGGGGTCCGCGTCATGAGTGCCGCG
>Ga0182229_1000111_pt1 | contig 21145 bp, 14 predicted proteins | sample G6R1MG_32_FD_129663 | JGI IMG/M metagenome (GOLD analysis project Ga0182229, IMG submission 129663) | Miscanthus phyllosphere microbial communities from Michigan, USA - G6R4_MAIN_07NOV2016_LD1 MG | ecosystem: Host-associated > Plants > Phyllosphere > Phylloplane/Leaf | place: USA: Michigan...
CTGCCCGGCCTCGACCTGGTGATCTTCCCCGAATACTCGACCCACGGCATCATGTACGACGCCGCCGAGATGTACGAGACCGCCGCGGCAATCCCCGGCGACGAGACCGACGTGTTCGCCGCCGCCTGCCGGGAGGCGAAGGTCTGGGGCGTGTTCTCGCTCACCGGCGAGCGCCACGAGGAGCATCCGCACAAGGCGCCCTACAACACCCTGATCCTGATGAACGACCAGGGCGAGATCGTCCAGAAGTACCGCAAGATCATGCCCTGGACGCCGATCGAGGGCTGGTATCCGGGGGACCGCACCTACGTGTCGGACGGGCCGAAGGGCCTCAAGATCAGCCTGATCATCTGCGACGACGGCAACTACCCGGAGATCTGGCGCGACTGCGCCATGCGCGGCGCCGAGCTGATCATCCGCTGCCAGGGCTACATGTATCCGGCCAAGGAACAGCAGATCGTCATCTCGAAGGCGATGGCGTTCGCCAACAACACCTACGTGGCGGTGTCGAACGCGGCCGGGTTCGACGGGGTCTACACCTATTTCGGCCACTCGGCGATCATCGGCTTCGACGGCCGCACCCTCGGCGAGTGCGGCGAGGAGGAGATGGGGATCCAGTACGCCGCCCTGTCGAAGTTCCTCATCCGGGACTTCCGCGCCCACGGCCAGTCGGAGAACCACCTCTTCAAGCTCCTGCACCGTGGCTACACGGGCATGATCAACTCGAAGGAGAACCGGCACGGGATGTCGGAATGTCCCTACGACTTCTACCGGCGCTGGATCGAGGATCCCGACGGGACCCGCGACGCGGTGCGGGCCATCACCCGCCAGAGCGTCGGCACGGAGGAATGCCCCATCGAGGGCATCCCCTTCATCGGCCGGGGCGACGCGCCGCCCGATCCCTGACCCGCGCGGCCTCGCGCCGAAGGAGACCCTCGGCCGATGACGAGAATTTTGACGTTATCGGCCGGCGTCCGCCCGTCCTTCGCACAGGCGGCGCCCATCTGCGCAAGCTTTGCGCCGTCCTGCGCCCTCTTTGATCTTCCGGTTGCCCGGAAGGCCGGCAATGATACCTGCGCTTGTCCAAGGGGGCTTCGGGATCGATGGCACATCTCACGCGGCGAAGCTTCGTCGGGGCGGCGTCGTTGCTCGCCTCCCCCGCCCTGATCCGGCCGGCCTTCGCCGCCGACACCGTCAAGCTCGGCTGCCTGTTCTCCTCCTCCGGCACGATGGCCAACCTCGAAGGCCGGCTGAACCACGTCGTCCGCATGGCCGCCGACGAGATCAACGGCCGGGGCGGCGTCAACGGCCGCCAGATCGAGGTGCTGACCTCCGATCCCGCCTCGGACTGGCCGCTCTACGCCCAGGTCGGCCGGCAGATGCTGCAGCAGGAGAAGGTCGCGGCCCTGTTCGGCTGCTGGACCTCGGTGTCGCGCAAATCCGTCCTGCCGGTCGTCGAGCAGAACGACGGGCTGCTGTTCTACCCGCTGCACTTCGAGGGCGACGAGAATTCGAAGAACGTCGTCTACGTGAACTCGCCGCCCGCCAGCTCCGTGCTGCCGGCGGTGGATTACCTGATGGGCCAGGACGGGGTCGGGGCGAAACGGTTCTTCATGATCGGCTCGGACTACGTCTGGCCCCGGACGATCAACAAGCAGCTCAAGGGCTATTGGAAGAGCAAGGGCATCCCCGAGAGCGCGTGGCGCGAGGAATACGTGCCCTTCGGCTTCTCGAACTTCCAGACGCTGGTGAACCAGGTCCGCAGCTTCGCCAGCCAGCCCGGCGGGCAGGCGATTGTGGTGCTCACCGTCGTCGGATCCTCGATCCCCGACTTCCTGCGCGAATTCGCCAACCAGGGCATCACCGCCACCGACGTGCCGATCCTCGGCCTCGACATGGTGGAGGCCGATCTCGAAGGGCTCGACACGGCCAAGCTCGCCGGCCACCTGAATTGCTGGGCCTATCTGCAGGCCGCCAAGAGCGAGCGGAACACCAAGTTCCTCGGCGACTGGGCCTCCTACGTGAAGGCCAGGAACGTCCCGTTCAGCGCGGACACGGTCATCGACCCGATGGTGTCGGCCTATGACAGCGTCCAGCTCTGGGCGCTCGCGGCCGCTAAGGCCGGGTCCGTCGCGGTCCCCGAGGTACGCAAGGCCTTCGCCGGCCTCAGCTTCGAGGACCCGTCCGGCTACACGCTGACCATGACGGGGGAGAACAATTACGTCTCCCGCGGCGTGTTCATCGGCTCGGTCAACGAGAAGCGCGGCTTCGACGTGCTGTGGCAATCCCCGAACGCGCCCAAGCCGGTCCCGTTCAGCCCCTATGGCTGAACCGGGGATGCCCGCGCTCCGCGCCCTCCTGGTCCTCGTCTGTCTCGCCCTCGTGCCGGCTCCCGCCGCCGCCGCGTCCCTCGACCGGGCGGGGTTCGCGGCGGGCCTGTGCGATGACGCCGCCGCGCAGGTTCGCGCCGCCGAGGGTCTGATCCAGTCCGCCGGAGAACTGCCGGGGGACGATCTCGCCTTCGCCGCCGGCCTCCTCGGCGCCCTCGCCGAGCGACGCCTCGCCTGCCCGGCGGACGGCGCCCTCCTGCTCGACCGGCCCGGCGCGTCCGAGGGGCACGATGCGCTCACCGGCCTCGCGCGGGCGACCCCGGACGCGCGGGTGCCGGTCCTCGGGCTGCGCCAGCGCGCCGCCATGGAGACGGCGCGCGGCGTCACCGCCCTGCTCACCGGCCCCGATCCGGCCGCGCGGGCCGCCGGCCTCGCCGCCGCCGAGCGGCGCATCGCCACCGTCCCGGCGGCTGTGCTCGACCGGGCGCGGGATGCGGAGAGCGATGCCGGATTGAAGGAGAGGATCACCGGCCTCGCCCAGGCGGCGGCCCTGTCGTCGCCCGATCCGGTTCGGCGCCGGGCGGCCATCGCCGCCGTGGCGGCCCATCCGTCGGGGGCCGCGAAGGCGCGCCTCGCGGCGCTGAAGGGCGACCCGGCCTACGCCGCCGACCCCGCCTTCCGGGCGGCCCTCGACGCCGGCCTCGCCACGGTCTCCCGCGCGGTGGCGGTCGGGGACGGCCTCGCGGTGGTCTATAACGGGCTGAGCTTCGCCAGCATCCTGTTCATGGCGGCGGCCGGGCTCGCGATCATCTTCGGGCTGATGGGCGTGATCAACCTCGCCCAGGGCGAGTTCATCATGCTCGGCGCCTACGCCACCTACGGCGTGCAGGAAGCCTTCCGCCGCCTCGCCCCCGGCCTCCTCGACCTCTATCTCGTCGCGGCCATCCCCGTGGCCTTCTGCGCCGTCGCCCTGGTGGGGATCGTGGTGGAGGCGCTGATCCTGCGCCATCTCTACCGGCGGCCGCTCATGAGCCTGCTGGCCACCTGGGCGGTGAGCCTGTTCCTCGTGAACCTCGTGCGCGTGACGGTGGGCACCCAGAACCTGCAATTCGTCATGCCCGCCTATGTCAGCGGCGGCGTGCCCCTCTACGCCGACTTCGTCGTGACCTGGAACCGGCTCTTCGCCATCGGCTTCGCGGCGGCGACCCTCGTCCTGACGCTGTTGATCCTGCGCCGCACGCCGCTGGGGCTCGACATCCGCGCCGTGACCCAGAACCGCGACATGGCCGCCTGCCTCGGCCTGCCGACCCGCCGGGTCGACCGCCTCGCCTTCGGGTTGGGCTCGGGCATCGCGGGGCTCGCCGGGGTGGCCCTCTGCCCGATCTACAGCGTCAATCCCGGCATGGGGTCGGGCTTCATCGTCGACAGCTTCATGGTCGTGGTGCTGGGCGGCGTCGGCAGCCTCCTCGGGACGCTGGTGGCGGCCCTCGGGATCGGGGGCGCCAACGTGCTGATCGAGCCGGTCTCCGGCGCGGTCGCCGCCAAGGTCATCGTGCTCGTGGGCATCATCCTGTTCCTGCAGCGGCGGCCCGAGGGGCTGTTCGCGGTGCGGAGGCGGCGATGAGCGGTGCCATGCAGACCGTCCTCGCACCGCCGGCCGGCCCGGCCCGGCGCGCGGTGCGCGATCCCCTGGTCGCCGGCCTCGTCGGGCTCTGCCTCGCCGTCGCGGTGGGGCTCCTCGTGGCGCGGCCCGCGCCGTATCTCGTCAACGCGCTGGGCCAGCTCGCGGCCTTCGCGATCCTGGCCGTGTCCCTCGATCTGGTCTGGGGCTATCTCGGCATCCTCAGCCTGGGGCACGGGCTGTTCTTCGCCATCGGCGGCTACGTCTGCGCCATGCACCTCCTGTCCCACGGCGTGGCCGTGACGGGCGTGCTGCCGGACTTCGTGCAGTTCATGGGGTGGAAGAGCCTGCCGGCCTATTGGGCGGGGCTCGACCACCCGGCCTACGCCCTCGTCCTGGCGCTGGCGCTCGCCGGCCTCGTCGCCTTCCTGTTCGGGCTCGCCTCGTTCCGCTCGCGGGTCAACGGCGTCTATTTCTCGATCATCAGCCAAGCCCTCGTCTATGTCGCGATGCTGCTGATGTACCGCAACGACACCGGCCTCGGCGGCAACAACGGCATGACCGGGTTCCCGCTGCTGTTCGGCTGGCCGATGGGCTCCCCCGGCGTGGCCACCGGGCTGGCCGTCGCCGCCCTGGTGGCGCTGGCCGCCGTGCTGGCCGGCACGCGGCTCCTCGTCGGCAGCGCCGTGGGCCGGCGGATGCTCGCCTGCCGCGACGACGAGACCCGCCTGCGCACCCTGGGCTACAGCACCACCCGGCTGAAGCTCGGCATCTGGTGCCTCTCGGCCATGATCGCGGCCCTCGCCGGCATCCTCTACGTGCCGCAGGTCGGCATCATCAACCCGCGGGTGCTGGCGCCCGACCTCTCCATCGAGATCGCCGTCTGGGTGGCCATCGGCGGCCTGGGGCGGCTCGGCGGGGCGGTGATCGGCGCGGTGCTCGTCAACGGCCTGAAGTTCTGGCTCAGCGCCGCGATGCCGGAGGCATGGCCCTTCATCCTGTCGGGGCTGGTCCTCGTCGTGGTGCTGGCCCTGCCGAACGGTCTGCTCGACCTCGTGGCCCTGCGCCCCCGCCCGACCTGGCTGCGGAGTTCCCGATGACCGGCCTCGTCATCGAGGCCCTGACGGTCGCGTTCGGCCGCTTCACGGCGCTGGACGGCGTCTCGCTGGCGGTCGATCCCGGCGAGGTGCGGGCCGTGATCGGGCCGAACGGCGCCGGCAAGACCACCCTGCTCGACGTGATCTCCGGCATCACCAAGCCGGTCTCCGGCCGGGTGATGCTCGGCGACCGGATCGACCTCACCACGCGGTCGGAGGCCGAGATCGCGCGGGCCGGCGTGCGGCGCAAGTTCCAGAAGCCCAGCGTCTTCCCGGCGCTCACCGTGCGGGAGAACCTGGAGATCGGCTGCGGACCCGCCGTCCCGGCCGGGGCGCGGCCCGCCCGCATCGCCTCCGTCCTCGGCGAGATCGGCCTCGGCCCCCGGGCCGACATCATGGCCGGCCGCCTGTCCCACGGGGAGAAGCAGTGGCTGGAGATCGGCATGGTGCTCGCCGCCGAGCCCGCCCTGCTGCTCCTCGACGAGCCCGTGGCCGGGTTGTCCGATGCCGAGACCGCGCAGACCGCCGCGCTGATCCGCGCCCTGCGGCGGCCGGACCGGGCGATCCTGGTGATCGAGCACGACATGAACTTCGTCGAGGCCGTCGCCGACCGGGTGACGGTGCTGCACGAGGGCCGCACGCTCTACGAGGGCAGCCTGCGCGGCGCCCGGAGCGATGCCCGCGTCATCGAGGTCTTCCTCGGCCGATGACGCACGCAGCCACGCCCGCCCGCCTCACCGTCGAGGGGCTCGATCAGCATTACGGCAGCGCGCAGGTGCTGCGCGGGATCGCGCTCGCGGTCGAGCCGGGGGCCTGCCTCACCGTTCTCGGCCGCAACGGCGCGGGCAAGACCACGCTGCTGCGCTGCCTCACCGGCTCGATCCCCGAGAGCCGCGGCCGGATCGCGCTGGACGGGACCGACCTGACGCGCCTGTCCCCCGACCGGCGCGCCCGCGCGGGCCTCGCCTACGTTCCGCAGGGGCGCGAGATCTTCCCGGATCTGAGCGTCGCCGAGAACCTGCGGGTCGCCGCCCGCGCCCACGGGCTGGAGCGCACCGGGGCGGTGGACGAGGCGGTGGCCCTGTTCCCCGCCCTGCGCGGACTCTGGCACCGGCCGGGGGGAAACCTCTCGGGCGGCCAGCAGCAGCAGCTCGCCATCGCCCGCGCGCTCGCCACCCGGCCCCGCGCCCTCCTCCTCGACGAGCCGACGGAGGGCATCCAGCCCTCCATCGTCGCCGCCATCGAGGGGGTGATCGCCGGGCTGAAAGGCCGGATCACCGTGCTGCTGGTGGAGCAGTACCTCGATTTCGCGCTCCGGGTCGCCGACACCGTGGTGGTGCTGTCGCGCGGCCAGGTCGTCGCGCGCGGCGATCCCGGAGCCCTGAGCCACGAAACCCTCACGCGGCACATCGCCGTCTGACAGTTGGAAGGAGCCGCCGTGCCCACCCATCACGAGATCCCCGCCACCCCCGACACGATGGTCCTCGGCTATTTCGATGCCGCGCTGCCGCCGGTCCTGACGGTCCAATCCGGCGACACCGTCACCCTCCACTCGCACCCGGCGGGCGGGCGCGAATGCCTCCACCCGGACCCGGCGCGGGTGCCGGCCGACCTGCTCCAGGCCCTCGACACGCTCCCCTCCGGCCCCGGCCCCCACTTCGTCACCGGCCCGATCCACGTGGAAGGCGCCGAGCCCGGCGACATGCTGCAGGTCGACATCCTCGACCTGAAGTTCCGCCTCGACTGGGGCTTCGTGGCGATCCTGCCGCTGCTCGGAACCCTGCCGGACGAGTTCACCGAGTACGAGACGATCCACGCCGACATCGACACCGCGCGCGGCGTCTGCCGCCTGCCCTGGGGCGCGGAACTGCCCCTCGATCCGTTCTTCGGCATCCTCGGCACCGCGCCGCCGGCGGCCTGGGGGCGGGTCGGCACGCCGGTGCCCCGCGCCTTCGGCGGCAACATGGACAACAAGGAGATGCGGGTCGGCACGAGTCTCTACCTGCCGGTGTTCAACCCCGGCGGCGGCTTCTACGCGGGCGACGGCCACGGCGTGCAGGGCGACGGCGAGGTGTGCATCACCGCCCTGGAGACCGGGCTGACCGGCACGTTCCGCCTGACCGCGCGCAAGGACCTGCCGGGCGCGTGGCCCTTCGCCGAGACGCCCACCGACCTGATGTCGATCGGCCTGCACGAGAGCCTCGACGAGGCGATGCGCCAGGCCGTGCGCGAGATGGTGCGCCTCGTCTGCGCGCGCACGAGCCTCACCCGCAACCAAGCCTACATGCTCTGCTCGCTCGCCGGGAACCTGCGGATCACCCAGACGGTGGACGGCAACAAGGGCGTGCACATGCTGATGCCCAAGTCGGCCCTCGCCTCGGCGTGAGGCGGGACGGGCCTGCGTCTCAGTTCGCGCTTCGGACGAAGGCGAACCGGCCGACGCAGGCCTCGGCGCCGCGATGGCGTGGCACCGGCCGCGCCCCTGCGGGGGCGGTGCGGGCCGGCTCCGGTCGCGACGGTTGCACGAGCAGCGCCGCCCGGAGCCGCTGCACCTCCGCCCGGAGGTCGGCATTCTCCCGCTCGACCTGATCGAGCCGGGCCACGCCGGCCGGTTTCAGCCCGCCGAGCCGCCGCCGCCAGCGATAGAAGGTGCCCGGCGAGACATGCGCGCTCGCGCAGATCGCCGCGATCGGGATGCCCCGCTCGGCCTCGCCCAGCAGGAAGGCGATCTCCTCGTCCGTGTGCAGGGACCGACGCATGCGGAACCTCCCGGTTCTTCGACCTCGAACGCGCATCGGGCAAGCAAGAATTGCACCGGGGACGGCGCGGACGGGAGCCGTGCATCTGCGTGGGATCGTCTTCATTCGGACGTGACTGTATAGGCCGGCGTACGGCGACGGTTATGCAGTCCAATCAATTGCTATATTTTCCCAATAAAATAAAATGCCTGCGAAGCATCCAATATCGCTTCCAGCCATTGACGGGGGCCGGTTTTCCATCGGAGCGAGCGTTTTGGCCGATCCACCCTTCGTCAAAACGTTCGTCCAGAGCACGGCGGAGGTCGAACCGGGCCGCGCGTTCGAATACTGGCGGGACTCGCTTTCCGCATTGAGCGGCGTCGACATTCATACGACGAAGCCGGCGTCGTCGTTCTCGGCCGGTCGCTTCATCGCCCGGGCGACGCACAGCGTCCTGCTCCACACGAAAAGCGATCAGGTCGGGGTGACGCGTCTGGCGCATCACATCCGGCGGGACGACGACGATGCGGTGGCCATCGCGATGCCCCTGTCCGGTCGCGGATACTTCGAGCAGGGCAATCGCGGCGCGCGGAAGGCCCCGGGCGATATCAGTCTCGTCGATACCAACCGCCCCTATCAGGCCGGAGCGTACGAAGCCTACGCCGAGTTGCGGCTGCGGGTGTCACGCTCCCTGTTCCGCACCCATGTCGGCGAGCCGGACGTCTATGCGGGACGCATGATCCCGAGCGGCCCGCACAGCGCCCTCTTCGCGAGCTATCTGCAGACCTATGCGGGTTTGGTCGGGCGGATGTCCGATGCCGAGGCGAAAGTCGCCATCGAGGGCGCGCTGCACCTCATCCGCACCTTCACCGCCGCATCCGAAGGGCCCGTCTCGTCCGAGGCGCTGCGGTCCCTCGCGCTGGTCCATATCGAGCGCGGCCTGCACGACCCGCATTTCGGGCCGGACACGATGTGCAGGAGCCTGCAGGTGTCCCGCACCCGGCTCTACGCCGCGTTCGCGGACGGCGAAGGCGTCGTGGCGACGATCCGTGACGCGCGGCTCGACCGTGCGCGCACCTACCTGTCCCACCCGGCGCAGGCGCGCGAAAGCGTGGCCACGATCATGATCCGGTGCGGCTTCACCGATCCTTCGCTGTTCAGCCGCTCGTTCCGGCGGCGGTTCGGGATGGCGCCGCGCGATGTCAGGCCCCGCTGACCGAGGAGCCGGCGCCTCCCGGCTCACCGGCTGCCGCGCTGGGCGAAGACGGCGGGAACGGTGCGGATCAGGATCACGAGATCCCGCTTGAGGCTCCAGCCGGCGGCGTAGGCGAGATCGAGCGCGACGCGCTCCTCGTAGGTGGTGTCCGAGCGGCCGGAGACCTGCCAGAGGCCGGTGACGCCGGGCGGTACGGAGAAGCAGGCGGGGAAGGCCGAACCGTACCGCGCCATTTCGGCCTGCACGATCGGCCGGGGGCCCACGAGGCTCATGTCCCCGCGCAGGACGTTGATCAATTGCGGCAGCTCATCGAGGGATGTCTTGCGCAGCACGCGGCCGATGGCCGTCACGCGCGGATCGTCGGTGAGCTTGTGCGTGGCCTCCCATTCGGCCCGCGCCGCCGGGTTGGCGGCAAGATGGGCCGCCAGGGCCGCCTCGGCCTCCACCACCATGGTGCGGAACTTCAGGCAGCCGAAGGGCCGGCCCCGGCGACCCACGCGCTGGTGCCGGAAGATCGGCGACTTGCGGTCCCCCGCCCAGACCGCGCCGGCGACGAGGGCCAGGAGCGGCAGGAGCAGGACGAGGGTGACGCCCGCCACGATCACATCGATGGCGCGCTTGGCGGGGCGCTGCAGCCATCCGCGCCCCTGCGAAACGGACGCCGTCTCCGCTGGGACATAGGCCAAGGCCGCAGCGTCAGGGGCGATCGGCGCAGCAGGCGGCATGGTCCAGTCCTCCGGGTTGGCCCGTATCGGGTCTTGGTTTCGCGATGATCGAGACGCGATCGCTTAGTTTGGCGTATCGCCTCGCCGCGAGGCACGGCCGAACGTCTGATCCCAGCTGAGGGAGATGACGTTGCTCGACTTGTTTTCGGGGAGAACTTGGGCGTCGCTCCGACGCTTGCGCCTCGCTTGGCCGACCCAGCGGCGGATCAAGTCCGTGTCCCGGAAGCGCTGCGACCACCGGGCTTGCCGGACAGCTTTCGGCCGAGCGCAATTCCTGTCCGTCCGTCTCCCCGCCGACATCGCGTTAGGCCCTGTTCGCATGAGCTGAGCATGGCGCAGTCAGCTCTTATCGGTCGCCGGAGCTTGGCGCCCTCTTTGGCATGCCTAATAGCAGATGAACGCGCTCCGTCATTTGACTGCGTGTCCTAAAAACTTGGCTGGGCGTCTCGGGGGCGGAGGGCGGTGGTGGCTATAGTAGTATAGCGTGCCGACACCGCCCCGGTCTCACGCGGTCAGTCCGACAAAGGAAACTCCTAACGGGGCCGAAGGCCCTTCAGGGCGGTCCAGGCCGGCGCGAGAACGAAGCTCGTCAGCGGGATCAGCAGCAGGCCCACGACCATCCCGATCACCCCCGACACCGCCGCCGTGACCAGCCACTCGACGAAGCCCTTGGCGACGGGGACGAATGAGGCCGCGCCGTGGGCGGCCGCATGGGCGAGATGGGCGGGCGCGGCGACGCCGTAGCCCTCCAGCCCGTGCATCAGGATCCCGCCGCCGACCCAGATCATCGCCGCCGTCCCGATGACCGAGAGGATCTGGAGCAGGACCGGCATCCCCCGGACCACGCCGCGCCCCAGCCCCCGGATCAGGCTCCCCAGCGGCGGCCTCGCCGTGCTGCGGGCGAGGGCGAGGCCCGCATCGTCGGCCTTCACGATCAGCGCCACCACGCCGTAGACGCCCACGGTGATCCCGATGGCGACGAGGGCCAGCACCGCCGCCCGCATCCAGAAACTGCCCTCCGGCAGGGCGGCCAGGGTGATCGCCATGATCTCGGCCGAGAGGATGAAATCGGTCTTGATCGCGCTCGCCACGCGGCGGTCCTCCCGCGCCTGATCGCCCCCGGCGCCGCCCTGGTCCTCCTCCTCGCCGGCCGGGCCGTGATGGGGGAAGACGGCCTCGACCACCTTCTCGGCCCCCTCGTAGCAGAGGTAGGCGCCACCCAGCATCAGCAGCGGCGTGATCGACCAGGGGGCGAAGGCGCTGAGCGCCAGGGCGCCCGGCAGGAGGATCAGAAGCTTGTTGCGCATCGATCCCAGGGCGATCTTGCCGACGATCGGCAACTCACGCTCGGCCGCGAACCCGACGACGTAGCGCGGCGTGACGGCGGCATCGTCGATGACCACGCCCGCCGCCTTCGTTCCGGCGCTGGCGGCCTGCCCCGCGACGTCATCCAGGGACGCCGCCGCCGTCCTCACCATGAACGCCACGTCGTCCAGCAGCGCAATCAATCCGACGCTCACACGATGTCTCCTCGTCGGGGTGAGATCCCCCCTACAGACGAACCTCGGCGCGGTTTGATCCGCCGAACGACGAGGCCGCCAGGAACTGGGTTTCCCACGGGTTGTTAGCGGGGACGAAATGGTCGCCGACGCGGCCCGCATGCAAGGAGCCCCCATGGCAGAGGCCGTCGCCGACTTCTTCTGGAAGCGCCTCGCCGAATGGGGCGTGACCAAGATCTTCGGGTATCCCGGCGATGGCATCAACGGGCTTCTCGGCTCTCTCCAGCGCAATGATCTGCCCTTCGAGTTCATCCAGGTCCGCCACGAGGAGATGGCGGCCTTCATGGCCTCGGCCTATTCGAAGTTCACGGGGGAGGTCGGCGTGTGCCTCGCCACCTCCGGCCCCGGCGCGACCCATCTGCTGACGGGCATGTACGACGCCTATTCCGACCATGTGCCGATGCTCGCCATTGCCGGCCAGCAGGCGCGCAACGTCCACGGCGCGCATTACCAGCAGGAACTCGACCTCACGAGCGTGTTCAAGGACGTGACGGCCTACGTGCAGCAGGCCTCCTCCCCCGCGCAGGTCCGGCACATCGTCGACCGCGCCATGCGCATCGCCAAGGGCGAGCGGAAGGTGACGGCGATCATCCTGCCGAACGACCTGCAGGACGTCCCCTACGAGCCGCCCGTGCGCAAGCACGGCAACACCTTCTCGGGCGTCGGCTACACCCCTCCGAAGGTCGTGCCCTTCGAGGCCGACCTGCGCCGGGCCGCCGACGTGCTGAACGCCGGCAGGAAGGTCGCGATCCTCGTCGGCGCGGGGGCGCTCCACGCCACCGACGAGGTGATCGCGGTGGCCAACAGGCTCCAGGCCGGCGTGGCGAAGGCCCTGCTCGGCAAGGCGGCCCTGCCCGACGACCTGCCCTTCGTGACCGGCACGATCGGGCTCCTCGGCTCCAAGCCTTCCTCCGACATGATGGCCGGGTGCGACACCCTCCTGATGATCGGCTCCGGTTTCCCCTGGGCCGAGTTCCTGCCCGAGGAGGGGCAGGCGCGAGGCGTGCAGATCGACATCGCCCCGGCGATGCTGTCGCTCCGCTACCCGATGGAGGTGCCGCTCTGCGGCGACTCGGTCGAGACGCTGAACGCCCTGCTCCCCCTGCTGGAGCAGAAGAAGGAGGGCGGCTCCTGGCGCAAGGGCATCGAGAAGGGCGTCGCCGCGTGGTGGAAGGAGGCGGAGGACCGGGCCATGGCCAAGGCCAACCCGGTGAACCCGCAGCGCGTGACCTGGGAGCTCTCCCCGCGCATGCCCGAGCGGGTGATCGTGACCTCGGATTCCGGTTCCTGCGTCAACTGGTATGCCCGCGACCTGAAGATGCGCCGGGGCCAGATGTGCTCGCTCTCCGGGGGGCTCGCCTCCATGGGCGCGGCGGTGCCCTACGCCATCGCGGCGAAGGTGGCCCATCCCGACCGGCCGGTGATCGCGCTGGTCGGAGACGGCGCCATGCAGATGAACAACATGGCCGAACTGATCACGGTGGCGAAGTACCGCCACCGCTGGTCGAACCAGACCTTCGTCTGCTGCGTGTTCAACAACGAGGACCTGAATCAGGTCACGTGGGAGCAGCGCGTGATGGAGGGCAACCCGAAATTCGAGGCGAGCCAGACCATCCCGAACGTGCCCTACCACAAGTTCGCGGAGCTGATCGGCCTGAGGGGGATCTACGTCGATGACCCGGCTGAGGTCGGTGCCGCCTGGGACGAGGCGCTGGCGAGCCCCGTCCCGGTGGTGCTGGAGGTGAAGACCGACCCCGAGGTGCCGCCCCTGCCGCCCTTCTTCACCCTGGATCAGGTGAAGAACTTCATGTCGATGCTCGGCAAGGGCGACCCGAAGGAGCGCCACCTGCTCGTGGACACCGCCCGGCAGATGCTGAGCTCGGTCCTGCCCGGCGACCGGAAATAGGTTCGCGCCGGAGCCGGCCTGGAATTAGGCCGCCGGGGCCGCCAGTGCGAGCCGGGTGCCGAGCACCCGATGCAGGATGCGGCCGAGTTGCTCGGCCGAATAGGGCTTGTGCAGCAGGGCGAAGCCGTGGTCGCTCTCCTGCGCGAGGACGTGGCTGTAGCCCGAGGTCAGGATCACCGGCAGGTGAGGCAGGCGCTGCTGCAATTCCCGGGCGAGGGCGACCCCGCCCATGCCCGGCATCACGACGTCCGAGAAGACCAGATCGAACCCGTTCCCGTCGTCGCCGAGCCTTTCCAGGGCCTCCTCGGCGTTGCCGGCCCAGGTCGGCCGGTAGCCCAGATCCTCCAGGATCTGCGTCGCGAACTGGCCGACCCCGACATTGTCCTCCACGACGAGGACGCTCTGTCCGCAGCCGAGGGGGGCCAGCCCCTCCTCCCGCTCGCGCTCGCCCGTGGGCATCTCCGACACCGCCACCTCGGGCAGGTAGAGGGTGAAGGTGGTGCCCTCGCCGACGACGCTGCGGACATCCACGTCGCCGCCCGATTGCTTGGCGAAGCCGAAGACCTGGCTGAGCCCGAGGCCCGTGCCCTTGCCCACCTCCTTGGTGGTGAAGAAGGGCTCGAAGATCCGCCCGATCCGGTCCTGGGGGATGCCGATGCCCGTGTCGGTCAGAGCGATCGCCACGAAGGGCGTCCCGGAGCCGGCATGGCCCCGGACCGCCGGCAGCGCCGCGCCGCAGGTGACGCGCAGGATGAGGGTGCCCTCCCCGTCCATGGCATCCCGGGCATTGACCGCCATGTTGACCAGCGCGGTCTCGAACTGGCTCACGTCCGCGCGGATGTGGCAGTTCGAATCCGGCGCCTCGATCAGCACCTGCACCCGCGCGCCCGTCAGGGTGTCGAGCATGTCGGCGATGGCGCGCACCCGCTGGCCGGCGCTGAACACCTCGGGCTTGAGCGCCTGCCGCCGGGCGAAGGCCAGGAGCTGCCCGGTGAGCTTGGCCGCCCGGTCGACCGTGTCCGACACGGCGTCGAGGTAGCGGCGCTTGCGGGCCTCCGGCAGGTCGGGCCGGCGCAGGAAATCCACCGACGAGCGGATGATCGTCAAAAGGTTGTTGAAGTCGTGCGCCACGCCGCCCGTGAGCTGGCCGACCGCCTCCAGCTTCTGCGATTGGCGCAGGGCCTCCTGGGCTTGCAGCAGCGCGTCCTGGCCGCGCAGCCGCTCCGAGACGTCCATGACGAACTGGTAGCAGCCGGTGCGCTCGCCCCGTTCGTTGCGCAGGGTGCGGAAGCTGATCTCGTAGGCCGGGCGCGCCCGGTCGGAATCGCCGAATTCCTGGACGAAGGTCATTTCCTCGCCCGCGAGCCCCCGCCCCCACCCGGCCTTCACCTGGGCCTGATGCTCCGGTTGGTCGGCCAGGAGGTCGAGCATGTTGTCGCCGACCTTGGGCCGCACGCCGTAGATGCGCGCGAACTCGTCGGCATTCGCCTGGTTGATGGCCAGGATGGTGTAATCGAGATCGGCCGCCATCACCATGATATCGGTGCGCTCGACGATCGTGGCGAACAGGTTGCGCTCGGCGGTGCGCTCGGAGACCTGCTGTTCCAGGGTCTCGTTGAGGTGCTGGAGCCGGCGCTCGCTCTCGGCCAGCCGCTGCTCGGCCTCCCGGCGCTCGCTGAGATCCACGGTGACGATCAACAGGTTCCTGAAGCGCCCTTGCGCGTCGTCCAGGCGCCGGATGCTGCTGCTCACCCAGACCGGCGTGCCGTCGGGGCGGCGGTAGATCTTGTCGAGGCCGGCGCCGTACCCGGTCTCGAGGGCCTGCGCCAGCGTCGCCGCGCTCTGCGCGATCGAGAGGGGATCGGTCACATCGGCGACGCCCCGTTGCAGCAACTCCTCCGCCGGGCGCCCGAGGATGCGGCACAGTTCGGTGTTGACCCGCAGGAAGCGGCCCTCGGCATCCACCTCGGACAGGCCGACGGAGGCGCCCGCGAAGATCGCCGCCAGATGCTCCTCGCTCTCGCGCAGGGCGACCTCGGCGCGGGCGCGCTCGATCGCGGTCTTGACGCGCTCGCCCACCTCCCGGATCAGCGACCCCTCCTCTGGGGTCCAGGCGCGCGGGACCGCGCTCTGCACCGCCAGCAGGCCGACCCATTCCTCCCCCCGGAACAGCACGACGTCGACGAAGGCCCCGACCTCGCGCGCGCCCAGGCCGGCCCGCGCTTCGCGGTTGAACCGGGGGTCCGAGGGGACGTCCTCGACGGCGACGACCCCGCCGTCGCGATAGGCGGTCAGGAGGTCGGGCCCGAAGGCCGCCAGCGAATGCCGGCCGACGATGGTGCCGACGCCGTCGATGTACTCGCGCTCGACCGTCATCAGGCTGCCGGCGATCTCGGCGTAGAAGACGCGGCTCGCGCCGACCCGCGCCCCGAGGCGATGGGAGGCCACCTCGGCGATCTCGGCCGGCGTGCTCAGGGGCCGGAGCGCATCGCTGAGAGCGAGGAGGAAGGATTGCCGCTCCTCGGTCTCGCGGCGGCGGCTTTCGCCGAGCGCGTGGCCCGCGCCTTCGGTGCAGGTGCCGTACAGGCCGTCCACGCCGCCGGCCGAATTGCGGACGGGCACGCAGGACAGAGAGACCCAGGGGGCGCCCGTACCGTCCGCGTGGACGGCGCGGCCGGCCCAGGCCTCTGCCAGGAGCGGTTCCAGATCCGCCGCGACCGGGTGCCGGACCTCGCGATAATCGCGGCCGAGGGCGGCCGGATGCGCCCCCCCGAGGAGCCGGGCATAGGCGTCGTTGTAGAGGAGCCGTCGCTCCGGCCCCCAGAGGATGAAGGTCGGCTGGTTCGTGCCGAGCATGACGCCCACGAGCGTCGCGAGGTTCGCCGGCCATGTCGCGGGATCGCCGAGGGGGGACTTGGCCCAATCGTGCTCGCGCAGGGCCAGCCCCGTCGCGCCACCATCCATCAGGCAGACCGGGATGCACATCGTCGCGTTCGGTCTCTCGTGCATCGGGTCGCGCCGGGCCGCCCGGGATCGCGGCCGCCGATTCGAAGCGTGGCACGATCGCAGTAAAGGAAGGCCCCTTCGAGGCAGACCCGGGAGCCCCGCCATCCGGCAGGCGACCTCAACGAGCGGTCTCACGAGTGATCGAGCTTGTCAAAGCCGCCGCTCCGTCGGCGCCGTCCGCCCGGACGTGCCTGTGCCATCGACGGTTGATCTCGCGCGCCGCGCAGCTAGCTGAGGCGGGAATCCACAGGAGGAGAGTGCCCGTGTTCAGTCACGTGATGGTCGGTACCAACGACATGGCCCGGTCGAAGGCCTTCTACGACGCCCTGTTCGCTGCCATGGGCGGCAAGCCGGGCCAGGAGGATCCGCTGGGCCGCGTGCTCTACTTCCATCGCGGGGCGCTGTTCATGATCAGCAAGCCCATCGACGGGCAGCCCGCCACCGTGAGCAACGGCGGCACGATCGGCTTCGGCTTGGAATCGCCGGAGGAGGCCGATGCGTGGCACCGGGCCGGGACCGAGAACGGCGGGACCGCCGTCGAGGACCCGCCGGGCGAGCGCAACGGCTCCGCCGGCCGGCTCTACCTCGCCTATCTCCGCGATCCCGACGGCAACAAGCTCTGCGCCCTCCACCGCCTCGGCTGAGCGGAAAGGGGAAGGCCGCGCGCCGGCCCTATCGGGCGGCGGGCGGCTCGGCGGCGGCGACCGGGATCGGCGTCGCCGCGAAGGGGGTGGAGACCTGCGTCCGGGGCGTCTTCTCGTAGAAGACGTTGCCCCCGGCCGCCGCCACGTAATGCATGTTCTTGTAGGGGAAGTGATAGCCGGCGGTGTGGAAGAACATCGCCTTCCCGACCTTGGGGTGACGCTCGCCGGCCAGGACCGCATCGGCCACCTCGGCGATCCTGTCGAGGTCCTTCTCCTGCATCGGCTTCGTGAGCACGCCGCTGGCGAACTGGCCGGGCTGGCCCACCACCGCGCAGATGCCGCCCGGAAACATCGCGGCTTCCATCCGGTTCATCACGACCGTGCCCACGGCCAGCAGGCCCTCGGCGTCATTCCTCTTGGATTCGAAATACATCGCCCGCCCGAGGCAATCGCGCTCCTCGTCCGTGACCTGAAGGGCGGTCCTCTGGATGGCGAGCCCGCCCGTGGCGGTGGGATTCACGGAGTTGCAGGCGCTCAACCCGGCGCTCAGGAGCAGGATTCCGATCCGCGCTGTCGAAGAGATCGCCTCGGCACGTTGCATGCGGCTTCGCTGTCCTCTGCCAGGGAGGCTCCGCTCCCGGGTTGCTCGATGGTGGCCTCAACGTCTCGTCTACGGTCGAGCTTAACCGCCACTTCTGGGCGATGATGTGGCAAAGGTTCGAGGCGCTGGGCCGCGACGCAGGAATCGAAATCCGCCGTTCCAGCGGCTTATCCCCAGTTTCCCTGCTTGCAAATCGCTCACGCGAGCCGCAGAACATTCGCGCCTCCTGTCCGTGTAAGATCACGACGAATAGCGAATGCGTATGGGTGCGGCCGGGCGAAAGACATGGGACTGTTCGAAGCGCTATTTGTATTCGGCCGCCGTGATTTTGACTTAGCCCTGATGCGGGCCAGCATGCTCTTTGACGAAGAATTCTATATCGGCCGATATGGGCTTCGCGCGGGAATTGACGGGGTCAGGCATTTCTGTAGGCGAGGATGGAGACACGGTTACGATCCATCGCTATTTTTTGACACCGTGTTCTATCTTGAAAAATACCCCGACGTCCAAAGATCGGGGCTGAATCCCTTGGTCCATTACCTGAGATTCGGCGCGCGGGAGCGGAGGGTCCCAAGCCCGTTCTTCGATATCGATGCCTTCTGCGAGGCGCATCGGGACAGGATGGCACCCGATGCCAATCCCGCCGAACTCTGCATCGCGTGGTATGGCAGCTACGAGTGGGCGGAGCGGCTGGGATCGTCCACGGACGTCGGCCCCGAGGTGGCGGCACTCTTCCGCAAGCATTTCGATGAAGCGTTCTACCGTTCCATGAACCCCGATGTCGAAAGATCGCGGATGAGGCCGTACGAGCACTTCATCGCCCACGGGCAACACGAGGATCGCGATCCGGCGCCCGGTTTCGACATCTACGAATACAAGCGCGAAATCTTGAGGAGCCGGCCGCCCTACACCAATCCCCTCGTGCATCGCGTCCGGATCGCCGACCGGATGGGCGCGCCGGGCTACGGGGCGAACGGGATCGTGCTGGATCCCGTATCCGCCGATCCGCCGGGGGGCCTCACGCTCGGCGTCCACGCGCATTGCTACTATCCCGAATTGATCGCGGAGTTGCTGCCGCGCTTGCGCTCGCTGCCGCCCATGGCGGTGGCCGTCATCACGGTCGTCTCCGAAGCCGACAGGGTGTTCGTCGAGAACGTCTGCCGGCGGGACTGGCGCGACGGGCGGTATGAGCTCCGCGTGGTGCCGAACCGGGGGCGCGACCTCGGCCCGCTCCTCGTCGGGTGCCGGGACCTGTGGTTCGATTGCGACATCCTGCTCCACGTCCACACGAAGCGCAGTCCGCATGTCGCCTGGGGTGACGATTGGCGCCGCTACCTGTTCGACCAGACGATGGGATCGCCCGCCCTCGTCGCCACGATCCTGCAGACCTTCGCGGACGCGCCCGATCTCGGATGCCTGTTCCCGCGAAACTTCCACATGATCCGTCGCTACACGGCGGAGGAGGCCAATGCCGGCAGGATCGATGCGGCGTTGCGCCGGCTCGGCCACGACGGCTTCCCCTGGCGGGGCAGCGATTACCCGGCCGGCGCGATGGCGTGGTACCGTACGGCGCCGCTGCGGCCCCTCATCGACGCCTACGGCACCCTCGAACGCTTCGAGGACGAGCGCGGCCAGCTCGACGCGACCTTCGCCCACGTCCTCGAACGACTATTGCCGATCGTGGTCCGCGCGTCGGGAAGCCGGGTCGTCAGCTACATCACGCCCCGCCGGGCGCAGCCGGCGCCCCTGGCCGGTCTCCCGATGCGGGAGGATTCCGCTGCCACCGTGCCGGCGCGATGGCAGCGCGACACACCGCGCATCGCCCGCCACCCGCTCCAGCCCCTTGCCCCCCTCGCCCGGGTCCACGACGCGCGGGCCCTCGACATCCACTGGATCATCCCCTCCTTCGGCCGAGGCGCGGGCGGGCACATGACGATCTTCCGCATGGTCGAGCGCCTGGAGGAGTTCGGGCACCATCAGACCGTCTGGATCCAGAATGCCGTCACCTTCCGCGATCAGGCCGCCGCCAGGACGGCGATCAGGGACTGGTACAGGCCCATCGGCGAGAGGGTCCATGTCCGCTTCCTCCCGGAGGACGTGCGGGAACTGGCCGGCGATTGCCTGATCGTCACCGATTGCTGGACCGCTTTCCCCGCCGCGCAGGCGCGGAACTTCAAGGAGCGGTTCTATTTCGTGCAGGATTACGAGCCGAGCTTCCATCCGATGGGAGAGCTGCAGCTCCTCGCGGAATCGACCTACGATTTCGGCTTCCCCACCCTCTGCGCCGGCCGGTGGCTGACCGACCTGATGAGCGCGCGCGGCCTCTGGGCCCGCAACTGGGACCTCTGCGCCGACCACGAGGTCTATTATCCGGGGCCGGCGCGGAACGTGCCCCCGAAGGTCCTGCGCATCGCATTCTACGCCAGGGGCTACACGCCGCGCCGGGCGGTCGGCCTCGGGTTTGCGGCTCTGGAAGACCTGCATCGGCGGGGCGTCGCCTTCCACGCCGACCTGTTCGGCGAGGCCGACCTCGCGGTCCCGTACGACTTCCCCCACACGCAGCACGGCATCCTGAGCCCGGAGGCGCTGGGTGACCTCTACCGGGACAGCGACATCGGGCTCGTCTTCTCGGCGACCAACTATTCGCTGATCCCGCTGGAGATGATGGCCTGCGACCTGCCGGTGGTGGAGATCGACGCGCCGAGCACCCGCGCGATCTTCCGCGACGGCGAGGTGAGCCTCGCCAAGCCCCTGCCCCACGCCATCGCCGACGCGATCGAGGCGCTGATGGCCGATCCGCAGCGCCGGGAGCGGCAGCGGCGGAAGGGCCGCGACTTCGTGGCGACCACGTCCTGGGCGCGGAGCGCGCGGATGGTCGAGGCCGCCCTGTTCGAGCGGCTGGGGGAGCGCGGCTTCAGCCCCGTCGATCCGGAGCGGTGCCTCGCGCCGAGCGTCCATCGCGGGCGGCGGGTGTCGGTGTTCATCCCGACCTTCAATGCGGGGCCCGAGTTCGCGCGCGTCCTCGACGCCGTCCTCGGCCAGCGCTGTGCCTTCCCCTACGACCTGCTCGTCATCGACAGCGGCTCGACGGACGGCACGCCCGATCTCGTCCGCCGCCGCCGGGACCCCCGCCTGCGGCTGGAGACGATCCCGAACGCGGAGTTCCAGCATGGCCGGACGCGCAACCGCGGCATCGAACTGACGGACGGGACCTTCGTCGCGATCCTCACGCAGGACGCCCTGCCCCGGAACGACCTTTGGCTCGCCTACCTGATCTCGGGCTTCGATCGCGGGGCGCGGGTGGCCGGCGTGATCGGCCGGCACGAGGCCTATCCCGAACACGACGCCTTCATCCGCCGCGACCTGGCCGAGATGTTCGACGCCCTCGCCCTGCTGCCGCCGGTCATCGACCGCGAGACCGGCCTGCCGAGCTTCTTCCATCCCGGCGGCGGCCTGTGGCGCCGGGTGCGGCAATTCTATTCCGACAACAACTCTGCCATGGCGCGGGCCGCCTGGGCGGTCCTGCCCTATCCCGAGATCCCGTGGGGCGAGGATCAGGTCTGGGCCGACGAGATGCTACGGGCGGGCTTCCAGAAGGCCTACGTGAACGAGGCCGTCGTCTTCCACTCACACCCGATCGCGTGGACCCGGCACGCCGCCACCGCGCGGACCGAGGGCGCGTTCTGGGGGCGGCATTTCGGC
>Ga0182229_1000112_pt1 | contig 21110 bp, 17 predicted proteins | sample G6R1MG_32_FD_129663 | JGI IMG/M metagenome (GOLD analysis project Ga0182229, IMG submission 129663) | Miscanthus phyllosphere microbial communities from Michigan, USA - G6R4_MAIN_07NOV2016_LD1 MG | ecosystem: Host-associated > Plants > Phyllosphere > Phylloplane/Leaf | place: USA: Michigan...
CCCCGGGACGGAAGACGTAGCCCAGGCCGCTTGACCTGATCACTCGTCCATCCGCCCTACTCGGAACGCCAACGGCAATACGTGACTTCCGTAACTCAATGGGCCGGATTGCTGCGGCGACCTTACGACCTCGTGAGACCGGAACATCCACTCGGCGTACTTGGCAACAATCGCTTCGGCGGTAGGCCTCTTCCGTCCCATGATGCCATCCTCCACATGGCGCGAAGACATATCTCGGCGAGGACCACTTTTCAGGCGGCAGGCCAATCGCCTTCCCGGACGCGAAAGCGTCCAGTGACGTGTTGATGCGGGGCTCGCCGCTTACAGTTGCGGGGGCAGCCGCGGCCTCGGGCGCAAACCCTCACCGCGTTCCCTTTTGATCCTCCGGGGAGGAACCGTCGGCGGTCAGCAGGCCCGCTCAATCCGCGGGCGTCGATGCGGCTTCGTGCTTTCAAGCCGTGTGTGGTCCGCCGGCGACAACCAAGGGTACGGCGCGGCTCGTTCACTCGGTGCACAGTGTCCGTGTCACCGACCATCTGTCTGCAAGCGTACTGGCAGGGATCCTTTTCAGGTGTTCGCATGGGAACGGCGAACAGCGTTCGCTTGAGGTCTGGCTTTCATCCGCAGCAGTCGTTCGCACAAGGGCTGGTTACGCAGCTTAATCAGCGTCGGCTTGCGACCCGCCCCGGTCGTCCAGGTTTCCTGACACGATGCCCCGAAGCTGACATTCCGCCAACGAACTACATCCGCGACGGGGTGCCTTCTGGCGGGCCTGAAGGATCCGGGTCGAAGCCTCTCCCGACACCCCTCGGCACACCGCCTGCGGCAAGCCCCGCGAGGTCGGCGCAACCGTGCGGGGCCGCATTCTCGGGGATCAGCGTTGAACGAAGCGCCGCGCATACGCGCTCGATGTCGTCCCGGTCGAGGTCGAGAGAAAAAGGCAAACCCAATAGCTCGGCGCCCGCGCGATCGGTCGTCGCCAGGTCGCCGACACACGCATACCCGCTGAAAGCAGGGTGCCTGTGCACCGGTGGCCAGTACCAGCGGCGCGTCTCGATCCCCACCCCGGACAGGGCCTGGATGTGGCGATCGTCGATCGTCTGCTTGACGCGGACACACAGGTTCGACGGTGCGGTGCGCGCCGTCGCCAGCCGCAGGCCGGCTTCCGGGTCCGACGTCTGCAAGAGGTGGGCATAGGTATCATAGAGGCTCGTCCACCGTTCGAGCGTTCCGGGCCAGCGCGCCAGCGCCGCAAGACCGAGCGCGGCATGGTACTCGCTCAGCTTGGCGTTCGTGCCGACGGCACGGACCCGGCCCGTGTCGAAGCCGAAATTGGACAGCGAGCGCACGCGGCGAGCCATGGCGGCATCCCGCGTCGCGACGACGCCGCCCTCGCCAGCCGCGATCGGTTTGGTCGCGTGCAGGCTGAACACGGCACTCGTCGTCCGGCCGACCCGCTGACGCCCCACCACCCCGGCGGCGTCGATCAGGACCGGCAGCCCGGTCTCGGCCGTGAAGGCATCCCAGGCATCCGGGTCGTGCACCTCGCCATGGACGGCTACGGTGAGGACGGCGCGGACGTCCGTCTCCGAGGCGGCGCGGCGGGCGATGTCCGGGGTCATCACCAGGCGTCGGTCGTCGATATCGCCGAAGACCGGGATCAGGCCGGCGCGCACGATCGCGGTCGCGCTGGCCGGGAAGGTCATGGACGGGACGAGCACGCGCGAGCCCGCCCGCAACCCGAGGGCGGTGAGCGCGAGTTCCAGGCCGAGCGTTCCGCTCGACACGGTCACCGCATGCTCGGCCCGGATCAGAGCCGACAACGCCTCTTCCAGTTCGCGGTTCAGGGGACCGAAGTTGGTGTAGTGCCGGTTGTCGTCGATCCTCCGGAGCCAGGGCTCCAGATCGTCGAACGTCGGCAGGTTCGGGATCAGGACCTTGAGACGCCGGTCGTGCGCAGCCGGGTCCATGCCTACGCCCGATAGCCGAAGTGGTGCTGCGCGCATCGGGCGAAGCGGTCGACCTGCCGTGCGAGCCGGATCGATCGCAGCCGGTACCACGCCCGGCTGATCGGCAGGGACCGCGCCGCCCTGTCCAGGCGGCCCGGATCCCAGCCGACCGCCACCCCGCACCCGAGATTGCGCCGGACGACGGCGTCGTGATCGAACGTGGGATGGGGAACGAGGATGACGGGGCAGCCGCAGTGGATGGCCTCGGTGACGGCGGCGGTTCTCTCCCAGGTGACGAGGGCCCGGCTCGACCGGTAGAGCGCGGCCATCGTGGCCGGGTCCCGGGGGGTCTTGTACGAGACGAGCGTGCGCGGACGGACCCAGTCCGGAATGGACGCGGGATCGGGCTCGACGCGCGACGAGTAGAGCAGGAAGCCGTGTCTCTCCGCGGCCGGCGCGCCCCCGTGATAGACGGTCGTGTCGAGCGTCGGGATGCGCAGGCGCCGCGACCTGACACCCTTGGGAACGAATTCGTCCGCGTAATGGATGAAGTAGTCGGACTTGCCGTAATCCGCCATCGCCGTCCTGGTGATGAGCCCGGGCTTGTTCAGCAGATAGCGGACGATGCGCTCGCTCGAGAAGACGTTCTCCTTCAGGATCTCGGGATAGACCGCGATATCCTCGCCTCCGTCGGCGCGGAACTGCCTGACCTTTTCCTGATCCATGAAGCGCGTGAACAAGTGCGGGGGAGCGTTCCTGCCGGAGATGTAGGCGTCGTGCCCCAGGCGGTTGAGATGATGGCAGAGGAGATACAGGCACCGTATCCCCGAGCTGAGATGCGTGTAGTCCGGAGCCCAGATGATGAAGGTCGGTCTCGTACCCGCCCGGCGGGCGCTCATGCGCCCGCGTTCCGATCCGATGCGCTCCACTCGCCGGTCGAGGCCAGCGTCTCCAGGTCGGAGCGGGCGAACGGCATGAACAAGGCGTTGCGCTCGACGGCGTTCCCCGACACCCGATCGGCTGCCGCCGCATCGACGTCGGGCGGAACGACACCGAAATGCCGGAGGGCCGCGACCACGAGATTCCGCCCGAGATGGGTCCGTGCGATCGTCGTGCCGACGAAGCGGGCATTGAGCTCGTAGGGAACGTAGCGTCCGTCGGGCAGGAGCTTGCCCTGGAGGTTCAGGGGGCCGACATGCCCCAGCGCGCCGAAGACCGCCGCGTACCGGTCCAGCGTGTCCCGCATGACCGGTTCGTCGACGAGTTCGAGATCGACATGCATCCCGCCCTGGGCATGTCCCCTGGACAGGCACGAGGCGACCAGCGAACCGCGATCGAGAACCATGTCGATGCCGTGATCCAGGCTGTCGACGGACCATTTCCAGGGAATGCCCAGGTGGCCCGACCACGAGGTCAGGCTGTCCGCGAAGGTGTCGGGGGCCAGCGGTTCCTGGAACACGAACCGGCCCGTCTCCAGGCAGGCGTCCAGTTGCCGGTCGTCGGTGACGAGGAACACGGATCGGCTGGCATGCCCGCCGTGGCGCAGCTTGCTCACGACCGGGAAGCCGCACCGCGCCACGAGGCGGCGGACGTCGGGTTCGGCTACCGCCGATTCCGCGAAGGCGAGGCCGTGCTCTCGTGCGAACAGAAAGGTCTCGTACTTGTCGTTGAACGCCGGAACGAGGGAGCGCGGGGGCGACAGGAACAGGGTGTCCGGGAAGGCCCGCTGCAGGTCCGCCAGCAACGGCAGTTCCTCGTCCCGCCCCGCAATCACCGCCGCAGGGCCTTCCTGCGCGATCAGCCGTGCGAGCGCGGAACGCCACGCTTCGCCCTGTTCGGTCTTCGGAACGAGAACGGTCCGGTCCGCCAGATAATTGCCGGCAGCCTTCGGGTTGGAGTTCGTTGCGACAAGACGGACGTGCGTGCGTATTGCGGCCAAACTCTCGACGACGCCGATCGCCGATCGGCTGCCGATACTCGTCAGCAACACTGTCCGCATAAGACCCCCGGCAGATGCAACGCGCCCGATCCCGTGCGTTCCCATGGTTGTATGTGCTTGTCAAACAACGCGGAAATGCGTGACAATACGGCATTGTGACATGGGAGATTTCGGCAATCTGTCGGGATGATCCCGGTGCGTCGGCACTGGCGGCGGGGGGCACGTCCGCCCTATCCTCCCGGCCGACGGCGTCGCCGCTCAGGCGACCCGCCAGCCGTCCCGTTCGAGAACGAGCACGCTGCCCTGGGGAACGTCGGCCCTGGCCGCCGTGTGGGTGTCGAGATGGCCGAACAGCACGAACAACGCGCGGGCGACGCCGCCGTGGGCCACGATCACCGTCGGACGGTCGAGTTCGGCCAGCAGCGTGGACACACGCTCGGCGAGCATCGCGTAGCTTTCGGCGCCCGCTCCATCAGGGCGGAAGGTCCAGCGTTCGCGATCGCTGGCGGCGACGCCGACCGGATCGAGACGCATGATCTCCTCCCAGGTCAAACCCTCCCATGAGCCGAACCCGATCCCCTTGAGGCGGGGGTCGGTGCGGTAGCCGGCGGCCGGAAGTCCGTTGTGGCTGCGGAGCAGCTCCATGGTGCGGGTCGCGCGCATGAGGGGGCTGGCGAGGAAGGTCGCCTTCCCGAGGCGGTCACCGGCGACCCCGGCGAGCTTCGCGGCCGCCTGCGCGGCCTGATCCAGGCCCGTCGCGTTGAGCGGGAGATCGCGCTGTCCCTGAATCCGATTCTCGGTGTTCCAATCGGTCCGTCCGTGCCGCACGAACCAGACCGGGGGACGGTCGTTCGCGCCGGCCCGTCGCACCCCGAGCCATCGAAGGGCCGTGAGGCCGAACGCACGCATCTGCCTGGGAATGGGCGATCTCCTCCGAGGCGAACGCATCGCCTGCGCTTCGGCACGGTGGCGGCGCGGGTATAGTCAGCGCCGGACTCGGCGGCAAGGATCTCGGCGGCAAAGATCTCGGCGGCAAGGATCTCGGCGGCAAGGATCTCGGCGGCAAGGACGGGCGTGTGGAACCGGCGGCGCCTCGACGGCGGCTCCCTCGAAGGGGGCGACGATCCGGCAAGCGCCGTGGGCGTCCCGCCAGACGAGCTGGAAGCGCCGCAGCATCGGAAGATTGCAGGCGTCGCAGGCTTCCTTGAACTTGGCCAGCCGCTCGGACGGGACCAGGGCGTGGTTCCAGGCGGCATCGTCGAACAGCACCTCGCCGTCGTGGATCGCCATGTCGGGCCTGAGCCGGAAATCGACGTAGCCGACGTCGTGGAGAAACGCGCCGATCGCGCTGCGCCGGGCCGGCCTGACGACCTCGGCGAAGACGATGGGCCGATGCCGGAGAATGGTCTCGCGCGCGCCCCGCAGGAAGGCGTGCTCGTGGCCTTCGATGTCGACCTTGATCACGGCGATCGTGTCCGTGATCGCGAGATCGTCGAAGCGCTTCACGGGGACCTCGATCGCCGAATGCGTCCGCTGGAAGCCCGGTTCGAGCGTCGCGCTCGTCTCGATGAGCCCGTGTCCGGGATCGGGCAGATGGAGGGCGGCCGTGCCCGCGTGCTCGCTCAGAGCCGCCTCGACGAGCGTCACCCGCCCGGTGAGATCGTTGGCGGCGAGGTTGCGCTTGAGGATCTCGACGACGGGGGGCAGCGGTTCGAAGGCGATGATCCTTCGGTCCGGTGCCACCGTGCCGGCCATGACCGAGTAGACGCCGGTGTTGGCGCCGACATCGACGAAGAGCCCCTCCGTGCGCAGGAGCGTGGCCATCATCAGGAAGGGCAGCGGAGCCTCGTAGCTGCCGGACGCGATCTGCCGGGCGACGAGATCCATGTCGTCGGAGGCGTCCATCCGGAACGCGTGTCCGGCGAAATCGATCGTTATGAAGCTCAAGGACTCACCTTCGTCGGCGGTGAAGACGGGTGCGGATCCCGGTGCCACGGTACCGGCCGGGACAGGGGAGCCGGACCGACGCCGCGAGGCACGCCCTCGATCCGGGACGCCCCCGGATCCGGCCAGAACCGGGCGTAGAGTTCCACGAGGTCCGCGCCCTGATCCGCCATGGTTCGGAGCGACGACGGGGGCAAGGGCGGACTTTGAAGGAAGCGCTCCGGGTTCGCGTCGATGAGCCTCAGCACCCGCAGCAACGCGTCCGGGCCGCCCACGTCGATGCGGAAGCCGTCGACGTCCTCGACGATCTCCTCGCCGACGGCGCCGCGGTCGCTCGCCACCACCCAGAGCCCCGCGGCCCGGGCCTCGCGCGTGACGAGCCCGAAGCTCTCCGGCCAGAGCGAGGGGGCGAGCAGCACGTCGAGGTCCGCGTAGAGGTGGCAGACGCGCTCCTGCGCCATCCTGCCCACGATGCGGACCGGCGTCGTCCCCCAGATCTCCTCGCGCAGATAGTCGCCGTCGTGGGCGTGGTCGACGACGGTCATCGAGAGCCGGTCGAAGGCGTGCGCGCGCAGCACGGCCTCGATCAGCACCGCGCCCTTGTGCACCGTGCGTCCGCCGATCTGCCCCAGGCGCACGCGTCCGGTCGCGCTCGGCCGGCGCTCGGCCCGCGGCAGGATCGAGACGCCGTTCGGGACCGCGACCGTCCGCGGATGGCCCGCGGCGCGATAGAGGTCGGCGAAGGCGTTCGAGACGGCCAGGAGCCCGGCCGCGCCCTCCATCAGGCGCGCCAGCCCGCGCCGGCGCGCGATCGACGCGATGGGCGTGACGCTGCGGTTCAGGCTGTCCCGCAGGGGATCGGAGGACGGGATTCTCACCTGCCCGTCCTCGTCGACGAGGAACTGGAAATCCGAGATCCACCACGCGTCGTGCAGCGTGATGAGATAGGGCAGGCCCCGTTCGGCCACGGACTCCACCACCGATGCCGTCAACTGCTGCACGCAGTGAAAGTGGACGAGATCCGGCTCGAACCGATCGAGCAGCGCCCCGAACGGCGTCTTCATCTCCGGATCGAACCCGCGCCAGTCCCCCTGAGCCGACTGGCTCGGCGCGATGCGGTAGACCGGCACGCCGCGATAGGCGTCGATCCGGGTCCGATAGGCCGGCTCGGCACCGGAATCGACGGCGACGACGGCGATCTCGAACGCGTCGGCGGCGTGGTCGAGGAAGTGATCGACGTTGTCGCGCACGACGCGCGTCGCGCCGCCGACGGTCTGCGGCGGAAAGTAGACGGCGACCACGAGGAGGCGCGGTTTGCCACGCGCGCCGGTTCCGGTCGTGGCGCCCGGCACCTGCGCGACCGTGGCCGGTGCGCCCGGATCGCGCTTGCCGGCCGTACGGGCCTTCGCGGGGGGCGGCAGGAAGCCGGAGAGGATGTCGGCCGCCCCGTCGAGCCCGTACTCGCGCAGGGCCTTGGCCCGCGCCCGCCGGCCGACGCTTTCGCGCAGATCCGCGTCCCGGACCAGGGCATCGAGGGCGCGGCGCCAGTCCTGCGGGGTCCGCGCCAGAAACGCGTCCTCCCCATCCACCAGGATCTCCCGATAGGTCCGGGTCGCGGAGACGACGGAGGGGATGGCGCACATCGCGGCCTCCAGCCACTTGATCTCGCTCTTGGCCTCCGACATCGGGCTGGGCGCCAGGACCGCCAGGTTGATGTCGACCCCCGACAGGGTCTCCCAGTAGGCCGAGACGTCCGGGCTGAACCCGAGCTGCAGGACCCGGTGGGCGAAGGGCCCGAACCGCCTGTCGAGCCGGAGGTAGCCCGCGATGACGAGGCGCACATGCGGGTGGCGGCCGAGGACGTCGAGCAGGGCCGGCGCGGCGATCTCGTTGAAGTCGCGGTTGTGGGCCTTCGTCCCCGATCCGTAGAAGATCGTCACGGCGGACGTGCTGAACGGCGTCCGGGCCCGGGCCAGGAACGGCGTGTTGCGCTCGTCCAGACCGTTGCGGAGCACGTGGCAGACGCCGGAGCGCACGAGGGGCCGCATCGCCTGCGCCAGGGCCGGGGTCGAGGCGAGGCCGACCTCGCACCGCTGCATGGCGTACCGGAACAGCGGCACCCCGTATTGCAGCCCGACATACTCGGCATCCGTGATCTGCCCCTCGAAACTCTCGAAGGGATCGGGATAGAGGGCCGGGTCGAAGAGGAGGTCGTCGATCTCGTAGATCGTGGGAATGCCGAGGGCGCGTGCGTACAGGATCGCGTGCAGCACGGCGGGGAAGGCGGCGACGCGGTAGAAGATCGCCGCGCAGGCCCGATCCAGGGCCAGCCTGCACGGCTCTCCCTCGGACTGCCCGTAGATCTCCACCGTCCAGCCCGCGCGTTCCAGCTGCAGGCGCTTCTGCACGACCCGGTAATGGTCGCACTGGGGAAGATCGCGGTTGGCGAGGATGACCACGATGCCCTCGCGCGGGGCCGGGAGCCGGGCCGGGAGGGGATCGATGGCCGGGATCACCTGCGCGAGGCGATCCAGGCATCCGGTCAGGCAGGCGTCGGCCTCGCCGCGGCGGCCCCCGGCGTAGAGGTCCGTCGCCCGGCGGCTGGCGGCGGCGAACACCTCCGCGACGACGCGGTGACCGGCGGCGCGCCACGCGCCGGAGTTCCGGCAGGACGGCGCCGAGCGCAGCAGGCGATCGAGGGCCGCCGCCGCCCCGTCCGGCCTCGCCGCGAGAAACTCGGCGGCGTGGACGTGGCTCCAGACGCTCGCATCGGGCGCCTCGGCGGCGGCGATGAAATCCTCGGCCGCCTCCTGCCTCCGGTTCGCCGCGAGCAGGGCGTCGCCGCGGCGGTGGCGCACGCGGGGGACGTCCGGCCGGATCGCCAGGGCGCGGTCGAAGGCGTCGACCGCCACGGCGGCATTGCCGCGCGAGAGGTGATGCTCTCCGATCTGCTCGTACAGCCGCGCCGAGCCTGGACCCCGCACCACCTCGGCGTCGAGGATCGCGAACCCCGTCGTGAAGAAATGCTCCAGGGCCGCGAACCGTCCGGGGCCGGGTCGGCCGGCCTGGCTCGGCACCCGGGCACGATAGAGCGTTTCGTCGAAGGCGTCCGGAAACGTGCCTTCGCCGATCAGGGCGGCGAGGGCTCTGCCCTCGTTGGGAAAGACCTCGAGCAGAATCCCCTGGTTGAGCCAGTCGCGGTAGAGGTCGGCATCGCTCAGCGTTTCCGACAGGCCGGTCGCGGCACCGCGATGGAAGGCCGGGTCGAACGCCTCGTGGATGGAGATCGGCGCGAGGCGTTCCACGCCGTGTTGCAGGAACATCTGGATTCCGTCCGCGCGGGATGCGGGCGGACGGGGGAGCCAAGCCGCGTTCAGGAGGGCGAACTCGAACAGCATGAACCGATCCAGCCAAGCCCCCGGCCGTACCCCCGCCGCGTCGAGCATGTCCGATAGGCTGCGGTGCATCGCAGTCCGCGACGGTGCATCGGTCGAGGCGGCCTCGCTCGCGAGAAGCTGGTCGAACTCCCTCTCGTAGGCACTCAGGTCGAACCGATAGACCCGCTTCTCCAGCCGCCCGTAGCGAAGGTAATGCACCTTCAGCTCCCAGGGCTGCCTCAAGTGAGCGAGATCGCCGTGAAACGCGCGATACTGGAGCGGAAGGAAGTCGGCCGGCAGGGGACCGTACGTGGTTTCCAGGTCCGCGATCAGGACATCGGCGTTCGGCGGACGGCCTTCCGATCGCCCGAACCGCAGGAAATGCTCGCGAAGGGCGGCCTCGCCTCGCAGATCGTCCAGGTCACCGTGATGACGGCGGTAGAATTCAGCGTCGAACCCGTCCAAGCCGTCAAGCGTCCCGGCACGGTTGCGCTTGAGCGAGCCGAAAAGGCGGCGGACAGCGTCTCTTACGCCAACTGGCATTGGTGCCCTCAGGGTCGCAGCGCGGCTGTGGGGCACGCGGCACGCGGCGCGTCCAGCACAGCGGCTCTGGCCTCATAAGGGATGCCGTATGCGGTGTTATCCGCACGGAGCGCGCGTTAATCCCTCACTCCGCATTTTGTTTCAAGTGCGGCGTGATCGGGCGACGGGAGGCACTGCGGATCGCTCTGGCGCCGGGTGAGCACGAGGATTGGCTGAGGCGCAAAGATCATACTTCAGGGACACGACCCCGCTGTAGCTGTCGTGCCGGTCGGCCGTCGAGACGGTGGCGAGGAGCAGGTGACCGTCCGGTCGGTGATCGCGTGACGCCTTCGGCCGACGACGCGCCGGGCCGGATCGTAGCCGCGCTCGCCCTCGACGCCGACGCCGCCCGAGCGCGCGGCCTGCGCGTCGAGAATGGCGCCGGTGGGCTGGCCTCGCGGCCGGCGCGCCCTCGGTAGGCTAGGGTCAGGGCGTGGGCGAGGCGCTCAAACACACCGGCCTTCGACAGGCGCAGGAACCAGCGGTGAACGGTGGACCAGGGTGGAAAACCCAACGGCAGATGCCACCAGGCGCAGCCGGTGCGCAGGACATACCGAATGCCATCCAAGATCGCCCGCAGCGGTCAGCGACAGGGACGACCTCTGCGCGACGGCTCAAGCGGAAGCGGGGCGATGAGCGCCCACTTCGCGTCGGTCAAGCTGCTTGCACAGGGCAGGTTCTTGCGCGCAAGCTCGGCGCGGGCGACGGGCCGATCGCAGATCGGCGGGTGTCCACATCGGCGTTTCAGGGTGAGCGTCAGATCCTCTCCCAACGCTGACGATGCTGGCCGCTCACCTCGAACGATCCGCCGATAGACCCTTGTGAAACGGGACTAAGTGGGCGACGTCGGCGGCTGCTGAAGTCGTCAGCTGGGATAAGCGTTGTCCGGCAGCGTTCTCGCATCCGAGCGATATCCCCAAGCGTGGAGCATTCCCTGCCCGCTGTGGCCTCCCTCACGAGCCGACCCGCGCCATGCTCTCTCCGAAGTCCTCTCGCGGTCATGCCGCCACCTGGGTAGGCGAGAGCCGCAGCATGCTCGAGCCGCAGTGGGGTGTCGTCCGTCACCTCAGATCGATCCGGGGGCGGGCTTTTTGCCATGCGTAGGCCCGCGAAGCGTGTTGCATGGACCATCCTTACGCCCGGCCGTAACACGGTGTACGACCACGACCGTAGTGCAGCCAGCCGCAACACGGATCGGCGCCGGTTCGGGCGTGAAAAAACCCGCTAGGTCATCGACTCGGCGGGCCAGGATGATGGTGCCGGTTGCGGGAATCGAACTCGCGACCTACCGCTTACAAGGCGGTTGCTCTACCAGCTGAGCTAAACCGGCACGGGGTCTCGTGGCTAACAGCCCGCCTTGCCGCGCGCAAGCCGGGAGGCGGTCCGGCTCAGCGACCGGATCACGCCCGCGCGCCGTCCGGGAGTTCGAACCGGTCCACCTCGCGCAACAGGTCCACGAAGAGACGCGCGCCGTGGTCGAGGAGGGCGCGGCCCGCCTCCGCCGTGCCCAGCGAGGCGTCGCCGATGGCACCGGAGGGGTGGAGGTCCTGCGCCTTCCAGGCGAAGGCGGCCGGGCGGCCGGCGCGCAGCAGGGTGAACTCCCGCTCCATCGCCACCGTGCTCGGCGTGAACGTGCCGATGAGGTCGGTCCGGACGAGGTCGGGGGCCAGCGCCAGCATCAGGGCCGTCTCGATGCCGCCCGCATGGATGCCGTGGCGGACCTCCTGCGCCGCAAACAGCCCGTCGGGCGTGCCAAGCCGGCTCCACGAGGTGGTCACCGCGAGGAGCCCGAGCCCGCGCAGTTCGCCCGCGACGAGATCGACGAGCGCGCTGTTGCCGCCGTGCGAGGAGACGATCACGAGCTTGCGGCAGCCGGCCCCGGCCACGCCCGCGCCGATCTCGGTCCAGGCCCGAAGCGCGGTGGCGGCGGTCAGCGAGAGGGTGCCGGGAAACCCGTCGTGCTCGTCGGACTTGCCCACGGCCTGGACCGGAAGGGTCAGGACGTCGAGGTCGTCGGGCACCAGGGCCGCGACCCGGTCGAGATAGCCCTGAGCGATGATCGTGTCGGTGCCGAGGGGCAGGTGCGGCCCGTGCTGCTCGATCGCCGCGACGGGCAGCACGGTCACCGTGCGGCCCATGTCGCGCCCGCGCATCGCCTCGGTGGTCAGGTGGAGCCAGGATCGGGCCGGCATGATCGTGTCCGCTCTCTCGCACCGTCGCGGCCAGGACCGGGCCTTACTCCATCGGACCCGAACGAGGCCGGCGCGAGCGCTGCCCGGCGCGCGGGCTAGCGATCCCGGCGCACCAGCCAGCCGAGGCCGAAGGCGGCGACCGCCACCAGGAGCAGCGTCGTGGCCTTGTTGTCCTCCGCGCGCGCCGCCAGGGCGCGGCCGTGCCGGGTCGCCTCGTCGCGGTAGTGGCGCCCCCGCTCCCGGGCATGACGTCCGTGCTCCTGGGCCTCGTCGCGCAGGGTGCGGCCCCGTTCGCTCGCCTCGTCCCGCAAGGCCCGGCCGCGCCGGCCCAGATCGTCGGCGAGATGGCGACCGTCGCGGCGCAGCGCCTCGGCGCGCTCGCGGACGTCGCCGTAGGCGTGCTGGGCCGCTCCGGCCAGCTGGTCGTAGGCACCCTCGACCTGACGGCCGGCGTCGCCCGCGACCGCGCCGAGCGCAGTCTTGCCCCGGCCGCGCAGGTTGCGGAAGCCGCCCTCGAACCGATCCCTGTTCATGCTCGTACCTTATGCTGTTCCGTCTGCGGGACCGGCCGTGGACCAGCCCCGCCTCTTGGGCCCCGGCGAACGCCGCTCGGCGTCGCGGGACCATGACGAGACCTCGTCCGGCCCGTCCGGCCGGGCGGGAATCCCGAAATGCCCGGTTCAGAGGCTCTTCTTGACCGTGTCGGCGGCGTTCTTCACGCCGTCCTTGGCGTCGCCCACGGTCTTCTGCGCGGTGCCCTTGAGCTCCTGCGCCTTGCCCTCGGCCTGCAGCTTCTCGTTGCCGGTCACGTTGCCGACACCCTGCTTGATGTTGCCGGCGGCCTCGTTGGCGAGGCCCTTGATCTTGTCGGTGGTGCTGCTCACGGGGATCTCCGTCCAGTCTGTCGTGACGAGCGCCGCGGGCCGGACGCTCCGTGGAGACCTGAACGGGGAGCTTGGGCGGAAGGTTCCGTTCTGTCGCAGGGGACCCGACCGCCGGGCACCGTGCGATCGGTCCCACGGCACGGGCGGATGTCGGCCCAGCGCCGCACGCGGCGTGAGACCGATGTGCTGTGTAACGGCAGGGACGTTCAAACCGTTTTTGAGAACTGCCCAAATATTTTGCGGAAGCATTCCGGTCTGCCTGCGGCTTAGATCGTTGAATTCAAAATGCGTGCGTCTCAAAGCTGGACGCCGAAAAAAGACTTGAGATCGTGAGGATGACGACCATGGCTGCGCACGCCGCCGACCCTCTGCCCGGCACGAGCCTCTACCCGTCCGCCAAGGTGGATTCGCCCCTGCTCGGCCGCTGGGGCCAGCTCTTCCTGGGCGTGCTGTGCATGTCGATGATCGCCAACCTCCAGTACGGCTGGACGCTGTTCGTGAACCCGATCGACGCGAAGTACGGCTGGGGCCGCACCTCGATCCAGGTGGCGTTCACGATCTTCGTGGTGATGGAGACCTGGCTCGTCCCGATCGAGGGCTGGTTCGTGGACCGCTACGGCCCGAAGGTGGTCACGGTGTTCGGCGGCGTGCTGTGCGCGCTGGGCTGGACCATGAACGCCTACGCCGACAGCCTCGCCTTCCTCTACGCGGCCGCCGCCGTCAGCGGCATCGGCGCGGGCGCCGTCTACGGCACCTGCGTCGGCACGGCGCTCAAGTGGTTCCCGGATCGGCGCGGGCTCGCCGCCGGCCTCACCGCCGCGGGCTTCGGCGCGGGCTCGGCGCTCACCGTCATCCCGATCGCCAACATGATCAGGACCAGCGGCTACGAGCACACCTTCCTCGTGTTCGGCCTCGGCCAGGGCCTGATCGTGGTGCTCGCCGGCCTGCTGCTCTCGGCGCCCGGCGCCGGCTACCGGGATCGCATGCTGGCCGGCCGGCCGGTGGCCAACACCGTGACCCGCCGCCAGTACTCGTCGCGCGAGATGGTGCGCACGCCCGTCTTCTGGCTGCTCTACGCGATGTTCGTGATGATGGCGGCCGGCGGCCTGATGGCGGCGGCCTCCCTCGCCCCCATCGCCAAGGACTTCAAGGTCGACGGCATTCCCGTCTCGATCCTCGGCCTGACGCTGCCCGCCCTCACCTTCGCGCTCACCATCGACCGGGTGCTCAACGGCGTGACCCGCCCGTTCTTCGGCTGGGTCTCCGACCAGATCGGGCGCGAGAACACCATGTTCATCGCCTTCATGATCGAGGGCGTCGGCATCCTGCTGCTCGGCCTGTTCGCCGACAACCCGTTCGCCTTCGTGCTGCTCACGGGCCTCGTGTTCTTCGCCTGGGGCGAGATCTACTCGCTGTTCCCCGCCACCTGCGGCGACACCTACGGCGACAAGAACGCCACCGCCAATGCCGGCCTGCTCTACACGGCCAAGGGCACCGCCTCGCTGCTGCTGCCGGTGTTCCTGATGATCCAGTCCTCCACGGGCAACTGGCAGTCGGTGTTCTACGTGGCCGCCGGCATGGCCTTCGTGGCCGGTCTCCTGGCCCTGTTCGTCCTGAAGCCCATGCGGGCCCGGTTCATCGCCGAGAGCCGCTGATCATGGCGCACTGGATCGGATTCCGGCGAGGGGACCGGCATGGCGGCGGGGGCGGCTTCGGTCGCCTCGACGGCACCCGCATCGCCGTGCACGAGGGCTGCCTGTTCGAGGAGCCCGTCGCCACCGGCGAGACCCTCGACCTCGCCGAGGTCGCGATCGATCTGCCCTGCCGGCCCTCCAAGCTCATCGCACTGTGGAACAATTTCTCCGCGCTGGCCCGGAAGCTGGAACTGGAGCAGCCGGAAGCCCCCCTGTTCTTCGTGAAGCCGGCCAACAGCTACGCGCCCTCGGGCGCGACCGTCGCGGTGCCGGAGGCGGCGGGGCGGGTGCTCTACGAGGGGGAGCTTGCCATCGTCATCGGCAGGCGCACCCGCGACGTCTCGGAGGCGGACGCCGCCGGGCACATCTTCGGCTACACCTGCCACAACGACGTGACGGCCCAACCCCTCCTCAAGGCCGACCCGAGCTTCGTGCAATGGACCCGCGCCAAGGGGCTCGACGGCTTCTCGCCCTTCGGACCCGTGATCGCCACGGGGCTCGATCCGGCGACGCTCACCGTGCGCACCCTGGTCAACGGGCGCGAGCGCCAGAACTATCCCGTGTCGGACATGATCTTCTCCGCGAGCCGGATCGTCTCGCTGCTCTCGCAGGGCATGACGCTGGAGCCCGGCGACGTGATCGCCTGCGGCACCTCGACCGGCTCGGGGCCGATCCCCAAGGGGGCGCTCGTCGAGGTCGAGATCGAAGGGATCGGCACGCTCGCCAACCGCTTCGCGTAGCGGTCGAGCACCACCGATGGGCGCTGTCGCGTCCATTTGAATTGTATACTTCATTCGTTCGCGCCCAAGCGGCGGCCGGACAGGGACAACGGATACGGGCATGAGCATCGCGATCGTGGGCGCCGGCGCCATCGGCGGCTATCTCGGCGTCAGGCTCGCGCATGCGGGCGAGGACGTCACCTTCGTCGCCCGCTCGAACGCGGCGGCGATCCAGGCGGACGGCATGCGCCTGATCGAGGAGGACGGCACCGAGATCCATGCGCGCACCTTCAAGGCGGTGCGCTCCATGGCGGAGGCGGGGCCGCACGAGATCGTGCTGCTCACCCTCAAGGCGCAGCAGGTCGGCCCGATCGCCGCCGACCTGCACCACCTGATCGGCCCCGACACCGTCGTGGTGACGATGCAGAACGGGATTCCGTGGTGGTATTTTTCCGGCGGCCACGGCGGCGAATACGCGGGCACGCAGCTCGAGACCGCCGATCCCGGCGGCACCATCGCCCGGCATCTCGACGCGAAGCACGTCGTCGGCAGCGTGGTCTATCCGGCGAGCGTGCTCACCGATCCGACCACGGTGACGGTGATCGAGGGCAACCGCTTCGGCTTAGGGGAACTCGACGGCGCGAAGTCCGAGCGGGTGCTGGCACTGTCCCAGCGGCTCGCCAAGGCGGGCTTCCGCGCGCCGGTCACCTCCGACATCCGGGCCGAGATCTGGCTCAAGCTCTGGGGCAACCTCAGCTTCAACCCGATCTCCGCGCTCAGTCATGCGACGCTGGAGGATATCTGCCGCTTCCCCGAGACGCGCCAGCTCGCCGCCGACATGATGGGCGAGGCCCAAACCATCGCGAACAAACTCGGCGTGACGTTCAAGCTCGGCATCGACAAGCGCATCGCGGGCGCCGAGAAGGTCGGCGCGCACAAGACCTCCATGCTGCAGGACGTCGAGGCCGGCCGCGGCATCGAGCTGGAGGCGCTGGTGGGCTCGGTGATCGAGCTCGGCCGCCTCACCGGCACGCCGACCCCGCATATCGGCGCCCTCTACGCCCTGCTGCGCCTGCTCTCGCAGAGCCTGGAGCGCGCCCGCGGCCGCCTCGCGATCCAGTCCGCCTGATTCCTTTTTCGTAATTCCTTCGAGGAGGCCAGCATGGCCGCGACCACCCTTCACGACCTCGTCAAGACCGGCGCGGACGACGCCGTCGCCCTGTCGAGCCCCGGCGGCGTGCCCCTGACCTTCGGGGCCTTGCGTGCGCTGGTCGAGCGCACCGTGGCCGACCTCAACGCCCACGGCGTCGGGCGCGGCGACCGCGTGGCGATCGTGCTGCCCAACGGGCCCGAGATGGCGGCGGCCTTCATCGCGGTGGCGGCGGGCACCACCTCGGCGCCGCTCAACCCGTCCTACAAGGCCGACGAGTTCGAGTTCTACCTGAGCGACCTCAACGCCAAGCTCCTGGTCGCGGCCGAGAATGATGCCACCCCCGCCGTGGCGGTGGCCGAGAAGCTCGGCGTGCCGGTGGTGCGCCTCACGCCGACCCCGGACCAGGGTGCGGGCAGCTTCACCCTGGCGTTCTCGGGGCAGGCGCAGGCGCCCGCCGCCGATGGAGGCCCGGCCGGCCCCGACGACATCGGGCTGGTGCTGCACACCTCCGGCACCACCTCGCGGCCCAAGATCGTGCCGCTCAAGCAGTCGAACGTCTGCGCCTCGGCCCGCAACATCCGCGAGACCCTGGCCTTCACGGCGGACGACCGCGGCCTCAACATCATGCCGCTGTTCCACATCCACGGCCTGATCGCGGGCATCCTCGCCCCGCTCTCGGCGGGCGGTCAGGTCTCGTGCACGCCGGGCTTCAACGCCCTGAAGTTCTTCGGCTGGATGGGGGAGGTGCGCCCGACCTGGTACACGGCGGTGCCCACCATGCATCAGGCGATCCTGGGCCGGGCCTCGCGCAACCGCGAGACGATCGAGGCCAACCCGCTCCGCTTCATCCGCTCCTCCTCCTCCTCCATGCCGCCTCAGGTGATGAAGGAGCTGGAGGAGGCCTTCGGCGCGCCGCTGATCGAGGCCTACGGCATGACGGAGGCCGCCCACCAGATGGCCTCGAACCCGCTGCCCCCGAAGGCCCACCACGCGGGCTCGGTCGGCCTCGCGGCCGGCCCCGAGATCGCGATCGTGGATCTGTCGGGCGAGCCCCTGCCGGCGGGCGAGACCGGCGAGATCGTGATCCGCGGCGACAACGTCATGGCGGGCTACGAGAACAACGAGAAGGCCAACGCCGAGGCCTTCACCCGCCAGGGCTGGTTCCGCACCGGCGACCAGGGCGTGCTGACGCCGGAGGGCTACCTCTCGATCACCGGGCGCCTGAAGGAGATCATCAACCGCGGCGGCGAGAAGATCTCCCCGCGCGAGGTGGACGAGATCCTGATGGACCACCCGGCGGTGTCGCAATGCGTGACCTTCGCGGTGCCCCACGACAAGCTCGGCGAGGACGTCGCCGCCGCGATCGTGCTGCGCGAGGGGGCGGAGGCCGGCGAGCGCGACCTCAAGGGCTTCGCCTCGGAGCGGCTGGCCGCCTTCAAGGTACCGGCCAGGATCGTGATCCTCGACGAGATCCCCAAGGGCGCCACGGGCAAGCTCCAGCGCATCGGGCTGGCGCAGAAGCTCGGGCTGGCGTGAGACGGGAGGGGCGCTGCGGCGCCCCTTTCCTCTGAACACCCGCCCCGCCAAGCCGATCGAGATCGGGGCCTATCCGGCTCTCTGGCCACGCTCCCCATTCCGAGGCGCCCGCGTCAGCGGGCCTCGACCCACGCCCGACCGCCGGTCCCGGGACACCGGCTCGACTTGGATCGGCCGCGGGGTGCTTCGAGGCTGCTCGGCATGAGGGGGGACGGTGGCTTCCGGACCCGTCGCCTCAGCCCCGCGCCGCCATCCGCAGCTCGAACCGCGCCCCCGGGCCCGGCAGCACGCTCAAGGTCCCGTCGAGCTGCCGCGCGAGGCTGTTGACCACACGCATGCCGAGGCTCGCGCGGGCCTGCGCCGGATCGAAGCCCTCGGGCAGGCCGACGCCGTCGTCGCACACGCTCACGGTCAGGCCCCCGTCCGCGCGCAGGGTGGCCGAGACGCGGATCTCACCGCTTCCCTCGGGGTAGGCGTACTTGATCGCGTTGGTGACGAGCTCGTTCACGAACAGGCCGAGCGGGATCGCGAGGTCGGCGGACAGGCTCACGCTCTGCGCCTCGCAGACCAGGATGTGCGGGCCGGCGCTCTCGCGCAGGTTGGCGCAGAGCGCGTCGAGGAAGCCGGCCGCGTCGATGGCCGAGAGGTCGGGCTGGCGCCAGAGCTGGTCGTGGACCTGCGCCACCGCCTCGACGCGGGCGCGCGCGTCGGCGAGCGCCTGGCGCACGTTCTCGCTGCCGGAGCCCTTGGCCTGGAGCGCGAGCAGGCCCGCGACCACGGCGAGGCTGTTCTTGACCCGGTGGCTCATCTCGCGGCTGAGCAGGTCCTGCCGTTCGAGCGCCGCCTTGAGCCGGGCCTCCGCGCGCTGGCGCTCGATCGCGCCGCCGAGCAGGTTGGCGAAGCCCTGCATGAAGGCGATGTCGGCCTGCTCGAACACGCCCTCGCGGGTGTCGTCCACCTCCAGCACGCCGTAATCGCCGTCGCGGTTCGAGATCAGCACGTTGATGGCGCGGCGGATCCCGTGCGTGGCCATCAGCTCGGGGGTGCGGAAGCGGGTCTCGTTCTCGAGATGGTTCGAGATCACCGGCTGCCGGGTCTTGAGGGCGAAGCCGGCCGGCGAGGCGAGGTCGGCCCCCACCGTCGTCTTGCCGACGACGTCGGCCCCCCAGCCGATGCCCGCGCAGACGAGCAGGGTGTCCTGGGCGGGGTGATACTCCAGCGCCTTGCAGAACTGCGCGCCCATCCCCTCCGCGCACATCTCGGTGGCGCGCTGGAGCAGCGGCAGGATCTCCGTGCCGCGCAGCGCCTCTACGCCGAACTCGGACAGCAGGGCCTGCTGCCGCAGGCGGGTCTCCAGCGCCTCGGGCGTGATCACGAACATCGATGGGTCGCTCGGGGCGGGGGAACGGCGTGGAGCCCGTCGCGAGCGCCTGTGGCAGCATAGCGCGGCAGCGACGGGGCAGGAATGCGGCGAATCCCGCGCGCCGCGCCCGAGCCGGCGCCGACGACGTCGCCGCCGGTTTTAATAAGATGTTTTTGTGATCGCCCGGGCGGGACCCGACGTCTGCACTGCGGAGCCGGAACGGTTTGCTTGGAAGCCGGAATTCTATAGACCGGATACCATGATCGCACTCGAACCATTCGTCCGGACAATTCGGAAACATCTTCCGGGAGCTTCACGCACGATGCGCCTCGCGACCCTTCCCTGCCTCGCCGTCTTGCTGGCACCGCTGCCCGCGCGCGCCCTGTCGATGACCGATCCGCTCACCGCCTGGGCGACCGGCTCGGCGATGGACCGGATGCAGCTCGCGAGCCGCTTCGGCAGATCGTTCGTCGCGCTCGACCAGAGCTTCACCGCCGAATACTTCGTGCGCTGCATCGACGACATCTCGGTCTACGGCGGCGCCAAGAGCGCCCGGATCGAGGATGCCCTGCGCGAGTGCGTGGCCGCCCGGATGAAGCTGACCGGCCAGCCCGACGAGTGAGCGGGTCCGCGATGCGCGGGGTCCGCGTCGCCGCCGCGCTGGCGCTGAGCCTGTCGCTCGCCGTGCCGCGCGAGGCTCGGGGTCAGACCGTGGAGGACGGGTCGGCCGCCGCCCTGGGGCCCGAGGACACCCGGACGGTCCTCGATCTCGTCGGGCGGCATCTGAAGCGCCCGGAGGCGAAGATCACGGTGCTGCGCCGGGGCGGGGACGCGGTGGTCTGCGGCTCTGTCAACGTCAAGAACCGGGACGGGCTCTACATCGGCGAGCGAGGGTTCGTGGCCGATCTCGCCAGCGGCTATGTCGGCCGGGTGCCGGAGGGGCCGGAGCTCCTCGGCTCGAGCCGGGCCGAGGGCTACGCGGCGATGGAACGGGCGCGTCAGCTCTACTTCGAGCGGTGCCTGGACTGACACCGGACTTCGCTCGATCAGGCGGAGACGGTATCGGTCGGCCCGCGCGGCGCCTGGGCGAAGCCCGATCCGCTCTTTGCGGAGGGATCCTTCGGGTTCGGTATGAGCCGTCCGGACGCGAAGCTTGGCCGCGCGTCCGGACGACGGACCCGTGACTCAGCCGCCGATGGCGCCGCGCTTGTAGCCGAAGCCGGGGATGTCGCAGCCGCAGCCCGCGTTGAAAGGGGCGGGCGGATAGGGGCAGCTGCCGCGCGCCGTGACGCACACGCTGCCGCCGCCGCGATAGAACCGGCGGCGCGGCGGCGGCCGGTCGTCGTCGTCGTAGCGGTCGCGGTCGTAGCCGCGCGGCGGCAGCGGGGGCCGGTCGTAGCCGTAGTCCCGGTCTCGGTAGTACTGCGCGCTCGCCGGCACCGTGCCGGCCAGGGTCAGCGCGGCCGAGGCTGCGAGGACCAGGCGTCTCATCGTCGGATGCATCATGTTCCTCGTCCAGACACGGGGCCGCGCACACGGGATGGCCGGCGCCGGGGGCTCTTGCTCCTGTCCTCAAGCTAGCGGGCCGGAGATGAACGGCCAGTGATGGACGCGGCCCATCCCCGTCGACCGGCCGCGGATGAACCGCGCCGGCCCCGCCTCGGTTGCCCTGGGTGGGCAGCCTCGCTACCTACGCTGCCAGCCTCGTTCCGTCCCTCCAGCGATCGGCCCCATGGAGCTTCTCAAGCTCGCCGCCCTCGATGCCGAGGATCTCGCGG
>Ga0182229_1000113_pt1 | contig 20960 bp, 24 predicted proteins | sample G6R1MG_32_FD_129663 | JGI IMG/M metagenome (GOLD analysis project Ga0182229, IMG submission 129663) | Miscanthus phyllosphere microbial communities from Michigan, USA - G6R4_MAIN_07NOV2016_LD1 MG | ecosystem: Host-associated > Plants > Phyllosphere > Phylloplane/Leaf | place: USA: Michigan...
CGGTAGAGCACCGAGAGCGCGCCGAGCACCACGAGGAGCAGCGCGGGCCAGCGCAGCAGCGCCAGCCACCACGCGTCGGCGGACAGGCCCACGAACTCGAACACCACCGGCACCACGACGATGGCCGAGAACGCCAGTATCACGAACAGCAGCGCGCCCGCCGTGAAGGACAGCGAGACGAGGTTGAGGACGAAGAAGTTCCGCTTCTCGCGCTCGTCGTGGACGATGTTGAGGGCGTCGAAGATGTGTTTCACGCCGCCGTTGGCGCTCCAGATCGAGAGCGTGATGCCGACCAGCGCCGAGAACCCGAGGGCGGTGTCGCCCTTCTCGGTGATGCGCTTGACCTGCTCGCCGATGATTTCCAGCGCGCCGGACGGCAGCACGCCCTGCAGCGAGGCGATGTTGCGATCGATGGTGCCGATATCGGTGACAAGTCCGTAGACCGAGACCAGGGCCGCCACGGCCGGGAAGAGCGCCAGCAGGGTGAAGAAGGTGACGCCGGCCGAGACCAGCATGATGCGGTTCTCGCCGACGTCGCGATAGGTGCGCAGACCGATGTCCTTCCAGCCCATCGGAGGAATCCCGGTCGGCGTCGTCGCCTGCCGTCCGCGATCCGCTTCCCGCTGTGCAACGGCGTGAGCCTCGGCACCCGTGTGCGAGGGAGAGCTTTGCACGGCACCGCCCTCCCCCTCCTTGTGGTCTCCCGTGCCGGCTCCGGCGGAGCGGCGCGGCAGCGCGACCACACCGAGCAGGGCGGCGCCGAGCGCTAGGGTCCAGAGCGTGGCGTTGCCCGGCGCGGCTGCGGTGGGCGGAGGGTCGCTGCGTGTCGTCATCGCTGTTCCCGTTCTCGATCGCGCATACAACCGCAGCGAGTGCGCCGACAGATGACAGGTCCAGGGTATTCCCGGCAATCCGTATCAGATTCCAACCGTTCGGACGGGCGGAGTCCCAACGGAACGGTACGAGATCGATGCAGATGCACGGACTCGGCCGCTCGTCTGTCACAAGTGGCAACGTCCCGGAAACGGAAATTTAACCAATCCCCTGAGCTCCCTCCGGAACTGAGGCGGAGTGTCTCCCGTTGGAAGCGCGACGGTCAGGGTATGGCCGCTCACTCCCGGGAGGGGCCGATGCCGCCGATCAAGACCACCGTCCGGCATCTTGCCGTCGTCCTCGTGTCGGGCAGCGCACTGATCTCGACGGCAGCAGCCGTCCACGCGCAGGACGGGAATTTTCTCGATCAGCTGTTCGGCGTGCGTCGCGCCCCCGAGGTCGTCGCCCCCGTCCAGCCCGCCGTCCAGGCCGGCCCGACCGAGCGATTCAACGCGTACCGCGCCAAGCGTCATGCACGGTCGTTGCAGCGTCCCCGCACCCGCTACGTCGCGCTGCCGGCGGACCCGGAGGCGATCACCGGCAAGCAGCCCGTGGATTCCAAGGCGATCGCGGCCAACCCGACCGCGGCATTGCTCAAAGACGAGACCCTGCGCCCCGGCGACATCGTGGTGCTGCCCTCCGGTCCTAAGGTCTATACCGGCGATGCGGGCAAGAAGCGTCGGGTCAGCGACTTCGAAGACGTGCGGCACTCGGCAAGCGTCGACACCAAGACCCGCGCCCTGCTGCTGTCGATGATGGTGCCCGTGGGCGCCCTCCCCGCCGACGAAGCCCGGCGCACGATGGCCAAGTTGCGCAAGCTGCGCCCTGCGCCGGACGCCTCGCCCGCCATCTTCGAAGCGCACAACGCGGTGACCGGCAACCGCGTCATCAACCCTTGGCAGACCACACCGTAAGGGACGGCGAGGCGACCGCTCAGGCCGCCAGATCCCGCGCCCGGCGCAGGTCGTCCACGAAGGCCGCGTAGGCCTGCCGCTTCGCCCCCTCGTCGGGCAGGCGCAGCAGGTAGGACGGGTGAACCGTCACGAATCCCTGGAACGCCCTGCCGAAGTCGGCCGGCCCCCGTGCCCGGGTGACGGGAATGGCCTTGCCCGTCAGCGCGAGGACGGCGGTGGCGCCCAGCGCGACCACGATCCTCGGCTTGACGAACTCCAGTTCGCGATCGAGCCACCACCGGTAGTGACTGACCTCGCCGGCCGTGGGTTTCTCGTGGATGCGGCGCTTGCCCCGCAGGGTGAACTTGAAGTGCTTGACCGCATTCGTGAGGTAGGTGTCGCTTCGCGTGAGGCCGGCCTCTTCCAGCGCCCGTGAGAGCAGTTGCCCCGCCGGCCCCACGAAGGGCCGGCCCTGAAGATCCTCCTGATCGCCCGGCTGCTCGCCGACGAAGGCGATGGAGGCGCCCGGCGGCCCCTCCCCCAGAACGGCCTGCGTGGCCCCGGGCACCAGCGGCTCGGAACGACTGATGATCGCGTTCAGCTCGTCGAGGGACACCGGGTTCTGGTCCGCCATGGCCGCCACGGCCCGGACGGGATCGCGCTTCACGGGCATCTGCGGGGGCCTCTCGATCATGGCCTCGGTGCGGCCCGCGGCCCGCCGGACGAGACCGGGGATCGCCGCCGTCTCGGGCATGTTGCGCCAGTATTTCTTCGGCATCTCCGCACGCATGGCGCGTAGGTTGGTCCGGGCCGGGTTGAAGGTGTTCTCGTAGTAGTCGCGCCAGCCCGCCTCGAAGGGATCGGACTCGGGCGCGTCCTCGCGCCGGCCGGGGGGGCCGAAAGTCAGGGCGCCGTCCCAGTGCGCCGAGCCCTCCGGCGTCAGGATGCTCCAGGCGAGCGAGCGGAAGCGCTCCACGAAGAAGGGGGCGGCGGCTTCCAAGATGTGGTTGTCCGGCTCGAACCACGCCACGAACCACTCCCGGCCCTCGATTTCGGTTCGCCTGAAGCGCAGGAAGGCGTGCATCTTGTGAAGGTCGCGCCCGATCGCCTTGCGCATCTGCCCGAGGCGGTGGACCAGCGGATCGCTCGCCACCTCCATCAGCGCGCGCTCGCCGTGGAGCACGCGCCAGATCAACGCGTAGAGCAGGGCGTAGCGCTCGGGATCGCGGTGGGGCACCACCGACGGGATCAGCCCGGCCACCGCCCGGGGCAGGCTGAACGGAGCGTCCTCGCCAGACGCCTCCTCGGCGTCGAACAGTCCGGGCGTGCCGCCGACCTGCCAGACCACGCCGTCCGGTGGGACGCCGCGCGCGATCAGCCGGCGCGCACCGGCTCGGAACCCGGCGAGATCGGCCCCGGGCCGCAGCGAGACGGCGTGGAACGCCCCGGCGCCGGCCGGCAGAGCAGTGTCGGGAAACGGGAGAATGCCGTCCGCTGCCATCCCTAGAATAGGCTCAGCTGCCGCGCCGGCTCCACCATCCGGGAGCGCAGGGCGGCGCTCTCGGGAGCACCGCTCGGGTGATAGTCGGCGGCGATCAGGAACGGGCTCGCGCGCTTGATGCCCGAGCTCAGCCGGGCCACGTCGTCGAGCCGGAGCCGGGTGTGGCGGCGCGCCGAGACGATCTTGTCCACCGCCCGCGCGCCCAGGCCCGGCACGCGCAGCAGCATCTCACGGTCGGCGCCATTCACGTCGACGGGAAAGCGATGGCGGTTCTTCAAGGCCCAGGAGAGCTTGGGGTCGATATCGAGCGAAAGCATGCCGTCGTCGGCCGCGTCCGCCACGTCCTGGGGCGAGAACTCGTAGTACCGGATCAGCCAATCGGCCTGGTAGAGCCGGTGCTCGCGCTGGAGCGGGGGCGCCTTCAGGGGCAGGATCTGCGACCCGTCGGGGATCGGGCTGAAAGCCGAGTAATAGACCCGCTTGAGCCCGATCGACCCGTAGAGATGCGCGCTCTTGCGGATCAGAGCCTCGTCGGTGGTGGCGTCGGCTCCCACGATCACCTGAGTCGATTGCCCGGCCGGCGAGAAGCGCCGCTTCTCCGCCTTGGCCTCGACGATGCGCTCATTGATCTGGACCATCGCGTTTTGGATCGCGGCGCCGTCCTTCTCGGGGGCGAGCGTGGCGAGGCTCGCTTCCGTCGGCAGTTCCACGTTGATCGAGAGCCGGTCGGCGTAGAGGCCCGCCTCCTCGATCAGCCACGGGCTCGCCTCGGGGATGGACTTCAGATGGATGTAGCCACGAAAACCGTGCTCGCGCCGCAACTTCTTCGCCACCTGCGTCAGCATCTCCATGGTGTAGTCGGGCGAGCGGATGATACCCGACGAGAGGAAAAGCCCCTCGATGTAGTTGCGCTTGTAGAACTCGACCGTGAGCGTCACGACCTCGTCCACCGAGAACCGCGCGCGGCGCACGTTCGAGGAGCGCCGGTTGATGCAGTAGGCGCAGTCGAACAGACAGTAGTTCGTGAGCAGGATCTTCAGGAGCGAGATGCAGCGCCCGTCCGGGGTGTAGGCGTGGCAGATGCCCGCCCCCGTGGTCGAGCCCAGTTCGTCCTTGCCAGACTTACGCTTCGGAGCGCCGGAGGACGAGCACGAGGCGTCGTACTTGGCGGCGTCCGCGAGGATGCGCAGTTTCTTGGCGAGAGCGTCGTCCATTGAACGAACCATGAACCTTTGGAAGGGGAAGGCAAGCGCCTCGTGGGCGGCGTCCCGCTCCGAGATGCCGCACCCACGGGCCGGTCCCGTTACTGGTCCGACCCGTCTCCCGATATGTCGGTATCCACCAACTCCCGCGCCAGCCCGTACGGGAACCCCGCCCGTGCCATCGCCGCCAGATCCCGGTCGCGATGAGCGGCACGGGCGTCGGGCTGACGGTACGGACCGAGGCAGCGGCGTCGAGCGTAGGCTCGGGCGGCCTCGCGCTCGATCTCGGCCCCCTCACCCGCCTCGTCGCGCTCGTGCGCCAGAGCCGCAACGACGGTCTCGCGCCCGACACCCTTGGCGGCGAGCTTGGCACCTGCCCCGCGGGTCGAGACCCCACGCCGCCGTAACGTCGCGAGGCGGGCCTGGGTGAAGCGGGTGTCGTCCACCAACCCAGCCCGTACTGCCCGGGCCACGCACTCCTCGATCAACGGCGCGAAGCCGTCCACCTCCTCGCCCCGCGCGCGACAGCGCGTGCCGACCCGCCGCACCAGCATCCTTCGCAGCATCTCGGTCGAGGCGCTGTAGCGGTCGAGGTAGTGCAGGGCGACGCGCTCCACCCACGCGGACGTGACCGGGGGCACGGGTCTTGCCGGCTTGGGATCAGCAACATTTCGCGAGAACACAGGTTTTTCACCGTCTGAACAGGTTTCAAAGTCATGTCGTGTCGATGGATAGCACGCAGAACCCGGAAATCCGCCGCACCCCGGCGGTGTTCCTGATGCGCCGCGAGTGGCTCCTCGTCTTGGTCGCCCTCGGACTCGCGATCATCGCGGGCGGCATCGTCTACGTCTCGCGCCCAACCAGCCTGACCGTGGCGGTGGGCCCCCGCGACGGGGCGGAGGCCGCGCTCGTCGATACCTACGCCCGAGCGCTCGCCCGCAGCCGCGAGGACGTGCGCCTTCACGTCCTGCCGCTGGACGACGTTCGCGACAGCGCCGCCGCCCTCCAGGCCAACCGGGCCGACCTCGCGGTGGTGCGGCCGGACGTGCTGCTGCCCGACAACGGCCTGACGCTCGCCGTGCTGCTCGACGAGGCCCTGATCGTCGTCGCCCCGGAAGCTGCGAGCATCGAGAGCTTTCCCGACCTGTCCAAGCGCCGGCTCGGCGTGGTGCTGCGCCACTCGGCGGATCTGCCCTTCCTCACGAACCTCCTTGACTTCTACGACTTCAAGCCCGCGAGCGAGACCGAGGCGCAGGGCGACCAACCCTTGCCCGCGGGCCGCGTCGCCCTCGTGCCACTCAAATCCAGCGAGATCACGGGCGCGCTGGAGGCCAAGCGTGTCGATGCGGTCGCGGTGATCGCCGCGCCGGCCTCTAAGTCGGCGATCTCCACCGTACGCGCCGTCGAGGCGGCGTCCACGGACAAGGCGATCACCCTGGTGAGCGTGCCGGACGGCAAAGCCATCGTTCAGCGGATGCCCTCACTCCAGCCCGTAGCGATCCCCGCGGGCACTTTCGGAGGCCGTCCCAAGCGGCCGGAGGAGGACGTCGAGACGGTGGGGGTCTCCTACCGGCTGATGGCGCGCGGTTCGGTCAGCCGCATGGCCGTGGCCTCGGTTGTACAGCACCTCTTCGAATGGCGCTCGCGGCTCGCGGCCACCGCACCGCTCGCCAACCTGATGAAGGCGCCGGACTACGAAACCACCGTGACCGCGACCTCCGCCCGCCTGCCGAACCACCCCGGCGCGGTGGACTATTTCGAGCGCGAGCAGCAGACCCTGTTCGAGCGCTACGAGGATTTCATCTACCTCGCGGCCTTCTTCGGCGGCACGATCGGTTCGGGCATCGCTTGGCTCGGACAACGGCTGGCGCGCAAGCGCCGCGAGCGCATCGACGTGGTGCTGGACCGCCTGCTCGACATCCTGGCGGAGGCGCGCACCGCGACCACCGTGGAGCAGGTCGAGGCCCTGACGCGGGAGACGGACGGCCTCGTCGCCGACGTGGTGCGCCAGTCGCGCGAGCGCAGCATCGACACGCGGATGACCAGCGCGCTGATGTTGGCCATCGACGCGGTGCACGGAGCGCTAGACGACACCCGCCGCACGCTCGGTGCCGCCATCCCACCCGGCCCGCGCCGGGGCACGGCACGGGTGCTCAGCCTGAACATGTCGGGAAACAAGTAGAGCGTGGTCGGGTCCCACGGGTGGAGGCACCCGGCGGCCGTCGTTCCGCGATGGTAGTGTTCCGGGCCAAAAGCCGGTGGTCGTGCGGCTTGAGGGCCCCGGTCTCACTCCTCAAATTCGCCGATCAGCCACGACCGTAGGGCATGCGGTGCCGACCATCCTGAAGCTTCTCGACGGCTGCCGTGTGTTCGTCGTCGAGGACGAGTTCCTGATCGGTGTCACTTTGCGCGAGATGCTGAGCGAGCACGGCGCGACGGTCATCGGTCCCTACGGTCAGCCGTCGCAGGCCCTGCGGCGCGCGATCGAGGACGGCTTCGACGTCGGCATCATCGACATCGACATCGACATCGACATCTTCGGGGTCCCGGCCTACGACGTGGCCGACGAACTGAGGCGCCAGGGCATCCCCTTCGCCTTCGCCACCGGTACGCGCCCGAAGATATCCCGGAGCGGTTCGCGGACGTCCCGTGCTGGCGCAAGCCACTGCTCGACGGCGTGGTCGTCGATGGACTCGCGAGTCTCCGTGAGACGTCCGACTGCCTTTAGGGCATTTTCCAGCGAGGTGGTTTCCGGTTCGCGAGATGGCAGTGGGACGATCCAAGCCGATGGAGCGATTTCCGTGAATCGAAGATCGTGGACATCGCACTAGTCCCGGCGGCAATCGCCCCCAACACGCATCGTCAGACCATCCACTTGCCGGTCAACTCGACCTTCGCCTGATAGACCTCCCTGCCCGCGGCGTCGCGCACCCCCACGGAGCACGACCGCCGGTCGCCGCTCGGCACCCGGTCCCCCGCGATCCCCATGAGCGCCTGGAGCGCGAGGCGCCGTGCGGCCCGCAGATCCAGCAGATCCAGCAGATCCAGCAGATCGTATCCGTCCTCGTCGCGGACGCGGGCGTCGCCGTCCATGGTATCAAAGAAATACAAGGGCATCCGCCGCTTCGCTCCGTGCCCCTTTCCGCGGGTCGCTTCCGGCAAACCCGGTATGATGGCGAGCGGGTCCATCATGCCGCATCGCGTCAGCCAGCACAGCCTGGCTCAGGGGCAGCGCACAACTGCGTCCGTGCGCCAAGCCGACCGCCTTCAGGCGCGTGATCAACTCGCAGAACAGGTGCGCCAAACGAGGGTAGGCTTCGCGCTGGCCGATGTTGAGGAGCCATTCGCGGGCGAGCGCGCCGTCGATCCGGGTCGTGCGCCAGAACGCGTCCCCGAGCCTCGGGTAGGTGTGGCACAGCGCCCGGAGCGTATCATGCGGGACGAAGCCGACCCGGCAGGGCGTCGCCGCGGCGAGGCTGAAGTCGAGCACCTCCAGATGCATGCTCTGGAAATCCGGCACGTCGCCGGCGACGTGATAGGCCATGATCTGCCGCCCGCCCTCCTGCGTAGCCTTGTAGGAGAACACGATGCCGCTCAACACCGCGAAGGCGCGGCCCGGACGGTCATGCTCGCTGGCGATGTCCTGATAGGTGTCGTATTCCGCCACATGCATCGGAAGCGCGGCCAGGGCGTCCTTCTCCGCTTCGGACAGAGCAACCAGCACGACGCTTTCGATTCTGAGCACGAACGGGTGGCTGTTCGGTTCGGTCGTTGCGAGCATCCTCTTCCATCCCCCGAGCAAATCAGTCAGGACAGTATAGGGCAGATGCCGATGCCCGGAGCCACGGGCGCATCGTCTGTGGATAGTCTGCCGACCCGTGTCAGGGGCAAGCTCAGACCGGAACCGGCCCCAGGCGATCCCACTTGGTGCTGGGCGTCAGGGGCGACTGACTTCGGCGGTCGCGCCGTCGGGGCCGTCCGCCCGCCCGGCATACGTCAAGACGACCCCGCCGGCGCCGTCGAACACGGTCGCGATGCGCCGCGACCGGAAGCGGCTGACATCGACCTCGTAGGTGGCGAGCGCGATGGCCTCCATTTCGGTGGGGACCTCGAAGGATTCGGCTTGAGCTTTCGGCGTTCCGGCCTCGCCGATCGGTTCGATGCGGATGCTGTAAGCCACGGTACGCCCCTCCTACATCGCGGGCGGCGAGGGAGACGACCGCGCAGGATGACGCCTGCGCCAGCCGATCTGGGACCGAAGGCCGGAGCGGGTGATTCCCTGACCGTGGCACCCACGGGAGCAGACCGCATCCACCCAAGTTATCGGGAATGCGGGTCTTGGAGGGGGCGGCCGGCACGCGTGCGGTCGCGTTTTCCTGAAGCGAACTGGACACCGCATCGCTCGAAAACGCTTTGAGGTCGCGGTCGCAGCGGGGGCTGCCATGACCGCGACCGTCGTCCGCGTATGCATCGTCACGGCCTCGATCGTCGGCGCCGCCTGAGCCGGGAATCGGTGCGGGCCGGATTGATGGGTTGCAAGACGGGCATACACCACGCCATCGCGCAGCGGGTCCACGCGACGGGCTGTCGAACGATGGTCGGCGGGATCACCATCCTGTCGCTGACCGTCGACCGCAGGGTCAGATCGTCGCGTCCCGGCTCGTCCGGCCCACGGACATGGACATGATCCATCGCGGTGTGGTGGGAGCCTTTCCCGCGGGTGATCGCCTGCCCGCCGTGCCGTCCTGACTGGATGCCGACAGCATGACGTTCAGCGTCCCCCTCCGCTTCCAGCGCGGCTGACTGGGCGCGACGCGCGGCCGCAGGTTGGCCAAACGGTGCGTCCAAAAGAAAAGGCGGGCACCCGCTCGGGGTCCCGCCTCGATCCGTTCGACATGTCCGCGCGTCAGCGCGGGGCGAGGATCATGATCATCTGCCGGCCTTCCAGCATCGGCTCGCTCTCGACCTTGGCGATCTCGGCGGTCTCGCTTTTCACCCGCTCCAGGAGCTTCAGCCCGAGATCCTGGTGAGCCATCTCGCGGCCGCGGAAACGCAGAGTCACCTTGACCTTGTCGCCCTCCTCGAAGAAGCGCTGCACCGACTTCATCTTGGTGTCGTAGTCGTGCTTGTCGATGCCGGGACGGAGCTTGATCTCCTTGACCTCGACGGTCTTCTGCCGCTTGCGTGCCTCGTTCTGCTTCTTCTGCTCAAGGAAGCGGAAGCGCCCGTAATCGAGGAACTTGCAGACCGGCGGCTGAGAGTTCGGCGCGATCTCGACGAGATCCAGCCCGACTTCCTCGGCCATGGCGAGCGCGTCGAAGAAGGGCACGACCCCACGGTTCTGACCGTCCTGGTCGATGAGCTGGACGTCGCGGACACCGCGGATGTCCCGGTTGGCGCGCGGCCCGTCCTTCTGCGGGGCCGGCATGGCTCTCATAGGTCTACGAATGGCACAGATCTCCTGAAACGAACGACGAAACGGCAGCCTGGACGCCGCCCTGTTGGCTAGCCCCGGCCACCGCCTTTTCTCAGACGGTACCTTGGCAAAACCTTTCTGGAAGTCAACTCGATCGAACGGCTTCGGTTCACCCGAGGGACTGCACAGACGGAGATTCGCGCTGGTCGGGCGGAGTCGAGCCTCATCCCGACCCGTTCGGCTACGGCTTCGTCCGCAGCAGGTCGGCGTAGACCTGCAGCGTCGCGCCGATCATGGTCTCCAGGGAAAAATGCTCCTCGACGTGGATGCGGGCGCGCCTGGCGAAGGCGTCACGCGCGCTCGCTCCGAGCGACAGGGCCTCGGCGAGCGCGTCGGCCAGCGGCGCGCCCTCGCCCGCCGGTACCCGCCAGCCCGTGCGCCGGCCCGGCTCGACCTGGGGCGGGGCGAGCACGGTCTCCGGCACCGCGCCGAGATCGGACACCACCACGGGGATGCCGAGTGCCTGCGCCTCCACTGCCGAGCGCCCGAAGGCCTCCGGCTCGACGGAGGGCACCGCTACTACGCAGGCCGCACGGAAGGCCGCGGGCATGTCCGTGCAATGGCCGACCCGGCGGACTACGCCCTGCAGGCCGCGGGCCGCGATCAGCGCGTCGAGGTCGCGCACGTAGGCCTCGCGCCCCTGCGGATCGCCTGCGAGCACGATGGCGAGGTCGGTGATGCCCCGGTCCCGCAGCAGCGCGGCGGCCTCGATCAGCACTCGCTGGCCCTTCCAGGCCGTGAGGCGGGCGGCGAGCAGCACGACCCGCTCGTGCGGGGCGACGTTCCAGGCCCGGCGCAGGGCCTCGACCCGGCCCGCCGCGACCGCGCCGGGGGTGAAGGCTGAGAGATCCGTGCCGCGGTGGATCACCACGACGCGCTCCCCCGCCTGCTCGGCGTGCAGGGAGCGGATCAGCCCGGCGGTGTAGTGCGAGTTGGCGATGACCACGTCGCCGCGCGCCATCACCGAGTTGTAGAGCACCTTCACGGCGGTGCGACCGGAATAGGCGCCATGATAGGTCGTGACGAAGGGAACTTTGAGCCGGCGTGAGGCGCCGAGCGCCACCCAGGCCGGGGCGCGGGAGCGCGCGTGGACGATCTGCACCCCCTCGCGCCGGCAGAGCCGTGCGAGGCGCCCGACGTTCCAGGCCATCCGCAGCGGGTCCTTGGCGTTGGCGGGGAAGGGAATCCAGGTGCCGCCCTTGGCCTGCAACTCCCCCACCAGCCGCCCACCCTCGGTGGCGACCAGGGCGCGGGCTCCGGCGGCGGCGAGCGCTGCGGAGACGTCCACGGTGGTGCGCTCGGCGCCGCCCGCTTCCAGCGCCGGGATGATCTGGAGGATCGTCGCCCCGGCCAGGGGGGCGTCCTCTGTCCGGAAGGCCGTCGCGGGCGGGAACTCGCCGTTCATCGAAGACCACTTCCGGCCTGGACGCCGGCCACGCACGCATCACACATCGCACGAACATCCCCCTCGTGCTTTACGGTTCGGTAAACGAGAACTTGCCGGAACCGAAACAAGGAACATCAATCGGATGAACGAGCACGCGACGGACGACCTGCCGGTCACCCACTTAACGGTCGGTGACGGCGCGGCCTCCCGCCAGATCGCCGTGCGGATCAGGCCGGGCGAGGGAGCCCCTATCGTCTGGCTCGGCGGCTTCCGCTCCGACATGCGTGCCAGTAAAGCGCTGGCGCTCGACGCCTGGGCCGCCGTGAACGGCCGGCCGCTGGTGCGGTTCGACTATACCGGCCACGGCGAGTCCGGCGGACGCTTCGCGGACGCGACGATCTCGACCTGGCTGGAGGACGCCCGCGCCGTGCTGGCCGGCTTCGCCCCGGAGCGGCCTGTACTCGTGGGCTCTTCCATGGGCGGCTGGGTCGCCTGCCTCGCAGCAACGGCGGGATGTGGGCCTGCGGGCCTAGTGCTGATCGCACCGGCACTGGACTTCACCGAGGACCTGATGTGGGAGGCGTTCCCGCCGGAGATCCGCGCCACGCTGGAGCGGAATGGGGTCTGGTATCGCGAGACGGCCTACGCCTCGGAGCCCGATCCGGTCTCGATGGCCCTGATCGAGGATGGGCGCCGCCACCGACTGCTGACCGCCCCCTTCGATCCGGGCTGCCCGGTGCACATCCTCCAGGGAATGAACGACCCGGACGTGCCCTGCGCCCATTCCCTTAAGATCGTCGGGCGCCTGCCGGCGACGGGCACTCTGCTCACGCTGATCGCGGACGGCGATCACCGCCTCTCACGCCCGCAGGACATCGCCCTGCTCCTGAACGCGGTGGCGATGATCGCCTGATCCGGAATTCGAAAGGAGTCATACCTCTGATGGGTGTCGGGCAGAACCCCAGGATCTTTCCGGGAACTTTGCCCCGGCCCTCATGACAGGACCCGGTCCTTTCGGAACCTCGATCGTCAGTGGAGGCTGACGGTGTGCAGGTCGTGGGCGGCGGCGTTGGCGAGCGCCGTGTCGCGGGAATCCGCGATCAGGATCGGCTCGCCCGAGGCCGAGAGCAGGGCGAACAGGTCAAGGCCCGGGCTGAGTTCGGGGGCCTGCGGAAACAGGCGGCGCACCTCGTCCGAGCGGATCGGTCGCACGTAAGCCAGGAACCCCTCGCCGAGGGTGGCGAACTCGGTCGGCTCGAAGGCTGTCTCGCTGGAAGCATATGTCGTGTCGGTCATGTCGTGCCCTCCTTTCAGGCAGAGCGTTGGACCGGAGGTATGTCCCGCACCGCGGCGGCAACAGGTCCGGATGGGTGTGGCGAGGCGCCGCCGGTGTCCGGTGTCGCTTTGTCAGGTGTCCTTGGCGGCGATGGCGATACGGCGCACGATCCGCTCCGGTTCGGGCCGGGCGAGATCGATCGAGAGCAGGCCGTCGGACAGGCCGGCGCCGAGCACCTCCATTCCATCCGCCAGCAGGAAGGTGCGCTGGAACTGCCGTGCCGCGATGCCGCGATGCAGGTATTGGCGCGCCTTGTCGTCGACCTGACGGCCGCGCACGACGAGTTGACTCTCCTCCAGCGTCACGTCGAGCTGGTCGAGGGTGAAGCCCGCCACCGCCAGGGTGATGCGGATGCGCTCCGGCTGCCCGCCGTCGCACACCACCCGTTCGATGTTGTAGGGGGGGTAGCCGTCGTTGCCGCCCTTGGCGACACGATCGAGGGCCTGTTCGATCCCGTCGAAGCCGAGAAGGAACGGGTGCCCGAACGGAGACGGACGTGTCATCGTCGGGTCCTTGCGGCGAGGCCCCGATCGGGCACCTCGGTGGGTCGCAGAGCCCGTTCGCGCGGCACTCCGATTCGGCGACACAGGCGCCGGCGACAGCGATATGGCGAGCGCCCGGGGGGTCATCAAGGGCCAGGGCCGCGGGTTAACATACTGATAACAATCGCAAGCTCAGGCATGGGAGGATTCGGCAACGTCCGAGCGTGGGCAGCGTGATCGCGCTGACGTTAACAGTTTGGAATTACTCTGAAATTGCTCGCAACACTTGATTGGCCTTATCGTCTCCGATAGGTGGGCCGCGATCGGTCAACGGTGCTCCCTCCGGCAGCACCGAGGGTCGGCCTTGCCTAATACCCAGCCCTCGCCGGTGCTCGTCCGGTCCGCCACGAGGCCTGGACAACGGAGCGCGACGCACCGCTCTCGCCCGGCGGCGCGGGAATCCGGTGGGCCGTCGGCCGGATCACGACGAGGCGGGTCCGGCGAGGCCTCGCCCGTCCATCAGGGAGGATCATTGCCGTGCAGCAGGGAGCCGATGGAATGACACGGACCAACGGGATGGGATTGGGTCGGGCCGGGATGCTGGCCCTGATGACGGCCGTCTCCCTCGTCCTCGCTGGCCCCGCCCTCGCGCAGGACGGTGCACCGCAGGCTGCCGGCGGCCCCTCCCTGAAGATCGAACTGAACCGGCTCGAACCCGCAGGCGAGAACTGCCGCACCTACATGCTGGTGGATAACCGCGGCGGCCCCGCCCTCAAGTCGCTCAAGCTCGACCTGTTCGCCTTCGACACCGAGGGCGTCGCGCAGAAGCGCCTCGCGGTCGAACTCGGCCCCGTGCAGGAGAAGAAGACGGTGGTGCGCCTGTTCGACTTCCCGTCCATCGCATGTCCGAAGGTCGGCCGCGTCCTCGTCAACGACGTACTCGCTTGCGAAGGGGGCGATTCCAGCCGCGAGAGCTGCCTGGAGCGCATCGAGACAACCACCAAGACCTCCGCCGCCTTCGACCGCTGAGCGGACACGCCGCCCGACCCGTCCGAGACCCCGAGGAGTTCGCCCATGGATCCGATCGCTGCCCCCACCGAGATCGCGCACGATTTCTCGTTCCTGGGCCTTTTCCTCCAGGCCGACCCGATCGTGAAGGGCGTGATGATCCTGCTGGTGGTGGCCTCCATCGCCTGCTGGACCGTGGTGTTCGAAAAGATCGTGCGGCTGGGGAAGGCTCGCCGTCAGGCCAAGGCCTTCGAGATTATGGTCCGAAACGGCGGCTCGCTCGAGGCCGAGAAGGCGGGGATGAGCGGCCACATTGTCCATGCGGGCCTCGACGCGTGGCGCGACCAGGATCCGAGCGAGAGCCGCGCCGAGCGGCGCGAGCGCATCGAGCGGGCCATGCGCGGCGCGCTCACCCTGGAGGTCAAGCGGCTTCAGAGCGGCCTGCCGCTCCTCGCCACCTCCGGCTCGACCGCGCCGTTCATCGGCCTGTTCGGCACGGTCTGGGGCATCATGAACTCGTTCTCGTCCATCGCGAAGAGTCAGGACACCTCGCTCGCGGTGGTGGCGCCCGGCATCGCCGAGGCGCTGTTCGCCACCGCCATCGGCCTCGTCGTCGCGATCCCCGCGGTGATGGCCTACAACAAGCTCTCGACCGACCTCGGCCGGATCCAGTCGGGCTTCGTCTCCTCCATCACCGTGCTCGGCAACCGGCTCGCCCGCGACCGCGCCGGCCACGCGCGCGCCGCCGCGGAGTAGGCACGAGAGGGGGGGGCCCACGCGCCCCGCCCGCCCCGGCACGACACGCGGCCGCCTCGCGGCGGCTCCATACCTGCACGCGGCGACCCCGGTCGTCGCCCAACGCCCCGGAGGGCGCACGATGGCAATGGGTTCGATCGGCAGCGGCGGCGGCGACGAGGACGGCCTCGACGCGACCCCGATGTCGGAGATCAACGTCACCCCGATGGTCGACGTGATGCTGGTACTGCTCATCATCTTCATGGTGGCCGCCCCCCTGATGACCACCGGCGTGCCGGTGCAGTTGCCCAAGACCACGGCGGCAAAGGTGGCTCAGGCGCAGAAGCCCCTGGAGGTCTCCATCGACAAGGAGGGCAACCCGTTCATCGCCAAGGATGCCTTCACGCCCGAGACGCTGATGCCGCGCCTGCGCGAAATCAAGGCGGAGCATCCCGATCAGGTCGTGATGGTGCGCGGCGACCGCGACGTGCCCTACGGCAAGATCATGGAGGTGATGGGCCTCGTCGGTCAGGCGGGCTTCACCAAGGTCTCGCTGATCGCACAGTCGGCCGGCGGCACGCCCGCGCCCGTGCCGGGCTCGGCGTCGGGAGCCGTGCGCTGACCGCATGAGCACCTTCGTCTCGTCCCCCCAGCAGGATCGCGTGCAGGAGCGCCCTTCCGGTCTCGTGCCCGCCTTCCTCGTTGCCCTGGCGCTGCACGGGCTGGCACTCGTGGCGATCACCTACCTGCACTTCACGCCGCCGGTGCCGCCGGGCGAGCAGCAGATCAGCATCGATCTCGCGCCGCAGATGACGGAGGCCGACACCCAGGCGCCAGCCGAGCAAGCCAAGTCCGAGGAAGCGCCGGAGGAGGCCAAGCCCGAGGGCGAGCCCGCCACCACCAAGCCGATCGAGACCACCGAGACACCGCCCGAGACCCCGCCGGACCAGACCGCCGAGATCGCGCCTGAGGAGGTGAGGCCCCCGCCGCCGCCCGAGACCTCGCAGGTGGTGCCGGAAGAAGTCACGCCGCCCGAGCCGCCGGAAACGGCCCAGGTCGTGCCGGAGGAGGTGACGCCGCCGCCGCCCGAGGTGGCCGATGTCACGCCTCCCGAGATCGCTCCTCCTCCCCCGCAGGAGCAAATCATCACCTCGCAGGCCCCCGAGGCCGAGGCGATGGCGCCCCCGCCGCCCGTGGCCGCCAAGTCCCCGGAGCCGATCAAGCAGGCCGAGCCCCTGCGGAAGCCGCCGGATCCGGCCAAGATCGCGGCCGAGCGCGAGGCCAAGCGCAGGGCCGTCCTCGAAGCCAGGCGGGAGCGAGAGCGTGAGGTCGAGCGCGAAGCCAAGCGCAAGGCGGCGGCCCAGGCGCGCGCCAAGGCCCTCGCCGAGCGTGACGCCGCGCGGCGTGCGGCAGCGGCGAGCGCGGGCGATTCGCAACGCAACTCCGCTTCCTCCTCGCGGCAGAACACGAGCGGTGCGGCCTCGACCGGCAGCGATCCCAACGCCATGGCCCAGTGGAAGGCCTCGATGGCCGCCGCCATCCGCGGTCGCATGAACCGTGACGCCGCGTCCGGCACCTCCGGGGGCGTGGCCACCGTGCGCTTCACCGTGAGCCGCTCCGGCGCGGTGAGCGGTGCGGGGCTCGCGGGCAGCAGCGGCGTCGGCGCCATCGACAGCGCGGCGCTCGCCGCCGTGCGCGGTGGGCTGCCGGCAGCGCCCCCCGGCGTCACTCAGGCCAGCCTCTCGGTCACCGTGCCGCTGCGCTTCAGCCCGGGCCGTTAGCGCACGATGCGGAAAAGTGGATTCCGGCTTTCCGAAATCATCGTGCGATCACAAAAAAGATATTGCATCGGCCCAAGAGGCGGTCGCCGGATGTCGGAAAAGCCGATGCGGCACGACAAACCAGAGCACCATCCCGGATACGGTATCCGGGGCGGTGCTCCAGGCCAGCGCATCGAAACAGCCCGCGCCGCGTTACCGCCCGTCGACGATCGGGAGAACTACGCGGCGGATGGCGGTGTACTTCACGAGCGACACCCATTTCGGCGATCCGCGCATCCTGAGGATCGACCGGCGTCCGTACCCGACCCTGGCCGAGCACGACGCGGCGCTCATTGCGGGCTGGAACGCCACGGTCGGACCGGAGGACGAACTCTGGCATCTGGGCGATTTCGCCCTGGGGCCGCCCCGCGAGCGGGTCCACGCCCTGCTCGATGGTCTCGCCGGCACTAAGCACCTGATCATCGGCAACAACGACGGGGCCTCGACCCTCGACGCCCCGGGCTGGGCTTCGGTGGCCCACTACGCCGAGATCGAGGTCGAGGGGCGACCGCTCGTATTGTGCCACTATGCCTTCCGGACTTGGAACGGCATTGGCCGCGGGGCGCTCAACCTGCACGGCCATTCGCATGGCCGCCTCAAGCCGAACCCGCGGCAATACGACATCGGGATCGACCCCATGGGTCCGAGCCCGGTGACCCTGGATCAGATCCTGAGCTCGCGCCGTCCCAGCCGACGCAACCCCTGGTCCGCACTGGAAACGGAACCGGAGCCGTAGCGCCGTCGTTCAATGGACCTGAACGGACGATGAAGCGTCCTCCTCCGAACCCGGCCGCGGAACGTCACCGTCGGCCACGGTGAAACCTTCGAGATAGTTCCATGCGTCACGTCACCTCGTACGCCCTGGCCGCCGGCCTGATCCTCGGGACGACCCTGCCGACGCTCGCCGCCCCCGGGTGCATCGACGCGCAGCGCAAGGTCGAGGAGGCCAGCGCGCTGCGCTTCCAGGCAAGGCAGGAAGCCCGTCTGGGAAACCACGACCGCGTCTGCGACACCCTCGACGAGATCGGCGACCGCTACACGGAGGCGCAGGACGCATTCGAGGATTGCGGGCAGGACGTCGTCGCGATTGATCTGCGCAGCGAGCAGCGGACCCTGCGTCAGGCCAAGCGCGTCAACCGCTGCGACTGATCCGGTGCGGGTCCGCACCGCCGACCGATCCAGACCGAACCATTCTCGCCCTCACACAGAAGCGCCCTGGCGCTCGGAAAGCTCACGCCATGACCATCGCCACCGCGCCTGCTTCCGACACTACCGTCGCCGGCCCGTCCTTCGCCGCGGCCCTGTGCGGCTTTCTCAGCACCACGGTCGCCACGACCATGCTGATGTTCCTGCTCAGCAGCGTCTGATCGTTCCCCGGACGCGCCCCCGTCAGGGCGCCACGTTCCAGAAGCGCTTGCGCGAAAATAGCAGTTCCGGCTGACTCGGAGCCGTTCCGTTTGCCGCGCCCGTGACGGCGGTGCTCCGTGCCGGCTCCGGGCAGCGCTGGAGCGGCTGCGCAGGGGCCGCGAGCGCCGGCGGCACCAGACCGAGCCGCGTCTGCACCTCCGGGTGACGGGCCGCCGCGATGGTGAGGATGCAGGCGACAATGCTACCCGCCACCGTGCCGAAGAGGAAATTGATCATCAGGAAAGCTTGAGGTCCCGTGTCCCGGCACGATCGACACGCTACGCCGAACGTTTCTCGACTGGCTTCGGGGCACCATTGGGGCGGACCGGTGATGAGGGTGTATTAACGAGCCGCGTGTCATAGCTGTCGCCGGATGCCGACGAGGCCGGACGGGGGAGCGCGGACACGATGTCGTATGGGGCCAGCGCCTACGCGAAGGTTTCTCGCAGCGCCCTCTCACCGCGGGAGGCGGAGGCCGCCGTGCTGATCAAGGCGGCGGGCAAGCTCAATGCTCTGCGCGACGGCACCTTCGACAGTCCGGCGGCACTGAACGAAGCCCTGATGTTCAACCAGCGGGTCTGGACGCTGCTCGCGGGTGCGGTGGCCGATCCGGCCAACCCCCTGCCGGACGACCTGCGCCGGAGCGTCACCGAACTCGCGGTGTTCGTGTTCCGCTCCATCATCGACACGATGATCACTCCGACCTCGAAGAAGATCGAGATGCTCGTGTCGCTCAACCACCACCTCGCCGCCGGCCTCCAGGGTGATCCCGGCCCGGCTAGGTCCTGACGCGGAAAGCCGGTCAGGCCGAGAGGGCGAGCCGTTCCCCCACGGGCTCCTCGGCCTCCCGAGCGTAGGCGCGGGCCTTGAGCACGACGATGTCGGGGATCTGGATCACCACGTCGCCGGTGCGGGCGTCGGTCACCTGAAACACCAGCGATCGGCTGTCGGCGTCGCGCACGAAGCCGCGGCGTTCATCCGTCCGGCTCTTCGCGTCCGCCTCTCGCGCGCTCACGTCCACCGACACGGCGGGCTCCAAGGCACGGCCCTGGGGTTCGGTGCCGGCCGGGCTCGGCGAGACCGGACGGACCGGCGGAACGACGGGGGCGGTGGGCGGCGGGGTGGAGACGGGCCGGATCGCATCCATGAGCGGGGTCCTTCAGAGGCGGGCGACGCTGTGCCCTCCAGTGAACCCGCCGACTCCTGAGCCGTTCGTTAAGCTCGGCCTATCGTCCCAAACCCGCTCGCGGCATGGCTGCCGGCAAGTAAACGGAATTCCGACGATTGTCTCGCTTCGGCGCCCGCGTCACCGGGCGCCGAAGATACGCTCACTCGGCGGCGTCGACGTAGAGCTTGCCGCCCTCCTCTAGGAACTCCTGCGACTTCGCCTTCATGCCGGCCTCGCGCGCCTCGGCGCTCATCGGCTCGGCCTGCCCGATCACGATGCCCGCCGCCTCCATGGCGAGCACGTCGGCCCGCAGATCCTGCGTGATCTTCATCGAGCAGAACTTGGGGCCGCACATCGAGCAGAAATGGGCGACCTTGTGGGCGTCCTTGGGCAGGGTTTCGTCGTGGTAGGAGCGCGCCGTTTCGGGATCGAGCGAGAGGTTGAACTGGTCCTCCCAGCGGAAATCGAAGCGGGCCTTCGAGAGCGCGTCGTCGCGCAGTTGCGCAGCCGGATGGCCCTTGGCGAGGTCGGCGGCGTGCGCCGCGATCTTGTAGGTGATGACGCCGGTCTTCACGTCGTCGCGGTTGGGCAGGCCCAGATGCTCCTTCGGGGTGACGTAGCAGAGCATCGCCGTGCCGAACCAGCCGATCATCGCCGCGCCGATGCCGCTGGTGATGTGGTCGTAGCCCGGCGCGATGTCGGTGGTCAGCGGACCGAGCGTATAGAACGGCGCCTCGCCGCATTCGCGCAGCTGCTTCTCCATGTTGACCTTGATCTTGTGCATCGGCACGTGGCCGGGGCCCTCGATCATCACCTGGCAGCCCTTGTCCCAGGCGATCTTGGTGAGCTCGCCCAGGGTCTCCAGCTCGGCGAACTGCGCCGCGTCGTTGGCGTCGGCGATCGAGCCGGGGCGCAGGCCGTCGCCCAGGGAGAACGAGACGTCGTAGGCGCGCATGATCTCGCAGATCTCGTCGAAGCGCTCGTAGAGGAACGACTCGCGGTGCCCAGCCAGGCACCAGCGCGCCATGATCGAGCCGCCGCGCGAGACGATGCCGGTGGTGCGGCGCGCGGTGAGCGGCACGTGGGCGAGCCGGACGCCGGCATGGATGGTGAAGTAGTCGATGCCCTGCTCGGCCTGCTCGATCAGCGTGTCCTTGAAGACCTCCCAATCGAGCTTGAGTGGGTCGCCGCCGACCTTCTCCAGCGCCTGGTAGATCGGCACGGTGCCGATCGGCACGGGCGAGTTGCGCACGATCCAGGAGCGGATGTTATGGATGTTGCGCCCGGTGGACAGGTCCATGACGGTGTCGCCGCCCCAGCGGATCGACCAGACCAGCTTCTCGACCTCGTCGGCGGCCGAGGAGGTCACCGCCGAGTTTCCGATGTTGGCGTTGATCTTGACCAGGAAATTGCGGCCGATCGCCATCGGCTCCAGTTCGGTGTGGTTGATGTTGGCCGGGATGATGGCGCGGCCGCGGGCCACCTCCTCGCGCACGAACTCGGGTGTGATGAAGGGCGGCAGCGCGGCGCCGAAGCTGTCGCCGTCGGCGAGCGCCGCCCCGGCCCGCTCGAGCATCGCCTCGCGGCAGGCGTTCTCGCGGTGTGCGACGTAGATCATCTCCTCCGTGACGATCCCGGCGCGGGCGAACTCGTACTGCGTCACCATCTGGCC
>Ga0182229_1000114_pt1 | contig 20947 bp, 24 predicted proteins | sample G6R1MG_32_FD_129663 | JGI IMG/M metagenome (GOLD analysis project Ga0182229, IMG submission 129663) | Miscanthus phyllosphere microbial communities from Michigan, USA - G6R4_MAIN_07NOV2016_LD1 MG | ecosystem: Host-associated > Plants > Phyllosphere > Phylloplane/Leaf | place: USA: Michigan...
CGGTTGATCATCGGCCCCATGTCGATCTCGGACTCGCCGAGGGGGTCACCGACCCGCATCGCCTTCATCTCCTCGGACACCCGCGCGACGAAGGCCTCGGCGATCGGCCGTTCGACATAGACGCGCTCGGCCGCGTTGCAGACCTGCCCGCTGTTGAGGGTGCGCGAGGCGGCGACCGCCTTGGCCGCCTTTTCGAGGTCGGCGTCCTTCAGGACGATGGCCGGCGCCTTGCCGCCGAGTTCCAGGTTCACCTTCGTGATGTTGCGCGCGGCGGCGGCCATGATGCGCGAACCCGTGGACGCGCTGCCGGTGAAGCTGATGAGCCCGATATCGGGGTGCGAGGAGATCGCTTCGCCGACCCCCGCGCCGGTGCCGTAGACGACGTTGATGACACCCTCGGGGATGTCGAGCCCGTCGAGCAGGGCGATGAAGGCGGCGGCGTTGAGGGGCGTTTCCTCGCTCGGCTTGATGACGATGGAATTGCCGGTGACGAGCGCCGGGCCGAGCTTGCGGGCGATCAGGAAGAACGGGAAGTTCCACGGCAGGATCGCGCCGACGACGCCGATGGGCTTGCGGAACAGGAAGATGTTCTCGCCCGGCCGGTCGCTCTCGATGATCTCGCCTTCGATGCGGCGTGCCCACTCGGCCATGTAATCGAGGTAGTCGGCGGCGAAGGCGACCTCGACCTTCGCGAGGCCGAAGAGCTTGCCCTGCTCCTGCGAGATGATCCGCGCGATCGGCTCGACCCGCTCGCGGATCCGCGCCGAGATGGCGCGCAGGGCGTTGCCGCGCTGGATCGCCGGCAGGCGGCCCCAGGCGACCTGCGCCGTCTTGGCGGCGGCGACCGCCTCGTCCACGGCCTCACGCGAGGAGACCGGCATCTCGGAGATCACGGCGCCGCTGGACGGATTGAGGACCGGGATCAGGTCGCTGCTGCCGCTGGCGATCAGGCGTCCGCCGATATAGTTTGAAAGAGGGGCGTTCACGGTCATCCTCCCAATCTGCCGGATGTAAGGTCTGGTTATTGTCGAGGCAGCGGCCATTCGTTGGGACGCTGTTGGCGGGTCTTGCGGAAGATCTTAAGTTTTAAAAAATCTCAGAGGCGGACATCTTCAGCGATGCAGAAGGGTCGGGGCGGTCGCACTGCGACGACGGCGGCGCAGGGGTGGCACCTTGCGGCCGGTCACGCTTTGCGGGCATGAACGCGTGGTCCTCGGACCCTGGGACATGTCTTTGAATTCGAAGTTTGCATTCGAAGTCGTACACGTCTCCGGAGCCGAGTGCAAGCGGCTGCGCGACAGGACGAGGGATTGCCCCAGGCGGGCGGACGGATGTCGATGCCAAAACCCACAATCGTGCCGAACCTGGTCGGGCAGGTCTACGAACGGATCCTGGACGAGATCTGCGACGGCACCCTGCCGGCGAACACGCGCCTGATTCAGGACGAGTTGGCCGAGGCCTACGAGGTGTCGCGCCAGCCGATCCAGCAGGCGATCATGCTCCTGCGGGATCGCGGGTTCGTGGCGGATGCGCCCAAGCGCGGCGTGGTCGTCGCGGAGCTCAATGTCGCGTTGATGCGCAGCGCCTACGAGGTCCGCGAGGTGCTCGACGGCCTATCCTGCCGGCTGGCGGCCCAGCGCGCGGGCGAGCAGGCGGAGGCGCGGGGCCGCGAGATCATCGCCCGTGGCCGCGAGGCCATCGCCAGCGGTTCGATCGCCAGGCAGATCGCCGAGGACATCGCGTTCCACCAGTTCATCACCGAACTCTCGGGCAACGCCGTCATCGAGGAGGCGGCCCGCCCGCATTGGCACCACATGCGGCGCATCATGGGCGAGGTGCTGCGCGTCGAACGCAACATCTCCACCGACATCTGGGACGAACACGCCGAGATCCTGCGGGCGATCATCGCGAAGGATGCGGACGAGGCCGACCGGCTCGGTCGCGCCCATATCAGCCGGGCCTCGGCCAAGTTCGTCTCGAAGCTGGAGAAGATGCACGAGACCGCGAAATCCGAGCAGCGCCGCCGGTCCGTCAGCCGCAGCCTGCGGTGAGCCGCGATCACCGATCCGGGGTGGGCGCCCCTCACGCATGACGGGCCGGGGGCGCCCCGCACTCACGGGCGACGGCCGTCCTGCGAATCCTTCATCTGCGGTACTTCGAGCCCGTTGACCTTGTCGGGGCCGGTCGTGTTGGGATCGTTCGGCGCAGGGGCCGGAACCGCCTGGCGGCTCGGCGCGCCGCCATCCCGGTTCGCCGGGGCACCATCGGGCACGGTCGCTGGCGCCGGCTCGGGCGTGGCCCCCGCCGGTTGCGCAAGGGCCAGACCGCCGCTCCCGCTCACAAGGATCGCGGCGGCGAATAGAAGCGTCTTCATCCGATTCTCCTGTCACGTCCCCCAACGGGCGGATGAAGGCGAAGTTGCACGGCCAAGCGACGGACGGTTACTCGGGATCGACTGGTCGAGAACCCTAAACCGGGATCGTGCCGGTTCGCGAGTCAAGCAGATCCCCGATCCGGGGCGCCGACACCGGGGGCAGGACCGGAACAGGCGCACGTCGCGACGGCCAACACAGACGAGCAAGGCCGGGCAGGAACTGAAGGACACTATCGATGTTCTGATGTCGAGAATTCCTATCGGCGGGACCTTGGACATGCGGTCAGCGGCAATCTTCGGCGCTACGATCCTGCTCGCCGCCTTCGTGGGCGCCCAGCCGGCCGCCGCCACACCGGGGCTCACGCCGGGTGCCCAATCCATCGGCGGCAGCGTCGAGCCGGTTCGGATGGGCGGGCGACGTCATTATCGGTCGAGCGGGCGCCGGGTGATGGGCCTCCCCACGCCAGGAACCCGGGCGCGGCATTCGCGGACCAGGTTGCCCCGTCTCTGAGACGACAACACGCCGTCCTGTCCGCGTGGCGGTCTCCTTGCCCACCACCCTCTTCGCTTCAGGGAATCCTTCGGATGCGCGCCGTGTTCATCGCCCTCGTGACCGGTGCCGTGACGCTGGCCGGGATGTCCGCCGTCATAGCCCAGGGCGAGCCCACGACAGCGCCGACAGCCGACGGCGGGAACGGCGTGATCAACGGCGGCGCCGGCTCGGGAACGGGGACGGCGTCGCCGGGACCGGGAATGACGCTGAAGGAGGGCAACAACCCCACGCCGACCGCAAGCCCCACCGGCAACGGCGGCAACGGCGGCAACACGGCCACGAACGGCGGCGCCGGCTCGGGGACCGGAACGAAGGAGCCGAAAGGCGACCGATAGGTGCACTGTCCCGCCGGGAAGCGATGCGGCGGGCGATGGCGAGAGGGGATCGGAGATGTCGGCAGCCATCGTCCTGCGCGCGCATGGCGGACCGGAAGCCCTGGTCTTGGAGGATGTCGCCGTCGGCGCGCCGGGGCCCGGCGAACTCCTGATCCGGCAGACGGCGGTGGGGGTGAACTTCCACGATTGCTATGTCCGCTCGGGCCTTTACCGGACCCTGCCGCTGCCGGGTGTGCCGGGCATCGAGGCGGTCGGCCGTGTGGAGGCGCTGGGTCCCGGCGTCGAGGACTTTCAGGTCGGCCAGCGGGTCGGTTACATCACCGGAGCCTATGGTGGCTACGCGGAGCGGCGGATCCTGCCTGCCTCCCTCGCGGTGGCGCTGCCCGATGGGCTCGGCGACGTGGCGGCCGCGTCGCTGCTGCTCAAGGGGTTGACCGCCTGCATGCTGTTGCGGCGCGTCCATGTCGTGAAGGCGGGGGACGTGATCCTCGTCCATGCGGCCGCAGGCGGGGTCGGGCAACTCCTGTGCCGGTGGGGGCGGCATCTGGGCGCCACGGTGATCGGGACCGCCGGCAGCGCCGAGAAGGCCGAGAGAGCCCGGGCGGCCGGCGCGCACGAGGTGATTCTCTATCGCGACGGCGGTTTCGCGGAGACCGTGATGGCGCTCACCGGAGGACGCGGCGCCGATGCCGTCTACGACGCCGTCGGCCGCGAGACATTCGACCAATCGTTGAAGAGCCTCGCCTATTTCGGCACCTTGGTGAACTACGGTCAGGCCTCGGGCCCGGTCGAGCCGATGCCGCCTGCAGTTCTGGGAGGCCGCTCGAATTCCCTGTCCCGGCCGGTGGTGTTCCACTTCGTCCGCGACCACGCCTCCCTGAACGCGATGGCCGCCGAGGTCTTCGCGGCTTTTGCCGCCGGAGTGCTGCGCGTCGAGACCGGGCTGCAAATGCCCTTAGCGGAGGCCGGCAAAGCTCATGCCGCCCTCGAAGCACGTGCCACGGTCGGCGCGACCGTGTTGTTGCCCTGACCTGCGGTGATCTGAGCATCGGACTTTATATCTGCAGGGAACTCGCAAGCCTCTCGAGGCGCCAGCCAAGCTCGATGCAGAAAATCTATTGTGCGCCGCAGTGCAATGTGCGGCAATGCACAAGAAATCCCCTTGGGGCGCTCCATCTCCGGAGTATCGAAGCGTCGATACCCGGCGCGCCCCCTAGGAGATTGTCATGATCCGCATCCTCATTGCTGCCAGCTTGACCCTGGGCGCAGGAAGCGCCTTCGCGCAAGCGGGTCCGTCCCATGACAAGAACGCGGTGTCGGACACGCGTAACGTCGGTTCCAGCGTACGCTCCGAATCTGGCTACGGCTTCGCCCGCCCGGCCTACCGCCGCGACGTCGAGACGACGGGCACCATCGTCGTTCCGCCGTACAAAGCCCAGAAGGTGATGGGTTTGCCTGTCCCTGGTTCCTATTGAGCTATGGCCTGGATCGACGCTGTACTCAGGCGTCGATCCATCTCAGGCGTCGCACATGACGTCGAGTTGTCGTTCGAGCCGGGCCGTAAGGTCCATATCCTCCCTCTTCGATTGTCGTACTCCAGCATAGTGTTATGCGGATCGGCATCGGGCGAGCCAATTCGGCCGGTGCCAGCACTCTCGTCGACGGACAGTCATGAGCGCGGCCGTGACCATCATCGAGCGCATCGAACGGCTCGCTCGGATCAGCGCGTATCCGTGGAACCTGACGCGGCGAATCTTCAGCCCGGCACAAGCGGAAGCCGAAGCGCTGGTCCTCGGGTGGATGCAGGAGGCGGGCTTGTCGACCCGGCGCGATCCCATCGGCAATCTCATCGGCCGGGTCGAGGGATCGATCCCGGGTGCTCCGGCCGTCGTCATCGGCGGGCACATCGACACGCGCAAGGATGCCAGCCGCTACGACGGCACCCTCGGCCTACTGATGGGCATCGCTGCCGTCGAGGACGTGATCCGCGGGGGCTCACTTCGGCGGCACGCGATCGAGGTCGTCGCCTTCGTCACGGATGCGGCAGGGCGGTTCGGCTTACCGAGGCCCGGTAGCAGGGCGGTTGTCGGACGGATGGATTCGGACTTGCTGGACTTGGACGACGATTACGGCGTCACCCTTCGCGCAGCCCTGCAATCGCAGGGACTCGACCCCGAGAGGCTCCCGGGCGCGAGGCGGTCCGCCGACGAGATCGTCGCCTATCTCGAAGTCGCGGCCGAAGCCGGTCCGGTGCTGGAATGGTCGGGATCGCCGGTCGGGATCGTCCCCGCCCTGTCGGCGTCGTCGATCCTGCGCATCACGCTGACGGGGCAAGCCGTCGGTGCCGCGACGGTGCCCATGTCGGGCCGGCGCGACACCCTTTCGGGGATGGCGGAATGCATCCTCGACGCTGAGCGGATCGGATCGGCGCGGAAAGGCGTCACGGTTACGGTCGTGCATGTCGACGTCGAATCCATGTCGACTTTCGTGGTTTCCGGTTGCACGACCTTCGGGGTGTGCATCCTGTCCTGTGACGATGCCGAGCGCAGCGCGGCCGTGAACGATCTCGTTGTGGCGTTCGAAGGGATCGCGGCGCGTCGCCAACTGGAGATCGCCATCGAAAAGGGTATCGACCCTGACGCCACCCGCTGCGAGCCCGGGATCGTTCGCCTGTTCGAGCGCGCCGTGGAAGCCGCGGGACACCCCCCTGTACCGCTGGCGCAATGTGTCGCCATCAACGCCGGGAATATGGCCCTGCTGGGACCAATCGGCTTGGCGCTCATCCGGTGCCGTGGCGGCGTAGGGTGGGGGCCGGCGGGCGACGTCGAACCGGCCGATGTTAAAGTCGGCCTGAACGTGCTGGCTTCCGTACTCGGAACATTGGTCGGTGGAACGAACGCGCCGCCATGAGGAGCGCCATGAGGAGTATGTGACCGCCGTATTCGGCGCCATGGGCACGCCCATGGCCCGCCACCTCGCCGCCGCAGGCTTCCCTGTCCGCGGCGACGACATCCGGCCGGAGAGCCGAGACGGTGGCGGAGGCCGCCTCGTCCCCCGGCGCCGATGCTGACCTCTCTCTTCAAGTCCCTCGCTGCGGGCGCCGCGCCGTAGTCTCGCGAGAATTCGACCGCTCGGCCGCCTCACACCGCTCTGACCGAGGCGCGGGCAACCGGAGCGACAGGGGGCCCGTCGTCGCTCGCCGCGGCGGCGAGGAAGGCGCCCGTCCCGGTCGGGATCGACGCGGAGCGGGCGACCATGCGGGCCGTCCTCGGTCCGATTTCGAAGTGCAGGCGATGGGCGACGCCGAGGCATTCGGGGGAGACCGCGCCGCCGGCCGCAGCCTGCAGCAGCGCCTTCAGGAGCGACCACGGGTGGCCGAGCCCCCGCACGATCATCGTGAGGGCATGAGGCGTCGGCGCGGCGTGGCAGGCGATCAGCACGCCGACCGGCACATCCACATCCCGCGCCAGGGTCGCCAGCACATCTTCGAGGCGTCGGCGCGCGAGCCACTCCGCGAGCGTCGAGGCGCGTGCGGGTTTCGCCCCCGGGTCCTTGGCGGCGACGGCCGCCGAGGCCGCGTGGCGGTCGAGGTGCTCGGCGCAAACCGGCATGCGGAAGGTCCGAGCGACATGGTCCAGGAGCGTGTCGGCTTCCCCGCCGCTGAACTCCCCCTCCTCGGTCAGGGCCTGCGCCGCCGATTGCCGCGCGATGGCCGCCAGGGTGGCGCGGCCGGCTTCGGACAGGTCGGCCCGGTTCGCCAGCGCGAGCAGGAGCGGAAGCGAGCCGGCGGCCTCGGGAACGAGGCTGTCCACCGCGTCAGCGGCCAAGGCCGCCCCCGGATTGGTGAGCAGCCCCGCGACGACACGCGGCTCCCTGCCCTGGAGGAGGAGGCCCGCCACGGCCGGCCCGAGGCTGCGCCGCCGCGCGATGGCCGCCTGTTGCTCCGGCCCGACGCCGTGGACGAATTCGAGCAGCCATGCGTCGTCGAAGCTGGGACATTGCGCCAGAAGCGGCACCGAGACGGCGGGGGAGGGGTCGCGGGCCAAGCGGGTGGTCGTGATCCGGGGCGCCCGCCGGAGCGGCGTCAGGCATTGGGCGAAGGTCGCGCGGGCCTCCTCGTCGACCTGTTCGAGGAGGCTCGCCAGGAGGCGGTCGAAGCTCGGCTTGTCCGTGGCCGGCAACCGCGACCAATGTCGCGTGAGGGCCGCCGCCGACCGCAGCACCAACGCGGATTGGCGGGCGCGGTCCTTGCCGAGGATCGCGGCCTCGATGTCGCGCACCAGCAGGTCGAGGCGCGGCAGCGGCATGCGGCCGGGAGAGGCGCTCATCGCGCGGCCGACGCCGCCGCGACGTCATCCCCGTGGCTTTCGTACTCCTTCCGCAGCGCTTCCAGGAGATAAGGCTGCCACAGGCCGTAGGTCTCGTAGACGGCCCGGTCGATGTCGGTCGGGGTGAAGGGGAAGCGCAGGGTCGTGCTGGCGCCGAACAGCGAGAGCTTCGACGCGGACGTGTCCTCGTTCGGTCCGACCACCATGACGATGCGCGCGCCCGTTCCGTGGGCGTCGATCCGGCAGGCGACTTCCGATGGCGGCATGTCGGGGATGGACGGGCCGATCACCACGAGGTCGATGGGCTGCGTCGCGGCCGCCTTCACGGCACTGCGGCCGTCCTTGGCCTCGATCACGCGGAAGCGGAAGGAGGTGGCGGCGAAGATCTGCTGGGCGACCTGCCGGGTCTTCGAGCCGGGCTCGACGAAGAGCAGCGTCAGCTCCCGGCACAGGAAGGCGGCGGCCTGCAGCACATGCCTGACATTGCGCTGGCCGAGGGGCTTCAGGAGGACATCGTAGGCGTTGAGCCGCCGCGCGATCGTCGGCCAGCGCGCCGCCAGCAGATCCGCCACGAGGACGATCACGCTGTGGGCGCCGGCCCCCGCGCGCCATGTGGTGATCATCTCGGCATTCGTGCCCGGCAGGATCGTCTCGATGAAGAGGATGTCCGGGGAGGTCTCGGCGATCGCCCGTCGCAATTCGAAGCCGTTGGTCGCCTCCCGGACACAGGCGTCCGGGAGAACGGCGACGATCGCCTCCAGAAGTGTCAGGCGCGTTTCCTCGTCCGCATCCGCGATCAGGATATTCATGACGCCACCCTCAACGCTGACGTTCCAGGCAAGGCGGCGGCGGGGTGGGTCCGGGAATATCCGTGTTCGGTCGGGATCGGGGCGCTCTCGCGGATCGGCCGGCTGATTTTCAAAGCTGAGGCTCTGTGATCGTCGGCGCAGGCGCGCGGTTCTGAATTCGACGATGGTAGAACGGTGGATCTTAAATTTATCCATACCGTGCAGACACACACAGCAGTTGTGTGCTCAACGAGCGCCGATCCGACACGCGCCCCGGGACGCCGCGCAGCCGCGTTGCAATCCCCTCCGCCGCGCCCCACACTTGGGGCGGCGAGCCGATGGCAGGCCTGGTCCTGACGCGGCATCGGGGCGCCGGACGCCGGCAGACCGACCGAATGACCTTCAGAGGATGACGCGCACGATGCCGATCCAGGCACTCAACGAGCGAAAGAAGCTGTCGAGCGACTTCAACGACGCCAACGATGCCTTCATCGACGCCGTGCTCAGCGCGCTCCAATCCGGCGAGATCCCCCTTGATCTGGCCCGTGCCTACCTCGCTCATCCGGTCGCCATGATGCATGCGGACGGCGCGCAGGCCGTGGCGAACTACTTCGACCGGATCCTGGCGCAGCGGCCGAACATCGATTGGACGCCGGGGGACTGAGCGTCCTCGGCCCGGGGCTCCGAGCGCGAGCGGGTCTTCCAAGGAACGGGATATGGCCGACAACTATAGCAAAGAGCGGATGCAGGCCGAGGCAGCCTTCGCGAAGACGCAGGACCGCCCCGGCGGGAAGGCGCCTGTCGAGCCGAGCGTCAGCGCCGCCGACCAGAACACCGCCCGCCTCAAGGCGGCCCGCCTCGAACGGGACGCCCTCAAGGTGAAGTCGGGCAAGCCATAGGCGGCGGCGTACCGCGGCGAACGAACTTCCGGGGGCTCCGGCGCCTTGGTCGAAGATCGGACAGGAGATCTCGGCCATGTGGTACCTCTACGGCTTCGTGCTGCTGGCCGGCGTCGCCAACGCCGTCCAAGCCGGACAGAACGGCGCGCTCTCGAAGGGATTGGACGAGTCCCTGACCGCCGGCCTCGTGGTGGTCGCCGGCACGGCCACCTGCATCCTCCTCGTCGGCCTCCTCTCCGGAAAGCTCGCATGGCCGACCTCGGCCCAGGCGCTCGCGATGCCGTGGTGGGCGTGGTTCGGCGGCATCCTCGGCGGAGGCATCATCCTCGCGCAGTTCGTCGTCGCCCGGCAGATCGGCGCGGCGCCGTTCCTCGGCCTCCTCGTGACGGCCGGCGTGGTGACGTCGATCCTGCTCGACAATTTCGGCTGGGTCGGCTTCGAGCGCCACCCCGCGAGCCTCTGGCGGATCCTCGGCGGGTGCCTGATGGTGGGCGGCGTCGCCCTGGTCGCCCTGTTCTGACCGCTCGGCCTCGCGACGCTCGCGTCTTGCCGATCCTTGGGAGAAAACCATGACCGAACCGCCGGACGACAATCTGGACCACTATGCCCTGGGCTTCTACGCGCCCGGCAAGCACATCGCCCGCCAATCCTGCCCCTATGCGGAGGGCACGGAGGCGCATGCACGGTGGTTGGCCGGCTACGATGCGGCCGTCCGAGGGGAGGCCCTGGAGGATCGCGCCGAGGGCTCTGCGTGAGGTCAGGCCCTGGCCCGTGTGACCTTCCCGGCCTTCGGACGTTGGCCTGAGACGGAGGCGCTCGGCTTCGGAGCCGTGCGACGCCTCATCAAGCCTGGAAGGACACCAGCATGAAACGCATCCTGATCGCATCCGCCCTGATCCTGTCGCCCTTCGCGCTCGCCGCGACGGCGCAGGCCCAGGGCACCATTCCCGGCGCCCAGCGCGGGGCGGAGGACGGCAACCGCGCGGCGGGGCCAATCGGCGGCGTCGTCGGCGGAGCGGTCGGAGCCGCGACCGGCACGGTCGGCGGCGTCCTCGGCGTCGATCCGGAGCGGGATCGCCGGGACGAGCGGATGGAGCGCCGTGAGGAGCGTCGGGAGATGCAGCGGCGCTAGTGCAGTGACGCACTCACTCCGTTGATGCGTCTCTGACCTATCTTCTTGTCATTGCATCGATTTTTCCCGGACACGGCTGACGCCTTCGTCTCGATCGATGCACGAGGGCCGGATTCTTGCTGCTGCCGGCACATGCCGGCGGCAGCGCCGGAACCGCCCTTGTTAAGGCCCTCCGCCCGGAGTCCCGATGACCCGCCCCCGCCGTATCGGCCTGCCGTGGTACGCCCCGGAGAATTACGACGCGCTGCGTGCGAGCCTCCTCGACGGCGCGCGGCTCCCGCCGGCCTATGAGACGTGGCGGATCGCGACCGAGCAGATGGAGCGGGAGGTCCAGCGCAGCGGCGTCGAGGTCGTCCGCGTGCCGATCGAGCCGGACGCGTTCGCCCTGTGGTGCGCCCGCGACGGCGGACAGCCGGACGCCGCCGCCCGGTCCCGCTATGCCGCCGAGGTTCTCGGCCGGGATGGCGAGCAGCCCGCCGGCCCCTGAATCGGCAACGCGCAGCCACAGATCCCGCAAGGGCGGCGGACATGAGTGCCGGGAACGGCGGCGATCCGGCCTGCGTTCCTCACGCCCCCGCCCCATCCGGAAGGACGCCATGAACGCCCTGAAGCCCCTCGCGCTCGTCGCCCTGCTCGCCTGCGGCCTCGTGGCTTGCGACGACAAGAAGGCGCAGAACAACACCCCCACCAAGGCCGACACGACCAAGATGGAGCCGCAGACCGACCAGTCGGCACCGCCGGCCCAGGCGCCCAAGCCGTAGGGCGCCCGGTCAGAACCGACCGGCGATGGTCAAACGCACGGCGGTCGGCTCCACGGGGTGGAACACCCGGTCGATCAGCCCCTCGGCCGGCTCGCCGGGCAGGCGCGAGACGTAGGCGTAGGTGATCTGGTCGGACCGGCTGTTCGTCAGGTTCAGCACATCGAGCGAGACGCTGACCCCGTTCTCGAAATTGTAGCCGACCCTTCCGTTGAGGAGCGCCGTCGGGCGCGAGCGGATCGCATTGTCCTCGATCAGCGGGCGCGGCCCGAAATAGCGGAAGCGGAGCGACCCGAACCAGCCCAGCCGCTCGCCGAAGGTGATGCCCGCCGAGGCGATGGTGGTCGGCGCCTCCGGCACCCGGTTGCCCACCGGATCGACATCCGAGAACCGGGCATTGGTGATCGTCAGATCGCCCTCCAGCGAGAGCCAGGGCGTCACTGCGTAGCGGTTCGTCCATTCGACGCCGAAGCGGCGGGTCGGGCGGCTCGGCTCCGTCGTGCCGGTGTCGCCCTGGAACAGGTTCTCGGAGGCGAAATCGAGCCGGAACAGGGCGAGGCTCGTCTCCAGGCCCGCGATGGAGCGGTTGCGCAGGCCGATCTCGTAGCCCGTCGAGGGCACGAGGAAGGGCGAGCGGGTGGTGGCGAACAGCGAACTCGTCGGATCGACGGTGGCGGTCACGCCGCGCACGTCGTTCGAATGGAAGCCGCCGCCGTAATTGAGGTACAGCTCGGTGTCGCACCATGGCCCGAGCACGAGGCCGAGCTTCGGGTTCAGAGCCGCGTCCCGCGCCTTGCCCGAATTGGCCGGCGTGTCCGAGACGACGCTGGCGTAATAGCCGTCCGCACGAAAGCCGAGGCTGGTGCGCAGCCAGTCGGTCCAGCGCACGCGGTTGTCGAAGTAGAACGCCCCGCTCGTCTCCAGCACCCGGTCGTCGAGGATGCCGGAGCGGAACTGCCGGTTCGTCGTGTTGAACAAGCCGACGCGGATCGAATCCGTGCGGGTCTGGATCCCGACCTCGTTCTCCATCGGCAGCCCGAACAGGTCGCCCTGGAAGATGTGCAGCGCCTCGCCGCCGCCGATGATGCGCTGGTCGAGCTGGTGGAACTGGTCGCCATTGACCGGGTCGTTCAGGAAATAGGTGAAATCGTTGAACAGGTTGAGCTGCGAGCGGACCAGGTAGGCCGAGGCCCGGGTCACGCCCGTGTCGTCCGTCGCGCTGAACCGGCCGGAGAGGGAGAACCGCGAGGTGTCGCCGCCATCGGTGGGATTGAGCGTGCCGTAACGGTCGAGCTGGCCGGAGACGACGGCGCGTTCGGGGATCTGGTTGGTAGCGGTCCAGCGGGCGGCATAGGCCATGCCGGTGACGGAGAACCCGTCCAGCGCCGTGCCCTGGCTGTAGCGGGCGACCGTGCTGATCTTGCGCAGCGCATCCGGCACCGCCCAGGGCCCGTCGTAGAGCTGCGCGTCCGCCGCCACGAGGAGGCGGCCCTCGGCCAGCGGCGCCGAGGCGATGGACAGGGCCCGCTTGTAGCCGAAGCTCCCGATCGAGGTGAGTGCGAGGTTTTTCGGGGTGCTGTCGAGATAGTCGATCCGCACCGATCCGGCGGAGGCGAAATCGCCGTCGCGGACGAAATACGGCCCCTTGTGGAATTCCACCGCCCCGACGAGCTCGGGAATCAGGAAGTTGATGTCGGCGTAGCCCTGGCCGTGGGCATGGGTGCGCATGTTGAGCGGCATGCCGTCGAGGAACAGGGCGATGTCGGTGCCGTGGTCGAGGTTGAAGCCGCGCAGGAAGAACTGGTTGGCTTTGCCCTCGCCGGAATGCTGCGTGACGATCAGGCCCGGCACCGCCTCCAGCACCTCGCCGGGGCGCGTCACCGGCCGGCTGTTGATCGCGGCGCCCGAGACGAGGCCGGCGCTGGCGGAATCCACGGTGAGGAGCGGGCCGCCGATGCCGGTGGTGCCGCCGACATAGCCGGCGCTCGCAGCGCTCGCGGCGGGCGCAGCCGGCTCGGCGGTGACGGAGATCTCGTCGAGGGTCGCCTCCAGCGCGGCGGCCGGCGCGGGGAGGGCGGCGAGGCCGGACAGGGCGAGGGCGGCACGCAACGCATGGCGTGTGGGACGGATCACGGGAGCCTCAGGGGCGGCAGTGGCACGTCACCGCGAAGGACTCTCCGCGCCCGGCCCCACGGCCCGGCGCTTCGACACCCGCCAGGACACCCCGCCCGACGCGTTTCGCGTGTGACCACGACTGACGGCAGGTCTCCTGGCTCGCGGGTCGCCGCCCCTGCACCGTCTTCCCGGATGAGACTCATCCAGTGACGTGGTGGTGCCGGGCTCGCCGCTCACAGTTGCGGGGGCAGCCGCGGATTCGGGTCGCCCCGCACCGCGTTCCCTTTTGATCCCCGAGGGGAACCGTCAAAGCCGAGCTTACGGAGAGGCGGCCGGCGGCGTCAACGCGGTCGCTGCCGCTTCCCGGGGCACTGTGCTTTCCCGGTCGCGGCGAGGCGGGAGCCGTGACTGGTGAAGGTCGGCCCCCTCTGCAGTATCGGCGTCGCGCCGACGTCCCGATGACATGTGTGGGGGAGCACGGCGGGCCGGGAACAGCTCCCTAACACTGTCGTTTGAGGCTCATCGTGTTCGTTTCTAGCCGTCAGGAGGGGGCATACTCATGACCGGACAACATTTAATCCGTATCGTGGCCGGGATTTTCGTGGCGGGCACCCTCGCCCTGCCCGGCGGCGCCGGGGCGGCCAACTATACGGGGACCGGCGGCGGGCCGGAGACCACCGCCAACGCGCCCTACCGCTCCTCCGTGGGGCAGACCGTCCCGCCGGGCCGCGCGGCGGCGCCGGAGGTCGATCCCGGATCGCGCACCGAGCGGCAGAAGCGGCTCGACACCGTGCTGGAGAGCATCTGCGACAGGTGCTGAGGGCATTCAGGATTTCGGCGGCGCGCCCGGCCGCCCCTCGTGCCGGTCGCGGTGGGCGGCGGCACGGGCGAGGAGCAGCAGCGTGACCGGCGTCGTGACCGTGAGGAACACGCCGATCAGCAGGTCGCGCAGGACGAGGCGCCCCTCGATCAGGGACAGGAGCAGCATCGAGCTGCACAGGATCAGCGCCATGCCGAGGGTCGCGCCCAGCGTCGGCGCGTGGACCCGCTCGTAGAAGGTCTTGAGCCGGATCAGGCCGATGGCGCCGGTGAGCGAGAAGGCGGCGCCCGTCAGGGCGAGGCCGACGACGACGAGGGCGGCCCAGGCGGGCAGGCCGGCGCCGGTCACTGCACCACCTCGCCCTGCATCAGGAACTTGGCCAGCGCCACCGAGGCGGTGAAGCCGAGCATCCCGACGATGAAGGCCGCCTCGAAATACAGGCCGCTGCCGGTGCGCATCCCGTGCACCACGATCGCCAGCATCCCGTTGAGGTAGAAGGTGTCGAGGCCGAGCACCCGGTCCTGCGCGCGGGGGCCGCGCAGCATCCGCCACGCGGCGATGGCCATGGCGAGCACCAGCATCGCCTGGGCGAGGCCGAGCCCCCAATCGAGGATGGTCGCGGCGCTCATGCGAAGATCTCCATCAGGGGACGTTCGTAGCGGTCCTTCACCCGGCGGATCCATGCCTCGCCGTCCGTGAAGTCGAGGACGTGCATCAGCAGCCGCCCGGTATCGGAATCGTACTGCACCCAGAGGGTGCCCGGCGTCGCCGTGAGGATGACCGACAGGAGCGACAGGGCGAAGGGCTCGCGCAGGTCGAGGGGGATCGCCACGAACCCCGTCCGCCGCGCGCCGGATGACCGCCCGAGGATGATCCGCGCGACGTCGATGTTCGAGCGGACCATGTCCACGAGCACGATCCCCGCCAGCCGGAGGAGGGCGCCGGGGGCCTTCACCCGCACGGGCCGGGCCTGGAGGGCGTTCATCACCGCCGGGACGGTCAGGCCCACGGCCAGCGCCAGCAGCAGGCTGCCGGGCGTCACCGGGGTGTTGAGGAGGAGCCACGCGAGGGCGAGGCCGGCGGACAGCCAGGGATGGGGCAGGAGCCTCACGGGGCGGGTCCTCCCAGGACGGCGCGGACGTAATCCTGCGGCTGCGTCAGCCAGCCCACCGTCGCGTCGGCATAGGCGAGCGCCGGCCCGCCCCAGACGGAGAGGGCGAGGCAGGTCGCGAGCAGGCCGGCCAGCGCCGCGACCTCGGAGCGGGCGAGCGTCGGCGGCTTGTCCGCGTCGCGCACCCAGATGTTCAGGATGCCGAGCCGCACCAGCGGCATCAGCGTGAACAGGCTCGACAGGGTGAGGGCGGCGATCAGCCACCAGCCGGCGGGGGAGGGCGCGCCGGCGGCGCCCACGAAGATCGCGAGCTTGCCGACGAAGCCCGCGAGCGGCGGGATCCCCGCCAGCATCAGCGTGCAGAGCAGGAAGCCGACGCCGAGGATCGCGACGCCCGCCGGGATGACGCTGCCGACCTCGACGGAATCCTCGTCATCGAACGGGTCGCGGTATTCATCGGCGAAGACCGGCGCGGCGGCCTCGGCCGGGTCGCGCCCGCGCTGGAGGATCTCCGCGAGGAGGAACAGGGCGCCCGCCGCCAGCGTCGAGCCGACGAGGTAGTAGAGCGCCCCCGCCAGCGCCCGGTCGTTGCCGGAGCCGAGGGCGGCGAGCACCGTACCGGAGGAGACCATCACCGCGTAGCCCGCCGCGCGGGTGAGGTCGCGGGCGGCGAGCAGGCCCACTGTCCCGAAGGCGAGGGTCGCGAGCCCCGCCGCGAACAGCATTGTCTGGCCGAAGCCCGCCGAGACGCCCGCGCCGAAGACGAGGAGGCTCAGGCGCACCACCACGTAGATGCCGACCTTGCTGAGGATCGCGAGGATGGCGGCGGCCGGCGCGGTGGCCGCCGCGTAGGTGGAGGGCAGCCAGAAGCCCAGGGGCCACGCGCTGCACTTGATGAGGAAGGCGAGGCCGAGGATGGCGCAGCCGATCTCGAACAGGGCGATCTCGCCCTCCGGCGGCCCGGCGAGGCGCCGGGCGAGGTCGGCCATGTTGAGCGTGCCCATCGTGCCGTAGATCAGGCTGACGCCCACGAGGAAGAACAGCGAGGCCACGAGGTTCACGGCGATGTAGCCGAGCCCGGCGCGGATCCGCGTCTCCCCCGAGCCGTGCAGGACCAGCCCGTAGGAGGCCGCGAGCATCACCTCGAAGAACACGAACAGGTTGAACAGGTCGCCGGTCAGGAAGGCGCCGTTCACCCCCATCAGCAGGAGCAGGAACAGGCCGTGGAAGCGCGGCCCCGCCCGCCCCCAGCGGGCGAAGGAGAAGACCAGCGCGCAGAGCCCCAGCACCGAGGACAGGGCCAGCATCATCGCCGAGAGCCGGTCGGCCACGAGGACGATCCCGTAGGGCGCGGCCCAGTTGCCGAGGCGGTAGACGCGCGGCGCGTCGGAGACCGAGACGACGAGGGTCACGGCGATGGCGATCAGGGCGAGGATCGTCGCGAAGGACAGGCTCGCCTTCAGCTTGCGGCGGCGCTCGTCGAGGAGGAACATCGCCCCGGCCACCGCGATCGGCAGCACCACCGGCAGGACGGTGACGTGGTCCGACCATGCGGTCTCGACGGCGAGGTTCGTCACGGCTGGGTTCATGGCCGGGTTCCTGGGCGGGGCTCTTCCGCATGGGGGCCTTGCGGGCGCGGCTCGCGCCCATCGACATGGTCCGAGCCGGTCACGCCCCGGGCGGCCAGCAGCACCACGAGGAACAGGGCGGTCAGCGCGAAGCTGATCACCACGGCGGTGAGCACCAGGGCCTGGGGCACGGGATCGTCCACGGAGACGATGTCCGGCCCGGCGCCGAGGACCGGCGGCGCGCCGATGGTGAGCCGCCCCATGCCGAAGATGAACAGGTTCACCGCGTAGCTCAGGAGGGACAGGCCGAGCACGACCTGGAAGGTGCGCGGCCTCAGGATCAGCCAGATCCCGGCGGCGGACAGCACCCCGATCCCGAGGGAGAGGACGAGTTCCATCAGGCGCGCTCCCGCTCGGCCTCGGCGACCCGCGTCCGCCGCAGGGACTGGTGGGCCAGCGCCACGAGCATCAGCACGCTCGCGCCGACGACGAGGACCATGATGCCGAGATCGAAGATCAGGGCGGAGGCCAGCGGCACCTTGCCGAGGATTGGCGCGTCCCAATAGGCGAAGGCGGCGGTGAGGAACGGGTGCGCGAACAGCCAGGAGGTCGCCCCGGCGAAGACGGAGACGAGGAGGCCGATCCCGATCCAGAGGATCGGCTGGATGCGCAGGCGCTCCTCCACCCATTCGGCGCCGTTGGCCATGTATTGCAGCATGAAGCCGATGGTCAGCGTGATGCCCGCCGCGAAGCCGCCGCCGGGCAGGTCGTGCCCGCGCAGGAACAGGTGCAGGGCGAGGAGCACGATGAAGGGGAACAGCCACGTGATGACCGTGCGCGGCACCATCAGCGCGTCGGCGGCGGTGTGGCCGGGCTCGCGCCCCTCGCGGCCCCGGTCGTAGGCGTCCTGCCGGATCTGCTGGGCCGGGCGCGCGCGGCTGTCGGGGGCGGGGCGGAAACGCCGGAGCAGGGCGAAGACGGTGAGCCCGACCACGCCCAGCACGCAGATCTCGCCCAGGGTGTCGAAGGCCCGGAAATCGACCAGCAGCACGTTGACGACGTTGCGCCCGCCCGCCTGCGGATAGGCCTCCTCCACGAACCAGCGGCTGATCCCCTCGACGGGGGGCCGGGTCATCACCGCGTAGGCGAGGCCGGCGAGGCCGAACCCGGCGCAGGCCGCGATGGCGAGGTCGATGAGGCGCCGCCGCCGCGCCCGCCCCCGCTCGGAGGCCGGCGCGGGGATCGCCGCGTCGCGCTTGGGCAGCCAGCGCAGGCCCAGCAGCAGCATCACCGTGGTGACGATCTCCACGAGGATCTGCGTCACCGCGAGGTCCGGGGCCGAGAGCCAGAGGAAGCTGAGGCAGCTCACGAGGCCCGCCCCGCCGAGCAGGATCACCGCCGAGAGCCGGTGGTACTTCGCCCGCTCCGCCGCGCCGACGGCGCAAGCGGCGCCCACCAGCCAGAGCAGGGCGAAGGCGGGATCGAAGGCGGTGGTCCGCCCCGGCGCGAACAGGTCGAGCCCCCGCCCGAGGCCCGTCGCCGTGGCGGCGAGGAGGGCGGCGAGGAACAGGAGGCGCAGTTGCGGCTGCAGCCGATCGGTGCCGAGCCGCGCCTCGAGCCAGCGGGCGCCGAGGACGAGGTTGGTCATGCCGCGCTCGAACAGCCAGCCGCCGTCGAGCCGGTCCATCAGCCACGGGCCGCCGCGTGGGTTGGTGTTGATGCGCTTGCCGAAGGCCATGTAGAGGGCCACGCCGCCCGCGAGCGCCAGGACGCTCATGGCCAGCGGCGCGTTGAACCCGTGCCAGATGGCGAGGTCGTAATCGGGCGTGCGGTCCTTAAGCACCGAGCGCGCGGCGCCGGCCAGGAGCGGCCCGATCGTCAGGTTCGGCACGAGGCCGATGGCGATGCAGGCGAGCACCAGCGCCTCGATGGGGATGCGCATCCAGCGCGCCGGCTCGTGCGGCGCGTGGGGCAGGTCCCGGGCCGGGGGCCCGAAGAAGGTCTGGCGGATGAAGCGCAGGGAGTAGAGCACCGTGAAGGCGCTCGCCAGGGTCGCCAGCACCGGCAGGGCGAGGTTGAGGGCGTGGTCGCCGGTGTTGTCGACCGCCTCCGACAGGAACATCTCCTTGGAGAGGAAGCCGTTGAGCAGCGGCACCCCGGCCATGGCGGCGGCGGCGACCATGGCGAGCGTTCCGGTGTAAGGCATCGCCCGCCACAGCCCGCTGAGCCGGCGCATGTCCCGCGTGCCGGTCTCGTGGTCGATGATCCCGGCGGCCATGAACAGCGAGGCCTTGAAGGTCGCGTGGTTCACCGTGTGGAAGATCGCCGCGACCACCGCCAGCGGTGAATCGAGGCCGAGCAGCAGGGTGATCAGCCCGAGATGGCTGATGGTGGAATAGGCGAGCAGCCCCTTCAGGTCGTGCTGGAAGATCGCGCTCCAGGCCCCGACCAGCATCGTCGCCATGCCGGCGGTGCCGACGATCCAGTACCAGCTCTCCGTGCCCGCCAGGACCGGCCACAGGCGGATCATCAGGAAGATGCCGGCCTTCACCATCGTCGCCGAGTGGAGGTAGGCGCTGATCGGCGTCGGCGCCGCCATGGCGCGGGGCAGCCAGATGTGGAACGGGAACTGCGCCGACTTGGTGAGCGCGCCTACGAGGATCAGCACCAGGGCCGGCACGTAGAGGGGCCTCTCGCGGATCGCCGCCCCCGAGGCGAGCACCGCGTCGAGGTCGTAGCTGCCCGCGATCCGCCCGAGGATCACCATGCCGACGAGGAGGCACAGGCCCCCGGCGGCGGTGATGGTGAGCGCCATCCGCGCCCCGTCGCGGGCCGAGGCGTTGTCGGACCAGTAGCCGATCAACAGGAACGAGACGATGCTCGTCAGTTCCCAGAAGACGACGAGCTGGATCACGTTGCCCGAGAGCACGATGCCGAGCATCGCGCCGACGAAGGCGAGGAAGTAGCAGAACAGGCGCGGCACCGGATCGGCGGCGGCCATGTAGTACTGCGCGTAGAGCACCACCAGCGCGCCGATCCCGAGGATCAGCAGCGAGAAGATCCAGGCGAGCCCGTCGAGGCGCAGGACGAAGCGGACGCCGAGGCTCGGCAGCCAGTCGATGGCGAAGGTGACGGGCTCCGGCCCCGAGGCGAGGGGAGACAACCACGCGAGGCAGGCGAGGCTCGCCAGCGTGGCGAAACCCGCGACCCCGGCGGCGGCCCCGCGCGCATGGCTCGGCAGGCAGATCGCCACGACGCTGCCGAGGAAGGGCAGGGTCGCGGCGGCGACGAGGAGGAGTTCGGGCGGCATCGTCAGAGGGAAGAGCGCACTTTCCGCGGCCAGGCAACCGTGTCGCCGCCGCGAGGGCGCGCAAAGCCCGGCGCCACGCCTTGCCGCCGGGCGGCGCCGGCCCATCTCACCGGCTCCGGACGATCGTCCGTAGGGAGGTCGCCATGCGCGTCACGTCGCTTGCGGTGGTTCTGGGCCTCGCCGCCGCCGGGCCGGCCCTCGCGCAGGGGGGCGGCGGAACGGTTCCGGTCTGCGAGAACCTCGTCGCCCTGCGCCAATGGTCGGCCGGGGCGGGGGACGATCCCGTCCGGGCGGCGGCGCAGGCGGAGAAGCCCCCCGGCTGCCGCCTCGTCGCGCGGGAGACGCTCGGCGCCGTGGAGCGCCGCTCGACCTTCGGCGGGGCGATCTACGAATGCCTCGCCCAGGCCGGCGGCGCCTGCGTCTGGGTGATGCCGTAGGGCCTCAGCCCTTCAGCCGCTTGTTGCACGCGCTGTAATAGCCGCCGCCCTTCTGGATCCACTTCATGTCGCCGAGCGTGCCGGCGGCCTTGGCGGCGTTGTAGCTGTCGAGGCAGGTGTGCATCCGCTGCTTGCCGGCCGACTCGCTCGCGTATTTCGGATCGACCTTCGCCGGGAAGGCGGCCGTGCCGGTCGTGGCGGGGGCGGGGGAGGGCGCCGGCGCGGGGGCGGCGGTCTTGGTGCCGCCGGCCGGGGCCATCGGGTTCGGCACGGTCGCGGCGGCCTGGGCCGGGGCGGCCTCCGCGCCGGTCGGGAGCACGCCGGTGTCGATGAAGCGCGTGCATGCCTGCTGGAACGGGGCGGGCGTCTTGGCCGTCCCGAAGCCATAGACCGGCAGGCCTTCCTGGCGGATGCGCGTC